>WNFD01000998.1_pt1 | contig 52410 bp, 48 predicted proteins | sample 5400491 | NCBI WGS metagenome assembly WNFD01 (sample SAMN13153343, study PRJNA577476) | soil metagenome | isolation source: 120 cm saprolite under Douglas fir tree site 2 hole 2 replicate 2 | place: USA:California | collected 2015-04-18
GCGGTACTGGCCTTCCGGAATCTCCTTGAACTCGAAGGCCTCCCCGAGCAAGAGCTCGGTCCGCCGCTGGACCCCGCGGGTCTCGGCCTCGGTCCCCAGCATGGAGACGCGGAGCGGGACCTTGTGCTCGGCCGGCCTCGGGTCGTTGAAGTCCCGGCCGGACAGCTGATTGAACCCCCACTCGATCCCGCTCTCGGCCACCTGCCGGGCCCGGGTGCCGTCGGCGAGGTTGGCCGAGATCTGGGGCTCCACCGAGCCGAGGGACATGAACGTGAGCGCGAGCATCGTCAGGACCACCAGCAGGATCATCGCGAGGGGCAGCGCCACCCCGCGCTCATTGCCCAGCAGCCTCCGCCGTTTGACTTGGCTCATCGATTTCTCATCCGAACGCGATCCACCATCGTCACGAACGCGCCCCGGGTCGCGGTCTGGGCGGTCACCGAGATGTCAACGATCCGGATGAGCTCTGGAACTGCGGTGACGTTGTTGTTCTCGTCTCGATACGTGAAGGTCAGGGCCGTGATGCCGGACGCGATGATCATCGGGGCCCCGTCCACCACGCTCTCCTGACGCCTCAGGTTCCCTGCCGACAGGGAGTAGGTGACTTGCTCTCCCCGGCAGGGCCCCGCCGGACAGTTCATCGGATCGGCGAGCAGGGCGACAGTATTGATCGGCGAGCACGGAACCGCGCACGTCGAGCCGTCCCAGTTGAATTGAAGCGTGAGCGCGGTCGCGCTCGGACCCGTGATGGGCACGAACTTGTAGCAGGGGATGCTCGCCGTATACAAGGGATAGTTCCCCGCGTTCGGGCAGGCCGTGGGGTCCGTCTCCCCGGGCAAGGGCTCGTAGCCGGCCTCGCGGATCTCCTTGGCCATGCGCTCGAGGGCCACGCGCACCGTCTGCTGGCCGTCGACCTGGGTCGTCCCGAACCAGTACGCCTGCTGGCCCTGCATCACGAGACCCAGCAGGCTCGCCATTACCAGTCCTACGATCGCGCAGACGACCAGCATCTCGGCCAAGGTGTAGCCGCGCTCGTTGCTCATGATGCGTCCTCGGCTCATCGGTTCGCCAGGAAGATGGAGAGGGAGACCGATCGCTCGGTCGAGAGCACGCCTCGGCCAGTCACCGGGCGGTAGAAGACGACCACGTCGACGCGGGCGCCGAGGACACCGCCCGGATTGGCAACGATCGTCGTGGTCCGCCGGTAGCTGGGCGGAGCGCCCGCGATCGTCCCGTAGGCCTCGGCGGCCGGAAGGTTGGCGACCGTGAGCTGCACGAGGCCGGTCTGCCGCATGGCTAGCTCTTTGGCCTGCTCGATTCCAGCGCGAGGCCCGCGAGTCTACAAGTCGGGACGGACGATCTACCGGAACGGTCAGCCGCGGGACGGGCCCCGGAGGGGCCTCTCAGCCCTGGTCGAGCCAGACCACCTCGAGCTGGGCGCCCCGGTCGAAGGAGTTCTTCGGCCCGTAGTTCCGGACGCGTGGCGCCCACGAGGACGCGTTCCGAGGGCACGGCGTGTAGACGTAGTAGACCTGGGCGGCGGCGCGGCGCTGGATGTCGTCGATGATCTTCTTGCGCGAGGACGTCGAGGTGAACCGCCGCTGCGCCTCGAGCATCACGTCGAGCTGCGTATCGGCCACGTGGCTGCGGTTGCCGGCCTGGCCGCTCCGGAAGAAGCTGTAGAGGTAGCCGTCCACCTCCGTGAAGGTCGAGGAGGGCCCCCAGCTCGCCTGGTCGAACCTGCCGAGGAACGATGCTCGAATGTACTGCCCGTACTCCTCGTTGACGATCTGCAGCTCCACGCCCACTCGGCGGAGAGTGCCGGCGAGGAGCTCGAGGTCGTCCACGTATTCGGGCCCGTAGCCCGGCCAGTTCGTGCACTTGATCTTGAGGCCGGCGGGATAGCCGGCCTCGGCCAGCAGCTTCCGGGCGAGACCAGGATCGTACTCGAGATAGCGGGCACCCTCGCCGAGCTGCCGCGCGGCCAGCTTCCACTGTCGCATGGAGCTCGGCACCGGCCCGTGATCCTCGGTGCCCTCCCCGTCGAGATGCTCGGCAACCCACTTCTTCCGGTCCACCGCCAGGCTGAGCGCGCGGCGCACGCGCACGTCGTCGAAGGGCGCCCGGTCGGTACGCATGGCCAGAGAACGAACCGCCAGCCAGTCCCAGAACACGACCGGGTAGCCGGGGTTGGTCTTCTTGAAGGCACCCACCTCGGAGCGTGGGATGCGCGCGTCATGGTACGGAACGTCCACCTGCCCGGCCCGGAAGAGCGCGAGCTGGGTGGAGCGGTCCTTGATGAAGAGCCACTCCACCTTGTCGAGGTACGGCAGGCCCCGGGCGTGGTAGGTGGGATTGCGCGAGAAGACCGCCTTCACCCCGGCCTCGTACCGCTCGAGCACGAACGGCCCGCAGCCGATCAGAGACTCGGCGGCCTTGAGATCGCCCAGCCGGTCCTCCACCTCCGGAGGCAGGATCGCGCTCCAGGGCTCGGCCAGGCTGTGGACGAACGGGGCGAAGGAATCCGCCAGGTGGACGCGCACCGTGCGCGGGTCGGGCGTGTCGATCTGTTCCACCGGGCCGAGGAGCGGCGCGTAGGGCGACTTCCGGAGCGCGCGCTCGATCGAGTACTTCACGTCGGCGGCGACCAGCTCGCGCCCGTAGACGGGCGGACGCGACTCCCAGCGGACGCCGGGGCGCAGCGTGATCGTGTAGGTCCGGCCGTCCGCGGACACCCCGGCGGTCAGCGCGAGGTCCGGCGCCAGCGTGAAGTCGGACGGCCCGTACCGGGCCCCGTTGACGAACTTGAAGAGCGTTCGGCGCACGAACGACGAGACGAGCTGGGTCTCGTAGGACGTGGTGGCGTGGACGTCGAAGGTGGGCGGGTCGAGGCCGATCTGCTTCAGCACGCCGCCCCGGAGGGGCCGCCCTTGCGCCCGCGACCGGCGCGGAGCCGCCGCGGCGGCCACGGCCCCCGCGGTGACCGCGAGGAACCGGCGCCGCGGGATCATGGCAGGGGCTCGCAGTGGTTCAGCAGCCGCAGGCTCCAGCGCCCGCCGGTCCGCTCGAGCACGGAGAGGGCCGCGTAGTCCTGGCCCAGCGCGAGCAGCCGCTCGGGGCCGAGCCCGAGGGCGTGGCAGAGGATCGCGCGATTGCTCCCGCCGTGCGCCACCACCGCGACCGTCCCGCCCGCGTGGCGGGCCACCAGGGCCTCGAAGGCCGGCACCGCGCGCGCGACCAGGTCCGGCAGGCTCTCGCCCCCTGGGAACTGAAAGCGGCCCACATCGGCCATCCACGCATCGAAGGCCCGAGCATCGCGCGCGCGGATCTGCTGCGCGGTCAGCCCGTCCCACTCGCCCATCGCGAACTCGCGGAGGGCCGGATCCCGGACGGGAGTGAGGTCGTGGGGCGCGGCCAGGATCTCGGCGCTGTGCCGGGTGCGCTCGAGATCGCTGCAGTAGATCGCGTCGAAGGCGACGCCGCTGAGCCGGCGCGACAGCGCATCAACCTGGGCGATGCCGAGCGGGGAGAGGGGCACGTCGAGATGCCCGATGAACCGGCGGGTCTCCGCGCCGACCACACTGCCGTGGCGGACGAGGCACACCGTGGTGGCGCTCAGAACCATCCCCGGTGCGCGGCCGCGGCCGCGCCGAGCAGGGCTCCGAGCTCCGCGACCTCCACGACGGCGCCCAGCACGTCCCCGGTCACCCCGCCCAGGCGGCGCGCCACGAAGGCGGCCGCGAGCAGCGCCACGCCCCACGCCGCAACCGCGACGGCCACGCCCCAGATCCCCAGCAGCCACGCGGCCAGCGCGCAGCCGGCGGCCACGTGCACGGGGCCCGCCCAGCGCGACAGGCCCGCGGCGAACGCGGCGCCGAGCCCCTGCCCCGGCGTGGCGGGCGCCAGCCAGGCGCCCGCGAGGAGCGGCGTCACCCGGCCGATCACCGGGGCCAGCACGAGGACGCGGAAGCGGAGAGACGTGGAGAGCCCGGCCAGCGCGGTGACCGCAAGCAGCAGGAGCAGGATGAGGCCGGCGGCCCCGAACACGCCGATGCGGCTGTCCCGCATGATGGCGAGCCGCCGCGCGGCGTCGCGGCCCGCGAGGCCGTCCAGGGAGTCGGCGAGACCATCGAGGTGGATGCCGCCGGTGGCCACCTTCCACGCCGCCACGAGGAGCGCCGCGGCGACCAGCGGGGGGAACAGGCCGTCCGCCGCGAGCGCGGCGAGCGCCAGCGCGCTCCCCAGCATCAACCCGACGACGGGAAACCACCACGCGGCGCGGCCCAGGGCCGAAGGGCCTTCCGATTCCCGGCCGGGAACCGGGACGACGGTGAGGAAGCGGAGTGCTGAGATCAGCGAGCCCATGCGCGGGCCGCGGAGGACACGCCGCTCAGACGGGCAGGACCGGATTGCGCCGCGGCGGGAACTCGAGCTGCTTGGATTCCGCGTAGCCCAGACGCTTGATCAGCTCGTCGCGCAGCTCGGAGCCGCCGACGATGCCGTCCACCAGCATCTCGGAGGCGAGCTTGTAGATGTCCACGTCGCGGACGTACTCGTCGCGCTTCTGCTGGACGTAGGCCGGCCGCTCCGCCTCGGGCAGCTCCATGATCTTGTTGTAGTAGACCGCGTTGACGGCCGGCTCCGGCCCCATGATGGCCACCTGCCCCTGGGGCAGGGCGAGGGCCGCGTCCGGCTCGAAGGCCGGCCCGCACATCGCGTAGAGCCCGGCGCCGTAGCACTTGCGCACAACCACGCAGATCTTGGGCACGGTGGCCTGCGACGTGGCGAAGACCATCTTGGCGCCGTGGCGGATGATCCCGGCCCGCTCCACCTTGGTACCCACCATGAAGCCCGGCACGTCGGCCAGGTACACGAGCGGGACGTTGAAGGCGTTGCAGAGGGAGATGAACCGGGCCGCCTTGTCGGCGGAGTCCACCATCAGCACCCCGCCCTTGACCTTGGGCTGGTTGGCCACCACGCCCACCGCGCGCCCGCCGAGGCGCGCGAAGCCCACGATGATCTCCGGGGCGAAGAGCCGCTTGATCTCGAAGAAGGAACCGGCGTCGATCACGCGGTCGATGACCTCGTACATGTCGAACCACTTGCGCTGGTCGTAGGGGACGATCTCCTCGATCGACCGGCCCGGCTTCGCGCCGACCGCCTCCCCCGGCGCGGGCCGCTCGCGGAAGGAGCCGGGCAGAAAGCTCAGGTACCGCCGGCAGAGCTCGATCGCCTCCTCGTCGGACGCGGCGAGCACGTCGCCGCACCCCGACACCGTGCAGTGCATCCGGGCCCCGCCCAGCTCCTCCAGCGTCGTCTTCTCCCCGATGGCCATCTCGACCATTCGAGGGGAACCGACGTATAGACTCGCCTTGCCGTCCACCATGATCACGCAGTCGGTGAGCGCGGGCAGGTAGGCGGAGCCGGCCGGCGACGGGCCGAAGAGCACGCAGACCTGCGGCACCACCCCGGAGAGCTGGACCTCGTTGTAGAAGATGCGGCCGGCGTGGAAGCGCCCCGGGAAGATCTTGATCTGCTCCGAGATACGCCCGCCCGCGGCGTCCACGAGGTAGATCAGCGGCGCCTGCAGCCGCTGGGCGCGCTCCTGGATCCGCACGATCTTCTGGATCGTCTTCTCGCCCCACGAGCCCGCCTTCACCGTGTAGTCGTTGGCCATGACGCACACGGTGCGGCCGCCCACCGTCCCCACTCCGGTGACGACGCCGTCGGCGGGGGTGTCCGGCTCCTGGTTGCGCGCGAAGAGGAAATCCTCCTGGAACTCGGTGCCGGGATCCAGGAGCAGCTTCAGGCGGTCGCGGACGAAGAGCTTGCCCTCTTCCTTGAGCTTCTCGCGGTACTTGACGTGCCCCTGCTCGATGCGGGCCCGTTCCTGCCGGTAGCGCTGCTCACTCACGCGGGTCAGGGAGTGGGGTTGGGATTGGCCCAGAGGATGATGATCAGCACGCCGTTGCCGTACGGCGGGCCCCCGAGCACCGCGGGGGCGCCCGGCGCGGCCTGGATCGCCGCGTTCACCTCGGGATGCACGCCCCGCAGGAGCCGCACCCGCATCCGCACGTGGTTGCCCTGGAGCTGGTCGGGCGTGACCTCGAGCCACCGCTCGCCCGGTACCGCGAACCGCTGCTGGGTGCCCAGCGGCCCTTCGACGCGCTGGCGGTCGAGCGTGGTGTAGTCGGTGTAGCGGAAGAGCGTCCGCAGCCGCGGGAGAATGCGCTTCATGCGCTCGTCGGTTTCCGCCTCGGGCGTGGGGGACGCGGGGTTCTTCAGGGCGCCCTGTCCCTCGGGCGCGGGGGTGTTCGATGCCTCCATGATGCGGACCCCGAAGCGGATGATCTGCTGGGCCTGAGCCGGGATGGCCCAGGCCAGGGTCAGGGCGAGCCAGACAATCAGGGCGAGCATCGGCCCCAGGAGCCCCTTGAGCCGCTTACGCGCGTTATGCAGCCTGGACATCACGGTCCCGATCGGACAGTTCAGCACCTCGGCGATCTCGCGATACGAGAGGCCTTCGACGTCACTGAGCATGATAATCGTTCGGGCCTTGGGCGGCAAGGCATCGAGCGCCCGACGGATGCGCTCGCGCTGCTCCGCCCGCGCCGCTTCCTGATCCGGCCCGCGGCCCGGATCGGGCGTGCTGCGGGCCCATTCCTCCTCGGTCACCCGCTCCGGGCCGAAGGCACGCGCCTGAGCGCCGCGCTGCCGGTGCCGATCGGTCGCCACGTTGACGGTGATGCGGAAGAGCCAGGTGTAGAAGGCCGACTGTCCGCGGAAAGACGGCAATGAATGAAACGCCCGCACGAACGCTTCCTGAGCCACGTCCCACGCCTCCTCGCGGTCGTGCAACACCTGGTAGGCCAGACGCCACACCCGCTGACGGTACTTCTCGACCAGCGGCTCGAACGCCACCGCGTCCCCGGCGATGCACCGCTGGATGAGCGCGCGCTCGTCGATTCCGGGGGACTCCGGGAGCCCGGCGGGACCGGCTGAGCCGGACGGGGTATCGGGCGACGTCACGGCCGGACCCGGCCGTGGCCCTCGCGCCCCTTATGCGATCGCGGGTAGGACGGCAGGAAGGGCGCCCGCATTCACGGCCGGCGCCGCGCGGCTGCCCGCCGGCCGCCGAGCGCGGGCGAGACGCCCAGCAGGGCATCCACGCCGAGCAGGTAGCTCCCGGGCCCGAAGCCGGAGATCTGCCCGACCGCGGCCGCCGCGACCACCGAATGGTGCCGGAACTCCTCGCGGGCATGGATATTGGACAGGTGCACCTCCACCACCGGCACGCGCACCGAGGCCACCGCGTCGCGCAGCGCGATCGAGTAGTGCGACAGCGCGCCCGGGTTGAAGACGATGCCGCGGAACCCCTCGCGCGCCGCCGCCTGGATCCAGTCCACCAGCTCGCCCTCGTGGTTGGACTGCCGGCAGACCGCCCGCGCCCCCCGGCTCTCGGCGTGCCGCTGCACCAAGCGGTTCACTTCCGCGAGCGAGACGCGCCCGTACACCGCCGGCTCGCGGGTGCCGAGGAGGTTGAGATTCGGGCCGTGGAGGACCAGGAGGGCGGACGCGACGCGACGTGCCATTGAAGGGAGAGAATACACTGGGCGCGCCGACGGCGGCAACACACGCGGCTGGAGGCCCGTATAATGCTCGCGCTTCAGGCGGGCGCGTCCCGCGGGGCGTCCGGGCGCTGGTGGGCGGGGAGGGCGGACGCGACCACCGCGTGGACGCGATGGGCGAGGTCCCGCGCGGCCCCCTTCGCGTCGGCGTCCTCGGGCGGCGCGATGACCGGGTGATAGACGATGGTGAGGCGGCCGGGGCGCGGCAGCCGGCGGCCGGGAGGCCAGGACTCGTGCGCGCCGATGATGGTCACGGGCATGATGGGCACGCCGAGCGAGCAGGCGAGCCGGAACGCGCCGAGGCGGAAGCGCTGGACCCGCCCGTCGAGGCTCCGGCCGGCCTCGGGGAAGATCATGACCGCCTCCCCCGCGCGCAGGAGGCGCACCGCGGCCCGGGTGGCGCCCGCGTCGGCGGCGTCGATGTCCACCGGAAAGGCGCGCAGCCGGCGAATCAGCCAGGCGAGGCCGCGCACGCGGAACAGGGCGCTCCACGCCATGTAGTGGACGGGCCGGCGCACCGGAATGGTCGCGAGCACCGGGTCGGCAAACGTGACGTGGTTCGGCACGATGAGGAGAGGGCCCGAGGTGGGAACGTGGTGGACCCCTTCGAAACGGATGCGGAAGTAGAGGCGGGCTCCGAGCCGGATGACCGGCCGGGCGGCGTCGATCACGGGCGTGCGCACGGCCCGATAGTGCCACGCCCCGCCTGAGACCGACAATGCCCTCGGCGGACGCGCGCCCCCTCGTCATCGGCCACCGCGGCGCCTCGGCGGACGCGCCCGAGAACACCATCGCCGCCTTCGAGCTGGCGCTCGAGCAGGGCGCCGACGGCATCGAGCTGGACGTGCACCTCTCGGCCGACGAGCAGCCGGTGGTCATCCATGATTTCACCCTGGAGCGCACCACCGACGGCGCGGGACCGGTGAGCGGGCACCGCGTCCGCGAGCTCAAGCGCCTGGACGCGGGCGGCTGGCGGGACCGGCGGTTCCGCGGCCAGCGCGTGCAGACGCTCCAGGAGGTCCTGGAGCGCTTCCGGGACCGCGCGCGCTTCTGGATCGAGCTGAAGGGCGGCTCGGCGGTCTATCCCGGCATCGAGGAGCGCGTGGTCTCCATGGTCGAGATCTACGATGTGGTGGACCGGGTCCTCGTGCAGTCCTTCGATCACGCGGCCATCGCCCGGGTGCGGACGCTCAACCGCGAGATCCCGGTGGGGGCGCTGGTGGCCCAGGCGCCGCTCGACCCGGGCTTGCTGCGGCCGGAGGCGGTCAGCGCGATCTGCCCGGGCGCGCCGGTCCTCACCGAGGAGCTGCTCGCGGTGATCCGGCGGGCCGGGCTGGACTGCTATGTCTGGACGGTCAACGAGCCGGCCCAGATGGACCGGCTCGTCGAGTGGGGTGTCAGCGGAATCATCACCGACCGGCCGGGCCTGCTGCGGGCCCGGCTCGGCCGGTCGTAGGGATCAGCGGCTAGTCGTCCTCGGGCTCGTCGGCGTCCACCGCGGCGGCCACCGCTTCCAGGCGCGGCAGCATCCGCTCGAGCCGGTCCTGGCAGCGCACGCAGGTGGTCACTTCCGGCATGGCGCGGAGCCGGGCGGGCGCGATCGCCTCGCTGCACTCCTCACACACACCGTACTCCCCGCCCCGCAGCCGCTCGAGCGCCTCCGCCAGCTTGTTGGCGCGCTCCACGAGCAGGCTCCGCGTGGCGAAGTTCATCTCGCGGTCCTCGTTCAGCCGGATCACGTCCACCTCGTCGGCCAGCGGTGTGTTGTCCCCCCGACCGCCACCGAGCTCTTCCATCGTATTGACCCCACCCATGTGCCGGATGCGCTGCATGGTGTGGCTGAGTTCCCGCTCCAGGCGCTTCTTGATCTCGTCCATCGTCTCCTCCATGGGCTCCGGATCGTTCTGACCCGGACCGCCCGGTTGGCCGCAGCTTGCTGCAAAGCCTGTGCCTAGCCAATGCATGGGAGAGACGGAGGAAAACGTCCAATATTCGCGGGACATGAGGGATAGCGCTGGAGACTCCAGGGCAGATTACCCGGCATCGACTGGGAAATTTCGTCACCTGGTGTGTCAGTTCTGGTTGGTGGGGCTCTCTGCTGGGACTGGCTGGCGGGAAGGCAATACGGCTCAGAGGCTAGGGGTGCGGGCCCGCCGTACGGCCTCTAGCGCCTCCCCGAGGGTGCTCACTCCGCGGTTCCTGAGCAGCGCTAGCAGGCGCACGAAGACCTCGGCCGTCGTCAGGGCGTCCCCCAGAGCGGAGTGGCGGCCGACTACCGGCACGCCGAGTCGAAACGCCACGGTCTCGAGGCTGTGCTCCTCGGCGGGGCCGTGGAGGCTGCGAGAGAGTAGTCGCGTGTCGAGCACGGGCCGGGTGGTCAGGGAGGGCAGCCCGAGGCGCTGGGCCTCCGGAGCCAGGAACTGGAGATCGAACGAGACCTCGTGGCCTACAAGGACGGCGTCCCCGGCAAACCTGAGAAAGGCGGGGAGCACCACCTCCAAGGGTAGAGCTCCGGAGAGTGCCGCATCCGTGATCCCGTGGAACCTGACGCTCTCGGGAGGCACCGGCCGGCCAAGATGCACGAGGGCGTCGAACTTTTCGTGGTGTCTGACCTCACACCCCTTCACTCGGACCCCCGCCAGCGAAATCACGCGGTCACCTGCCTCGGGGCGCAGTCCGGTGGTCTCGGTGTCGAAGACCACAAAGGTCAGCTCGTCGAGGCGGTGGTCGCGCTCAATGCGCCCTACGTGCCGTTCGATCTCGTCGAAGAGCGAGAAGTCGTAGAGCTCGGAGCGGACGGGACCGGACGTGCCAGTCGCAGTACCCGAATGGAGCCCCATCCCCACGAGTCCTTCGGATCTGGTCTTCCGGTCCCCGAGTGGTGGCTCGGGTGGCTCGATCCCATTCGGCCGCCCCTCGGCTGGGTCGCTCAGGGTGAGAATGAAACCTGCCGTCATGCCCCCGGCGTCGACCAGCTTGCTGATCGCCCCGCGGACAATCACACCCCCGGCGGTCTGGGCCACGAATCGCTCGGCACCGCTCTGCTCGGATTCCAGTCGCTCGAGGTGCCGTGAGATCACGCGCTGGTCGACGAGGTCGACCAGCGCGAGGCCCAGCAGGGCCTCGCCACCCCGTAGGAGCGCACGGGCGGTACGATTGGCGAGGGTGATCCGCCCCTCCAGGCTGGCCACGACCACGCCGTCCGCCAGGCCATCGAGGATGGCGGACAGCCGGGCGCGCTCGAGCCGGAGCTCTCGCGTCGCGCCGCCGACCTGTTCGCCGATCCCTTCCCGGGCCGCCCTCAGCAGATCCGCCAGACGGTTGATCTCGTCGCCTAGAGCCTCAAGCTCATCGCCGGTCCGAATGTGGAGCCGGTGCTCGGAGTTGACGGTCGCCATCAACTCCGCGCCGCGCCGTAGCTCCTCGATGGTACGGACCAGCGCGTGCCCCATGCCGCGGGCGACCAGGGCCAAGTAGGACACCAAGGCTCCGAGGCCGACGAGAACAGTAGCCAGTAGGGTGGACGGCTCCAAGAGGAGCCCGCGCCGGTAGAGGAGAAGCACGATGCCCCCGGCCACCGCGGTGGGAACGATGAAGAGTCCCAGCACAGCCAGGGTCACCTTCCGCTCGAGCCGCATCAAACGACCTGCGCGGTCTGGAAGTGGTCCTCGAGCCCGCGCTGGAGCCACGCGATGCTCTTGAAGGCTTCCTTGAGAAGCAGCCGGCCAGCCTTCCCCAGCGTGCGCGGGTTGATGAAGTTGTCCGGCGCGATCCCCGCATCGAGGCATGCCAGCTGGTGGGTGAGCCGGAGCCTGGAGATGAGCTCGTAGGCCTCGCCCAGCTCGCCGACCTCGGACGCGGTGAAGGTCCCCCGCTCTCCCGCCGCCTTGAGCCGGTCCAGCGTATTGGTCTCCTGCACGCCGAGCGAGAGGGCGTAGACGCGCATGGACTGAGTCATGGGGAAGACTCCCCTGGCCTTCAGATCGAGCCGATCCTTGTGGGCACCGGTCCGCTCCACCACGAAGCCGCCGAAGAAGCCCAGCGGGACCTGCCGCTCCAGCGCAGCCTTGGCCATGTATCGCAGAAAGAGCGTCCGGGCCGGCGCATGCTCGCAGACCCATTCCCACAGGGCACGTCCCACGTCCTCGTCGCCGCCGATCGGACGCAGATCGAAGAACAGCGACGCCCGCAGCACCGGCTCCGGCTGCGGCGTCTCCATCCAGGAGCGGAAGTATTCACGCCACACGCGCTCCGGTTGGCGCCACCGCGAGTTCGAGGCCATGAAGCCGCCGTCGCAGAGCGGGAAGCCGAGACGGATCAAGCTCTCACTCATGGCGGCGGCCAGCCGCTCGAAGTACGCCGCCGCGGCCGCCTCGAGGTCGACCGGCGGATCCCGGTAGACGAGCCCGTTGTCCTGATCCGTCTTGAGGGTCTGCTCGCGGCGCCCCTCGCTCCCCGCCGCGAGCCACGCGAAGGGCACCGGAGGACGGCCGCGCCCCGAGGCCTCGAGGCTCGACATGACCAACGACAGGGCGCGCCGGACCAGCCGATCGTTGAGCTCGGCGACGAGCCGGCCGATCTCCGCGGCCCCGGCGCCGCCGGTCGCGAGCCATTTCACCACCGAGGCCACCCGCGGGGCGACCGCGACGAGCCCTTCCTCCGACACCTGGGCCTCGATCTCGCGCGCGAGCCCGACCGGGTGGGCACCCTGCAGGAGAACCACATCGTAGCTGGAAACGACACCGAGCAGCCGCCCGGCCGCCGTCACGGCCAGATGACGGACCCCCCGGCGCATCATCTCCAGCAGGGCATCGAAGGCGGGTGCCTCGGGGCCGATCCCGATGACCGGGCTCGACATCACGCGGCCGACCGGCGTGCTCGAGGGCAATCCCGGCGCCACGACCCGGGTCCGCAGGTCGCGATCGGTCACGATTCCCGCCGTCGCGCCGTCCTCGGCCACGACGATCACGGACCCCACGCTCCGGCGCGTCATGAGCTGAGCTGCTTCGGCCACCGTCGCACCGGCGGCGCAGGTCACGGGCGGCCCTTTGACCAGATCCGTCACCCGCCGCACGAACAGGGCGATCTCGCCGCGGTCGGCGGTGGTAGGCCCGAGGGCAAGGGCACCACGATGCCGTATCACCAGCGACTGGGGAACGAGCAGGCCACGCGTGGCCTCGACGGCCGAGGCCGAGCACGGAGCGGGGAGGCCTGGAGCCCCGGGATCGAACACCTCGCCCGCGGCGAGGTAGTCCAGGATCCCGGCTCCCTCCAGGTCCACCCGCGAGAGCTGGATGGCGCCAGACTCCACGATGCAGTACCAGTCCGGCGCGGGCTGACCCTCGGCGATCAACTGCGTCCCGGCCGGCCACTGCTCGGCGCGCGCGGCACCGGCGAACACGGCCAGCGCGTCGGGGCCGAGCCGGGCGCAGCCCGGTAGCCGCGTCAGGAGCGCGTCGAGGTCGGCGGGCACGGCCGCGAGCCCCCCGCTCGGCGCCTACGGGCCTGGCCGCGAGCGGCGTGTCAGGCCAGCCCAGAGCGCGGAGCCCGCCCGCACGCTCACGCCGGCCAGGTTCACCGCAACCACGAGGGCCAGGGAGATGAGCAGCAGCACCATGACCGGGCGAGTCACGTCTTGGAAGCCGACCTCGGGGGGCAGCGTTTCCTGCAAGGCGAACAGCGGGGCCAGCACCAGCACGGGCAGGCCCAGCACCACCACGACCAGCGCGGCCGCGGCGCGGCCGATACGGCTCACGGCATCACGCCCACCGGCGCGCGAGCCCTCCACACGCAGCCAGAGCGCCGTGAGAGCACCGAAGAACACCACCAGGCTGGCCAAGAACGCTCCCTGGGAGAGCCGTCGGCCCCCCGCCGCGGCATAGATCGAGAAGAACACCACGACGCCGATGAGGTTGATACCCGCCAGTCGGAGCACTCCAGCAGCTTACCCCGATAGCCCGCCCATCTGGACCAGCACCACCTTGGTCAGAAGCCAGATGGCAGCACACACGCCGAGGGCGAGCCACCGGACGCGGGCCTGGGGCGCACCCGGCGGCAGGAATGCTCGCACCGGCCGCGTCAGCGGCCCCGTGATCACGGAGAAGAACCAGAGCACCGGGCTCGCGGGATCCCGGATGAGCCGGGCGAAGACGATGTGGACGAGCAAGTAGATACCCGCCATGTAGGCGAGGAAGCCCACGACGAGCACCAGCCGGATGAAGAGGGTGGCCAATGAGAATGATTCCCCGGGCGGGAAGCCAGTCGCTCCCCGCCCGGGGTCTGTCGACGCCTTCTAGTGAGCGGGAACCTTGCCGGTCAAGGGATCGCCCTTCTGCGCTTGACCGGACTTGGGGTAGCGGACGCTGACGACCAGGTCCTGGATCGACTGCGGTGGCGCCGCGGTCAGGAGCGACACGATCCAGATCGCGAGGAAGCCCGCCGGCAACCCGAAGATGGCCGAGGCGATGGTCTGAGTGCCGAACCACGACACCCCGAAGAACCGGCTGCCGATCATGTAGTAGAGGGTGACGCCGAGGCCGACGGCCATCCCGACATTGGCCCCCATCTTGTTGGCCCGCTTCCACCAGATGCCCATGACCAGCGCGGGGAAGAACGAGGCGCCGGCCAGGCTGAACGCCCAGGCCACGAGCTCGACGATGAGAGAGAGCCGGAAGGTGGCGATCCAGGCCGCGACGATGGCGGTCACCACGAGAAACACCTTGGTGATCGTCAGGCGCTTGACCAGCGAGGCCTTGGGGTCGAGCACCATGTAGTAGAGGTCATGAGAGATCGCGTTGGCGATGGTGAGCAGCAGACCGTCGGCGGTGGACAGCGCGGCGGCGAGGCCGCCGGCCATGACGAGACCGGTGATGACGAAGGGCAGCCCGGCGATCTCGGGGGTGGCCAGCACCACGAAGTCGCTCGACTTCAGGACGAAATCCGCCCACTGGACGATCCCGTCGCCGTTCTTGTCGACCACGTCGAAGAGCCCGGCCGGCTTCCACAGGGTGACCCAGGCCGGCAGCTCGGTGATCTTGCTGCCCACCAGCCGCGTGTAGAGCGCGAAGCGGGCGAACGCGGCGTAGGCCGGCGCCGTGAAGTAGAGCAGGAAGATACAGAGCAGCGCCCAGCCGCAGGTGGTCCGCGCCTCCCGCACCGAAGGCGAGGTGTAGTAGCGGGTCAGGATATGGGGCAGCCCCGCCGTGCCCACCATGAGGCAGAAGGTCAGAGCCAGGAAGTTCCACATGCCCACGCCGGTGGGCACCGTCAGGTAGCGGCCGATCTTGGCATCGTCGCTGGCCGCGGGGGCCGTCGCCTGCCGGTTGGCCAGCGCCGCCTCCGCCTTGAGCTTGTCGACCTGCTCCTCGGACAATCCTCCCGCCTTGATCTTGGCCGCCGCGTCGTCGGCGTCCTTCTTCCAGAGCGCGCGGGTCTCCTTCTCCTTGGGATCACGCGTGGTCTGGATGGCGGAGGCGTTGTTCCGCTGGAGGAGCTGGCCGTAGGTCAGCTCGGGGATCGGGATGCTGAAGATCGTCCACGACATGTACACGACAGGGACGAGATAGGAAATGATCAGGATGATGTACTGGGCCACCTGGGTCCAGGTGACCGAGCGCATCCCGCCCAGCACCGAACAGAAGAGGACCCCGATCAGGCCGAGGAACACGCCCACGTTGAAGTCGATGCCGATGAACCGCGCCACGATGAAGCCGACACCCGTCACCTGGGCGATGAGATACATGAGCGAGCAGGCGATGGCGGCGAGGACGCCGATGACGCGAGCGGTGTGGCCGCCGTAGCGCGCGCCCAGGAAGTCGGGAATGGTGTAAGCGCCAAACTGGCGCAGGTAGGGGCCGAGGAAGACGGCGAGCAAGAGATAGCCGCCGGTCCAGCCCATCACGTAGGCCAGGCCAGCGAACCCCTGGACCGACAGCGCGCCGGCCATCGAGATGAAGGACGCCGCCGACATCCAGTCCGAGCCCGTGGCCATACCGTTGTAAAAGGCCGGCACCCGCCGCCCGGCCACGTAGTACTCGTCAGGATTGGACGTGCGCGTGAGCACGCCGATCACCACGTAGATGGCCAGGGACAGCGCCATGAAGATCCAGCCGATCCACTGAGGCGACAGGCCGAACGCGTACTCAGCGAGACCGATGAGAATCGTCACCGCGAGGAAGCCGATCGTGTAGAGACCGAAGACCTTGTCCAGACTCATGGCGGGTTAGCCCTCCTCGCGGATGCCGTACTTGAGATCGAGCCGGTTCATCAGCAAGGCGTAGACCGCGATCTCGACCACGAAGATGGCCAGCGAGCCCTGGGCGGCCATGTAGTAGCCGAGCGGGAACCCGAGGATGACGTACTGGTTGAGCCAGCCGGCCATCAGCCCGGAGATGATATACGTGACCACGAACCAGATCACGAGCAGGATCGTGGTCAGCTTGATGTTGTAGCTCCAGTATTCCTGCTTCTGCTGTTCGGTCAGATCCGCCATGGATCTCCCTCCGTGGAGTGTTCGCTCTCGTGGTGGCCGGGGCCTTCGTGGGCCCACCATTGGGCCCGGACGGAAGTCCGGCGCTGGACCTCTACTAGCCGAGAAGCGGGCGGGAGGGAGCTAGTGGTCTTCGGTGGGCGACTGCGGATCGGACGTGGCCGCGTGAGCCTGCCGCAGGTCCACGAACCATTCGGCGAGCGGGCGCACCTCCGGCCGCCGGACGAGCGCGATGCGGGCGAGCGTGCCGATCTCGCCGCCCGGGCGCACCGGAACCTCGACGCCGTTCGGTTGATGGAGGAGGCGCTCGTGTTGCCGGGACACCCCCTCCATCGACTCCTCGGCGTTGAAGTTGAACGCGCACCCGATGAAGGGGTTGGTCAGGTCCAGGCTCAGGTAGAGTGCCGTGACCAACGCGAGCCGACGGTAATGCATCGAGGCAGGGCTGGGCAAGAACGGTGCCAGAGGGCGCCCGCGCCAAGCCGTTGATTCATCGCGATCCCGCTCGGCAGCCCCGTGCCAAACGGGGGTAGAGACACCAAGACACTTTGGCACAAATACCAAGCGCCGCGGCGAACCAGGAAGTCGGCCGTGTAGGCCCGCCGCGCCGGGCGGGGCCAGGACGGCCCCGCCCGGAGGCAATCGAACTACGAAGAAGCGCGAACCGCGTTCTTCTCAGGCTCCCAGATACTCATCTTGCGTGTTTCCGGCATGATGAACAGGCAGATGATGAAGCACACCGCGGGCACCACGATGGGGTAGATCAGGGCATAGCCGACGCTGCCGCTGGACAGAAATGCGGCGGAGGTGATGAAGGGCACGAGGCCCCCGCCCCAACCGTTGCCGATGTGGTAGGGCACGGAAACGGACGTGTAGCGGATCCGGCTCGGGAAATACTCGGCCAGGAACGCCCCGACCGGCCCGTACACCATGCCTACGTAGGACACCAGGATGAAGATGATGAAGATGGCGACCGGATAGTTGACGGCGCCGGGATTGGTGACCTGACCCAGCCACGCATAGAGCGGATAGTACGTCAGGGAGGCCAGCGCCATTCCCCCCAGGATCACCGGCTTCCGGCCGATGACGTCGGAGAGCCATCCAAAGAGAATCAACGTCGGGGTCGCGATCAGCAACGCCGCGCCGACAATGTAGCTGGAGGTCAGCACGTCGAGCTTCTTCACCGTCTGCAGGAAGTAGAGGGCCCAGAACTGGCCGCTGTACCACACGACGCCCTGCCCGATCAGCACCACGATGGCGACCAGGATGAACTTGATGTTGGAGCTGAGGAACGCCTCTTTCCACGGGTTTCGCACCATCCCGCCCTTGGCCTTCATCTCCTGGAAGATCGGCGTTTCCCCCAGTTGCAGCCGGATGTAGATGGCCATCATCACCAGCAGGAATGAGATGAGAAACGGAATCCGCCAGCCCCAGTCGTTGAAGGCGTCGTTCCCCAAGTAGGTGCGGGTGCCCACGATCACCGCGAGGGACACCACGATGCCCAGCGTCGGGGACGTCTGGAGCCAGCCGGTGTAGTAGCCCCGGCGCTCGTCCGACACGTGCTCGGCAACGTAGGTGATCGCGCCACCGTATTCCCCGCCCAGGCACAGCCCCTGGACCATTCTCAGGCCGAAGAGGATGAAGGCGGCGGCAAGGCCAATGGAGGCGAAGGTCGGTATGAGCCCGATCGCGGCGGTCGCCAAGCCCATGCCGGTCAGCGTCACGATGAAGGTGTACTTGCGGCCCACCCGGTCACCCAGCCATCCGAACAAGAAGGCGCCCAGTGGGCGAATCAGGAAGCCGGCGGTGAACAGGGCGACCGTGCTGAGCAGCGCCGCCACCGGGTGGGTCTTGTCGAAGAACTTGACCGACAGGATCGCGGCCAAGCTCCCGAAGATGTAGAAATCGTACCATTCGATGACGTTCCCCACCGCCGCGGCAACCACCACGCGGCGGAAATCCTTGGGGACCTGATCCTTACCGGCCATGGTGTTCCCCCTTTGTTGAGTCTGGTTTATCTCGACCTGCGGTCTTCGTCCATACAGCTCTGCCCGAGCGGACCGGGGCCTGTTCCCTGACTTCGGCTACGATTCCTGCGAGGCGACCTCAACAAGAAGGACACGCGCGGATAGTGCATCGAGGAGTAGGCGGGCACGAAGGATGCCAGCAGCAGCGCATTCGTAAACTACTGATTCCACGTCACATCATCGCAGCACCCATCCTAGACTCTCTGGCAACAAAGCCAAGGTTCCTTGGCAGGGGTACCGTGACGCGTCAAGCCAAGGGTCGCGAGGGGCGGGCTACCCTCTACTCCTCCTCGCCGTACTTCTCCTTGAGCGTGGCGACGACGGCGGGGTCGGCCAGCGTGGTCGTATCCCCCAGGGCCTTGCCCTCCGCGATGTCACGGAGCAGGCGGCGCATGATCTTGCCGGAGCGGGTCTTCGGGAGGTCCGCCGCGAAGATCAGATCATCGGGCCGGGCCAGGGCGCCGATCTTCTTGGCCACGTGCCCCTTGAGCTCCTCCATCAGCTCCTTGCTGGGCTTGGTGCCGTCCTTGATCGTCACGAAGGCCGCGATGGCCTGCCCCTTGATCTCGTGGGGCCGCCCGATCACCGCGGCTTCGGCCACGTGCGGGTGGTCCACCAGCGCCGACTCCACCTCCATCGTGGATACCCGGTGCCCCGAGATGTTCATGACGTCGTCGACCCGGCCCAGCAGCCAGAAGTAGCCGTCCTCGTCGATCTTCGCGCCGTCCCCCGTGAAGTAGAGGCCCGGGTACTTGCTCCAGTACTGGGCCACGTACCGCTGCGGGTCGCGGTAGATGCCACGCAGCATCCCCGGCCAGGGCTTCTTGAGAACGAGGTAGCCCGCCTTGGCGGACTCGCCCCGGTCGTTGACCACGTCGGCCTCGATGCCGGGGAACGGGCGGGTGGCCGAGCCGGGCTTGAGCGTGGTGATCCCGGGCAGCGGCGTGATCAGGATGTGGCCCGTCTCGGTCTGCCACCAGGTGTCCACCACCGGGCAGCGGCCGCCCCCGATGACCTTCCAGTACCAGACCCACGCCTCCGGGTTGATCGGCTCCCCGACCGACCCCAGCAGCCGCAGGCTCGAGAGGTCGCAGCGCTTGGGATACTCCTCGCCCCAGCGCATGAAGGTGCGGATGGCGGTGGGCGCGGTGTAGCAGATGGTGACGCCGTACTTCTCGACGATCCGCCAGAAACGGTCCTTGTCGGGGTAGTCGGGCGTGCCCTCGTACATCACGGTGGTGGTCCCGTTGGCGAGGGGCCCGTAGACGATGTAGGAATGACCGGTGACCCAGCCGATGTCGGCGGTGCACCAGTAGACGTCGGTGTCGTGCAGGTCGAAGATCCACTTGGTGGTGGCGTAGACCCCGGTGAGGTAGCCGCCGGTGCTGTGGACGATGCCCTTGGGCTTGCCGGTGGACCCCGAGGTGTAGAGCAGGTACAGCATGTCCTCGGAGTCCATCTTCTCGGGCGCGCAGTAGGCGGGCGCGTCCTTGGCGAAGTCGTCCCACCAGATGTCGCGCCCGGACTGCATGGCGATGTCCTGGCGGGTGCGCTTGAGCACGATCACCGTGCTCACGTCCGGGCACTCCTTGAGCGCCTCGTCCACGTTCTTCTTGAGCGGCACGATGCCGCCGCGGCGGAAGCCGCCGTCCGCGGTGATGAGCACGCGGGACTCCGCGTCGTGGATGCGGTCGCGCACGGCCTCGGGGGCGAATCCCCCGAAGATCACGCTGTGGGGGGCCCCGATGCGGGCGCAGGCCAGCATGGCGATGGGGAGCTCCGGCACCATCGGCATGTAGATGGTGACCCGGTCGCCCTTCTTGACCCCGCGCCGCTTGAGCGCGGCGGCAAAGCGGTTGACCTCGCGGTAGAGGTCCCAGTAGGTGAGCACCCGCGCGTCACCCGGCTCGCCTTCCCAGATGATGGCGGCCTTGGTCTTGCGGGCGGTGGCCACGTGGCGATCGAGGCAGTTGTAGGCCACGTTCAGCTTGCCGCCCACGAACCACTTGGCGTAGGGCGCCTTCCACTGCACCACCGTCTTCCAGGGCTTGAACCAGTCGAGCTCCTTGGCGAAGCGCTCCCAGAAGCGGGCCGGATTCTTGGCCGCCTCCTTGTACACCGACGGGCTCTTGACGTTGGCGTGCTTGACGAACTCCTTCGATGGCGGGAACTTCCGCTTCTCTTTCAGGAGGGCTTCGACGGCGCTGCTGCCTTTGGTCTCGCTGGCCATTGGGGGACCTCGTTCGTGCTCGGGTGAGGGTCGGCGCCTCGGCGCGCCGCTCCCCTTCTAAACCATCCGCCCGGCAACTTCAAGGGAGTAAGATCGCCGCGTGCCGGCGCCGCTCCCGCTCTATGCCGTGCTGCCCTTCGTCGCGATGCTCCTCGCCATCGCCCTCTTCCCGCTGTGGCGGCCCCACTGGTGGGAGTCCAACCGGCGCAAGCTGGTGGTGTCCGCGATCCTGGGGGCGCCGGTGCTCGTGCTCTATCTGGCGAGACAGCCGGGCGCGCTCGTGCACATGGCGGGCGACTACGTCTCGTTCATGATCCTGCTCTCCGGCCTCTACGTGATCGCGGGCGGAGTCCTCCTGCGCGGCGATCTGGAGGCCACTCCGCTCGTGAACACCGCCTTCCTGGCCACCGGGAGCCTGCTCGCCTCCCTCGTCGGCACCACCGGCGCGTCGATGCTCCTGATCCGGCCGTTGCTGCAGACGAACCGGGAGCGGGCCAACGTCACGCATACCGTCGTGTTCTTCATCTTCCTGGTCTCCAATATCGGGGGCATGCTCACGCCGCTGGGCGATCCCCCGCTCTTCCTCGGCTACCTGCAGGGCGTCCCGTTCGCCTGGACGCTGCGGCTGTGGCTGCCCTGGCTCACCATGACCGCGTCGCTGCTGCTGCTGTACTACGTCTGGGACTCGCGCCATCACGCGCACGAGACGAGGGCGGCGCGCGAGCGCGATCACACCCAGATCGAGCCCCTCCGGATCCGGGGCGCGCTCAACGGGCTCTGGCTCCTGGGGGTGGTGGCGGCGGTGGCCTTCCTGCACGAGCCGGTGCGCGAGCTCGCGATCCTGGCCCTGGCCGGGATCTCCCTGTGGCGGACTCCGAAGGTGATCCGCCGGGCGAATCAATTCGCGGCGGCTCCGATGGTGGAGGTGGCGGTGCTCTTCCTGGGGATCTTCCTCACCATGATCCCCGCGCTCGAGCTGCTGCACGTGCGCGGCGGGGAGCTCGGGGTGCGGGAGCCCTGGCAGTTCTTCTGGGCCACCGGCGGGCTGTCGTCGTTCCTCGACAACGCGCCGACGTATCTCACGTTCCTCGCGCTGGCCCAGAGCCTCGGCCTCCCCGCCGAGGTGGTCGGGGTGCCCCACGTGATCCTGGCCGCCATCAGCGTGGGCGCGGTGGCGATGGGAGCCAACACCTATATCGGCAACGCCCCCAACTTCATGGTCAAGGCCATCGCGGAAGCGGCGGGCGTTCGCATGCCGAGCTTCTTCGGCTACATGGCCTACAGCGGCGCGGTCCTGCTCCCCCTCTTCGCGATCGTGACGATCCTGTTCTTCTAGGCGGGCGGCGGCTCCGAGGGCGCGGAGCGGCGCAAGCCGTAGCGCTGGATCTTGTCGGAGAAGTTCTTGGGATCCATGTCGGCGTGCTTGGCCGCGGCGGTGAGCTTGCCCCCGTGGCTCTTGAGCAGCCCGTCGATGTAGGCCCGTTCGAAGTCCTCCACCACCCGGGCCTTGGCGTCCCGGAACGGCAGCGACAGATCCACCGGCGCGTGGGCACCGGTCGGCGCGAGAAAGCGCTCCAGGTCCGCGAGGGTGGGGCCGGTGGACACGATGACCGCCCGCTCGATGACGTTCTCGAGCTCGCGCACGTTGCCGGGCCACGGATACCGCATCAGCGCCCCGAGGCTCTCGGGCGAGATGTCGCGCACCATCTTCTTGATGCGGCGGCCCGCCTGCTCCACGAAGTGGCGGGCCAGCAGCGGGATGTCCTCGGGTCGCTCGCGCAGCGCGGGCACCCGCACCGGCATGACCGAGAGCCGGTAGAAGAGGTCTCGCCGGAAGGTCCCGTGCTCCACCTCCACCTGCAGATCCTTGTTGGTGGTGGCGATGAAGCGCACGTCCACGTCCACCGGGCGATCGGCGCCGACCGAGGTCACCTTCTTCTCCTCGATCGCGCGCAGGAGCTTGCTCTGGAGATGCAGCGGCATCTCCCCGATCTCGTCGAGGAGCAGGGTCCCGCCGTGGGCCATCTGGAAGTGGCCGCGCCGGTGCTCGGTGGCGCCGGTGAAGGCACCCCGCCGGGAGCCGAACAGCTCGGACTCGAACAGCTCCGCGGGGATCGCCGCGGAGTTGACCGCCACGAAGGGCCGGTCGCGGCGGGCCCCCGAGAAATGGATGGAGCGCGCGAGCAGCTCCTTGCCGACCCCGGTCTCCCCGTGGATGAGCACGGTGGTGTCCAGATCGACCACCGAGCGCAGCAGGTCGAACACCGCCTGCATGCCCGCGCTGGCCGCCACGATGTTGCCGAAGGTGAAGCGCTCCTGGTTCCGCCGGATGGTCCGACGGTTCGCCGACTTCAGCTCCTGGAACTCGATGGCCCGCCGGATCACGAGGAGCAGCTCGGCCGTCTCGAAGGGCTTCACCAGGTAGTCCTCGGCCCCGAGCCGCATCGCCTCGACCGCCGACTCGATGGTCCCGTAGGCGGTCATGACCACCACCGCCAGGTCCGGATGCTCCGCCTTGATCTGCCGCACCAGCTCGACGCCGTCCATCCCGGGCAGGCGGCGGTCGGTGAGCACCACGTCCACGTCCTCGGCCTTGAGCGACTCGAGCGCCTCCTCCGCGCTGTGCACCGGCACCACCTCGTAGCCCTTCAGCTCCAGGGTGCGGTGGAGCGGGCGGAGAAAGACCTCGTCGTCCTCGACGAGCAGGAGCCGTCGCTTCATGAGGGGCCTCCAGCCACCGGCTGGGCCGCGCCCACCGCCGGGAATGAGATGCGAACCCGCGTGCCGCGGCCCGGCGCGCTCTCGATCGCGATGTCCCCCGCGTGGAGGTCCACGATCTTCTTGACGATGGACATGCCGAGGCCCGTGCCCGAGGGCTTGGTGGTGAAGAAGGGCAGGAAGATCTTGTCGCGGTCCTCCGGGGAGATCCCGACGCCGTCGTCGACGACCTCGACCACCGCCCGGTCACCCTCGGCGAAGAGATCGACGATGACGCGTCCGGCGCCTCGCCGCGGGTCGTTGGCCTCCACCGCGTTCTTCATGACGTTGGTGAAGACCTGGCGGAGCTTCTGGCCGTCCACCGCCGCGACCACGTCCCGCTCGAGCCGCCCGTAGCCGACCTGGACGCCCCGGGCCCGCCCCTCGCCCGCCGCCGCCTCCACCACCGGGTCGAGGATGCGCGCCAGCTCGTACTCGTTGCGCTCGAGCCGCGCGTCCCGCGTCCAGTCGAGGAGGTTGTTGATGATGCCCTCGATCTCGCCGATGCCGGACAGGATGGACCGGGCCATCTCCTGCGAGAGCGGGCTGCCGTCCACCTCCGGGGAGGACAGCAGGTTGGTGGCCATCTTGATCCCGCCCAGCGGATTGCGGATCTCGTGGGCCACCCCGGCCGCCATCTCGCCGAGGGAGGCGAGCTTCTCGCGGTGGATGAGCCGCCGCTGCGTCTCGACCTGCTCGGTCAGGTCGTGCAGCACGCCCACCGTGCCGATGCGCTGGCCGCGGTCGTCGAAGAGGGCGGTCAAGGCCAGGTGGGCCGGGAAGACGTCGCCCCGCCCCCGGCGGCCCGTCACCTGCCCGCTCCAGCCGCGCCCCACCTCGAGCGCGGCCACGATGCCGCCGGCGCCCCCCCGCTCGTCGGCGGCGAGCAGATCCGGGTACCGGAGGCGGCTCACCTCGAAGAGCTCGTAGCCGAGCAGGCGGCGGCCCGCCGGGTTCATGGTGACGAGCCGGCCGGTGGTGTCCGCGGTGAAGATGCAGTCGTCCACGCTCTCCACCACCGAGGCGAGCAGTCGCTCGCCACGCTTGACCTCCTCCTCGGTGACCCGCAGCGACTGCTGCATGCGCTGGAAGGAGGTGACGAGCTGCTGGGCCTCCTCCTTGGAGATCGTGAAGTGGTCCTCCACGATGATGCGGGCGGCCGCCGCGCCCAGGGAGGCGGCGAGGAGCCGCTCGAAGCGGATGCGCATCTCGAGCAGCTCGGGTACCGACAGGTCGGCGGGCGCCTTGGCGCCGAACAGCTCGCGGACGATGGCCTCCGCGTCCTCGTCGCCGACGTAGTGATGGACGAGCCGCTCGATCTCGGGCGCGGACAGGATCGCGGGCGCCCCCGGGGCCGGCTTGTCCTCGACCGCCACCCCCACGAAGGCGGCGGCCTGGGCCCGGTCGTCGGCGTCCTGCTCGGTGAGCAGCGACACCACCACGAAGAGCCCCACGTTGAAGAAGAAGGACCAGAAGACCCCGTGGCTGATGGTGTCGAGCCCTTCCAGCCCGAGGAACGCGGTGGGGCGCAGCAGCCACAGGCCGAACGGCCCGTCCGCCAGAAACGCGGGCCCGAAGATCTCTTCCTTGCCCAGGGCCGGGATGATCAGGGTGTAGAACCATACGAAGAAGCCGGCGGAGATCCCCGCGTAGGCGCCCTTGCGGTTGCCCCGCCGCCAGTAGAGCCCGAGCAGGATGGCGGGCCCGCACTGGGCCACCGCGATGAAGGAGAGCAGCCCCATCTCCACCAGCAGGAGCTGGCCGTGCTCCATGCGCGCCCACGCGAACCCCAGGGCCACCACCGCCAGCATGGCCAGCCGGGTGTAGAAGAGGGTGATCCAGTAGATGTCCTCCATGCGCCGGCGCCGCAGCAGCATGGGCAGGATGATGTCGTTGGTGATCATCTTGGACAGGGCGAGGGAGTCCACCACGATCATGGCGGTGGCCGCCGAGAAGCCCCCGAGGAACACGATGACCGAGATGAGCCGGTTGTCGAAGGATAGCGGCAGGCGGAGGATGAAGCCGTCGGCCTGCGCGCCCGCCTCCGGGAAGACGAGGAGGCCCGCGAAGGCGATGGGCAGCACGAAGATGTTGATCAGGAGCAGGTAGAGCGGGAAGGACCAGGAGACCGCGTTGACGTCGCGCTCGCGCTGGTTCTGGACGACCAGCACGTGGAACTGCCGCGGCAGGAACATCACGGCCAGCATCGAGACCACGAGCATGGCGGTCCAGCGCGCGTAGGAGGCGGTGCCCGCCTGGTCGAGGGTGAGCAGGCGCGACAGCTCGGGATTCCGGGCCACCTGGCCGAAGAGATCGGCGAAGCCGCCGAAGAGCCCCCACGTCACGTAGACACCGACCAGGAGAAAAGCGAGGAGCTTGACCACCGACTCCACCGCCACCGCGGTCATGAGGCCGGTCTGCCGCTTGGTGAAGTCGAGGTTGCGGGCGCCGAACAGGATGCCGAAGAGGGCGAGGATCACCGCCACCACCAGGGTCGGGTCGAAGACCTCGAGCACCGCCTCGTCGCGCAGGATCATCCGGAAGGAGGCCGACACCGCCTTCAGCTGCAGCGCGATGTACGGGATCATGCCGCAGACCACCAGCGCCGCCACCAGCGTGCCCAGGGACGCCGACTTGCCGTAGCGGCTCGAGATGAAGTCGGAGACCGAGGTGATGCGCTGCTCCTTCGACACCCGCACGAGCTTGCGCAGCAGGACCGGCCACAGGAGCGCCACGCAGGCCGGCCCCAGGTAGATGGTCAGGAACTCGAGGCCGCGGTTGGCGGCCAGGCCCACGCTGCCGTAGAAGGTCCACGCGGTGCAGTACACCGAGGCCGCGAGCACGTAGATCAGGGTCGCCGGGCGCCCCCGCCCGAGGCGCGAGGCGAAGGCCTCCCCCACCGACGCGACCAGGAAGAGGAAGGCCAGGTAGCCGAGGACGATGGAGAGGAGCGCGGTGGGCGACAGGCCGCTCACGGCTCATCCTCGGGCGCGCGCAGGCGCCGGGCCAGCGCGATCAGGACCGCGACCATGGCGGCCCAGACCGCGAAGAGGTAGAGGACCAGCGCGGGCACGCCCAGGATCAGGACGGGGTGGTTGGCGATGGCGAGCAGCGGCCAGACGAGGCACGCCCCGAACAACAGGAAGCACGCGACCAGCAGCTCCGCGGCCTTCATTGGCTGGGGAATTATAGCTTAATCGGAGGGGCCTCGACTTATCGGAGGGGGCCTCTACGGCCCCCTCCGAGCCTCCCCCATCGTCAGGTTGCGCCGGCGGAGCCGGCGCCCGAACGGAACGACGAGGACCTAGCGGGGTGGGCCGAGCATGCGCCGCGTTACCAGGTCCTGGAAGCCTTCTTCGAGCTCGGCCGCGACCTCGTGCGCCACCGTCTCCGCGTCGCCCGGGCGCTCGGTCTCGGGGCCCGGCGCCCAGCCAGCGAGGTAGGCCTCGCTCTCCGTGGCGCCCTCCCGCATGGCCATGGCGTCGATCAGATCCTGGAAGCGCTGGGAGAGGGGGATGCGGACGGTGTGCTCGCCGTCCATCGCCTCCACCAGCGAGGGCAGGTCGCGCCACTGGATGATCCGGTATCGCGCCATCGCGGCGCCATTGTAGCGGAAGCGCCCGCCTTCCCTTGACAACCCAGTAGGCCCCCCGTAGCCTCCGTGACAAGGAGACGCCCATGATCGACGTGAAGACGGCGGACCGCGAGCTGCAGACGTACCTGCGCCCGCAGACGTTCCCGGTGGCGATCCGCATGCTCAAGGCGGGCGAGGAGATCCCGGAGCGCGCCCGCCGGCCCGCCCGCGACTTCAAGAAGCTCTCCATGAGCTGCCAGGTCATCGACATGTCCCGCCGTTACGGCTGGACCATCGCGCTCACCCGCGAGGACCACGTCTGCTCGCTCGGCATCACCGCGATCGGCTTCGACAAGCCGCTGCCCATCTACAACGTGGGCACGCTCTGCGAGGGCATGTACACGGAGACGAAGGCAGCGGGCCAGCGCTCCGAGGCCGCCATCGACAAGTTCGCGCCCGGCGAGTACCACTGCGTGCTGGTGGCTCCCCTCGACCGGGCGACCTTCGAGCCGCACGTGGTCTGCGTCTACGCCAACCCGGCCCAGGTGATGCGCCTGACCCAGGCCGCGCTCTGGAAGCGGGGCGGCCGGCTCACCTCCTCCTTCGAGGGCCGCGCGGTGTGCGCCGACATCATCGTGACGACCATGAAGACGGGCGAGCCGCAGGTGATCCTCCCCTGCTCGGGCGACCGCATCTTCGGCCAGACCCAGGATCACGAGATGGCGTTCTCCATTCCGTGGGAGCGGATGGAGGAGATCGTGGAAGGCCTGCGCGGCACCCACAACGGGGGCATCCGCTACCCCATCACCCAGTTCATGGAGTACGAGGCCAAGCTGCCCCCGCGCTACATGGAAGTGAACAAGCTCTGGGACGCCGAGAAGGGCAAGACCAGTCTGACCAACCGCGACCGGGTGGTGGCGGCCTACAAGCGCTCCTTCTCGGACCGGGTGCCGGTCTACCCGATCGTGGCCTCGTTCGCGGGCACGCTGGACGGGCTCAGCATCGAGGAGTACTGCACCAGCCCCACGAAAGCCATCACCGCGATGATGAACTACTACGAGCGCTACCAGCCGGACGTGGTGCTCGCGTACAACGACCTCGCCAAGGAGGCGGAAGCCTTCGGCTGCGGCGTCAAGTACTCCGACTACGTGGTGCCCTCGATCGAGACGCACCTGCTCGAGGACAAGGCCTCACTCGCCAAGCTCCAGATGCCCGATCCCTACAAGACGGCGCGGCTGCCCGGCTTCCTCGAGCAGTGCGAGGCCCTCGTGAAGGCGGCGCCGCCCGCCGCCACCGGCGCCGTCGCGGTCGGGCCGTGGACGATCGCCATGCTGCTCCGTAACCCGGAGATGATGCTCCTGGACACGTTCGAGGACCCGCAGTTCATCCACGACGTGATGCGGCTGACCACCGACTTCTGCAAGCTCTGGGGCGACGCGATCGTGAAGACCAAGATCGGGCTCTCCTTCTCGGAGCCCACCGCCTCCATCAGCCTGGTCTCGCCGGACAACTACCGGGACCGACGCTCCACGTGGACCAGCTCGAGCGCTTCATGCAGGTGGCCAAGGGGCGCGCGGTGGCCATCGGCAACGTGGACGCGACCATGTTCGAGAAGGCCACCCAGCCACAGATGGAGGCCGAGGTGCGGCGGTGCATCGACACCGCGGCGAAGCATTCGGGGTTCATCCTGTCGACGTCGTGCGAGATCCCGCCGCGCTCGAATCCCGAGATCGTCAAGTGGTTCATGGACGCGGCCCACGACTACGGCCGCTACGAACGGGTCCTCTAGTCGAGATAGACCGAGGGCGCGGTGATGATCACCGCGCCCTTGGTGCTTCGTGTCGGGTCTAGCGCGCTACCAGCGGAAGGGCTTCTTGGAGGGCGGCACGCCGTACGCACCGCGATCGCCCCCACGCCCGCCGCCACCGCCACCGCCCGGCCGGCCGCCGCCGCGGGGTCCGCCCGGTCCGCGCCCGCCACCCGAGCCCGGCGTCCGCGGGTTCGAGACGTTCACGGTGATCTTGCGGCCGTCGAGGTCCTTGCCGTTCAGCTCGGAGATGGCCCGCTGCGCCTCCTCGGAGGTCGCCATCTCGACGAAGCCGAAGCCCCGGGACTGGCCGGAGAACTTGTCCGTGATCACGGACGCCGACTCCACGGTCCCGCACTGGGCGAAGTACTCTCGAAGGGTCTCACTGGTCGTGGAATAGGACAGACCACCCACGTACAGTTTCGCAGCCATGTGGTTCTCCTTCGGTCACTCTTCCGCTTCGTACGCGCCCCAATACTCGGAAGAGCCAGTATCGGAGGCGAGGGCGCCGCCGGCGGCGGCGCATCGGGCGACAGTGTACACCAGGACCCGGGCCTCCGCCACGGCGGGGACTCAGTAGGTGAGCATCAACCCCGTACCGTGGAGCGTGGGGCCGACTTCGCGCTCGACGGGGCGCTCGGCGGGCGCCGGCGTGATGCGCGGCCGCGGCACCTCGGTGATGCTCCGCGCCGGCTCCGCGACGCGGTGAACGGACTCGCTCGTGTAGGCGAGCAGCCCGATCAGCCCCAGCGCCATCGCCACCGTCAGCCCCGTGAAGATCCATCGCTTGGCCATGGACTCGCTCCCTATCTGCAGGCCGTCTCGACCCGCGCCCGGGCATCCCGGCGCGCGAGCACCACCTTGGCGGGCACCTCGACCTTCGCGAGCAGATCGCGCAGCGCGAAGGGCCGGCTCATCACGCGAAAGCCCTGCAGCTCGAGATCGACCAGGTCCTCGACCTTCGCCCCCGCGTCCACCGTGAGGATCACCGGCACGCCGGGCGCCACCGCCTCGAACAGGCGCGCCTGATCGCCCTTGGCCAGCCGCAGCATGCCCGCCTCCGCCAGCACCAGCGACACCGGCGCGTCGAGCAGGTACCGCACACCTTCGCAAAGCGTCTCGGCCATGCGCAGCGCCACCCCCTGCTCCAGGCACTCCAGGGCCAGGGCCTGCGCCCGCTTCCGGTCCCCATCGATCGTCAATAGCCGAATCATGTCTCCCCCTCTGTCTAGTGAGTACGAGTCGAACCGGGGAGGTAGATTCAACCGTTGTGCCATCGAATTCTCTGGGCCCCAACATCAGCGATAACAATACTTTGTGATAAACCATCCCGGCGTGGGACGGGCTGTCCTTCGGGCGTTCTGCCCGATCGGGTGACGCGAGGCGGCGCTGTGGGGACGCGGACTTACACTAGATGGGAGACCGCACGGCCAGCTACTCCGTGCGGCCGCCTAGACTCGCCACACACAGCACCAGCTCCGCCGGGTTGACCGGCTTGGCTAGGTGCAGGCTGAAGCCCGCCGCGAGAACCCGGATGCGGTCCTCCGATCGCCCATACGCCGTCAGGGCCAAGGCCGGAAGCCGGCGCCCGCGCTGCGTCGTCACTCGGCGAGCCCGCCGCAAGAGGCTGAAGCCGTCTTCGCCCGGCATCGCAAGGTCGGTCACCAGCACGTCGGGGGACCAGCCTTCGAGTACGGCGATCGCGTCGGCCGCGGACGGCGACGTCCGCACCTCCGCCCCGGCATTGATGAGAATGAGCGCGGCAAGCTCCAAGCCCTCGGCGTCGTCATCCACTACCAGAATCCGGAGGTCGCGGAGAGAGACCGGCTTCTGTTGATCGGTCCCGGGAGCGCTCGCCGGCTCGCTCGCTGGATGCGGCGGCGGCGGGAACAGCGCGGGCACCGCGGACACCGGCAGCGTCACGGTAAACGTGGCCCCAAGCCCTTGGCCCGCACTGTGGGCATTCACCATGCCCCCGTGGAGATCGACGAGATGCCGTACGAGCGCCAGCCCGATGCCGAGCCCGGTGTGCCCGCGCGTCGAGCTGCTGTCGGCCTGGCCGAACCGCTGGAAGAGGCGCGGCATGTGCTCGGGTGCGATGCCCTCTCCGGTGTCGCTGACCACGATCTCGATGTGGGTGTCGACCCGCCGCAGATGTGCCGTGACTCGGCCCCCTCTCGGCGTGAACTTGACTGCGTTCATGAGCAGATTCCAGATCACCTGCTGGAGGCGGGCGGGGTCTCCCATCATCGCCTCCGCGCCGTGTTCGAGGACCGACTCGAGATGGACCCCCTTCGCCGTCGCGGCCGGTCGGACCGTGTCGAGCGCGGCCTCGAGCACCGCCGCAACGTTCAGCGGCCGCACCTCCAGGCGCATGTTGCCCGTGATCACGCGCGAGACATCGAACAGGTCCTCGATGAGCTGCACCTGGGCTGCCGCGTTGCGGAGGATCGCCTCGGTTGCGCGGCGAATCGCCGGCTCATCGAGACGGCCCGTGTCCAGCATGCGGGCCCAGCCATAGATGGCGTTGAGCGGGGTTCGGAGCTCGTGCGACAGCGTCGCGAGGAATTGATCCTTGCTTCGGTTCACGGCCTCGGCCTCGGCGCGTGCCTCCCGCTCGCGTTCGAGGAGCGACTGCCGCTCCTCCTCACGGCGTCGCTGGTCCGAGATGTCGCGCGCGACCTTCGAGGCCCCGATGATGCGGCCGGCGGAGTTCCGGACGGGCGACACCGTGAGGGAGATATCAACGGGCCGGCCGTCCTTGGCCCGCCGTATCGTCTCGAAGTGATTGATCCGCTCTCCTCGGACCAGGCGTGACAGGACCTCGGTCTCCTCCGACCGCCGCTCCTCCGGAATGATCAGCGAAATGTGCCGGCCTACGGCCTCCGCCGCGATATACCCGAAGATGCGTTCGGCCGCCTGATTCCAGGACGTGATGACACCCTCGAGCGTCTTGCTCACGATGGCATCGTCGGAGGAATCGACGATCGCCGCGAGTCGGGCCGCGGCCTCTTCCTCGCCTAGGACCGGATCCGTCACTTGACCTCGAGCCTCCCTTCTCGATCTACCCTGGAGGCACCTCCAGGCCAACCGGCTAGCCCCTGGACGGTAATTCTTATCCGACGTTTTTACCGAGGTCGCTACGCCACCGGGTGCGGCGCGCCGTCCGTCCAAGTCATTCCATACACTTGGCCGCTTCGGTCACTGCGCGGGGGATTCTGAGGCAAATTCCCTGCCAGCACGATGCGCAAGGGAATCGTCGGGCGTACTCCAGATCCATCTACCGTGGAGCCTTCCACGGCCGGGAGTATGCTCATCTCCGTGCCGAGACGAGAAGCCGTCGCCCTGTTGAGCCTGCTGGCTCTCGCCGGCGGCGCCGCGGGCCAGGCGCCCATTCCGCCCGCCTACACTCAGGAGGAGCTCGGGGAGCGGTGCGCCCGCACCGGCGGCTGGTGGCGCCCCTCCAGCCCGCATTCGCTGTTCAGCGGCCACTGCGAGTACGGCGGCGGCATCATCCGGTGAGCGGGTCCTACTTGTACGCGTCGGCCGAGATTCCGTACTCCTGGATCTTGCGGTAGAGCGTCTTGGGATCGATGCCGAGCACCGTGGCGGCCTTCGCGCGGTGCCCGCCCACGTGGCGCAGCGTGGTGATGATGTGCTGGCGCTCCATCTCCTCCAGGCTGCCGCCGGGTGACGCGCTCGGCGCACGGTCGCCGCGGATCTCGTCGGGCAGGTCTGCCGGCTGGATCACGTCGCCCGGGGAGAGGATCACCGCGCGCTGCACCGCGTGCTGCAGCTCGCGGACATTGCCGGGCCAGCCGTAACGCTCGAGCGCGTCCATGGCCGCGTCGGACAGGCGCTTGCGCCCGTAGGTCGCGTTCTGCTCGAGAAAGTGCTCCACCAGACGGCGGATGTCCTCGCGCCGGTCGCGCAGCGGCGGCAGCGTGATCGTGATGGTGTTGATGCGGTAGAAGAGATCCTGGCGAAACTGGCCCACCCGGAGCGCCTCCGCGAGATCGCGGTTCGTGGCCGCCACCAGGCGCATGTCCACCGTGCGCCGCCGGGTGCCGCCCACCCGGAAGAAGGCGTGCGACTCGAGCACCCGGAGCAGCTTCACCTGGCTCTCCGGCTCCATCTCGCCGATCTCGTCGAGGAACAGGGTGCCGCCGTCGGCCAGCTCGATGAGGCCGGGCTTGGTGGCCACCGCCCCCGTGAACGCGCCCTTCTCGTGGCCGAACAGCTCGCTCTCGAGCACCTCGCGCGCGAGCGCGCCGCAGTGGATGGGCACGAAGGCCTGCCGGGCGCGGGGCGACCGGTCGTGAATGGCCCGGGCCACCAGCTCCTTGCCGGTGCCGCTCTCGCCCAGCACCAGCACCGACGACTCGGTGGGGGCCACCCGGTCGACGAGGCGCAGCACCTCCTCCATCCGCGGGCTGCTGGTGATGATGCCCTGGTAGCCCGGCTCGTCGAGCTGGGCGCGCATGACCACGTTCTGGCGCATGAGGCGGGCCTTCTCGGCCGCCTTCCGGATCAGGATGTCCAGCTCCTCGATGCGCGCGGGCTTGGTCAGGTAATCGTAGGCCCCGAGCTTCATCGCCTCGACCGCGGTGGACACCTCCTGGAAGCCGGTCATGACGATAACCTGGGGGGCCTCCGGGAAATCCTGCAGCTCGCGCAGCACCTCGATGCCCTCGACGTGGGGCATCTTCATGTCGAGCAGCAGCACGTCGGGCACCTCGTCCTTGAAGTGCTCCAGGGCGGCCTGACCGTCGGCGACGCCGGTCACCGCGTGCCCCTTCCGCAAGAGCTCGCGTACCAACAGCTCGCGCAGGTTCTTCTCGTCGTCGGCCACCAGCACCCGGATCAGTGCGCTCACGATCGAGTCCTCGACGCCTCGCTCGGCACCACCGGCAGGATGACGCGGAAGGTGGTGCCGGCGCCCACGCGGGAGTCCACCTCGAAGCGGCCGTCGTGGTCGGCCACGATGCCCTGGGCGATCGCGAGGCCGAGCCCGGTGCCCTGTCCCGGCGGCTTGGTGGTGAAAAAGGGATCGAACACGCGCGGCAGGATGTGCTCGGGAATGCCCGGCCCCTCGTCCGTAAACGCGATCTCAATTTCCCGAGCGTTGACTCGACGCGTGGTGACGGTCAGGGTGCCGCGGCCGTCCATCGCGTCGAGGGCATTGCTCGCGAGCCCGAGGAAGACCTGGCGGAGCTGGCCGTCGTTGGCCACCACGTCGGGCAGCTCGGCGTCGAGGCGCCGCTCGAGCCGGCTCTGGGCGTAGCGGGACTGGTGCCCGATCAGCTCCAGCACCTTGTCCACCAGCACGTTCAGATCGGTCGGGGCGCGGCGGCTGCCCGGGTCGCGCACGAAATGGAGCAGGTTCCCGGTGATCTCCTTGCAGCGGTAGGCCTCCTCCTCGATCAGGGCGAGATAGCTCGGGAAATCCTTGAAGGCGTCCAGGTCGCGCAGGTGCGGGTCCTGCGACCGCTCCTTCAGGGCCTCCGCGCAGCCCGCGATGGTGGCCAGCGGGTTGTTCAGCTCGTGCGCCACCCCCGCGGCCAGCCGCCCCGCGGTGGTGAGCCGCTCGGTCAGCACCATCTGGCGCTCGAGCCGCTTCTGCAGCGTGATGTCCTCCACCAGGACCAGCACGTGGGTGGCCTGCGGGGCGCGCAGCGGCGTCGCGGTCAGGCGCACCGTGAGGGTCTCGCCGCCCGCGGGCAGCTCCTCCTCGGCGTGGCGCACCTCGCGCGCGGTCACCGCGCCCTGAAGGAACGAGCGCACCGCGGCCACCTTGGCGGGCGGCATCAGCTCCGCGAAGGGCGGGCGCGCGGCGGCCTCCACCGGCACCAGCGCCGCGCCCTCCCGGTTCGTGCTGATCACGCGCAGCTCCGCGTCGAGGACGAAGAGGCCCAGGGGCAGCGTTTCCAGCACCACCTCCACGAAGCGCTTCTGCTCGTCGAGCTCGTGGGTGCGCGCCTCCACCATCGCCTCCAGGCGCTCGGAGTAGGTGCGGACCGAGCTGAACAGGCGCGCGTGCTCGAGGGCCATCGCTGCCTGGTCCGCGAACGCGGACACCAGCGACTCCTCCTCGGCGCTGAAGTGATGAACGTCGGTGCGGAGCACGGTGAGGGCGCCGATCGTCTGCTCGCCCACGATCAGCGGCGCCGCCAGCATGGAGCGCAGCCCCGCCTGCGGGTACCGCACCCGGGGATCCCGGTAGAGGTCCGCGGTCTGCACGGGCCGCCGCTCCTTGACCGCCACCCCGGTGATGCCCTCGCCCACCCGCAGGCGGATCGCGTGCAGGGCCTCCGCGGGCAGGTCGAGGCTGGCGGTGGCGGTCAGCTCGCCGGTGGCCGCGTCCAGCGTGAACAGGCCGCACGACTGCACCTCCAGCACCTCGCGGGCCTGGTGGAGAATGACCCGAACGGTCTCGCTCACGTCGAGGCTCTGGTTGACCGCGTGGCCCGCGCGCAGCAGGGCCTGGGTCTCCCGGGCGCGCCGCTGGGTCTCCTCGAAGAGGCGCGCGTTCTGGATCGCGATGCCGGCCTGATCCGCGAAGCTCTCCAGCACGGCCTGCTGCCGGTCCCCGAAGGCGCGCGCCTCGGTGGAGAAGGCGGAGATGACGCCGATGATCTGGCCGCCGACCCGGAGCGGTACGCTCAGCATCGAGCGGATCCCTTCCTTCTCGTCCAGGTCCCGCCGCGCGGAGCGCGGGTCCTCGCGGAGGTCGTCGGAGCGCACCGCCCGGCCCGACGAGGCGGCGAGACCGATGATCCCCTCCCCGACCCGGACCGAGAGGTTCCGCCACTCCGGAGTGCGGAAGCCGTGGGCCGCCGCGTGCTCGATCAGGGTCCGGTCGGGGCTCAGGAGCCCGATGCCGCAGCCGGTGCTGCCCATGAGCGGGGTGACGGAGCGGCTGATCGTCTCCAGCACCGAGGGCAGGTCGAGCCGCGCGGTGATGAGCTGGCTCGTGCGATTCAGCGCGGCGAGCTCCTCGGCCCGCCGCGCGCTCTCCGCGTGCAGGCGCGCGTGCTCCACCGCCGAGGCGAGCGGGCGCGCCACCTCCATCAGGATCTCCACGTCGGTGTCCGTGAAGGCGTGGGGCTCGCGGTGGGTGACGTTCAGCGTGCCGATCACCTCGCCCTGCGAGAGCAGCGGGGCCAGCACCGCCGACCGGAAGCCGCGCCGCGACAGCAGCTCGCGGCTCACCGCCGGGATCGACGGATCGGTGGTGGCGTCGTCCACGCGCCGCGGCGCCCGCTGGCTCGCCACCCACGCGGTCAGGGTCCCGACCGTCGGCATGCGGAAATCGAAGATCTCGGGCAGCGCGGCGCGCGCGGCCACGTCGAGGACCCGGAAGTCCCCCCGCTCGCGATCGAGCAGCGTCACGCCGAGGGCGTCGAAGCGGATCAACCGGGAAACCGCCTCCGCGGTCTGCTCGTAGACGCGCTCGAGCGGCAGGGTGGTCGCGGTGAGCGCCATCACCTGGTTGATGACTTCGAGGCGGATGGTGCGCTGGCGCAGGCGCCAGACGTGCTCGAGGGCGTGGCCGAACTCGCGCGGGAAGCTCGGAGGAATCGTCTCGCGGCCGAGCCCGCGCGCGCCGCCCGGTCCGATCAGCACGAGACCCCCGACGCGGCGCGCGGGGTCACCGAGCGCGGCGCTCAGCAGCGTGGTGTCGCACGGCCGGAGACCCGGCGGCGCCTCGGTCAGCTTCTCGACCCGCACGCCCCGCGCCGGCCGCTCGAGCCGCTCCTGGATCCACCGCTCGAGGGCGGAGCCGCGCCGCGCGCCGACGATCACGTCCACCGGCGCGCCGTCACCGGGGCGAAATCGCAGGCCGCCCGCGCGGGCGCCGGAGAGCGCCACGAGCTGCTTGAGCGTGCGCGTGAAGCCCGCCTCGGAGGACGCGGCGCGGCCCAGGGTGGCCAGCAGGTCGGGGAAGAGGCGGCCGATCTTCATGCCCGCGGCCTCAGAGCGGTGGGCCGGCGGCGAAGCCGACCACGCGCTCGCACCAGGCGGCCGCCGCCAGCAGCCGCGCCTCGCTCCACGGGGCGGCGACGAGCTGGACGGCCAGCGGCAGGCCGCCCTCCACCCCGGTCGGCAGCGTGATGGCGGGCATGCCCAGGAAGCTCCACGGCGAGCAGAACGACGGATCGCCGGTGGAGCCGAGTCCGCGGGGCGCCGGGGCCCCGATGGTCGGCAGGAGGAAGGCGTCGTAGCGCGCGGCGATCGCCCCCACCGCCTCACGCACCTGCCGCCGCGCGGCCTGCGCGGCGAGGTACACGGGCGCGGAGATCGCGTGGCCCAGCTCGATCAGCTCCTTGATCTTCGGCGGGTACTCGGCCGCGTGCGCGGGGAAGAGCGGGGCGTGCGCGGCGGCCGCCTCCGCCCGCAGCACGGTGGCGCCCACGTCGTAGATCGACGCGAACGCGGCGGGCAAGGTCACGTCCTCCAGGAGCGCCCCGGCGGCGGCGAGGCCCCGCGTGACCGCTTCCAGGTGCTTGCCCATCTCGGGCGTCGTGCGCGCCAGGAACGGCGCGAGCACGCCCAGGCGGGGCGCCGCCGGGTCCACCACCGCCCCGACGTAATCGGCCGGCGCGGGACCGCCGCCCACCAGCACCGCGAGCGCGAGCGCGCAGTCCTCCACCGCCCGCGCGAAGACGCCCACGTGGTCCAGGCTGCCCGCCAGCTCGAGCACGCCCGCCGAGCTGATCCGGCCGTGCGTGGGCTTGAGCCCGACGACGCCGCAATACGCGGCCGGCCGCAGCACCGAGCCCACCGTCTGCGATCCGAGCGCGAGTGGCACCATGCGCGCGGCCACCGCCGCCGCGGGGCCGCTCGACGAGCCGCCGGGGGTGTGCTCGGGATTCCACGGGTTGCGGGTGACCGAGGGATCGAGGTAGGCGAAGGGCGTGGTGGCGAGCTTGCCCATCGGCACCGCGCCCGCGCCGCGCAGCGCCGCGACCGACGGCGCGTCGACCGCGGGGGTCCGGGTGGCCCAGGCGGGCGCGCCCGCGGTGGTGGGCACGCCGGCCGCGTCGAAGATGTCCTTCAGCGCGACGGGTACGCCGTGAAGCGGGCCCATGAACCGCCCCTCACGGGCCTCGATGTCACGCTGCACCGCCACCCGCGCGGCCGCGTCGCGATCGAGCCGCACCCACGCGGCGACCGCGGGCTCGACCGCGTCCGTGCGCTTGAGGCAGGCCGCGAGCAGATTGGAGGGCGACAGCGTGCCGGCGCGGATGCGCCGGGCGGCCTCAGCGGCACCCAGCTCGTACATGGCCGCCATCTCAGTGCAGCGCGTCCAGGACCTCAGCCACGACCTCGAAGCGGCCGAAGGACGGCATCAGGTAGGCGCCGGCGTGGTGGGCGCGCACGTCGCGCAGCAGGCCCTGGGCCATCTCGATGCCCGCGCGCAGGCCGCGCTCACCCGCTTCCTTCATGCGCGCGCGCACCGCGTCGGGCACCGTGATGCCCGGCACCTCGTTGTGCAGGAACTCGGCGTGGCGGGAGGAATGGAGCGGCATGATGCCCACCACCAGGGGAATCGGCGGGCGTGTCCGCGCGAAGAACCGGTCGAGCACGTCGAGATCGTAGATGGGCTGCGTCTGCACCCAGCGCGCGCCCGCCTCGACCTTGGCGAGGAAGCGCTCCATCTCGCGCGCCGGCTCTTCGGTGGCCGGGTTCAGCGCCACCCCCACGCTGAACGTCGTGGGCTCGCCGATCGAGGTGCCGGTGGCGTCGAGACCGCGGTTCATCTCGGCGAGGATGCGGATGAGGCCGATGGCGTCCACGTCGAACACCGCGGTGGCGTTGACGTAGTCGCCGGTGCGCGGGGGATCGCCGGTCATGGCCAGGATATTGCGGATGTCCATCGCGTGGGCGCCGAGGAGATCCGCCTGGATGCCCATCAGGTTCCGGTCCCGGCAGGTGAAGTGCATGTTGATGTCGAGCCCGGTCGCGTCGCGCACCAGCATCGCGGTGGGCAGGACCGACATCCGCACCCGGCCGAGGGAGCCGTCGTTGATGTCCACGATCTCGACCCCGCGCTCCTTGAGGAGCTTCGCCCCCTGCACGAGCTTCTCGATATTGTGGCCGCGCGGCGGGTCCAGCTCGACCGTGACGAGGAACTCGCCCGCGTCGAGCCGGCGCTGGAGCAGCGTGGGCGGGGCGCTGGTGGCGACGCCGGAGGGCTCGGCGGTCGGCACCCGGGCCCGGCGCGCCGGCTCGACGCGCGCCGCGCGCCGCTCGGGGGCCAGCCGGTCGAGCGCCTCCCGCATCGCCCGGATGTGCTCCGGCGTCGTTCCGCAGCAGCCGCCGACCAGCCGCGCGCCGCTCGCGATCATCCGCGCCGCGTAGTCCGCCATGTAGATCGGCGAGGAGAGATACATCAGCCGCTCCCCCACCCGGCTCGGCAGCCCCGCGTTGGGCTGGATGACCACGTGGAGGCCGCCCGCCTCCGGCAGCATCTGCTCCAGGATGTCGTAGAGCACGCTGGAGCCGACCGAGCAGTTGGCGCCCACCGCCTGGATCGGCAGCTCCCGGAGCGCACGGACGACCTCGGCGGCGGTGCGGCCCGTGAAGGTCACGCCCTCGTCGTTGAAGGCCACCTCGGCGAGGATCGGCAGGTCGGTGAGAGCGCGGACGGCCTCCACCGCCATCCGCATCTCGGTGAGGTCCGAGAACGTCTCGATCACGAAGGCGTCGATGCCGCCCTCCAGCAGCCCCTCCGCCTGCTCGTGGAACGCGGCGCGCGCGTCGGCGGGCTCGATGCTGCCGATCGGGGCCAGATACTTGCCGAGCGGGCCGATCGATCCCAGTACCATCACGTCGCGGCCCATGCTCTCGCGCACGTCGCGCGCGAGCTTGGCTCCGCGCAGGTTGATCTCGCGCACGCGGGCCTGCAGCCCGTGGCTGGCCAGCTTGAAGCGGTTGGCCCCGAAGGTATTTGTCTCGATGGCGTCGCAGCCTGCCGCGATGTACTCCGAGTGCACCGACTGCACGAGCTTGGGCTCGCTGAGGTTCAGCACATCGAAGCACGCGTCGAGGGCGACCCCGCGCGCGTAGAGCAGGGTGCCCATGGCCCCGTCGCAGAGGAGCGGGCGCTCGGCCAGGCGGGTGAGGAGGGGGGAGGGCATGACGCTACGTCCGCCCCTCACCCTGCCCTCTCCCCAGGGGGGAGAGGGAGACCTTCTCGCGGAGGAGGAGCAGGAGCTTGGAGACGACCTGGTCGGGGTTGATGCTGGTGGTGTCGACCGTGAGGTCGGCCTGGCGGTAGTAGGGCTCGCGCGCGCGATAGAGGGCCTCAATCTCGTCGCGTCCGCGGCCGGCCAGCATCGGCCGCGCGCCCACCCGCTGCGCGCGCTCGTACACCGCGTCGAAGTCGCCGCGGAGCCACACCATCGTGCCGAGGGCCCGCAGCGCCTCGGGGCGCCCGTCGCGGCAGGGCAGGCCCCCGCCGGTGGCGATCACGTCCCCGGACTTGAGCGCGAGCAGCCGCACCGTCTCCTCCTCCAGCGCGCGGAAGTGGGCCTCGCCCCGCTGCGCGAAGATCTCCGGGATCGAGCGGCCCTCGTGGGCCGTGATCATGTCGTCGGTCTCCACGAAGCAGCGGCCGAGCCGGCGGGCGAGGAGCCGCCCCACCGACGATTTGCCCGCTCCCATGAAGCCGACCAGGATCACGTTGTCGCCCATGTTCACCCAGCCTATCACCACACCCCGTGCCCCGGCTGCCGCACCGTGGTGGCGGCGGGCGCCCGGCGATAGGCGCAGTCCCGCATCCAGCAGCGGCGGCACTGGGTGAAGTAGTGGTCCACCCGCGCCTCGGGGCCGATCCCCACCAGCCAGCTGATGCTCTTGCCCGGCGTCATGAAGCAGGCTTCGTTGAGGCGCACCCCGATAGGGTCGCCCGGGCACAGGCGGAAGAGCGCCGCCTGCTCGGCGGTGTCCCACCCGGCGTAGCCGGGGCTGATCCGGTTGGTGACCTTCGTCCCCGCCCGGAGACCGGCCTGGCAGAGCAGGTCGTTGGCGTACTCGGCGAGGCTCTCCACCGCGGCGGACCCGACGCTGTCGAGCATCACGGCCAGCGGGAACTCGCGCGCGTCGAAGAGCTGGCGCACGTGCGCCTCGATGGCCTCGCCGACCGTGCAGATGCCCGCACCCACCGCCTCGATGGAGCCCCAGAGCCGCGCGATCTGGGGGACGTGGAGCCGCTCGCCGCCCGCGTCGATGCGATCCGCCGCGCCGCCGGTCACCGTGACCGCGCGGTAGACCACCCGGGGCGCGATCAGACTCCGGCCCAGGGCCAGCGCTTCCTCGAAGATCACCAGCACCTGGGGGCTGGGAACGTCCACGTCCTTCTTATAGCCCTGGAAGCGCAGGACCTCGTCCCGGTCGATCGCGAGCGGCAGGCCGTCCAGGACGGCGGGGGTGGGAGAGAGGACGGAGAGCGCCGCGGTCACCGCGCGCGACGGGAGCGCACCACGTCGGCGATGAGGCGGATGTGCTCGGGGTTCGACCCGCAGCAGCCCCCGACGATATTGCAGCCGGCGTCGAGGAGCGCCGGGTAGTCCTTGACCATCTCCTCGGGGCCGAGCTCGTAGGTGGTCTGCCCGCCGGTGGTGATCGGCAGCCCCGCGTTCGGGTAGGCGATGAGCGGCGCGTCCGTGACCTGCCGCATCTCGCGGATGATCACGATGGCTCGGTCCGGGCCGCGCCCGCAGTTCATCCCCACGATGTCCGCCCCCGCGGCCAGGAGCTGCCGGGCCACGTCGGCCGGGCTCTCGCCCCACATGGTCCGGTCGCGGTCGTGCAGCTCCTCGTACTGGAAGAACATGGTGGCCATGACCGGCAGGTCCGCGACGGCCTTGCAGGCCCGCACCGCCGCGGCCGCCTCCTGCGGGAACATCATGGTCTCCACCGCGAAGCAGTCCACTCCCGCCGCGGCAAGGGCATGGGCTTGTTCCCGGAACGTCGCGAAGTACTCCTCGTCGGTGGCCACGTTCTTGCCGACGCCGTAGTCGAGCGGCAGGTAGCTGGTGGGCCCGATGGAGCCGGCCACGAAGCCGCCGGGCGGGCAGGCCGCCCGGGCCAGTCGCACGCCCTTCTCGTTCAGCTCGCGGGTGCGCGCACCCATGTCGTGCCCGAGGCGCTCGTCGTACTCGTGGAGCTTGAGCGCGGTGCCCCCGAAGGTGTTGGTCTCGACGAGCTGCGAGCCCGCGTCGAAGTACCCCTGGTGGATCCCGCGGACCACGTCAGGGTGCGTGTCGTTCCAGAGCTCCGGGCAGTCGCCGTTCCCGAGGCCCGCGTCGAAGAGCGCGGTGCCGTAGCCGCCGTCGAAGACCAGGCGCTCGCCCGCGCGGACGCGCTCCACGATCTCCCAGCCGCGCGCGCGGGCCGCCATCACGCGTTCACCGGCACGCCGAGCAGCTCCTTGGCGCGCACCACCGCGATGGTGGAGTCCCTGGCGTAGCCGTCGGCGCCGATCTCGTCGGCGTAGGCCTGGTTCACCGGGGCGCCCCCGATCATGACCTTGACCCGATCGCGAAGCCCCGCCTTCTCGAGCGCGTCGATGGTGCGCTTCATCGCGGGCATCGTCGTGGTCATCAGCGCGGAGATGCCGACGATGTGGGCCGAGTGCTCCTGGACCGCGGCCACGAACTTCTCGGGGGCCACGTCCCGGCCCAGGTTGATCACCTTGAAGCCGGCACCCTCGAGCATCATCGCCACCAGGTTCTTGCCGATGTCGTGCAGGTCGCCCTGCGCGGTGCCGATCACGATCACGCCCAGGTTCTGGTCGGCTCCGCCCGCCTTGGTGATGAGGGGCTTGAGCAGATCGAGCCCCGCGTACATCGCCCGCGCCGACAGCAGCACCTGGGGGACGTAGTACTCGTTGCGCCGGAACTTCTCGCCGACCACGTCCATGCCGGGGATCAGCCCGCGGAAGATCAGGTCCTTCGGGTCCATCGAGAGGGCCAGGCCCTCCTGCGTCTTCTTGGCTACCGTGTCCTTGTCGCCCAGGATCAGGGCGCGCGCCATCGCCGGGTAGTCGAAGCTCTCGTGGGTCAACGCTTCACCGTGCTGTAGCCGCCCTTCTGCCACGCGGTCATGCCGCCGATGACATTGTAGAAGTCAGTGAAGCCGGCGTGGCTCAGCGCGCTGATCACGGTGCTGGAGCGCAGCCCGCCCGCGCAGAGGACCGCCTTCGGCCGCCCCGCCGGGATCAGGTCCTTGCGGGCCAGCGCCTCCCCCATGGGCAGGTGCAGGGCACCGTCGATGTGCCCCTCGTCCCACTCGACCAGCTCGCGCACGTCCACGACCACGAGGTCGGGCCGCTCGTCCTTCATGGTGGCCAGATCGTGCACGCTGATCTGCGGCACCCGCCCGAGCGGCAGCCCCTGGCCCTTCCACTCGGTCATCCCCCACTGCAGATGACCGGCGATCGCGTCGAGCCCGACGCGGCCGAGCCCCTGTACCGCGCGGCCGAGATCGGTGGGGCTCGCCACCACCAGTACCACCGGCGCCTCCGCGGGCGCGAAGAGCCCGACCCGGTTGGCGAACTGCGGGCTCTCGATCCAGACGTTGAGCGCTCCGGGGATATGCGCCTCTCCGTGCTCCTCCGGGCTGCGCACGTCGAGCGCGCAGGCCCCCTTGTCGAGCAGCTCCTTGACCTGGACCGCCGAGAGTGGCCGCGGCTCGCCGCTCTGGGGCAGCGCCTGGGCGCGATTGCGCGCGATGATCCGGTCGAAGTTGGGCGGCTTGGGCGGCAGCCCCGTCATGAGCCGCCGGACGAACTCCTCCGCGTCGGGCACCTGCAGCGCGGCGTTGAAGCGCCGCTCGAACCCGATGGTGGTCGCGGTCTTGCTCGACATGGCCCGCCCACAGCTCGACCCGGCGCCGTGGGCCGGGTACACCTCCACGCTGTCGGGCAGTCGCAGGAGGCGCTCGGTGAGGCTCGCGTAGAGGCTGGCCGCGGCCTGCTCCCCGCCAAAGTCGGGCCGGCCCACGTCGCCCACGAAGAGCGTGTCGCCGGTCAGCACGAACCAGGGCTCGGTGCCGCGGTCGAGGTCGGTCACCAGTAGCGCGATGCTGTCGGGGGTATGGCCGGGCACGTGCACCACCTGGAGCGCCACGCTGCCGATCCGCAGCTCCCGGCCATGCTCCACCGGGTCGTGGGCGAAGGCGGCGTTGGCCGCGGGGTGGATGTGGATCCGTGCCCCGGTCTTGGCGGCCAGCGCCTGGTTGCCCGACACGTGGTCGGCGTGCACGTGGGTCTCGAGGATGGCGCTGACCGTGAGGCCTTTGCGTCGCGCCATGGCCACGTAGTCGTCCACCCGATCGCGAGCCGGGTCCACGATGGCCGCTAGCCCGGCCTGGGCGCAGCCGATCAGGTAGGAGAGGCAGCCAGACTCCTCGTTCAGGATCTGCTGAAAGATCACGCGCAAAGTATGCCACACGGGGCGGAGGGAGCGCCACGCCGCGAGAGCCCGCAGCGGAGAAATTACCGAGCATGTCATGCTCGATAGGTGATAGCTCTTCGACGCGTGGCGCTGGTGGTCGCGCTGGGCCTGACGGCCTGCGCGGCGCCGCTCAAGTCCTTCAGCGATCTCGAGCAGGCCCGGATCGACGAGTACGAGCGGGCCGCCCGGCAGATCTTGGAGTCCCGCGGGATCCAGGGCCCACCGCCGGCGGTGCGCGTCGGCGAAGATCCGGCGCTCTCGGCCATGGCCCGCCCGGCCGCCTACTTCACCCCACGCACCGGCTTCGGCGATCTCGGCCGCCCGGGCCGCATCATGATCAACCGGGCGGTGGTCGCCGATGACCTGATCGCCCAGGCCGTCCTCAGCCACGAGCTGGCCCACTTCGTCCTGGGCCATGGCGACGGCCGGTGCCAGAGCCGCCGGCACGAGTGCGAGGTCGAGGCGCACGTCGCGAGCGTGGAGCTCCTGATGACCGGCTGGGACCTCGAGTATTCGGACGCCGTCCGCCTCCAGTACGCCTACCTCAAGAGCGTGGTCCTGGCGGTCCGGCGGGAGGAGACGACCCCGTCCAGGGGAGCCGGGGATCCCTGCCGGGAGCTCGAAGAGTTCGCGGTCCGGTTCAAGACCTCCGCCGCCTGCGAGTAAGAGCGCTGCTGACCTTTGGGGACGGACAGTTGCGTGCGGCAACGGTCGTCCAATTCCCTCGGATTGACACCCCTCTCGCTGCTAGACTAGAATCCGCGGAAGTGCCAACCGCCCGAACCGGGGGGACACACGGCCTCATGAAGGGATTCATTGAAGATTAAAGTCCTCGGGACCTACGGCAGCGAAGGACCGGGGCAGAGGCCGACCGCCTTCCTCGTCGACGACCGCGTGCTGGTCGACGCGGGAACCGTCGGGGGCGCTCTCTCGGTGCCCGAGCAGATCCAGATCCAGCACGCCCTGATCAGCCACGCCCACCTCGACCACACCGCCGGGCTCGCGTTCCTCACGGACACCCTCGCGATGGTCGCGCCCGACCGCCGGGTCACCGCCTGCAGCATCGCGCCGGTCGTGGAATCGCTCCGCACCCACGCCTTCAACGACACCCTCTGGCCGAACTTCACGAACATCCCGTCGGCCGCGCAGTCCGTGCTGGGCTTCCGCGAGCTGCCCGAGGAGGGGGAGTCGCGGGTGGGCGAGCTGTGGGTGACCCCCGTGCTCGTCGAGCACACCGTCCCCACCACCGGCTTCGTGATTCACGACGGAGAGACCGGCTTCGTCTTCAGCGGCGACACCGGCCCGACGAAGCGGATCTGGCAGATCGCGCGCGAGATGCGTGGCCTCAAGGCGTTGATCGTGGAGACCGCCTTCCCCAACCGCCTGTCGCTGCTCGCGAAGGCCTCCGGGCATCTCACCCCGGAGATGCTGCGACAGGAGATCGACAAGATGCCGCCGGATCTCCCGATCTGGATCTATCACATCAAGCCGCAGCTCTATCAGGAGACCGCGGAAGAGCTGGCCAAGATCGACCCCACCCGCATCCACATCCTGGAGCAGGGCAAGACCTACACCATCTAGCCCTTACTGGGCTCGCCCTGCGCCAGCAGGCGACTCAAGCGGTCCCTGAACGGAAACAGGCTGAAGAGTCCCCCCGTGTGGATGAAGCAGACCCGCTGCCCCAGCGCCTTCGGATCGCGCGCGAGCGTCTCCACCAAGCCGCGAAAGCCCTTGGCGGTGTAGACCGGATCGAGCAGCAGCCCTTCCTCCCGGGCGAGCTCCACGAGGAGGCCGAGCTCCTCGTCGGTCGCGCCCGCGGCCCCGGCTCCCTGGTAGCCGTCCAGGAGGTGGATGGCCTTGGGCACCTCGATGGCGAAGCCGAAGCGCTGGATGGCGGCGCCCACGGTCCGGGCGATCGCCTCGCGCACCTGCTCGGCGGGCGCGGTGGCCGGCACGCTCACGATCTCCCCGGGAAGCCCGGCGAGCTGCTTGCCCATGAGCAGGCCGGCGTGGCTGCCGCCGCTCCCGGCGGTGATGACGACCGTGTCGAAGCGCGGCGCCCCGTGGTGGATCTGCTCCGACAGCTCGACCGCGCACTCGACGTAGCCGAGCGCGCCCAGCTCGCCCGCGCCGCTCTCCGGGATGATGTAGGGTCGCGCGCCGCGAGCGTGGACCTCGGCGGCGAGTGCCTCCATGACTATGCCCGCGACCTCGGGCGCGCGCTCGAGCTCGATCTCGGGATAGTAGCGCGTCTCCGCGCCGAGCAGCCGGCCCAGCAGCAGGTTGCCGTCATACGCGGCCGGGCGCTCGCCCCGGATCGCGAGCACCGCGCGGAGCCCGAGCCGCGCCGCCACCGCGGCGACCGCGCGGCAGCCGTTGGAGTCCGGCGTGCCGCACGTGATCAGGGTGTCGGCGCCCTGCTGGAGAGCCTCCCCCACCAGGAACTCCAGCTTGCGGACCTTGTTGCCGGACTCGAGCAGGCCGGTCAAGTCGTCGCGCTTGACGTGGAGCTCCACGCCCAGCCGGCGCGAGAGGCGATCGAGCTTGAGGATCGGCGTGGGCGCCAGGGCGAGCTCCAACCGGGCGGGAGGCGCGATCATGGGGGCGATCATCGTATCACCCAAGAGTGGGCACCCACGTGGGCATTGACAGGGGCCCGGCCTCCGAGTACTTTGCCTGTCATGCGTATCGAGGTGCACGACAATCAGGTCGAGTCCGCGCTGAAGACCATGAAGAAGCTCATGCTGAAGGATGGGCTCTTCAAGGAGATGAAGAAGCGCGCGTACTACGAGAAGCCGTCGGTCAAGCGGAAGCGCAAGCAGGCCGAGGCGCGGAAGAAGCGCCGGAAGGCCATGAAGCGCGCCGAGACGGACGACTGAGCCTCACTCCGGGCCCCTCGGGCCCGGCCCCCACCCCGCCGTCCCTCTTCGGGTGACTGTCTGCTCGTCAGCCTGGGTCTCGGGCTGATGGCGCTCGGCATGCTGCTGGGAAGCCTGGCCCCGACCCTGCCCCTCTTCCTGGCGGCCATGGGCCTGGGGGGCGGCATCGGCCTCGGGCTCACGGGGATGACGACCCACGCCGCCCTCATCGCCGATGCCTACGTGCGGCGCCGGGGCCTGGCCAGCGGCATCGCCTTCGGGGGGTCCATGGCGGCCTACGCCCTGGCGGCGCCGGCCCAGTGGATCATCACGCACTGGGGCTGGCGGCCCGCCTTCTGGTGCTACGCGGCGGCCATCGCCGCGTTGATCCCCTGGGCCTGGCGCACGCACCCGAGGCGTCTGGCGTCCGCCGCGGACCGCGGGCGCATGGGGCCGGGGGCAACCGCGGTGACGGTCGCGAGCATCGTCCGCTCCGCGGGCTTCTGGAGCCTCCTGGTGATGTTCACCACACCGCCGCTCTTCGGCTACCTCGCCACCACCCAGCACACGTTGTACTTCACGGAGCGAGGCTTCACGGCGGGCGAGGCGTCCCTGCTGCTCGCCATCGGTGGCGTCCTCGCGGGCTGCGGCCGGGCGCTGGCGGGCCTGGTGGCCGATCGCTTCGGCGGGCCCACCGCCGGGTTCTTCTCCTTCTCGTGCTCGCTGCTGGGCATGCTCTGCCTGATCGGGATGGAAGTGCGGCCGCTCTGGACCCTGGCCGCGGGCTACGTGCTCTTTCTCTTCCTGCCGCTCGGCTCGCGCGCGAGCATCGTCACCGTCCTGCTGAGCCGCATCGCGCCGCCGGCGCACTACGGCTTCATCTTCGGGCTGCTCGGCATCGGCAACAACCTCGGTGCGGCGCTCGGGCCCTGGCTCTCCGGCGCACTCTTCGACCGCACCGGCGGCTACCTCGCGATCTACCTCTGGGCCCTCGCCATCGCCCTCATCGGCCTCGCCGCCCTATCGATTTTCACCCTCACCACACGCGCAAGCGGCCCTACGCGCTCGTAGTCAACCGGCGGACTTCGCCAAGCGCGGGCGGGTGCCGTGCGGGGGGCGGGGGTGCGGCCGGTTGACCCGTTCCCCGCCGAGGCTCGCGGCTCCGCCCACAACCCAGATTGGGAACTCCTGATCGAGTCGGGAGTCGAGATCGCCGGTCGTGGTCAGAGGCCGCACCCCCGCCCCCCGCACGGCACCTCGCCCGACGGTCGCGAGAGACTACCCGATGCGCGCCGCGAGCGCCGCGTACTTGTCGAGGAGCGGCAGGACCTGATCGCGCCCCGCGGGAGGCAGGCCGAAGATCGCGCGCAACACGCCCGCGTCACGCAGGCCGGCCAGGCGCGCCTCGTCGGTGGGCGCGCCGAAGATAGAAACGGTGACCGCGCCCGGATCCTGGCCCGCCTTCTCGGCCCGCGCCCGAAGATCCGCGATGGTCTCCGCCATCGGCTCGCTGTAGGAGCGCCCACCGATCGGCAGCCAGTGGCCCCCGAAGTCCACCGCCCGCTGCCGCGCGTGGGGGCCGGCGCCGCCCATCAGGATCGGCGGGTGCGGCTTCTGCACCGGCTTCGGGTACGACCAGAGCTTGTCGAAGTTCACGAACCTGCCGTGGTATTCCGCCTCGTCCTTGGTCCAGATCTCCTGCATGGCGGCGATGCGCTCGCGCAGCACCTTCCAGCGGTTCTCGAAGTCCGTCCCGTGATGCGCCATCTCCTCGGCGTTCCACCCGCCGCCGATCCCGAAGAGCACCCGACCCCGGGAGAGATAGTCGAGGCTCGCGACCTCCTTGGCGAGCACGATCGGGTCGCGTTCGATCACCAGGCAGATCCCGGTCCCGAGCTTGAGCTTGGTGGTCACCGCCGCCGCGGCGGCCAGCCCCACGAACGGATCCACGGTGTGCCAGTACTCGCGCGGCAGGTCGGCCCCGCCCGGCCAAGGGCTCTTGCGGCTCGCCGGGATATGGGTGTGCTCGGGGACGAACAGCGACTCGAAGCCGCGGGCCTCGGCCTCGCGCGCGAGGTCATCGATGCGGATCGCGTAGTCGGTGGAGAACTGGAACACGCCGTATTTCATATCCCCTCACCTCGTCCTGGAAGTTGGTGGAGTGGTCGCGAACATGCCGGATCCGGCCCGGCACGGTGTTACCATGAATCGAGAATTAAGCCAACCGAAGGAGGTGGAGATGGCACTGAGGCATCGTTCGCTGATCGTCACCCTCACGGTCTCGGCGCTCGTCGGGATCGGCCACGGTCCGGTGCAGGCGGCCGACAGCACGCACGTCGACGCGGCCACCCAGCAGGTGGGGCTCGGCGCGCAGCAGATCGGGCGCGGTCAGGTGCTCGTGGGCGCGGGAGAGCTCGCCAAGGGGATCGGCAACACCGTCGTGGAAGGCGCCAAGTTCACCGGCCAGAAGCTCGCGGAGGCCGGCCGGGCCGCCGGGCCGGACGCCACAACCGCGTGGCAGCGCACGAAGGAAGGCGCCGGCGCCTTCGGCTCGAGCGTCCGGGACTTCTTCGTCGACCTGTTCGGGGGCTAGCGGCGCGGGGGACGCGGCGGCTTCGCCAGGTAGGCGGCGAGGGTGGCCGCCTCGCGCTCCTGCAGCCGCACCGCGATCCGGAGCTGCTCGAGGTACTGCTCGAGCGTCTTGCCGCCGAGCACGATCCGGTTCGTCTCGAAGAAGGCTTTCACGTCCTGCTCCCACTCCGGGCTGACGAGCGCGGTCACGCCCTCGTACATCCGGCGATAGGCGCTGCCCGGGTACTGCCGGGCCATCGTCTGCCAGTTCGCCTTGACGTAGTCCCAGCCGAGCCCGCGGCTGTGCACGCCCATCAGGAGCGACCGCATGAGGAACGGGGCGTCCTGGCTGCGTACCTCCCCGCTGGTGGTCTTCTCGAGCGTGCGCCGCACCAGCTCGGGCTGCTGGAACCCGGCGAGGGCGTAGAGGTAGCGCTGCTCCTCCTGCGGCGTGCGGGCGGCCTTGAAGCGCTGGAGGAACTCGTCGTACTCGGCCTCCCCGCCGGCGGTGGCCACGATCGCGATCAGGGCGGGCAGCACGTTGGCGTCCACCGCCGACTCGTCCTCGCGATAGCGCGCGTAGAGGGCCCGGGCGCGCTCCTGCGCGACCGGGTCGTTGCCGAGGGTGCCGACGGCGCGGAGCAGGTCACCGCGCAGCTGCCGCTCCAGCTCGTCCTCGTCGGCCTGGGGCTCCCAGCCGAGCCGCTCCACCGCCCCCTCCACCCGCTGGCGCACCAGCGCCTCGAGATGCGGGCGCGAGTCGTCCGCGATGAGCCGGTTGACGTAGCCGAGGGAGCCGATCAGCGCGGTCCACACGTTGCGGTCGGTCTCGTCGCCGAAGCGGGCGGTGAGGTCGAGGTAGTCGGCCGCCGGCATCATCGCGGCCTGGGCCAGGGCGAAGGCGTCGCTGACCAGGTTGAAGCGCTCGATGGGCGCGAGCTTCTCGAGCGCGCCGGTGAGCTTCTTGAGCAGCGGCGGAGCGTACTGCACGCGATAGAATCCGTGCCCGCCCGCGTTGGCCACCACCCAGTCCGGTGACGCGGGCAGCGCCACCGCCAGATCCTCGTTGCCGAGCAGGATCGGCTTGTCCACGAAGCCGCGCTTGACCGAGGCGCGCAGCCGCACCGGGATCTGCCAGCGCTCGGTAGCGCTCTCGCTGGGCAGGTAGGTGAAGCGGCGCTGGCTCAGCTTGACGCCCACGCCCTCGGGCTCGACGATCACGAGCGGGTAGCCCGGCCGGAAGATCCACCCGTTCATCACCTCGGGGATCGGCAGGCGCGAGGCGTCGCCGAGGGCCTTCCAGAGATCGGTGGTCTCGGCGTTGCCGAAGCGGTGCCGCTCCAGATAGAGGCGCACCCCGTCGCGGAAGACCTCACCGCTCAGGTGCTGCTCGAGCATGCGCAGGACCGAGCCGCCCTTCTCGTAGGTGAGCAGATCGAACATCGCCTCGCAGTCGCGCGGCGCCCGCACCTCGAACTCGATGGGCCGCGTGTTCAGCAGGCCGTCCACCGCCATCGCGGCGGCCCGGGACACGCCGAAGGTCGTCCAGCGCTTCCACTCCGGCTTCCAGGCATCCACCGCCAGCAGCTCCATGAAGGTCGCGAAGGCTTCGTTCAGCCAGATCCCGTTCCACCACAGCATGGTCACGAGGTCGCCGAACCACATGTGGGCGATCTCGTGGGCCACCACGTCCGCCACGCGCTCGCGCTCGGTGTGCGAGGCCGCGGTGTCGTCCACCAGGAGCGCGGTCTCGCGGTAGGTGATCGCGCCCAGGTTCTCCATCGCGCCCGCCGCGAAGTCGGGGATCGCGAGCATGTCGAGCTTGTCGCCCGGATAGGGCATGCCGTAATAGCGCTCGAAGAAGTCGAGCGAGAAGGCGCCGATCTCGAGCGCCAAGCGGGTCAGGTGGAGCTTGCCCGGCACGCACCACACGCGCAGCGGGGTCGGGCCGACCATCACCGGAGGGGTCGCCTCGAGCTCGCCTACCACGAAGGCCACCAGGTACGTGGACATCCGGATGGTGTCGGCGAAGACCACCGTCTTCTTCCCCGAGCCGGTGGGTGTCTCGCTGATCACCCGCGAGTTCGAGATCGCGGCCAGCCGCTCCGGAACCACCAGGGTGACCCCGAACACCGCCTTGAGCGCGGGCTCGTCCCAGCACGGGAAGCCGCGCCGCGCGTCGGTGGCTTCGAACTGGGTGGCCGCGATGACGTGGGAGGCGCCCGACGCGTCCTTGTAGGTGCTGCGGTAGAAGCCGTGCAGGCGGTCGTTCAGGATGCCGGTGAAGCGCAGCGTCAGCCGGTGCTCACCGGGCGGGATCGGCGACGGGAAGAGCAGGCGCGCCCGCTCGGCGGCCTCGTCGAGCGCCGCGCTCCCCTCCACCGTCGCCCCGTCGGCGGCGATCACGCTCACCGACTGGATGGCGAGCTCGGCCGCGTTGAGGAGGATCTCGGTCACCGGCTCCTTCACGGTGATCGCGACCGTCTGCTCGCCCGCGAAGGTCGCCGCGTCGAGATCGGGCTCGAGCCGGATATCGTACCGCGAGGGCACCACGGTGGCCGGAAGCCGATAATCCATTCGCGAAGAGTACCATCCCTAGGCGGCCCGCGGGGCCACCCAGATGGCCGCGCCCCGCGCGAGCAGGCGCCCGCGCGCGTCGAAGATCGCGGTCCCCGCGTACCGCCGGCGGCTTCCGGCCCGCGCCGCCGCAGCGGCCATGGGCCATCCCATCACGATCAGCTCCTGCCGCCCGTCGACCGGCCCCAGGATCTCCACCTGAAGCGTCCCGGTATTGGCCGGCCCCGCGATCGCCCAGCCCCCGGGGCAGTCGAGCACCGACCAGACGAACTCGGGCCGCAGCCGTCCCGCCTCGTCGAGGCAAGCCGCATCCGGTCGCCACGCAGCCACCCGCGGCCCCGCTTCATCGCCGAGCCCTCCGCCGAGCGGTCCCGTGAAGAGGCGCAGGCCATCGCCCGGCTCCCGTCGATGGCCGCATACGAAACACTC
>WNFD01000237.1_pt1 | contig 52315 bp, 47 predicted proteins | sample 5400491 | NCBI WGS metagenome assembly WNFD01 (sample SAMN13153343, study PRJNA577476) | soil metagenome | isolation source: 120 cm saprolite under Douglas fir tree site 2 hole 2 replicate 2 | place: USA:California | collected 2015-04-18
TCCTCGTCGTAGAGGCGCTTCTCGAAGGCGCGCAGGAGCTTCCGCCGCTCATCGGGATCCGTGGTGCGGGACTGCTTCAGGTACAGCTCGTCCATCACCGTGTCCTTGTGCCGGCTGAAGTTCACGGGTGACGTGGTGAGGAACCAGTGCAGGTCCATGTCCGGCTCGACGATGGAGTTGCACGGGGCGTTCGTCGACACCTCGTGCTCGCCGTTCTTCTGCGCCTGCAGCCACGCGGCCGATTCGAGGGTCACCTGCTTGACGTTGAGCCCGATCTGGCGCCACTGATCGATCAGCCAGATCCCCACCGGCTCGTAGGGCTGGGGCACCGCGCGGTTCGTCAGGGTGAACGACAGGTTCTCCTGGCCCGCCTCCTTCAGCAGGCGCCGGGCCTCGGCGCGCGCCGCGTTGATGTCGGGGCCGTAGCCCGCCAGCTTGGCCAGCTCCTCCGGCGGCGTCGCCCACGGCGTGCCCGGCACCTGGATCCCCGCGACGTCCTTCACGATCGCGATCCGCGACAGGGCCTTCGAGCCGGCGTACCGGTCCAGCGCCAGGCTGAGCGCGCGGCGCACGCGCTTGTCCTGGAACGGCTTCTTCTCCTGGTTCATCGCCACCTGGATCGAGCAGTTCCAGGGGCTCTCCTGCACCGTGATCTTGTTGCCGAGGGCCCCCACGAGCCCGTCCCGCTGGCTCGGGCTGAAGCCGCGGAACTGGATCATCGCCCGCTCGCCGCGGATGGCCGCCACCTGGGCCGAGGAGTCCTGGATGAAGATCGCGCGGAACCCGTCGAGATAGGGCTTGCCCTTGTCCCAGTAGTCCGGATTCTTCTTGCCCGCCCAGTGCGCGCCGCGCACGTACTCCACGAACTTGAAGGGGCCGGTGCCCATCACGTTCTTCTCGTACCAGCGCGGGTCCTTGGCCAGGATCTCGGCCTTGTAGATCCAGTTCCACGGTGAGGCCAGGTTGGCGAGGAACGAGGCCTCCGGAAACTTCAGGCGGAAGATCACGGTGTCCGGATTCGGGGCCTCCACCGACTCCACCGTCTTGTAAGCGGCCTGCCGGCTCGAGATGATGCCCGGCGGCGGGGAGATGATCTTGTCGTAGGACGCCTTCACGTCCGCGGAGGTCATGACGCTGCCGTCGTGGAACTTCACGCCGCGGCGCACCTTGAAGCTGTAGCTGCGCTTGTCGGAGGAGATCGCCCACGACTCGGCGAGGTCCCCGATGAACCTGGTGCCGGTGCGGTCGGCGGGATCCACGCGCAGCAGCGTGTTGTAGTGGGGCGCGCCCGGGTGGAGCATGGCGAAGGTCTCTTCCCGGTGCGCGTCATAGCTGGGTGGCTCCGCGGCCACGACGAAGATCAGCTCACCGCCGGGGCGCGGCTGCTCCTGCGCGGGGACCGGCACCGCCCCGAGCGCCAGGACGAGAACGAAGCAGCCGAGGATCGACAGTGATCGCGAGAGCTGGGCCATTATCCAACCTCCGGTGAGAGCGGGTGTGGGGTCGATGTCGTGCAGAAGTCTATCAGAAGTGCGGCCGTGGTAGTCTCTTCCCGACCTACTCCCCGGTGAGATGGAGGCGCCCAATGACCCGTGCGCTCCGATCGCTCGTCCCGTTCGCGGTGCTCGCGCTGTGCTGGGCCACCTCCGCCGGGGCGCAGCCGAGCGGCACCGTGACCACCGCCGCCCACATCACGCTGGCCACCCGCTGGCTCGATCCGGCGGAGACGGATTCCGAGATCACGCCGTTCATGATCTTCTACGCGCTCCACGACGCCCTCGTGAAGCCCATGCCCGGCGCGCTCAATTCCCCGAGCCTCGCCGAGTCGTGGACCATGTCGAGGGACGGGCGCACGTGGGAATTCCTGCTCCGCAAGGGCGCGCGCTTCCACAACGGCGATCCGGTCACCGCCGAGGACGTGAAATTCTCCTTCGAGCGCTACCGGGGCGCGGCCGCCCCGATCCTGAAGGACCGGGTCCGCGACGTGCAGGTGGTGGACCCGAGCCGCGTCCGGTTCCATTTGAAAGACCCCTGGCCGGATTTCATGACCTTCTACGGGACGAGCGCGTCGGGGGCCGCGTGGATCGTGCCCAAGAAGTACTTCGAGCGGGTGGGCGAGGACGGCTACCGCAAGGCGCCCGTCGGAGCCGGGCCGTACAAGTTCGTGAGCTTCCAGCCGGGCATCGAGCTCACCCTCGAGGCCTTCGACGGCTACTGGCGCAAGACCCCGAGCGTCAAGCGCCTGGTGATCCGCAGCATCCCGGAGGAGACCACGCGCGCCGCCGCGCTCAAGCGCGGCGAGGTGGACATCGCCTACTTCCTGAACGGCCCCATCGCCGAGGACGTCCGGCGCACCCCCGGGCTCACCCTGACCGCAATGCGCACCAACGGCGTGCTCTTCCTGATGTTCCCCGAGCAGTGGACGGCCGGCTCGCCCTGGGCGGACCGGCGCGTGCGGATGGCGGCGAGCCTCTCCGTCGACCGCCAGGCGATCAACGAGGCCGAGTCGCTCGGCTTCTCCGGGCCCACCGGCAGCATCGTGCCCCGGCACCAGGAGTTCGCCCTGCCCATCGCGGCCGACCCCTACGACCCGCGGCGCGCGAAGGCGCTCCTCGCCGAGGCCGGCTTCCCCAACGGCTTCGACGCGGGCGAGTTCACGCCGTTCCCGCCCTACAACTCGATGGGCGAGGCCATCGCCAACTACTTCGCGGCGGTCGGCATCCGGACGCGCGTGCGCACGATGGAGCGCGCCGCGCTGCTCTCCGCCTGGCGCGACAAGAAGCTCCGCAACCTCTTCGTGGGCGCCACCGGCTCCGCGGGCAACGCCTCCACGCGCATCGAGGGGTTCGCGACCGCGAAGGGCGTGCTCTCCTACGGCTCCATCCCGGAGCTCGAGACCCTCTTCCAGGCACAGCTCCAGGAGATGGACCGCAAGAAGCGTGAGGAGATGCTGCACCAGATCCAGCGGCTGATCCAGGAGCGCATGGTCTTCGCGCCGATCTGGGAGAACGGGTTCATCCGCGCCTACGGGCCGCGGCTGGAGGAAGCGGCGCTGAACCTGATCCCGTCGTTTCCCTACGCGGGGCCCCTCGAGGACCTGCGGCTGAAGGCGCGATAGCGCTCGTTTCACCCTCTCCCCTCTGGGGAGAGGGCAGGGTGAGGGGCTCCTCCTACCGGGTCTTCAGCCTGGGGAGGAGGCGGGTGGCCGCCTCGTCGACCTGGGCGAGCTGATCGCCGCCCGCGAAGCGCAGCGCCAGGTGGCGCGCGCCCGCGTCGATCCAGCGCTGCAGCCACTCCACCGCGCCCTCGATGGGCCCAGCATACGTGGCCTGGCGCGCCTTGATCGCCCGCGCGGGGGCCGCGTAGTAGGTCTCGAGGAACGCGTCCAGCCGCTGCTCCGCGGCCGCCGCGCTGGGATCGAGCGCGAGGGTGAGGTAGGCCGCGCCGGTGACCGCGTCGGCGGCGCGGCCGGCCACGCGCGCCGCCGCCTGCACGCCGGGAAACTTCTCGGCGAAGAACTCGACGCCGGGGCCGGTCGGAAACCAGGCGTCGAAGCGCGCCGCCTCGCGCAGGGCGGTGGGTCCGTTGCCGCCGATCCAGATCGGCGGGCCGCCCGGCCGGTGCGGCTTGGGCTCCACGGTGGCGCCGTCGATCGTGAAATGCTTGCCCGCGAAGCTCACGTTGTCGCGCTGCCAGAGGGCGCGGCAGATCTCGATGGTCTCGAGGAACCGGCCCACGCGGCGCTCCCACTCCACCCCCACCTGGGTGAACTCCTTGCGGGTGGCCGGGCTGTCGCCCACGATGCCGACGCCCAGGATCACGCGGCCCTCGGCCAGCCGGTCCACGGTGGCCACCAGGTGGGCCAGCACCACCGGGCGGCGCAGCGCGGGCAACAGCACGCCGGTGCCGATGCGCACCCGCCGGGTCCGGGCCGCGATGGCGGCCATCAAGGTCAGCGGCTCGTGCCGGGGCTTCGCGGTGATCGAATCCCCGATCCAGACCGAGTCGAAGCCCGCGGCCTCCGCCCGCTCGGCCATCGCCAGCAGCGGCCCCGTCTCCGGCCGCCCCGACATCACGGCCTCCCGCGTCGGGATCAGAACGCCGAACTCCATCACCTACTCCTCCTCTCCCTCTCCCCTCTGGGGAGAGGGCAGGGTGAGGGGCGCCCTACGCATCACGCCAGGCACCCGCCTGATCGAGCGCCGCCGTCGCTTCCGCGTCCAGCGTGAGCTCGATCCCGCCCACCAGCTCCTTGAGCTGCGCCACCGTCGTCGCGCTCGCGATCGGCGCGGTGATTCCCGGCCGGTGCGCCAGCCACGAGAGCGACACCTGCGCGGGTGTGGCATTGGCGGCCGCCGCCACCTTCTCGACCGCGGCCAGCACGCGGAACCCGCGCTCGTGCATGTAGGTCTTCTCCACACCGGCGGCCCGGGCCGTCTTGGGCAGCGCCTCACCCGAGCGGTACTTGCCCGAGAGGAACCCGCTCGCCAGCGAGGAGTACGGGATCACACCCACCCCCTGCTCGAGGCAGAGGGGCTCGAGCTCGCGCTCGTACTCGTCGCGGATCACCAGGTTGTACTTCGGCTGCAGGCACTCGTAGCGCGCGTAGCCGTGGCGGTCGCTCACCCAGAGGGCGCGGGTGAGCCGCCACGCGGGGTAGTTCGAGCAGCCGATATAGCGCACCTTGCCCTGGCGCACCAGATCGTCGAAGGCGCGCAGCGTCTCCTCGAGCGGGGTCTCCTTGTCGTCCCAGTGGGCCTGGTAGAGGTCGATGTAGTCGGTCTGCAGCCGCCGCAGCGAGGCCTCGACGCCTTCCATGATGTGTGTGCGCGAGAGGCCCGAGTCGTTCGGGCCGGGCCCCATCGGCCCCATGACCTTGGTGGCGATCAGCACGGAGGCGCGGTCCTTGCGCGCGCTCAGCCAGAGACCGAGCGCGTTCTCCGACTCGCCACCCTTGTTGCCGGGTGCCCAGCGAGAATAGACGTCGGCGGTGTCGATGAAGTTGCCGCCCGCCTCGACATAGGCGTCCAGCACCGCCTCGGAAGCCTTCTGATCGGTCGTCCACCCGAACGTGTTGCCGCCCAGGCACAGCGCGGACACCTTGAGCCCGGTTCGCCCCAGCTTGCGCATCAGCATGGTGAGTCTCCTATCTCCAGAGTTCACTGGACGCCAGCCGCGCGCCCTCGGTCATGGATTTGAGCTTGGCCCAGACGATCTCCGGCTCGACCAGCGCCTGCGACCGCGCGAAGGTGGCGAAGCCGCAGTCGCTGCCCGCGATCACCCGCTCGCGCCCGACGACGTCGGCGTAGCGGACGAGCCGCTGGGCGACCAGCTCGGGATGCTCGATGAAGTTGGTAGTGGTGTCGAGCACGCCCGGGATGATCACCTTGTCGTCGGGCAGCTTCGTCTGCCGGAACACGACCCATTCGTGCGCGTGGCGCGGGTTGGCGCCCTCGAAGGAGAGCGCCTGCGGGCGCGCCTTCAGGACCACGGGCAGGATCTCGCGCAGCGGGATGTCCCGGTGGTGCGGCCCCTCGTAGTTGCCCCAGCAGAGGTGCAGGCGCAGGCGATCGGGCGGGATGTCGCGCAGGGCGTGGTTGAGCGCCTCGACATTGCCCTCGGCGATCTTCACGAACGCCGCATCGCTCAGGTCGGGGAACGCCAGGTGCCGGCTCATGGCCAGGTCCGGGCAATCCACCTGGAGCACGAAGCCGGCCCGGTGGATGGCGTCGTACTCCTCCTTCATCACGTCCACCAGCCGGGCCAGGTAGGCCTCGCGGCTCGGATAGTGGGTGTTCTGCAGGAAGTGGGCGATCACGCCGGGCGACGCGGCGGTCATGAAGGCCTCGGTGGGCCCGGCGCCGTCCACGGCCGCGCGCAGGTTGGCCACGTCCTTCTGCACCGCGGTGCGGTCCTTCCAGTCGATGGGGCCGTTGCAGGCCGGGCGCAAGATCGCGGCCCGGCGCTCGGCGCGGTCGGCCGCCTCGGGGAAGTCCGCCCAGTCGGCCCGCTTGGCGGCCCCGCTCTGGCCGTCGAAGCCGGTGAGGCGGTGGCGCACGTAGGTCGAGTAGCCCACCTTGCCCTGCTCGCCGTCGCTGACGATGTCCACGCCCGCGTCCACCTGGAGGCGCACGATGTCGGCGACCGCGCGGCGGACGCGGGCCTCGAGCGCGGCCGGGTCGGTGGCGGCGCCGGTGTCGAGGGCCTCGAGCATCCCGGCCAGGTCGGGCGGCCGCGGGAGGCTGCCGGTGTGGGTGGTCAGGATGCGGTCGGAGCTTCGCTTCATGGGGGCGAGCGGCATCTGACCGCACTCGCGGGAGATTGTCAAGAATGCTACAGTCTCTGCCGACCCGGCCCTGATCTCCAACACAAGGAGGATCGCCATGGGACGCGCTTACAACGTCATCGACGCCGACGGCCACGTGCTCGAACCGGTGGACATCTGGGACAAGTACATCGATCCCGGCTATCGCGAGCGGGCCCCCCGGATCATCATCGACACCGACGGCAAGGAGCGCCTCCTCGTCGAGGGACAGGTCCTCGGCAGCCAGAAGGGCTTCGGCGTCATCGGCGCGATCGGGGCCCGCCAGGGCGGCGTGCCGGAAGAGACCATGAAGTACGTGGACGGCCGCCGGGGCGGCTTCGATCCGCACGCCCGCATCCCGGACATGGACCTGGACGGCATCGACGCCGCGTTCCTGTACCCGAGCGTCGGCCTCTTCGCCGGGGCGGTCCGAGAGCCAGGGCTCGCGGCCGGGATGTGCCGCGCCTACAATCGCTGGCTCGCGGACTACTGCCAGCCTTATCCCGATCGGCTGTTCGGGGTGGCGATGCTGCCGATGCAGTCGATCGACCTGGCCATCCAGGAGATGCGCTACGCGCGGAAGGAGCTGGGCATGCGGGCCGGCTTCCTCCGCCCCAACCCCTACAACGGCAAGATGCTGCACCACCCGGACTACGCCCCGTTCTGGGAAGAGGTGCAGGACCTGGACATGGCGATCGGGATCCACGAGGGCGCGAGCGGCGGCATGCCCCAGGTGGGCGTGGACCGCTTCGAGACGCGCGGCGCCCGGCACATCATCTCGCACACCATGGAGATGATGCTGGCCGCGATGAGCGTCATCTGGAGCGGGGTCTGCGACCGACACCCGCGCGTGCGGATCGGCTTCATGGAGTCCGGGGGCGGCTGGATCGCGCCGTGGCTCGACCGGATGGACCGCCACTTCGACGACCAGGGCTTCAACGACTCGGGGCTCTCCATGCGGCCGAGCGACCTGTTCCGGCGCAACTGCTGGATCTCGTTCGAGCCGGTCGAGGGCTGCCTCAGCGTGCTCGCCGACTACATCGGCCCACACAAGATCCTGTGGGCGACCGACTACCCGCATCCCGACGGCTTCTTCCCCGGCGCCCCGCAGCTCATCGCGAACCGGCCCGAGCTGTCGGAGGCGACGAAGCGCGAGATCCTGGGCGGGGGCGCCCGGCGCTTCTACGGTCTGACCTAGCCGTCCGTGACCGAGCGCGCGCTGACCGGCATCCGCATCCTGGACCTCACCCAGTTCGAGGCGGGCACCTCCTGCACCCAGCTGCTGGGTTGGCTCGGCGCCGACGTCATCAAGATCGAGCCGCCTGGGGGCGAGCAGTCGCGCCGGAACCGCCCCGAGGTGCCGGGGCTCGACGCGATGTTCTTCCTGCTCTTCAACGCCAACAAGCGCAGCGTCACCATCGACCTCAAGAAGCCGGAGGGCCACGCGCTGTTCCTGCGCCTGGTCGAGCGCGTGGACGTGGTGGCCGAGAACTTCGCCCCCGGCCTCATGGAGCGGCTCGGGCTCGACTTCGAGCGGCTCCGCGCGGTGAATCCGCGGATCATCCTCGCGCGCCTGAAGGGCTTCGGGCTCTCCGGCCCCTACCACGAGTACAAGAGCTTCGACATGATCGCCCAGGCGATGGGCGGCGTGATGAGCGTCACCGGCTTTCCGGACCGCGAGCCCGTGCTCTGCGGGGCCAATATCGGCGACAGTGGCGCGGGCGTGCACATGGCGGCCGGCATCATGGCCGCAATTATCGAGAGAAATCGAACCGACAAAGGCCAGGTCGTGGAGGTCTCCATGCAGGAGGCGGTGGCGAACCTGATCCGCCAGCGCTACGTCGTCCACTATCGGGACAACAAGCCCACGCCGCGGCGGGGCAACGGCGCGCCGCCCGGCGCGGTGCCGGACGGGCTCTACGCGTGCGCGCCAGGCGGCCCCAACGACTACGTCTACATCTACGTGCAGCCGATGAACCAGGGCATGTGGCAGGACTTCGCCCGCGCGATCGGGCGCGAGGACCTGCTCGCCGACCCGCGCTGCGTGGACGCGCCTTCCAGATGGGCTCATCGAGACGCGCTCAACGGCATCGCGCGCGCCTGGACGGGCGCGCAGTCGAAGCAGGAGGTCCTCGCCACGCTGGGCAAGGCGGGCGTGCCGTGCGGCGCGATCCTGGACACGCAGGAGGTGCTGGACGACCCGCATCTGAACGCGCGCGGCGCGATCGACACCATCGACCATCCGACCCGTGGCCGGTTCCGGGTGCCCGGCTGCCCGATCCGCCTGTCCGCGTCCGAGGCGGTGACGACGCCGCCCCCGCTGGCCGGCCAGCACACCGACGAGGTCCTGGCGGAGGTGCTCGGGCTGTCGCCGGAGGCGGTGGCGGCGCTGCGGGCCCGCGCCGTAGTCTGACGCGTGTTCTTCGGTCACTCCCCGGCCCTCTGGCAGCAGTTCCCCCAGCTCGTCCCCGGCGTCCTCGTCATCGAAGACATTCATCCGAAGGTGGAGGTGCAGGAGCTGCTCGAGCCCTGGCACCCGCGCGCCCGCGAGCGGCTCGGCCGCGGGCCGGAGTCCGAGCTGGCCGAGGTGTCGGCGTGGCGGCGCGCCTACGCGCAGATGGGGTTCAAGCCGACACAGTACCGCTCCGCGGCCGAGGCGCTGCTGCGGCGCTTCCGGCGCGAGGGCGATCTGCCGCGCCTGCACCCGCTGGTCGATCTCTGCAACGCGGTGTCGCTCGCCTTCGCGCTACCGGTGGCGGTCCTCGACCTCGCCGGGGTCGATTCGCATCTGGAGGTCCGGCACGCCGCGGGCGGCGAGGAGCACACGGGCTTCAGCGGGGAGACCGAGCGCGTGGAGCCGGGCGAGGTGATCTTCGCCGACGCGGCCAACCACGCCCATGCGCGCCGCTGGACGTTCCGGCAGAGCCGGCGCTCGACCGTGTCGGCCGAGACGCGCGACGTGCTGATCGTCGCCGAGGGCCTCCACGCGGCCGCGGGCGCCGACGTGCCCGCCCTGATCGACGCCCTCGCCGGCAGTCTCGAAGGTCTCTGGGGCGCTCCGCGCCACCGCGCCGTGCTCAGCGCGGCCGCGCCGCGACTCGAGTTCGAGGCCTGAGCACACTTCCGCCGACCGTCCCCAGCGTCCGCTCTGTGGTGGCCCTCGCCCTGCCCGCCGCGGCGGCCGTCGCGGTGTTCGGCAGCCTCTACGGCGCCGCGGCGCGCGGGTTCCTCGGGGTGCCGCTGACGCTGGCCTCGTCGCTCCTCGTCTACTCGGGCGCGCTCCAGTTCGCGATAGTGGCCCTGCTGGGCGCCGGCGCCACCACCCTGCCCCTCCTGCTGACCGCGGGCGTGCTCAACCTCCGCCACCTGGTGCTCGGCGCCGCCCTCCGCTCCCGCTTCGAGAGCGGGCCGCTGCGACGAGCGCTGCTCGCGTTCTTCCTGGTGGACGAGACCTTCGGGTTCGCCATCGCGGCTGGCAACGCCGCGGAGCCGCGGGCGGTGGGCGCGGCCACCGAGCGCACGCTGCTCTACTCCGGGCTGACGCTTTATGTCGCGTGGCTCATGGGCACGGTCGTCGGCGTACTGGGCGGCGGGCTCGCGGCCGTCGAGAGCCTGGCCGGCGCGATCTTCCCCGTCCTCTTCATCGGCCTGGCCTCGCTCGCGGCGACCCGGCGCTCCCACGTGGTGCGCGCCCTCGCCGCCGCCCTCCTCACCGCCGCGGTCGCCCTGCTGCTGCCGGACCTGCGCATGCTCGCGCCGGTCGTCGCGGGGGTGGTGGTGGCCCTGCCGGGAGGGAACCGGTGAGCCCGCTGGTCCTGGTCGCGATCGCGCTGATGACGTACCTCAGCCGGGCCGCCGCGGTGGTGCTGCTCCCCCGCCCCAGCCCGCGCTTTGAGACCATCCTCTCGCGCATCCCGGCCCCGATCTTCGCGAGCCTCGCGACCGCCACGCTCCTCGGCGACGGCGGCGCGCCGGTGGACGGCCCGACCCTGGCGGCCGCGGCGGGCGCGCTCCTGCTCAGCCCCGCGCGCTCCCTGCTGCTCTGCCTGATCGGCGGCGCGACGGGCTACGCGGCGGGCGTCCTGCTCGGCTGACGCACGCTCGCGCCGGGCCGTTCACCGGTTGGACGGCCAGGCGCCCATGACCTGCCGGAGGATCGCGAGCTCGCCGATGTGGTAGGTGTTGTGCTCGGCGACGATCAGCAGCTCCCGGACATACGTGTGCTGGGGCGCGTAGGGCAGCGGCGCGCCCAGGGCCGCGCGGGAGCTAGCCGCGATCTTCTCGAGCGCGGCGCGATCCTTCCGGAACTGGGCCACCGTCTTCTTCCAGGCCTTGGCGTCCGCCTTCGCCTCCGGCTTGGGCCAGTAGTCGTCCGGCCACGTCTGGTGGCGGTAGTGCTCATCCTTGATGTAGTCGAGGATGTCGCGCTGGGCGATCCGCATGTGCTCGATGAGATGCCAGGGCGTGTACGGCACGTTCGGCGGGCGGGTATTGACGTGCTTGATCGGGAAATCGGCCACCACGTCGTCGAAGGTCATGTACGACGGGCCGTGGACCAGGTTCCGCACCTCGGCGCGCACCGCGTCTTTCTTCATCGGGCTCTCCGGTGGCTCACGAGGGCCCCCTTCATCATGGCCAAGTAGGCCAGGTCGGGACGGACGGGAACGCCTTCAGCGCCTCCTTGAAGGCCATCCAGAGGACCAACTGCTTTCCCCAGCCCGGCCCGATCAAATGCGGGCCCGAGATCCCGAGCTGCTTCGCGGCCACCTTGGACGCCTCGTGGATGTCATCCATCGTCTGGAAATGGCCGTCGGCCTGGCGGCGGCTCAGGATCGGCATGGGAGTCGGCTGGGCCGCCGAGAAGCCGAGCAGATACTCGTGCCCATCGCTGCCCTGGAAGAGAATCCCCTTCACGGTTCCCTGTGCTTTCATCGCTCCACCCCCGAGTGAAACACTACGCGCGGGACGCGGCGGTTGACAAGGTCGCATCGGGGTCTAGACTCACGCCAGAGGAGGCCGCCCGACCATGACGACCCGGAACCCCTACGCCTTCCACGTCCGCCCCGACATGCGCCAGGGCCTCGCTTCCGAGGTGCCCTTGCCGACTCGCCTGGTCTCCAACGAGGAGTTCCCGCCGCTGCCGCAGACGGCAGCGCAGCGCCGGGTCGAGGACCGCATCCTCGCCGAGGCCGCGCGCCTGGCGCCCCGGCTCGGGCTCCACCGGCGCGACTTCCTCCGCACGAGCGGCGGGATGGCCACGTCGCTGCTGGCCATGAACGCGGTGTTCGGGCGCTTCTTCGACGTGCTGCCGGTGGAGGCCGCCGAGCCCTCCGCGTTCCGGGAGCGCAAGGGCGACGCGTTCTTCATCTTCGACGTGCAGCTCCACTATGTCGGCGCGGGCTACGACCCGAACAATGACGAGGCGGCGCGCAAGGGCGTCACGAAGATGGGGCTGCTCGGGCTGCGGCGGAACTCGCGGCGCCTCAACCCGACGCTGGCCGGAGACCAAGGCACCCTCGCCGACCTCGCCTGGTCCAATATGGTCAAGGAAGTGTTCTTCGACAGCGAGACCGATATCGGCCTGATCTCCACGCCGCCGGGTCCGTATCCGCAAGAGGCCGTCGTGCCTCCGAAGGAGATGACCCACATCCGCGACGAGATCAACCGGGTCACCCAGTCGCGCCGGATGCTGGCCCACGGGCTCATCACGCCCCAGCTCGGCCAGGCCGATCTGGACTTCATGAACGAGCAGGCCGCGGTGCTGAAGGTGGACGCCTGGAAGGGCTACACCGGCGCCGCGCCCAAGGGCTTCGACCGGGGCTGGTTCGTGGACGACGAGAAGATCGCCTACCCGATGCTCGAGCGGGCCCGCAAGCTCGGCGTCAAGCGGATCTGCCTGCACAAGGGCCTGCCGCTCGGCCCCGTCGCCGACTACAACCATCCGCGCGACGTGATCAAGGCCGCGCGGGACTTCCCGGACCTCGACTTCCTCCTCTATCACGCCGGCCTGCTCACCGTCCCGCGCACCGCGGCCGCCGACGTGCCGTGGACCACCGAGTTCTGCCAGATGAAGAAGAAGGAGCCGGCACTCACGAACATCTACATGGAGCTCGGCTCCACCTTCGGCCAGCTCGCCACCACCAACCCGACCGCGTGCGCGCATCTCCTGGGCCAGGTGATCGACGCCTTCGGCGCGGACCACGTGCTCTGGGGCACCGATTCCATCTGGTACGGAACTCCTCAATGGCAGATCGAGGCCTTCCGCCGCTTCGAGATCCCGCAGGCCCTGATCGACGCCCACGGCTACAAGCCGCTCACCCGTCAGGTCAAGGAGCAGATCTTCGGCCTCAACGCCGCCCGCGTCTTCAACGTGGACGTCCGAGCCAAGCGCAACGAGATCCCCAAGGACTACCTGACCCGCATGAAGATGACGTATCTCGACGAGGGCCCCGCCCCCAGCCACCGCTTCTACGGCTGGGTAGCCGGCTAGCTCTCCACCCTCTCCCCTCTGGGGAGAGGGCAGGGTGAGGGGTCAGTCTTAGACGTAGACGCGCGGCACCCGCGTGTTGATATTGGTCAACACCTCGTAGGGGATGGTGCCGGCCCATTCGGCCAGGTGCTCGCAGGTGATCAGCTCGTCACCGTCGGCGCCGAGCAGGGTGACCACGTCGTCGTTGTAGGCGGTCTCCCACTCGATGTTCACCATGATCTGGTCCATGCAGACGCGCCCCACCACCGGGTACTTCTTGCCGCGGATCAGCACGTGGGCCACGTTGGAGAGCGCGCGGAAGTAGCCGTCGCCGTAGCCCACCGGGACCGTGACCACCCGCACCGGGTGGTCGGACTGCCACGTGGAGCCGTAGCTCACCGGATGCCCGGGCGGGACGACCTTGAAGTAGACCACGCGCGAGCGCAACGATAGCGCCGGGCGCACCGCGATCGTCTTCCGCACCTCGATCGACGGGTAGACGCCGTAGAGCAGGATGCCCGGCCGCACCAGGTCGAGGTAGCTCTCGCGGAGCTGGAGCACCGCGCCGGAGTTGGCCATGTGGCGCACCGGCGGCGGCACGCCCTGCTTGTCGTACCACTCGAGCACCTCGAGGAAGCGCGCGAGCTGCAGCCGCGCCGAGGCCAGATCCAGGGCGTCCGCGTTGGCGAAGTGGGAGTAGATGCCCTCCACCTGCACGCGCCGGCAGTCCGCCGCCCGCTCGAGGAGCCCGCGCGCGTTGTAGTAGTGGACGCCGATCCGCTCCATGCCCGTGTCGATCTTGAGGTGCACGGTCGCGGTGACGCCCAGCCGGCCGGCGATCTCGTCGACCTGTTTGAGCTTGTCGATGGACGACGCGGTCAGCGTGAGCCCGTGGCGCAGGAAGATCGGGATCTGGTCGCCGAAGATGCCGCCCATGACCAGGATGGGCACGGTGACGCCGGCCTCGCGCAGCGCCACCGCCTCTTCCAGGAACGCCACGCCCAGCGACCGGGCCCCGAGCGCGACCAGGTGCCCGGCCACGGGCACGAGCCCGTGGCCGTAGGCATTGGCCTTCACGATCGGCATCACCGCGGCCGGCGCGACCGCCGCCTGGATCGCGCGGAAGTTCTCCGCGAGACGGGCGAGGCTGACCTCGACGACCGTCGGCCGCAGCGAGCGGGTGTCCACCTCTACCTGGGTACCATGCCCGTGAAGCGGGGCATGACCTCCTTGGCGAGCAGCTCCATCGAGTGGTGCCAGGCCTTGGGGTTCTCGTTGTAGTCGAAGCAGAACACGAGCAGCGTGCCGAAGCCGCCGACTTCCTCGTAGAGACGGTTGAGCTTGTCGGACACGGTGGCGGGCGAACCGATGAGCCAGTTGTGCTTGGCGCAGTACTCCGGGGTCACGTCCGAGTCGGGCACCGAGGCATCGTGCTTGAGGTACTCGGTGAAGCCGAAGGCGGCCAGCAGCGGCAGGAAGTACTCGGTCATCATGCGGCCCATCATGCCGCCCGCGGAGAGGCGCAGCGCCTCCGCGTCGGTGTCGGCCACGAAGACCTCGCGGACCATCCGCCAGTCCGAGCGCTTGGGCGTGCGCTTCGTGCGCGCCGCACCCTCCTCCACCGCGTCCCAGTGGCTCGACACGTAGCCCGGGTTCAGGTTGAGGCTCATCGGCCAGAACCCGCGCTCGCCCGCCAGCTTGAGCGTGTCCGAGCCCTTGCTGAGCCCGGCGACGCCGATCGGCGGGTGCGGCTTCTGGAACGGGTAGATGTGCGGCTTGAGCGTGTTGAACATCGTCCCGGTCTTGGTGACGTGCCAGAACTTGCCCTTGTAGTCGAACTCGGGCTCGTCGCTCCAGAGGCGCAGGATGATGTCGAGCGACTCGCGCGTCATCTCCCGGTTCTGCCCCGACATGCCGTCCACGTTGAACATGGACCAGTCGCTCGGCAGCCCGCTCGCGGCCACCCCGAAGTTGAGCCGGCCCTGGGCCAGGTGGTCGAGCATGGCCACCCGGTTGGCCAGCTCGGCCGGGTGGTGGTACGGCATCAGGAAGCCGCCGGGCCCGATGCGCATGCGCTTGGTCTGGAGCAGCGCCTGGGCCACCAGCAGGTCCGGTGAGGGGTGCGGCTCCCAGGGCGCGGTGTGGTGCTCGCCGATCCAGGCCTCGCTGAAGCCCAGCTCATCCGCCCAGCGGAGCTGCTGGAGATCCCACTGGTGCCCGTCGAAGAGCTTCCGCTCGGGCGGGTGCGACGGCATCGTGAAGAGCCCATAGTCCATGACGAGCCTCCTTACAGGTCGCGCTCGAAGGGATAGAGCGGCCGCCGGCGGTTCCGGTAGGTGAAGAGCCGCAGGTCGGAGCTGGTCACGCCGTCGCCGTCGCAGAGGACGATGTGCCGGGCGATCGGCTCGAAGCCGGCCCGGAAGTGCTGGCGTGACTTGATCAGCACGTACTTCTTGCGGCGCGGGTCGATGCCGCAGTGGGTGAAGACCCCGGTATCGAACGGCTCGCTGCGGCCCTCCGAGACCACGATCTGCATGGCCCCGGTGTCGAGCACCGCGGTCCGGCCCATGCGCACGCGCGTGCCGGTGGCCATCGGCCCGGTGACGGTGAACTGCCCGTCGGTGATGCGGGTGACCTTGCCGGTCAGGTTGAGCGGCTTGCCGGTCAGGTTGATCTGCGGCATGTCGATGCGGCCGCCCAGCGGCAGCGTGACGCCGGCCGCGGTGCCCGCCTCCACGAGGCGCCGCACGCCCGCCGGATCGCAGATGGGCCCGGCCACCACGTCGGTCAGCCCCTGGCGCATGACCTCCTCGATCACGCTCATCACGTCCTGGGTGCCGCCGGAGGCGGTGTTGTCGCCGTGATCTACCAAAACGATTGGTCCATCGCCTAGCGAGCGGGCGTGGGCGACCTGGCCGGCCAGCGGGGCGCCGTTATAGAGGAAGTCCGGCCGCCGATCCCAGGCCATCGCGAGCAGCCGGTCTCGAAGGGCTAGACCCGCGTCGGTCCGGCGATCGCAGACGATGACCGCGGAGAGCGAGATGTGCGGGATGTCGGAGTGCGGGAACCCGCCGAACACGGAGGCGTTGAGCACCGCGCCCGAGGCCTCCGCGGCCATCGCCATGTCCATCACGTCCTTCATGGGCTGGCGCGACGGAGTGTGGACCAGCGTGCTGGTCATCATGGGCCGCGAGCCCCAGACCATCACCGGCTCGATCTCCCCGCGCAGCGCCCGCAGCATGGTCCGCCCGGCGCGCTGGCCGGTCTCGCCCATGTCCACGTGCGGGTAGGTGCAGTAGCCGGCGATGACATTGGCGTTGTCCACCATGGCCGCGGTCATGTGCGAATGGAAGTCGAGCCCCACCGCGATCGGCACCGTCGGCGCCACCGCGCGGATCCGGCGCAGTAGCTCGCCCTCGCCGTCGTCCACGTGCGCGGCCACCATCGCCCCGTGGAGCGCCAGGAACACCGCGTCGCAGCCGCCGCGGACGGCGCCCACGATGGCCTCGACCATGTCCTCGTAGGCCGCCGGCTCGACGTAGCCGGACGGGTGCGCCCCACCCGCCACCGGCAGGACGATCTCGGCCCCCGCCTGCTCGGCCACGTGGAGGAAGCCGCCGAGCTGGGTATTGGTGTCCTTGAACTCCGCGATCGCGGCCTCGCCCTGGAGCGGCCGGAACGACGAAAGTGGGGTGGGCACCGGCGAAAAGGTATTGGTCTCGTGCATCATCATCGCGAGGACGAGCTTGAGGCGGGCCATGCCGGGAGCATACTATCGCCCGAGGGATGACGCACCTGTACTTCACCGGCTTCGACTGCCTCGGGTGCCGCACGGCCTATGCGCCGGACCAGGATCTGCTCCTCTGCCCGCGCTGCCACCACCTGCTCGAAGCCCGCTACGATCTGGCCCGCTTCGGCCGCGAGGTGGACCGCGACGCGCTCGCCCGGCGCCCCGCCGGCGTCTGGCGCTGGCGGGAGCTGCTGCCCGTGCTCGATCCGACCCGCATCGTGACGCTGGGCGAGGGCGGCACCCCATTCTTACGTTCGGAGCGCCTCGCCCGCGCCTGTGGGGTGCGCGAGCTCTGGCTCAAGTCCGACGCCGCCAATCCGACAGGCTCGCTCAAGGATCGCTCGATCACGGTGTCCGCGACCAAGGCGATGGAGTTCGGCTACGACGTGCTCTCCTGCGACTCCACCGGCAACAAGGCCTCGTCTACCGCCGCCTATGCCGCGCGCGCCGGGCTCCGCAGCGTGGTGTTCTGCCCGAAGGACACGCCGGTCCCGAAGATGGCGCAGGCAGTCTTCTTCGGGGCCCGGCTCATCCGCGTGGACGGCCACTACTCGCAGATCAACGCCATGTACCGGAAGCTGATCGGCAGCGGCCGGGTCAAGTGGTACGACTGCGGCACCGACAATCCGTTCCGCTACGAGGGCAAGAAGACCTACGCGTACGAGATCGCCCAGGACCTCGGCTGGCGCGTCCCCGACCGGGTGCTGCATCCCTGTGCCGGGGGCATGTCGCTCGTGAAGACGTGGAAGGGCTTCAACGAGCTGCGGACGCTCGGATGGATTGACGGGCTCCCCAAGATGACCGCGGTGCAGGCCGCGCGCTGCGCGCCCATCGTGGAATCGTGGAAGAAGGGCCTCCCGCGCGTGGAGCCGGTCGAGAAGCAGCCCACGATCGCGAGCGCGGTGGCCGCGGCCGACCCGGGGCTGCTGGGCGACCAGACGCTCGCGGCCGTCCGGGCCTCCGATGGCGACGGGCTCGCGGTGGAGGAGGCGGAGATCCTCGAGGCGGTGCGCCTGCTCGCCCAGGAGGGGCTCATGATCGAGCCCAGCGGCGCGGTCACCGTCGCGGCGGTCCGCCGCGGCGTGCAGGACGGCCTCATCGACCGCGGCGAGTCGGTGGTCTGCGTGCTCACCGGGTCCGGTTTCAAGGACTTCGACCGCATCCTGGACCTGGTGGAGATTCCCCGGCAGATCGTGTCCGGGTACGAGGCCATGCTCGCCGAGGCGGAGCGGATCTGACGCCAGTGCCGGACGCGAGGCGGATCGAGAAGAAGCTCGCCAAGCTGGGGCTCGAGCTGCCGCAGCAACCGGTGCCGGTCGGCAACTACCTGCCCGCCGCGCGAGTGGGCAATCTGGTCTTCACCTCCGGGCAGACCGCCCGGATCGACGGGGAACGCCGCTACGTGGGCGTGGTCGGCCAGGAGGTGAGCCAGGCGGACGCCTACCTCTCGGCGCGCGACGCGACGCTGAACTGCCTGGCCTGCGTGAAGCAGGCGGTCGGCTCGCTCGACCGGGTGAAGCGCGTGGTCAAGGTCGTGGGCTTTGTGAACGCCGGGCGCGACTTCGCCACCCAGCCCGCGGCCATCAACGGCGCGTCCGATCTGCTCGAGGAACTCTTCGGCGAGGCCGGGCGTCACGCCCGCAGCGCGGTCGGCCTCTCCTCGCTGCCGTCCAATGTCTCGGTCGAGGTGGAGCTGATCGTGGAGGTGAGATAGATGCGCGCCACCGTGATGCGGAACAAGCGACTCGTCGTCACCGACCTGCCCCAGCCCGAGCCGGGTCCCGGCGAGGTGATGGTCAAGACGCTGGCCTGCGGCATCTGCGGCTCCGATCTCCACGCGCTCCGACACGCCGAGCAGTTCGTGGAGGCTTCACGCCGCGCGGGCAGCGTCTTCACGATGGATCTCACGCGCGACGTGGTGATGGGCCACGAGTTCTGCGCGGAGATCGTCGAGTACGGGCCGGAGACGACCCGGGTCCTCCGGACCGGCACGCGCGTCTGCTCCCGGCCGAGCCTGATCCGCGCCGACGGCCCGCGCACGGTGGGCTACTCCAACGACACGCCCGGCGGCTACGCCGAGTACATGCGCCTCACCGAGTCGCTCCTGCTCCCGGTGCCGAACGGGCTCGTCACCGAGCACGCCGCGCTCACGGAGCCGATGGCGGTGGGCCTCCACGCGGTGGCCAAGGCCCGCCTCGAGTCCGACGACGCCCCCCTGGTGATCGGCTGCGGCCCGGTGGGCCTGGCCGTGATCGCGGCGCTGCGCCTGCACGGCGCGCGGCCCATCGTGGCCGCGGACTTCTCCGCCCGCCGCCGGGAGCTGGCGACCGCGCTGGGCGCCGACCTCGTGGTGGATCCGGCACAGAGCACGCCGTGGCAGAGCTGGCGCGAGGCCGCGGTCTGGCGCGACACGAGCCGCGCACCCGTCCTGCCGCCCTGGATCGCGGGGCCGCCCCGGCGCCCGGCCGTCGTCTTCGAGTGCGTGGGCGTGCCGGGCGTGCTCGATCAGATCATGGCCGCCGCCCCGCGGGGCACGCGGATCATCGTGGTCGGCGTGTGCATGGAGGCCGACACGATCTACCCGATGCTCGGCATCAGCAAGGAGCTGAACCTTCAGTTCGTGCTGGGCTACACCCCGGACGAGTTCGCCGCGACGCTCGACCACATCGCGGAGGGCCGCATCCCGGTCGCCCCGCTCATCACCGGCAAGGTGGGCGTCGAGGGCGTGGCCCGCGCGTTTGAGGCCCTCGCCTCGCCCGAGCGCCACGCCAAGATCCTCGTCGAGCCCTGGCGGGCCTGAGGAGAACCCGTCTCCCCCGCCTCCACCTTCGCGTCGCTCCGGGAGCGGAACTATCGCCTCTACTGGATCGGCCTCGTGTTCTACGTGCTCGGCCACCGCGCCGAGTACGTGACCTTCGCCTGGATGGTCTGGGAAGTCACCCACGACGCGCTCTACCTGGGCTATCTCGGGCTCGCCCAGGGCGTCCCGCTGGTCGTCTTCCAGCTCTGGGGCGGCGTGCTCGCCGATCGCGTGAACCGGCTGCGCCTGCTCCTCGCCACCCAGGTGCTCACGACCGCGACCCTGGTGGCCGCCTTCGCGCTGTCCGCGCTCGGGCTGATCCGCGTCGAGCACCTCCTGGCCCTCGCCGCGCTCAGCAATACCTTTCGCGCCTTCGACGAGCCGACCCGGATGTCCATGGTGCCGCAGATGGTCGGGCGGGAGCGGCTGCCCAACGCGATCGCGCTCGGCTCGATCCCCTGGCAGGCCGGCCGTATGATCGGGCCCTCCCTCACCGGCATCTTGATCGCGGCCTTCGGCGGCACGGTCGGGCTCGCCATCGCCGCGGTCGCCTCCGGGATGGCGCTCGTGATGTACGCGCGGCTGCGCGTGGACGCGCGATCAGCACCCGTGGCCGGCGGGCACATGGGCGCCCAGCTCATCGAGGGGCTGAGCTTCGTCCGCCACAACTTCGTGTTCGCGGCGCTGATCTGCCTGGCGCTCTTCAACGCGGTCTTCGGCCTCTCCTACGTGACGCTGCTGCCGATCTTCGCGGACGTGTACTTCGAGGCCGGCTCGACCGGCTTCGGCCTGCTCAACGCCGCGCACGGCACGGGTGCGCTCGTCGGCACCCTGATCGTGGCCAGCCTCGCGGCGCGCTTCCGCCACCGCGGGCTCATCATCCTGACGGGCGCGGCGGGCATGGGGCTCGGCCTGGCGATCTTCTCGCAGTCGCCCGGCCTCGGGCTGGCCCTGCCCATGCTGGCCTGCGTCGGCTTCAGCAACACGTTCTATCTGACCCAGGTCAGCACGCATCTCCAGCAGGCGGTGCCCGATCACCTGCGGGGCCGCGTGATGAGCCTCTACGCGCTCTGCTGGAATCTGCTGCCCCTCGGCGGCCTGCTGGGCGGCGTCCTCACGGCGGCGGTGGACGCCCGCTTCGCGGTGCTGGTGGGCGGGGCGATGGTGGCCGCCAACGCGCTCGTCCTCCTCGCGTCGCGGCGGCTCCGGCTGCTATAATCGCGGGCACGCTCATGCCCTCGTCCCCGGTGTTCTACGGCTGGTGGGTCGCCGTCGCCTTCTCCGTCATGGTCTTCGTCTCCGCCGGCGTGCGCCACGCGGTCGGGCCCTTCCTCAAGCCGATGGTGGCCGATCTGGGCGTGGACCGCGGGGCCTTCTCGCTGGTCATCGCGCTCGGCCTCTTCCTCTACGGCGCGTTCATGCCCTGGATCGGCGGCCTCACCGACCGCTTCGGGGCCCGGCGGGTGACCGCGGCGGGCTCGGTGCTCCTGGCCGTCTCCCTGGCGCTGACCGGCTACTGCCAGAACCTCTGGCAGCTCGCGCTGGTCTACGGCGTGCTCGCCTCGCTCGGGCTCGCCTGCACCGGCCCGGTGGTGGCCAACGCGGTGGTCACGCGCTGGTTCGTGCGCCGACGCGGCACCGCGGTGTCCGTGCTCGGCAGCGCGGCGATGACCGGCATGAGCCTGCTGGTGCCGGTGGTGGCGTGGCTCATCGTGGCGTTCGACTGGCGGACCGCCTACATGGTGCTGGGCGCGGCGGTGCTGGTGGGCATGCTCCCGCTCTGCCTCTTCGTGGTACGCGACTCGCCCGAGGAGATGGGGATGCGGCCCGACGGCGACGCGGCGGTGGCGGGGGCGCCCGTGCCGGTCATCACCCGCACCCTCGCGAGCACCGCGCTACGCACGGTGGCCTTCTGGCAGCTCGGCGGCGCGTTCTTCACCTGCGGGTTCTCGATGGCCCTGGTGTCCGCGCACGGCGTGCCGATGCTCACCGACCACGGCTACACCCCGATATTCGCCTCGTGGGTGATCGGCGTGCTCGGCGCCTCGAGCATCGTCTTCACCCTGACCCTGGGCGCGCTGTCGGATCGCTTCGGGGCGCGGCCGGTGCTGGCCGCCATCTACGCCGGGCGCGCCTTCATCTTCGCCGGGCTCTTCCTCATCCGGGACAATCCGGCCGCGATGATCGGGGTGGCCATCGTGGGCGGCATCACGGTAGCCGGCTCCATGTCGATGACCTCGGTGCTCACCGCCGACATCTACGGCCGCTACTCGGTGGGCTCCATCCTCGGTGTGATCTTCCTCGTGCACCAGACCGGCGCGGCGCTCGGCTCCTGGCTGGCGGGCGCCCTCTTCGAGGCGACGGGCGGCTACGGCGTCATGTTCGCCATCGCCTGCGTCCTGCTGGCGGCCGCCGGTCTCGTCAGCCTGCGCGTGGAGCGAGAGCCCCGCATGCTCCGCTGGGCCACGCGCGGCGCCGGCGCCTGACCCGCATCCTCACCCGATAGACCCAAGGAGATCCTGTCATGGCCGAAGTGCTCACGGTGATCGCGAAGATCCGGGCCGCGAAGGGTAAGGGCGACGCGCTGGCCGCGCTGCTGAAGGAGCAGGTGGCCGTCGTGACGAAGGCGGAACCGGGCCTCCTGATCTACCGCCCGCATCGTTCCAGCAAGGACCCCGACCTCTTCATCTTCTACGAGCAGTACAAGGACGACGCCGCCTTCGAGCTGCACCGCAAGGCGCCGTACCTGGCCGCCTACCGGGAGCGCCGCGAGAGGGAAGGCCTGACCGAGGGCCCCGCCGAGGTCGAGATCTACCGCTCGCTGACGGACTAGAGCCCCCTCACCTGCTTCGCCCCCTCACCCTGCCCTCTCCCCCTCCGCGGGGGAGAGGGTGGTCGAAACGACTCCCTCTCCCTCTCCGAGGGAGAGGGCTGGGGTGAGGGTGGAGCTAGCCCTGCTCGGCCGCGAGCTCCTTGGCGAGCGCGTCGGCCAGGCGGGCGTACTGCTCGGTGCGGTTGTAGAGCTGGGCGGAGACGCGGACGAGCCGCCGCGGCGGCGCGGGCCAGCGCATGATCGGCACCTCGATGCCGTGGCCGGCGAAGAGCCGCGCCTGGAGCGGCTCGGGCACCCGCCACCCGGTCTCGGTCGTCACGCTGTCCGGCAGGATCACGCTCGCGAGCGAGCCGATCATCTCGTCCGGGCAGGCCGGCGCCGTCCCGACGGCGGCGCAGAGCAGCCGCCGCGCCTCGAGCGCCAGCGCGCGATTGCGCGCCATCAAGGCGGGCCACCCGCCCGGCACCAGCCCGGCCAGGTAGTCGATCGCCTTCGGCACGGTCAGCCACGCGGTCGGATCCTGGGTGCCGGTCCAGTCGAACTCGAGCCGGAAGCGAGACCGGCCGAGTCGCTCGCCCGTCGCGCCGTGGCTGATGGTCAGCGGGTGGATGTCGGCCTGGCGATCGCGGCGCGCCCAGAGGAAGGCCGAGCCCTTCGGCGTGCACAGCCACTTGTGGCAGTTGGCGCTGTAGTAGGCGGCGCCGAGCGCGCGGAGATCGAGCGGGACCATCCCGGGCGCGTGCGCACCGTCCACCAGCGTCTCCACGCCCCGCCCGCGCAGCTCGGTGACCAGGCGCTCGATGGGCAGGATCAGCCCGGTGGGGCTCGTGATGTGATCCAGCAGGGCCAGGCGCGTGCGCGACGTCACCTGCGCCAGCACCGCGTCCACGACCGCCTGCGGGGACGCCGCCGGAAACGGGATCGTGGCCACGACGACCCGCGCGTCGCTCCGCCGCGCGACGTAGTCCAGCGTGTTCTTGCAGGCCGCGTAGGCGTGATCGGTGGTGAGCAGCTCGTCGCCGGTCTCGAGCGAGAGCGAGCGCAGCACCGCGTTGACCCCCCCGGTGGCATTGGCGACGAACGCGAGATCGTCGGGGTCGGCGCCCACGAAGGCGGCGAGCGCCGCCCGCGCGGTGTCGAGGCGCCCCTCCAGCTCCCGCCCCAGAAACCGCACCGGCTCGGCTTCGAGCTGGGCGCGGAGCGCGCTCTGGTGCTCGAGGATCTCGGTCGGACAGGCTCCGTACGAGCCGTGGTTCAGGAACGCCACGGTGGGATCGAGCGGCCAGAGGGCCGCCCACTGACTTTCGCTCATCGGCATGCTCAGAACCCCGGGGGCGGGCGGAAGCCGCCGACCACGTCGGCGAGGCGGCCCGCCAGATCGATCGGCGTGGCGTCCTCGAGATACGGGCCCATGATCTGGATGCCCACCGGCAGCCCGCCGGGCGTGAGGCCGACCGGCGCGGTCGTCGCGGGCAGACCGGCCAGGGACGCGAAGGAGATCCAGAAGAGGAGATCGGAATACGGTCGCTCGCCACGTGGCGTGGCGAGGACGCGCGTGACCGGAGTCCCGACCTGATCGTGAGGAAACGCGGGCACCAGCGCGGTCGGCAGCAGGAAGGCGTCGTGGGTGCGGAAGTAGGCCTGCCAGACGCCGCGCGCGGCCCGGCGCCGGGTCTCCACGGTCCGCATGTACGCGTCGGACGCGGTGACCGCACGGGCATACCGGGCGAGGTACGAGCCGTCCTGGTTGGCCGCGCGCTGCCGCAGGCCGGGAAGCTGATCCTCGCGCACCGGAGCCGTGAATCGAGCCGCGAGCAGCGTGTAGTAGGCGTCGAACTGCTCCTCCGCGTTCACGCCCGGAGGCCAGCCCTCGGTGAGCTGCGCCCCGGCCTTCCGCAGCGCCTCGATCGTCGCCGCGAGCGCGTCGCCCACCTCCGGGGAGACCGGGCACTGCGGATGGTCGAGCACGTAGCCGATGCGGTAGTCGGCCAGCCGGGCGCCGCGCGCGGGCGGCAGCGACCATCGCCAGGCTCGGGCGTCGTCGCCGTCGGGCCCGCCCAGCACCTCGAGGGCGGCGCGCAGGTCGGCGGCGGAGCGCGCGAGTGGCCCGGCCACCGGCAGCGTCGAGGGCGGAGACGCCGAGATGCCGGGCGGCGGCGGGATGTGGCCGCGCATCGGCACCACGTCGAGCGAGGGCTTGTGGCCGTAGATTCCGCAGAAGTGCGCGGGGATGCGGATCGAGCCGCCGAGGTCGCTGCCGGGCTCGAGATACGTGAGCCCCGCCGCGAGCGCGGCGGCCCCCCCGCCCGTCGAGCCGCCGGGCGTGCGCGTGACATCCCAGGGATTATTGGTCTGGCCGTATACCGCGTTGTAGCTCTGCCAGTCGGCGGCGAAGAGCGGGACGTTCGTCTTGCCCAGGATGACCATGCCCGCGGCCCGGAGCCGCGCCGCCACCGCCGCGTCGCGCGAGGGCACGTGATTCCGCAGCCCGGGCGAGCCCGCGGTCGTCGTCACGCCCGCCACCTCGAAGGTGTCCTTGATCGTGCACGGCACGCCGTGGAACGGGCCCCACCAGTCGCGCCGCGCCCGCGCCTCGTCGGCGGCGCGCGCGCGCTCCACCGCGTCTCCGGCGAGGGCGACGATGGCGTTGAGCTTGCCGTTGTGCTGCTGGATCCGATCCAGCAGCCGTGTCGTCAGCTCGACCGCCGAGACTTGCCCGCTCCGGATCGCCCGGGCCGCGTCCAGGGCCGAGGCGAAGTCGAGATCGGCGGGGGCCGCGCGCGCAGCGCGCACCGGCACCAGCGCGGCGCCCGCGAGGGTGAGGCCTCCCGCGAGAAACGACCGGCGAGTGAGCTCCTCTGTCCTCATCACGTCCCTCCTCTCACGGCGCCTCGTCGCCCGGCGTGGGCATCGTCCGTCCGGTGGACGGCCGGGCCGGGAAACGCGCGAGCGCCGCCTCGTCCAGCTCGATGCCGAGGCCGGGCCGCGTGGGCACCGCGATATGCCCCGCCTTCACCTCGAAGGCGGGGGTGGCGATCTCGCGGCCGCGGGCCTCGAAGTTCACGAAGTACTCGGTGATGAGGAAGTTGGGGATGGCGGCGGAGACGTGCAGGGTGGCGGCCAGGCCCACCGTGGTGCTGTTGTAGTTGTGGGGCGAGACCGTGACCAGCGAGGGCTCGGCCATCTGGGCGATGGCGCGCAGCTCCAGGATGCCGCCGCAGTTGCACACGTCGGGATTGATGATGTCGGCCGCGCGCAGCTCGAAAACGCGCCGGAACTCGGCGCGGGTGTAGAGCTCCTCGCCGGTGACGATCGGGATCGCGATCTGCCGCCGGCACTCCGCGAGCGCCTCCAGGTTCGTGGACGACACCGGCTCCTCGTACCAGAAGGGCCGGAAGCGCTCCATCTCGCGGGCGAGCCGGACCGCGTGCATCGGGGCGAGGCGCCGGTGCACCTCGATCAGCAAATCGACCTCGGCCCCCACCGCCTCGCGCACCGCGGCCACGTTGGCCACCGCCTGCTCCTCGGCCGCGCGCGTGATGTGGGTGCGCCAGGGGCCGGGGAACGGATCGAACTTCAGCGCGCCGAAGCCGCGGCCCACCGTGTCGCGCGCCCGCGCCGCGTACTCCACCGGGGTCTTCGCGCCGCCGTACCAGCCGTTGGCGTAGACCCGCACGCGGTCGCGACACGGGCCACCGAGCAGCTCGTGCACCGGGACGCGATGGCGCTTGCCCGCGATGTCCCAGAGCGCCTGCTCGAGCCCGCTCACCGCGCTCCAGAAATCCATCGCGCCGCGCTTGGCCGCCCAGTCGTGGTAGGCCCAGTGGAGGAAGTGAGTGATGTGGCGGGCGTCGCGGCCCACGAGGTAGCGGCCGATCGCCTCCACGAGCGCCACGATGCTGGTGTCGCGGTCGGCCTGGGTGTAGCACTCGCCCCAGCCGTGCGGACCGCCGTCGGTCTCGACCTTGACGAAGCACAGGTTCTTGCCGCCGCCGAGATCGGCCAGGAACGGGGTGACGCGGCTCACGCGCATGGATCAATGCTCCGGCCGAGATCCTATCAGAATCGGGACGGGCCGAGCGGGCGTGATACGATTCCTCCCGGTCCTCGACCGCTCATGCACGCCCTGACAGAGACGTCACGGCGCGGCTCGGTCCGCGTCAAGCTGATGGCCACGCTGTTCGTGGCCCAGGTCTGCGGCAGCACCGGCCACGCCATCGGCCTGGCGGTCGGCAGCATCATGGCGGCCAGCATCACCGGCACCAATACCTGGTCGGGCGTGCCGATCGCGGTGGGCGCGCTCGGCACCGCGCTGGCGAGCTGGCCGCTGGCCCGCCTGATGGCGCGCTCGGGCCGCCGCCCGGGCCTGGCCCTCGGCTATGGGCTCGCGGTGATCGGCGCCGTGCTCGGCCTGCTGGGCGTGGCCGGCCGCAGCTTCACGCTCATGCTCATCGGGATGGCGCTCTTCGGCGTCGCGAGCACGTCCAACCTGCTCGCCCGCTACGCGGCGGCCGACGTGAGCCCCCCCGCCCAGCGCGGCCGCGCGATGGGCTTGATCGTCTGGGGCTCCACCGTGGGCTCGATCATCGGTCCCAACCTGATGGCCCCCGCGCTCTCCCTGAGCGCGCTGCTCTCCGTCCCGGCGACCGCGAGCGCGTTTCTCGTGAGCGTGGCGGGCTACGGAGTGGCCGCGCTCCTGACCGTCTGCTTCTTGCGGCCGGATCCGCTCGCCATCGCCCGCCAGGAGCAGGCGACCGCCGACGCGGGTCGGCCCGCCGGCGCCGCGCGCACGCTGACCGCGATCCTCGCGGACGTGCGCGTGCAGATCGCGCTCGCCACTCTGTCGATCAGCCAGTTCGTGATGATCAGCACCACCTCCACCTCGCCGCTCTATCTCCACGACCAGGGCCACGCGGTCGGGACCATCGGGCTCGCGGTCTCGCTCCACCTGGCCGGCATGTACGTGGCCTCGCCCCTCTCCGGCTGGCTCGCCGATCGCTTCGGCCGGCTGCCCGTGATCGCCGCGGGCGCGTTGCTGCTGATCGTCGCGGTGGGCCTGGCCGGGCTGGCCCCGGGCACCGAGGCGGGGCCGGTCATCCTCGCCCTCTTCCTGAACGGCGTCGGCTGGAACCTCGCGTTCGTCTCCGGCAGCGCGCTGCTCACCGACGCGCTCGCCCCGTCCGAGCGCGCCTCCGTGCAGGGCTTCGCCGATCTCCTCATGGGGCTGATGGGCGCCATCGGCTCCGCGGCCGGCGGGATGATCCTGGGCCTCTGGGGCTTCGCCATCCTGAACGTGGTGGGCGCGGTGCTGGTCCTGGGCCCGCTCGCGGTCACCTGGCTGCGCCGGCCCGCCCTCGCCTCCTTCTCGAGCCGGAGCTGATGCTCCGGCTGCTCCCCGATCTCCGCTACCTCGGCGCCGGCACGCTGCTGAGCTCGATCGGCATGATGGGCGAGGCCGTCGTGCTCGGCTGGCTCGCGCTCGAGCTGACCGACTCGCCCTTCCTGGTCGGCGCCGCGATGGGCGCGCGCGCCCTGCCCCTCTTCTTCGTGGGCGTGCCCGCCGGCGTGATCGCGGACCGGCTCCCGCGCCAGCGCCTGCTCGCCGCCACCGGCGCGGGCCAGGCGCTCACCACCGGAGCGATGGGCGTGCTGGTGCTGACCGGCGCGGTGAGCCTCGCCCAGCTCATCCTGCTCACCTTCGTGGCCGGCATCCTGCGCGGCCTCGAGCACGCGGCGCGCCAGAGCTACGCCCACGACGTGGTGGGCGCCGCCGGCCTCGTGAGCGGCCTCGCCATCCTGGGCGTGGCCATGCGCGCGGGCTGGCTGCTGGGCTCGCTCGGCGCGGGCGCCATCATCGCGCGCTACGGCTCGGGCCACGCCTACCTCTTCGTCGCCGCCGCCTACCTGGCCGGCGCGGTCGCCATGCTCCCGGCCCGCGCAGTGGCGCCGGCCGCCCCGTCCGGATCCGATTCGATATGGCAGGGCATCACGAGCTTCGTCAACGCGGTGAACCGCGACCGGATGTTGCTGGTCCTGATGATGCTCACCGCCGGCGCCGAGGTACTGGGCTTCGCGCACCAGGCGCTCTTGCCGAGCCTCGCCCGCGACGTGCTCCACACCGGGCCCGAGGGGCTCGGCGCCCTGAACGCGGCGCGCTCGGTGGGCGGCATCCTCGCGCTGCTCGCCTCCATGCGCGGCTTCACCGCGGGCGGCGGCGCGCTCTTCGTGGCGGTGCTGATGTCCTTCGGCGGGAGCCTGATCGCCCTCGGGGTGGCGCCCTACGTCGTCGGCTTCGTCGGCGTGGCGCTTCTGGTGCTCCTCGCCAACGCGGCGGGGGCCCTGGCGGACCTGTTCGCCCAGAGCCTGCTCCAGCTCCGGGTGCCCGCGCACCTGCGCGGGCACGCCGGCGGCGCCTGGGTGGTGGCCATCGGCCTGGCCCCGCTCGGCCAGATCCAGATGGGCGCGCTCGCCTCGCTGTTCGGCGTCAGCGCGGCGCTGGGCGCGAGCGGCCTCGGCCTCGTCGCCCTCGCGGGCGCCACCGCGCTGCTCTACCCCCGGCTGCGCGCGCTCTGAGGGGATCGACCCGCCGACCCGGTTGCCGGCGCGCGGACCCGCTGGTACGCTCTGGGACCATGACGCGCATGCGAGACGGCAGTGACGGACCGGGTCCGAGCACTTCCGAGATGGCGAGGGACATCGTGGTCGCCCTCGTGCAGTCCGGCAAGATCCACCTCGACCCCGATGCGAGGAAGCAGGGCGAGTGGCTCGGCAATCTCTTCAAGGCGCTTCACCAGAAGATCGTGGTGGAGGGCGCCATCGAGTTGCTCGTCGAGGATCAGCTCAAGAACTTCAACCTCGACGACCTCCGCCAGCTGCGCGAGCTGCTCGACGCGGAGATCGCCGCGCGCAGCTGAGGCGTCACCGAAGCGACTCAGCGCGCCGTCGTCCCGCGCGCCCCCGCCTCGCGCGCGTAGAGCCTGAGGACCGCGACCGCGAGGGCCATGATCACGGGCCCCGCGATCAGGCCGATCAGGCCCATCACCTCGAGCCCGCCGAAGAGCGCGAGGAAGGTCATGATCACGGGCATCCCCTCGTCGCCCACCAGGCGCGGCCGGATCACGTAATCGCTGAAGCCGACGACCACCAGCGCGCCCCACAACAGCTCCACCAGCCCCATGGTCGGGCTTCCGACCGCGAAGAGGTAGACGCCCGCGGGGACCCAGATCAGCAGCGTGCCCACCGCGGGGACCAGCGAGGCGATCGCGGTGGCCACCGCGAGGAACAGGGGCTGCGGCACGCCGGTGATCCAGTAGCCCAGGCCGGCGAGAGCGCCCTGGACGAGACCGGTGACGATCGTGCCGGACAGCGTCACGCGCCCGACCCGCCGGAACTCCTCCAGCAGCGCGCGGGTGTACTCCGGGCGCAGCGGGGAGACGCGCTCCAGCGTCGCGACGATGCGCGCCCAGTGGCGGAGGATCGCGTGCATGGCGAGCAGGGCGAAGAAGAAGCCGAGCAGGGTCATGAAGGTGACCGAGGCCACCGTGCCCGCGGCCGCCGCCGAGCCGGAGGCGATCTCGGCGGCCGCGCCCTGGAGGCGCTCGGTCAGCTTCTCGCTGGAGAGGCCGAAGCGGCCGACCCAGCTGGTGGCCGCGTCGACCCAGCCGATGAGCGTCCCGCCCGGCTTGAGCCCCTCGCGCGCCGCCGCGGCCAGCGCCACCGCCTGGGTCACGAAGAGCGACACGAAGCCCGCCGCGCCGCCCACGATGACGAGCCCCGTCGCGAGCACCGTCGTCACCGAGGCAAGCAGGGGGCGCCGGCTCCAGTGCGCCAGGCGCTCGTACACCGGCTGGAGCGTGAAGGCCATCAGCGCGCCCAGCAGGAGGCCGGTGGCGAAGAGATGCGAGAGCCAGGCGATGACCAGCAGGGCGGCGGCGGCGAGCCAGGCAAGGGCCCGGCCCGGCGTCCCGCGGGTCGGCTCGCTGGGCGTGACGGCCACCGTCAGCGCATCAGGCTCGGGAGCCAGAGGGAGATGATGGGGAAGGCCACCAGGATGGCGAGCCGGACCACATCGGCCCACATGAAGGGCATCACCCCGCGAAAGACGGTGCCGGTGGACACGTGAGGCAGGAGGCTTTTCAGCACGAACATGTTCATGCCCACCGGCGGGCTGATGAGCCCGATCTCCACCACGCAGACGATGATGATGCCGAACCACACCGGATCGAAGCCCAGGTGCACGATCACCGGGAAGAACACCGGCATGGTCAGCAGCACCATGGACAGCTCCTCCATGGCGGTGCCCAGCACCACGTAGATCGCGCAGATGGCCGCCACCACCATCAACGGGCTCAGTCCCAGGGTGGAGACGAGGTTCTTGAGATCGGCCGGCATCGTGGTGATGTTGACGAACTCCGCGAACATCAGCGCGCCGATCAGGATCATGAACAGCATCGCGGTGGTGCGGGCGGACTCGAGCAGCGCCGCGTAGAGCGTCCGCCAGGTGAGCGCGCGTCGCGCCACCGCGAAGCCGAGCGCGCCCATCGCCCCCATCCCCGCCCCCTCGGTGGCGGTGAAGAGGCCGCCGTAGATGCCACCCATGACGAACACGAAGAGCACCGCGACCGCCCACACGTCCTTCAGCGCCGCGAAGCGCTCGCCCCAGCTCGAGCGCGGGCCGGGCGGGCCCCAGTCCGGATGCCGCCAGGTGGTGCACGCGATGGCCCCGCAGAGCAGCACCGCGCCGAGGATGCCCGGCAGGATGCCCGCGGCGAAGAGCTTGCCGATATTGGTCTCGGTGAAGACGCCGTAGATGATCATGATCGTGGACGGCGGGATCATGATGCCGAGCGTGCCCGCGCCCGCCACGGTGCCGGCGGCGAGCTGATCGTGGTAGCCGAAGCGCTTCATGGACGGGTACGCGACCTTCGCCATGGTGGCCGTGGTCGCGATGGAGGAGCCGCAGATGCCCCCGAAGCCCGCCGAGGCCCAGACGGTGGCCATGGCGAGCCCCCCGCGCAGGTGCCCGATGCACGTGTAGGCGGCGCGGAAGAGCTCCTGCGACATGCCCGCGCGAGTGACGAAGCTGCCCATCAGGATGAAGAGCGGCACCACCGAGAGGGTGTAGTTCCGGCCCGTCTCGTAGACCTTGGTCTGGGCGGTGGCGAAGGCGACCCACCAGTTCCAGTCGCGCATGTAGGCGTAGCCGACGATGCCCACGATGCCCATCGCGTAGGAGATGGGAATGCGCAGGAAGGCCAGGACCATCATGAGGCCCAGGCCGACCAGCCCCTCGATCACCGGCGGGACGCCATCTTGTAGAGGTGGATCACCCCGGTCAGCCCGATGGCGATGGCCATGAAGTAGACGAACGGGCCGTAGAGAATTCGCAACACGTCGGTGGCGTCACGGTAGCCCCAGATGCGGTCGGCCTTCAGCCACACGAGCCAGGCGAGCAGGAACATGACCGCCGCGCAGAGCGCCTGCACCGCGCGCTCGAGCACCGCGGTCCCCCGGCGGCCCAGCAGCCGGTCGATGAAGTCCATGAGGGCGTGCTCGTCGGCGTACGTGACCAAGGGCAGGCCCGCGAAGATCAGCACCAGCAGCAGGAGCTCGGTCACCTCGAAGGCCCCCGCGATCGGTCGGTTGAACAGGTAGCGGGCGACCACGTCCACGAAGGTGAGGAGCATCATGACCAGCAAGATGACGGCGGAGGCGACGCCGAGGAGGACCTCGACGCGCCGCCCCCACTCGGCGCGGCTCACTTCTCGGCGGCGACCTTCTTCAGCTCGGCGCGGAACTCGGCGAGGATCTTGGCCGCGTCGACGCCCTTGGCGGAGGCCTTCTTGATCCAGTCCTCCACGATGGGCGCGGAGCGCTTGGCCACCTCGGCCACGAAGGCGGCGTCCGCGTTCACGATCTTGACGCCCGACTTCTTGAGCGCGTCGAGCCCCTTCACGTCCGCCTCGTCCCAGGAGCGGCCGGCCAGGCGGGCGATGTGCTCGCCCGAGATCTTCGTGATCGCGTCCTGGTCCGGCTTGGGCAGCTTGTTCCACTTGTCCTCGTTCATGAAGAAGCCGAAGGCGGAGCTGTACATGCCGCCCGGGAAGAGCGTGGCCTGCTCGAGCACGGTCTCGAGCTTGAACGAGATGATGGACTCGAGCGGGAAGAAGACGCCGTCGGCCACGCCGCCCTTGAGCAGCTCGTAGGACTCGGGGGCCGGCTTGACGAACGCGGCGGCCCCGAGGGCCTTGGCCACCGCCTCCGCGATGCCGCCGCCGGTGCGGATCTTGAGCCCCTGCACGTCGCCGATGCCCGCCACCGCCTTCTTGGTGAACATCTGGCCGGGGCCGTGGGTGAAGACGCCGAGCAGCTTGACGCCCTTGTACTCGCCGACCTGGTGGAAGTGCTTCCAGTAGATGCGGGAGTAGGCGACCGAGTTGACGAGGGCGGTGTCGCCCGCGCCGGGCAATTCCGGCATCAGCGGCAGGATGTGCCGCGCCGGCGTGTAGCTCGCGGTGACGTAGGAGAGGTCCACGAGGCCCTCTCGCACCGCGTCGAAGGTGCCGGGCGGCGCCGACGGGTGCTTGGGCAGCATGGTGAACTTGACGCGGCCGTTGGTCGCCTTCTCCACCTCGTTCGCCCAACCCTGCAGCACGGTGCTGGTCAGGTGGTGCTGGGGCGACACCCACGAGGACATCGTGAGCGTGGTGGTCTGCGCGAGCGCGGGCACCGCCGGCAATGCCAGGGCCAACGCGGCCAGGACGGCTCTCAGCACATTCGCCATATAGTTAGTCTCCCTCCGGGTGGGCGTGACGGGTGTCGGCGGGGCGTAGTGTATCGCAGGTCCGCCGCCCCCGGGATGCTCTTGCATACGTCGCGGCGGCGCGGTAGAAGGAAGGCCGGGGAGGATGCCATGCCCAAGATCAAGCACGTCGCGCGGTCGGCCCAGGATAGCGGCCCCGACGGCGTGATGGTGGACGTGTCCGAGACCGGCTGGGTCGGCGCTTCCGGCTTCCGTCCGCAGTAGCCCGCTCCCCGATGCCCAAGCGCGTCGAGGGCAAAGCGGCCATCGTCGTCGGAGGCGGCCAGACACCCGGCCAGACGGTCGGCAATGGCCGGGCCACCGCCATCGTGCTGGGCCGGGAAGGCGCCCGGGTGTGCGTGGTGGATCGGGCACTGGCCTCCGCCCAGGAGACGGTGGACCTGATCAAGGGAGAGGGCGGGGAGGCCTGGCCCTTCGCGGCCGACGTCACCCGCGAGGACGACGTCAAGCGCCTGATCGCGGCGGCGCTCGAGCGCTCCGGACGGATCGACATCCTGCACAATAACGTGGGCGCGAGCCTGGCCCTGGGGGACGCGGTGGCCACCGATCTCACCGAGGAGGCGTTCGACCGGAGCCTCGCGGTCAACCTGAAGGCCACCTGGCTCACCTGCAAGCACGCCCTGCCCGCCCTGCGGGAGGCCCACGGCTCCATCGTGAACATCGCCTCGATGGCCGCCTGGAACGCCTACCCGCTGGTGGGCTACAAGACGACCAAGGCCGCGGTGGTCGCCTTCACCGAGAACCTGGCTGCCCACAACGCCCGCTACGGCGTGCGCGCCAACTCGATCCTGCCCGGCCTCATGAATACTCCGATGGCGATCGAGTCCCGGGTGGCTGCCGGGACGCCGCGCGAAGAAGTCATCGCCTCGCGCGACCGCCGCGTGCCGCTCGGCCGGCGCATGGGCACCGGCTGGGACGTGGCCTACGCGGCTCTCTTCCTGCACTCCGAGGAGGCCGGCTTCGTCACCGGGGTCTCGCTGGCGGTGGACGGCGGCGAGAGCGTGAGCTGGGGCTCCTGATGACCACCCCCGAGCTGCCGGAGAACGCCTATCGCGCGCGGGCCGAGCGCGGCGAAGTCCAGATCGGCACGTGGATCACGATGATCCGCACGCCCTCGGTGCTGACGCTCCTGCAGGCGGCCGGCCTCGACTACGCCCGGCTCGATCTCGAGCACTCCGCGTTCTCGATCGAGACGGTGGCCGACATGGCCGCGCTGGCGCGGGCGCTCGACTTCCCCTTGGTCGTCCGCCCGCCGGAGGGCAATCGCGAGTGGATCACGCGGCTGCTCGATGCGGGGGTCTGGAATCTCCATATTCCACAGGTTGAGAACGCCCAGCAGGCCGCGGAGATCGTGGCGGCCACCCGCTATGCCCCGCTGGGCTCGCGCGGCATGTACGGCTCGGGCCCCCACACCGGCTACCGCGCGCGCCCGCCCGCCGAGCACCTGGCCACCGCCAACGCCCGCGTGCACGTGACCGCGATGCTCGAGAGCCAGCACGCCTTCGACCACCTCGACGCGATCGCGGCGGTGCCGGGCATCGACGCGCTCACCATCGGGCCCACCGACCTGGCGCAGGACCTGGGAATCCTCGGCACACCGTCCCAGTCCACGGTCCTCCGCGAGCACCGCGTGCGCCTGGGCGAGGCGGCGCGCAAGCACGGCAAGACGGTGGCGATGGCCGTCGACACGATCGAGGCGGTGCGCGAAGTGATCGCGCTCGGGGCCACCATCGTGAACTACTCGTCCGACACGAACGTGCTGCGCTCCACCTACGCGGCCGCGGTCGCGGAGATCCGCAAATCAAAGGAGAGGTCATGAAGATCAAGGCGGTCAACGGCTTCGCGCGCATCCTCAAGTCCGAAGGCACCCCGTGGGTGAGCTGCTACCCGACGAGCCCGGTCAACAACGCGCTCGGCGAGGAGGGCATGCCGATCCTCATGATGGGCGAGGAGCGCTTCGCGGTCGCGGTGGCCGACGGCTTCTCGCGCGTGACCAACGGCAAGCAGATCGGGGTGTGCACGGTCATGGCCGGCCTCAACGCGGCGGGCATCCAGATGGCGTTCGGCGCGGTCGCGCAGGCGTGGGAGGACTCCTCCCCGATGCTGGTGATCGCGGAGGGCCTGGGCGTCGGGGCGAGCCGCCACACCCACTTCGACATGGCCGAGGCCTTCAAGCCGGTCACCAAGTGGGTGGGCAAGGTGGACCGCGCCGATCTCATTCCCGAGTACACGCGCCGGGCCTACACGCACCTGCGCTCCGGCCGGCCGGGCCCGGTGCTCCTGCTGATCCCGCGCGATCTCGGCGAGTACGATCCCGACGAGCATCCCTACTCGCCGGTGAAGGGCTGGCGCACCGGGCCCGACCCGGACGACGTCAAGTCGGCCATCCGGGTGCTGCTCGCCGCCAAGGATCCCCTGCTCCACGTGGGCGAGGGCGCCTGCTACGCGGACGCGGCGGCCGAGCTGCTGCAGTTCGCGGAGGCGGCCCAGATCCCGGTGCTGACCACGCTCAAGGCCAAGGGCGTCTTCCCGGAGAACCACCCCCTCTCCGTCGGCGTGCGCGGCTCGATGGCCGATCACTTCCTGCGCAAGTGCGACCTGCTCTTCTCGATCGGCTCGAGCCTCTTCCCCGGCCGCTTCAGCCACGCGGTGCCCGACGCGCACAAGAAGACGATCATCCAGTGCACGGTGGACACGCTCGACATCAACCGCAGCTACGAGACCCGCCACGCGGTGATCGGGGACGCCAAGCTCACGCTGCAGGCCCTGGTCCAGGAGCTGCAGAGCAAGGGCGCGCGCAAGAAGCCGGAGGTGCTCGAGGAGATCCGCGGGGCGCGCCAGGCCTTCAGGGACAAGTTCCGCCCGTGGCTCGAGTCCAACGAGACGCCGATCAATCCCTATCGCGTCTTCGGCGACCTGGCCAAGGTCCTCGATCCCAAGAACTCGTTCCTCACCGCGGACTCCGGCAATACCCGCGACCAGACCAGCACGGTGTACGAGGCGCAGATCCCGCGCGGCTATCTCGGCTGGGGCAACGTCTCCACGCTCGGCTTCAGCCTGGCCGGCGCGGTGGCGGCCAAGCTCGCCTACCCGCAGCGGCAGTGCGTGCTCGTCACCGGCGACGCGGGCGTCTGCTACATGATGGGCAACTTCGAGGCGGTGGCGCGCTACCAGATCGGCATCACCACGATCCACATCAATAACGGCGGCTACTCGGGCTACGGCCCCGGCTTCTGGGGCGAGGGGCACGATCCCTATACCTGGAAGGTGTCCGACCACGGCAACGCGTGCATGGCGAACATGGCGCGCGCGGTCGGCTTCCACGCCGAGGACGTGACCCAGCCCGCCGAGATCATCCCCGCGCTCAAGCGCGCCTTCGACGAGAACGCCAAGGGCCGCCCCGCGTTCGTGGAGTTCATCTGCTCGCACCACCCGGTCCACGGCGGCTGGGTCCGCTAGCCGGGCGAAGGAGATCAGACCATGGCAGACGTGGACGCATTCGCGACCGCGACCTCGCTGCTCAGCGCGCTCCGTACCGGCGGCGTCAGCGCGACGGAGCTGACCGAGCTCTACATCCGCCGCATCGAGCGCCACGACGGCCGTCTCAACGCGGTGGTGGTGCGCGACTTCGATCGCGCGCGGCAACAGGCGCGCGCCGCCGACCAGTCGCGGGCCCGTAACGAGTCGGCTCCCCTCCTCGGCCTGCCGATCACGCTCAAGGAGTCGATCAACGTCACCGGCCTCGGCACGACCTGCGGCGTGCCGGACTGGAAGGGCTACGTGTCGCCGCACGACGGGCCCATCGCCGCCCGCACCCGCGCGGCCGGCGCGGTGCTGCTGGGCAAGACCAACGTGCCGCCCATGCTCGCCGACTGGCAGTCCGCCAACCCGATCTTCGGGCGCACCAACAACCCGTGGGATCTCACCCGGACCCCGGGTGGGAGCAGCGGCGGCAGCGCGGCCGCCATCGCGGCCGGGCTCAGCGCGCTCGAAGTCGGCTCGGACATCGGCGGCTCGATTCGCGTGCCCGCGGTCTTCTGCGGCACCTACGGCCACCGGCCGAGCGAGACGCTGCTGCCCCGCAGTGGCCAGTTCCCCATGCCGCCCATGCCCAACGCGGCTACCGTGATGGGGGTGCAGGGCCCGATCGCGCGGAGCGCGGAGGACCTCGAGCTGGCGCTCTCGGTGCTGGCCGGCCCCGACGTGGGCGAGGACGTGGCGTGGAAGGTCTCGCTGCCCCCGGCCCGGCGCGAGCGCCTCGGCGACTTCCGGGTGGCGGTGCTGCCGCCGATCCCGTGGCATCCGGTGGACGAGCAGATCACCGCGGCACTTCAAGATTTGGCCGGCCGTCTCGCGAAGATGGGCGCGGTGGTCGAGGAGGTCCAGCCGGACGGCCTCGGCGATCACCGCGAGTACCACGGCTTCTACCGCACGCTGCTGTCCGCGGTGACCGGCGCGCGCGTGGACGCCGAGACGCGGCGGCAACGCATCGCGACCTTCCGCGGCGCGGGCGACGACCTCTCGCTCGGCGCGGCGCGCGGGCTCGAGGGCACGGCCGGCGACTACATCCTCTGGCACGGCCGGCGTGAGCAGCACCGCGCGGCGTGGCGGGCCTTCTTCCGCGACTGGGACGTGCTGCTGGCCCCCGCCATCAACGTGCTCGCGTATCCGCACATCGAGCGCGCGTGGCCCGCCGACAACAGCGATCTGACGCTGACCTTCACGGTCAACGGCCAGTCCGTGCCGTATCTCCACGGACTCTGCTACCCGGCGCTCTCCACGGTGCCTGGCCAGCCCGCGACCGCGTTCCCGATCGGCGTCTCCCGCGAAGGGCTGCCCATCGGGCTCCAGGCGGTCGGGCCCTATCTCGAAGACCTGACCCCGATCCGCTTCGCCGCGCTCCTCGCGCGCGAGATCGGCGGCTTCCGCAAGCCGGCGGGCTACGACGCCGCCTAGAGAAGGACGCATCCCATGTCCGATCTCAAGACCCTGGAAGCGCTCAACCGCGACTACATCAGCTCGGTCCAGAACGGCGACGTCCGCCGCTTCGACGAGATCCTGGCGCCCGAGTTCTACTGCTCGAACCCCGACGGCTCGCTGGTGGACCGGGCCGCGTTCCTCGCGCAGACCGCACGGCCCGTCACGATCTCGGGGCTCGAAGCGCGCGACGTCCTGATCCGGCTGCTCGGCGACGTGGCGATCATCCACGCCACCACGACCTACAAGCGGCCCGACGGCCAGCCGGGGGCCGGCCGCTACACCGACGTGTGGGCTCGCCAGGGCGGCCGCTGGCTCGCGGTCTCCGCCCACGTCACGCGCTGCTGAGCGCCCCGCGGCTGCGCGCATGATCACGGCCGAGGGCACCTGCGATCCCCGCTTCGCGGCCGTCCGCGAGGCGTTCGAGCGTAACTTCGCGGAGCGCGGCGACTGGGGCGCCTCGGTGTGCGTCTACGTGGACGGGGCGCGCGTGGTCGACTGCTGGGGCGGCCACGCCGACCTGGCCCGCGCGCGGCCGTGGACGGCGGACACCATCGTCAGCGTGGCCTCCACCACCAAGGGCATGGTGGCGCTCTGCGCCCACATGCTGGCCGAGCGCGGCAAGCTCCACCTGGACGCGCCGGTGGCGCGCTACTGGCCGGAGTTCGCGGCCGCCGGCAAGCAGGACATCCCGGTGCGGTGGCTGCTGAGCCACCGCGCGGGGCTCCCCGCGATCCGGCGGACCCTGCCCGCCGAGGCGCTCTTCGACTGGACCGCGATGACCGAGGCGATCGCGGAGACCGCGCCCTGGTGGACGCCGGGCGTGCGCCACGGCTACCACGCGATCACCTACGGCCACCTGGTCGGCGAGGTCATCCGGCGGGTAGACGGCCGCACCGTCGGGACGTTCCTCCGCGAGGAGGTCACCACCCCGCTCGGCGCCGACTTCTTCATCGGCGTGCCGGAGGAGGCCGACGGACGCGCCGCGGAGGTCCTGGCGCCGCCTCCGCCCGGCGAGCCGACCATCTGGGACACGATTCTCGCCGATCCCGAGTCGGTCTCCGGCCGCACCTTCCTGAATCCCCCGCGCACGCCGAATCTGATCAACACGCGCGCCTGGCGCGCGGCCGAGATCCCGGCGGCCAACGGGCACACCAGCGCGCGCGGAGTGGCCCGTGTCTACGCGGCGCTGGCCCGCGGCGGCGAGATCGACTCAGTCCGCCTGCTCGCCCCCGCCACCATCGACCGCGCCATCGAGGAGCAGTCCCGCGGCCGCGACACCGTGCTGACCCTGCCCACCCGCTTCGCCACCGGCTTCATGCTCGGCATGCCGGGCGGCATCTTCAACTGCGGACCCGGCCGGCGCACCTTCGGCCATCCGGGCCAAGGCGGCTCGATCGGCTTCGCCGACCCGGACGCGCGCGTCGGGTTCGGCTACGTGACCAACCAGTACGTGACCGGTACCGCGAACCATCCCGACCGCCGCGTCCTGAGCCTGGTGGACGCGGTCTACGCGGCGCTCCGATGAGCCCGGCGCCCGCGCTGGCCGCTCGCGACTGCCTGCCCCGCGACGCGGGCGACGCGCTGCTCGTCGGCCGCGCGTGGGTCCCCGCCGAGGACGGCCCGTGCGTCGTCGCGGTGCGCGGCGACGAGGTGGTGGATCTGACGCGTGCCTATCCGACCACGAGCCACCTCTTGAATATCGCCACGCCCGCCGACGTGCGCGGCGCGATCAAGGCCGCGGCGGGCCTCGCCACGTTGGAAGCCCTGGCCGCCAACAGCGTGGAGGGCGCGCGCGACGCCTCGAAGCCGTGGCTGCTGGCCCCCGCGGACCTGCACGCGGTGAAGGCCAGCGGGGTCACCTTCGTGGCGAGCCTGCTCGAGCGCGTGATCGAGGAGCGCGCCAAGGGCAATCCGGCGCTGGCCGACGGGGCCCGGCGCGAGATCCAGGCCATCGTGGGCCCCGATCTGCGCGGCATCAAGCCCGGCTCGCCCGAGGCCGCGCGCGTGAAGGACGTCCTGGTGGCCAAGGGGATGTGGTCGCAGTATCTGGAGGTCGGCATCGGGCCGGACGCCGAGCTGTTCAGCAAGTGCCCGCCGATGGCCGCGGTGGGATCGGGCGCGCGCGTGGGCGTGCACCCGGCGTCGGTGTGGAGCAATCCCGAGCCGGAGCTGGTGCTGGTGATCAACCGCGAGGGCGCCATCGTGGCGGTCACGCTCGGCAACGACGTGAACCTGCGCGACGTGGAGGGCCGGAGCGCGCTCCTGCTGGGCCGCGCCAAGGACAACAATGCCTCGTGCGCGATGGGGCCGTTCTTCCGAGTTCTCGACGAGCGCTTCACGCTCGACGCAGCCAGGCGCGTGACCTTCGAGACCGTGATCCAGGGCTCGGACGGCTTCCGGATCTCGCACATGACCCAGGTCGCCGAGATCAGCCGCGACCTGACCGAGCTGGCCGGCCAGGCCATCGGCAAGTACCACCGCTACCCGGACGGGCTCGTGCTCTTCATCGGCACCATGTTCGCACCGGTGGCCGACCGCGGCGCGCCGGGCAGCGGCTTCACCCACAAGGCGGGCGACAACGTCAGCATTTACTCACCCCAGATCGGGCGTTTGGTCAATGAGGTCGTGGCTTGCGACGCGGCCGAGCCGTGGTCCTTCGGGACGGGCGCCTTGATGGCGAGCCTCGCCCGGCGCGGGCTGCTGCGCGCTTGACCGGCTTCGCGCCCGGCTTGGCGCCGAGCGGGTGCGCGCTGACCAGGATGAAGGCGACCAGGCAGGGCTGATCGCCGCGGTTGCTCCAGGCATGATTGGTGCCGCGCTGCACGAGCGTGTCGCCGGCCCGCATCAACGTCTCGCCCTCGTCCATCAGCGCCCAGATCTCGCCCGACACCACGAGGGCGTAGTCCACCGTGTCCGTCCGGTGCATGGCCGGATGCCGCGAGGCGTCCGGGTCCATGGTGTGGCTTGCTCCCATCGCGCGGAAGGCCGCCGTGCGATCGAAGCCGCCGCCCGCCGCGTCGGGCGGGAACTCGACGATCCGGAAGATGCTCCCGTTGGTCGGCGGCTCCAGCGTCATCCGGCGCTTGGCCGGGTCGGCGCGCCCCGCATTGGACGCGGGGGCGCCGTCGCTCACCCACAGGTCGGTGAGCGCGAAGTCGGGGCGGCCCGGCAGGGTGAGCACGTGGGGCGAGGGGCCGTCGCTCACGAAGATGGAGCGGCCGCGCGCGTCGTGCCCCGTCACCAGCCGTCGGATCGGCTTGATCATGGCGTCCTCTCTCAGGCCTGCCCCTTCTCGGCGCAGGTGCGGTCGAGCTCTTCGCTGGCCGCGATCTTGGCGATGACGTCCATGCTGCCCCAGTCGCCCTTGACCTGCCCGGGGCCGCGGCCACGGACGATCCAGAGATCCTGGAAAGCCCTCGCCGACACGGTTCGGGACGGAGATGCCGCGTCGCGGTCGCGACTGAGCGGGACTATACACTGGTGGCGTCCGCGCGCCTACTCCTCGAAGCGGCCCAGCCGCCGCAGCTCGGGGAAGAGGACCATCCAGAGCCCGGCCACCGCGATGGTCCCGATGCCGCCCAGCAGCACGGCGGGCACGGCGCCGAGGAGCGCGGCGGCCACCCCCGACTCGAAGGCGCCCAGCTGGTTCGAGGTGCCGGTGAAGAGCGAGTGCACCGCGCTCACTCGCCCCCGCATCGCGTCGGGGGTGCGGATCTGGGCCAGCGACATGCGGATGACCATGCTGACCACGTCCGCGGCGCCGAGCACGGTGAGCGCGATCAGCGACAGCACGAAGCTGGTGGAGACGCCGAAGACCACGGTGGCCGCGCCGAAGACGATCACCGAGCGGAAGAGGCTCGGCCCGATCCGCCGCTCGAGCGGGAAGCGCGCCAGGAACACCGAGATGGCCAGCGCGCCCACCGCGGGCGCCGAGCGCAGCAGCCCCAGCCCGACCGGGCCCACGCCCAGGATGTCCTTGGCAAACACGGGGAGGAGCGCGGTGGCGCCGCCCAGCAGGACCGCGAAGAGATCGAGCGACATCGAGCCCAGCAGCACCCGCCGGCTCTGGATGAAGGCCACCCCCGAGAACACGGTCTCGAGCGTGATCGGCTCACGCGGGCGGGCGACGCGCGCGACCCGGATCGCCGCCGCGAGCGCACCGGCCAGGACGAACATCGCGCCGGCGGCGAAATAGGCGGGGCCCGGCCCGAACGCGTAGAGCACGCCGCCGATCGCGGGGCCGACGATCTGGGCGGTCTGCCCGGCCGAGATGACCCAGGCCATCGCGGGGGCGATCAGCGGGCGCGCCACCACCTCGGGCACCAGGGCGGTCATCGCGGGGTTCTCGAAGGCCTGGGCCGCGCCGAGCAGGGCCACCAGGGCGAAGATGCTCTCGCGGCTCTGCCAGCCGCCGAGGGATCCCACCGCGAGCGCGGCGGCGACCGCGGCCTTCGCGATCTCGCAGACGATCACGATGAGCCGCCGATCGCAGCGGTCGGCCACCTGCCCGACCACCAGGGCGAGCAGGACCATCGGCAGGAACTGCGCGAGGCCGACCAATCCCAGGTCGAGCACGCGCCCGGTCAGCTCGTAGAGCTGCCAGCCCACCGCGACGCCCAGCATCTGGAAGCCCATGCTGGCCAGGACCCGGGAGGACGACAGGAACGCGAACGGCGGGTGGAGCAGGAGCGAGCGCGACGGCTCGGAGATCTCGCGGCCTCTAGCGGTTGGCCCGGGCGAGCACCGCGTCCAGCAGGACGTTCACGCCCGGCGAGGTGTAGTCGAGCTCGGCGTGCTCGGCCTCGTTGTGCGAGATCCCGTCGCGGCACGGGGTGAAGATCATGGCGGTGGGCGCGATCCGGGAGATGTAGTAGGCGTCGTGGCCGGCCTGGCTCAGGATGTCCCGGTGGGCGACGCCTCGCTGCTGGGCCGCGTCCCGGATCAGTCGGATGCAGCCGGGATCGAAGCGCTCGCTGCCGAACTGCCACTCCCCCGCGATCGCCATCTCCACGTTCGCGCGCCGGGCGCACTCGGGAATCGCCGCCTTGACCTCCGCCCACATCTGATCGGCCATCCCGCGGTCGGCGTGGCGCACGTCGCACGTGAGCTGCGCGTACTCCGAGAGGATCCCCGCCTTGTTCGGCCACGCGATCAAGCGGGCCACCGTGGCCTTGCCCTCGGTCGCGTGATACTTCCAGCCCACCTCGTTGACCGCGACCGCGAGCATCGCCGCGCCCACGAGCGCGTTGCGCCGGCGGTCCATCGGCGTCGGCCCCGCGTGCGCGGTCTCCCCGTGGACGTCCACATGCATGCCCCGCGTGGCGTAGCCGCCCACCACGATGCCCACCGGCACCGCCTCCCGATCGAGGATCGGGCCCTGCTCGATGTGCAGCTCGAAGTAGGCGTCGATGGCGCGGCCGCCCACCGCGGCCTTGCCGTGGTAGCCGATGCGCTCGAGCTCGCCCCCGAACTGCTTGCCGTCGTCGTCGCGCAGGGCGAGCACCCAGTCCACGGCGAAGACCCCCGCGAAGGCGCCCGAGGCCACCATCGGCGGCGTGAAGCGGGCGCCCTCCTCGTTGGTCCAGCACACCAGCTCGAGCGGGCGCTTGGTGCGCACCCGGCGGTCGTCGAGAGTGCGGAGCACCTCGAGGCCGGCGAGCACGCCCACGATTCCGTCGTACTTGCCGCCCGCGAACTGGGTATCGAGGTGGCTGCCCATCAGCACCGGCGGCAGGTGATCGTCGGTACCGGGGCGTCGGGCGAAGATGTTGCCGACCCGATCCACCGCGACCGTGCAGCCGGCCTCCGTGCACCAGGTGATGAAGAGATCGCGCATCTCCTTGTCCGCGTCGGTGAGCGCCAGGCGGCGGAGGCCGCCCGCCTTGCCGGGGCCGATCTCGCCGGAGCGCATGACGGTGGACCAGAAGCGTGGCGCGTCGATGGTGATCGAGTCGGATGCGGACATGGCTCGCGCCCTCCCGGCGCGCTCCGGTCTTACCGCGGCGCGGGAGAGCCTGTCAACCGCCTTGACAGCCGCCGGTGATCGGCCCATATGTGACGCGATGGCCGACGCGGTGCCCGCCGAGCTCAGAGGGAAGGTCCTCGCCCAGATCGACGACGACGAGGTGGTCCGGCTCGCCTGCGAGCTGATCCGGATCCCCTCCTTCACCACCGAGGAGACGCGGCTCGCGGAGTGGCTGGCGAACTACCTCGGCGAGCAGGGCCTCCCGGTGACGGTGCAGGAGATCGAGCCCGGCCGCAAGCAGACCATCGCGCGCCTGCGCGGGACCGGCGGCGGCCGGTCCATCATGCTCAACGGGCACATCGACATCGATCCGCTCGCCTCCGGCTGGACGCGCGACCCCTTCGACCCCTGGATCGCCGACGGCAAGCTCTTCGGCCACGGCATCTACAATATGAAGGCCGGGGTCACCGCCTGCATCGTGGCCACGCTCGCGCTCCAGCGCGCGGGGGTGCCCCTCCGCGGCGACGTGGTACTGGCCTGCGTGGCCGCCGAGCTGAACGGCGGCATCGGCACGATCCACGCGCTCGAGCACGGCCAGAAGACGGACATGGCGGTGGTGGCCGAGCCCTACGGCGCGCGGACCATCCTGACCAAGCACACCGGCACCGTGGACGTGGTGATCCACACCGTGGGCCGCGCCACCCACATCAGCAAGAAGGAGCACGGGGTGGACGCCATCGCGATGATGATGCGGGCGGTGGCCGCGCTCGACACGCTGCGCTTCACCCACACCCACGACCCGGACCTGCCCGGCCTGCCGCGGCTCAACGTGGGCTCGATCATCGGCGGGCGGGGCCGCGACCACAACCTGCGCGGCGCCTACACCGTGAGCGACTTCTGCACCGCCTACGTCAACGTGCGCTTCAACGCGAGCCAGACCGGCGAGACCGTGGTGGCCGACATCCGCCACACCCTCGACGCGCTGGCCGCCGCGGATCCGAAGTTCGAGTACGAGATCGAGTTCCCGCCCCGGCTCGAGCGCGGGCTCGGCCGGCTCGCCAAGGCCGCGGTGGACGTGCCGAAGACTTCGCTCGTCGTGCAGATGGTGCGGCGCAACCTCCACCTGATGACCGGGGCCGAGCCCGAGCATTTCGGGGTCCGGCTGCCCCAGAGCTACGCGGGCAACGACACCACGCACCTCTGGGCCGCCGGCATCCCCTGCTGCCTCTACGGCCCGGGCGGCGGCTACACCGACTACCACGACGTGCACGTGGATCTGGAGGATCTCTTCCTGTGCACGCGCGTGCTGGCCCTGACTGCGCTCGAAGCGACGCGCTGACGCGGCCGCCGCCGTGCACTACGTCGATCCCTCCACCGGCCAGACCTATCCGCTGAGCGAGGCGCGCTGGCGGGCCGACAACGGCCACTACCTGAACCTCGCGCCCGGCCCCGGGCTCAAGCGGCGCGACATCGACCCCGCGCGCCACTCGGTGTGGCGCTACGCGCGCGGGCTCCTGGTCGGCGTCGAGCACGCGGTGAGCCTGGGCGAGGGGTGGACGCCGCTGCTCGCCGGGGAATGGCACGGCGCGCCCGTCCACTACAAGCTCGACTTCATGATGCCGACCGGCTCCTTCAAGGACCGCGGCATGACCGTGATGGTGAGCTATCTCAAGAGCCGCGGGGTCACCCGGGTGCTGGAGGACTCCTCGGGCAACGCGGGGGCGTCGCTCGCGGCCTACGCGGCGGCGGCGGGCCTCACCTGCCGCATCCTGGTGCCGGAGACTGCGTCCTATCCCAAGATCGCCCAGATCGCGGCCTGCGGCGCCGACGTGGTGACGATCAAGGGCTCGCGCCAGGACGTGGCGGAGGCGGCCCTGCGCCAGAGCGCCGAGATCTTCTACGCGAGCCACAACTGGCAGCCCTTCTTCGTGGAAGGGACGAAGACCCTCGCCTACGAGCTGTGGGAGCAGGCGGGCTTCCGCGCCCCCGACAACGTGGTGGTGCCGCTCGGCTACGGCAGCAATGTGCTGGGCGCCGAGCGCGGCTTCGACGAGCTGCTCCGCGCGGGCGAGATCGCGCGCCGGCCGCGGCTCTTCGGCGTGCAGGCCGCGCGCTGCGCGCCCTACGCGGCCGCCTTCCGCGCGGGCGTCGAGCACCTCGTGGCCTCCGAGATCGCGCCCACCGTGGCGGAGGGGATCGCGACCCCCAAGCCCACCCGCGTGGTCGACGTGCTGCGCGCGGTGCGCGACACCGGCGGCAGCATCGTGGCGGTCGAGGAAGCCGAGATCGTCCCGGCCCTCCGCGACCTGGCCCGGCGCGGCCTCTACGTCGAGCCCACCTCCGCGGTGGCCGCGGCCGGCCTGAGCCGGCTCCTCGCCGCGGGCGTCATCCGCCCGCAGGAGTACACGGTGCTGGTGCTCACCGGCTCCGGGCTCAAGGCCTCCGCCACCACCGGCGAGCTGCTGAAGCTCCACGCCCGCACCGAGTAACACCACCCTCTCCCCCGCCGAGGAGGAGAGGGCAGGGTGAGGGGGGCTCGAAGTCGTGGGGGCCGGTTGACTTCGCTGCGCGTTTCATGAAAGGGTGGGCGCCATGCCAGCCCGGAGCGGCGCCGAATACGTCGAGTCGCTCAAGAAGCAGCCGCCCCGCGTCTACCTGGGCGGCCGGCGCATCACCGACGTGACCGCGGAGCCGGTCTTCCAGGAGCCGATCCGCGCCATCGCCGAGCAGTACGACATGCAGGGGGACCCGGCCTACCGCGACGTGATGACCTACCCGTCGCCGACCACCGGCCAGCCGGTGTCCACGTCGTTCCTCATCCCCTACTCGCGCGAAGACCTGGTGAAGAAGCGCAAGCACTTCAAGCTGCGCGCGGACCACAACTTCGGGTTCATGGGGCGATCGCCCGACTTCATGAACCAGTTCGTCACCGGCTGGCACCTCATGGCCGACCGCTTCGCCCGCGCGGGCGCCCGCTTCGGCGAGAACGCGACGCGCTACTACGAGTACGTCCGGGAGCGCGATCTCTTCCTGACCCACATGCTGATCAATCCGCAGATCGATCGCAGCAAAACCTCGGCCGAGCAGGAAGACCCCTACTTCCACCTGGGCCGGGTGCGTGAGACCGCCGACGGCATCGTCGTGCGCGGGGCCAAGATGCTGGGCACCATGGCCCCGATCACCGAGGAGGTCGCGGTGATCCCGTTCGGTGGCGTGGCCCCGGGGGACGACGCCTACGCGCTCGCCTTCGGCATCCCGTCGTCCACGCCCGGCCTCACGTTCATCTGCCGCGAGACGGTGTCGCCGCTGCCCCGCTCGCGCTTCGACCATCCGCTCTCGAGCCGCTTCGAGGAGATGGACTGCATCGCGGTCTTCGAGGACGTGCTGGTGCCGTGGGACCGCGTGATGGTGGACGGGAGCCCGGGCAGCGCCGAGGTCATCAACACCATGGGCGCGGACTACGGCGCGCTGCTCAACGTGCAGACGAGCGCGCGCATGCTGAGCCAGCTCGAGTTCTTCTGCGGGCTCGCCATGAAGGTGGCCGACGCCATCGGCATCACCGGCTTCCTCCACGTGCAGGAGAAGCTCGGCGAGATGCTGAGCCAGATGGAGATCGCGCGCGCCGTCTTCTACGGCTCCGAGGCGATGGCCCAGAAGCTGCCGGGCGGGGTGTGGGTGCCGGGCGGCCACGGGCTCCGCGCGTTTCACTTGCAGACCGGCAAGGTCTACAGCCGCTTCGTGGAGATCGTCCAGACCCTCGCCGCGGGCGGCTTCTTCTACGCCCCGAGCGAGGCCGATCTGCAGAGCCCGGAGCTGCGTCCCTACATCGATCGCTACGTGCGCGGCCGCGCCGGGGTCTCCGCCGAGGAGCGCATCGCGCTCTTCAAGCTCGCGTGGGACGCGACCGGCGAGGCCTTCGCCCAGCGCATGGCCCAGTACGTGCGCTTCTACTCCGGCGACCCGATCCGGCTCACCGCGGGCTTCTACACCCAGTACGACAAGGGGCCGCTCCTCGAGCTGGTCGAGCGCGCGCTCGGCCGCCGCGACGGCGTGCCGCTGCCGATCACGCCCGACGACCCGGGCGCGCCCATCCCCTACCAGCCGGGCACGCGCGGCATGGCCGGGACCTACGCGGCGACCTCGCTACCGAATCAGCGCACCCAGTAAGACGTTCCGCCGCTGGCGTACGTCTATTGAGTTCGCGCACGCTGACACACGCCCACACCGAGGTGCCGAGACGTCGGGCAGACTACGGGCGTTGCCGGATGAGGGATCGTGCGATCACGTGGTGCGAAAGGAGATTGCCATGACGGTCGAGATGATGACCCTGGGAGGGGCGAAGCGCGTGCTCGATGCGACGGCCGTCGATGGCCTGCGCTCGCGCATGCGCGGTTCCGTCCTGACGGCTGCTGACGACGGGTACGATGCCGCGCGGCGGATCTGGAACGCGATGATGACCGCTGGCAGCACGCGACGGAGGGGCGGGGTCAGGTGCTCGTGCTGCACGGCGAGCCCGGCATGGGCAAGTCGCGCATCGTGCGCGCGTTTCGGGAGCGCATCGCAGCGGAGGCGCCGACCTGGGTCCAGTACCAGTGCTCGCCCTTCTTCACGAACACCGCATTCTACCCCGTCATGGAGCAGCTCAAGCGCGCGGCGGGCTTCGGCGACGACGATAGCGCCGAGGTCAGGCTCGACAAGCTCGAGAGCTTGCTCGACAGCTCGGGAGGCGCGGTGGCGGACGCACGGCCGTTGCTGGCAGCGCTCCTCTCGGTGCCCAGCGAGAGGCGCTATCCGCGCCTCGACCTCTCGCCCTTGCGGCAGAAGGAGCGGACCATCGAGGTCATCGCCCAGGGGCTCGGGCGCCTGGCCGGGATGGCTCCGCTGGTGGCCGTGTTCGAGGACGTTCACTGGATTGATCCCAGCACACTGGAGCTCGTCACTCACCTGGGGGCTCGCACTCCCGAGTGGCGCGTGCTCGTCCTCGTTACCCACCGGCCCGAGTTCAAGCCGCCCTGGGCAGGGCCGTCCCACGTCACCCTGCACTCGCTCAACCGCCTGTCCCGGCAGCAGTCCGAGCTCATGGCTGGGCGGGTCGCCCAGAAGACGCTCCCGGAGGCGCTGATCGCCCAGATCGTCGCCAAGACCGATGGCGTGCCCCTGTTCGTCGAAGAGCTGACCAAGGCCGTGCTGGAGTCGGGCATGCCGGTCGGGGGAGACGCTGGCTCGGCACTCCGGTCTCCCGACGCCGCGTTCCCTTCGCCCCTGGCCATCCCGACCACCCTGCACGACTCGCTGATGGCGCGCCTCGATCGGCTCGCGACCGCCAAGGAGGTGGCGCAGCTCGGCGCCATCCTGGGACGGGAGTTCGGCTACGAGCTGATCGAGGCGGTCTCACCCTTCGACGCGGCGGGCTTGCGGCAGGCACTCGCCAAGCTGGTCGACGCGGAGCTGCTCTACCAGCGCGGGCAGCCGCCCCAGGCGCGCTACGTTTTCAAGCATGCGTTGATTCAGGACGCGGCCTACCAGTCCCTGCTTAAGAGCACGCGACAGCGGTATCACGAACAGATCGCGCGCGCGATGGAAGAGGGCCTTCCGGAGACCATCGAGACGCAGCCTGAGTTGCTGGCCCATCACTACAGTGAGGCGGGTCGCGCAGAGCAGGCCCTGCCGTACTGGCAGGATGCCGGGAAACGAGCCGTCCAGCGCTCGGCGAACGTGGAAGCGATCAACCATCTCACGCGCGGACTGGAGCTGCTGAGGACGTTGCCAGACAGCCCCGAGCACGCCCGACGGGAGCTCACGTTGCTGATCGCCCTGGGTGTGCCGCTGCGAGCCATCAAGGGCTTCGCCGCCCCCGAGGTGGGCAAGGCGTACGCCCGGGCGCTCGAGTTGTGTCAGCGGGAAGGGGAGACATCCCAGCTCGTGCCCGTCTTGCGAGGACTCTGGGAATTCCATGAACTGAGGGCCGAATATGGGACTGCCCGTGAGCTCGGAGAGCAGCTCCTCGCCCTGGCTGGACGGGTGCAGGATCCGGGTGCGCTTCTGGTCGCCCACGATGTCATGGGAGACACCTTGTTCTGGCTAGGAGAGTTTGCGGCGGCGCGTTCCCACCTGGAGCAGGGCGCCGCGCTCTACGACGTCCAGCAGCGCCAGTCCCATATCTTCCTGTATGGGTATGATGCCGGGGTGGCCTGCCTGGGTTTCGGAGCCTGGGCTCTGTGGTTCCTGGGTTATCCCGATCAGGCTCTTCGAAGAGCGCAAGATGCGCTCAGCGTGGCACGGGAGCTGGCCCACCCATTCAGCCTCGCCTTCGGTCTGCAGTTCGTGGCACAGCTCCATCATTACCGACGGGAGTACGCGCTCGCTCGCGAGCTGGCCACGGAAGTGATAGCGATTTCGAGCGAGCAAGGCTTTCCGCTCTGGTCAGGCATGGGAACGATCGTACGGGGTTGGGCGCTGGCCAGGGAGGGGCGGGGCATAGAGGGCCTCGCGCAGATCCGGCAGGGCATCGTCGAGTGGCAGAAGACTGGATTCGAACTGGAATGGCCGCATTTTCTGGCGCTGCTAGCCGAGGCGCACGAAACGGTGGACCAGCCAAGGGAGGGACTCAAGCGGTTGGCCGAAGCCCGAGCGGCAGCGGACAAGACTGGCGAGGGCTTCTGGGACGCCGAAATACATCGGCTGCACGGGGAGCTTTCACTCCAAGTCGCAGCGGCGGAGACGGGACGCGCTGAGGAATCCTTCCTGAAGGCGATCGAGATTGCCCGCCGTCAGCAGGCCAAGTCATTCGAGCTGCGGGCGGTGACGAGCCGGAGTCGGCTGTGGCAGCGCCAGGGCAAGAAGGACGAGGCTCGGCAGATGCTGGCGACGATCTACGCCTGGTTCACCGAAGGGCATGACACGCCGGACCTCCGAGAGGCCAAGGCGCTTCTGGAGGAGCTGTCGTGAACAGCCACTCTCACAGGCGATCCTGAAATTCGCTTCGCCCCAGTTGCTCCCCCGCCCCGGCACTCCCCCCCTCGATACAGCGGTGCGGCTCCCGAACCTGTGGCTACATCACGCAGGTGATCCGCCTCCCAGAGCTCCGGGCCGCAAATCGCCTCAGTAACGAAGTAGTCCACAGGAGCGGAAGGTCATCCGGAGCCTGTTGGAGAATCATCTCGCGGTGGCAGCTCCGCCGACGCTTGAACCAGTTCCTGGTGAAGTCTGGTAAACGAAAGGGGTTAGCGGCTTCAGCGTCCGCTAACCCCTCGTCGTTCCTGGTTGCGGGGGCTGGATTTTGAACCAGCGGCCCTTGGGTTCTGAGGCTACAGGTAGCGCGTCGGCCAGTTGATGGTACGCCACATGTGGGCCGACGGGCTCTGATCGAAGCCGAGCCCTTCCTTCGGCTGGCGGAAGTGACGCCCCACCACGTCCGTGAACTCCTCGAGCTGCACCTGCACGGTGGGATCGAAGGCGTAGAGATCGTTCACGGTGATGAGCCGTGAGGTCATGTACCACTTGTGGTCCCGCGCGTACCGGTGGGCTTCCTGGATGTGCGGCTCGGGCACGTAGTCGGCGCCGAAGAGCTTGAGGTAGAGCTCGGGATAGCGGTAGCCCACCGACTCGTCGGGGAAGAACCGCAGCGCCTGATGGTAGCGGATGCCCCAGGCCACCTCCTCGTCGACGTACGGCTCGAGGAGCTGGGCGCTCCAGTAGCCGTGGTCGCTCCGGATGAAGCCGGCGATCGCGATGTCGTGCAGCAGGCAGGCCAGGACGATCTTCTCGTCCACCCCGTTCTTCATGGCGAGCCGCGCGCTCTGCAGCAGGTGCACCGACGGCCCGAAGCGCAGCCGGAAGAAGTCGAACAGGGTCGGCTTGTCCGGCATCTTCGGCAAGCGCACGTCGTGGCCCATCATGTAGAGCCGACCGTCGTCCGGCGGCCGCGACACCGGCTGGCGGGGATCCCGCTCGCCCGAGGTGAAGATCACCGACTTCACCACGACCCGGTCGAGCTCCTGGCTCAGCGCGTGCTCGGCGGCCTCGGCCCGCTGTAGCGTCGTCATCCTGGCGTCCCTCCCTGGGGGCAGACTTATCCTTGATGATCGGCCCCGTCAGCACCCCCTGTCAAGTTCGGCTTGATTGCCGAGGCCGACTCGGTGGCCTTACACTGGCCCCATGCGTCCACGAATCATTCCGGCGATTGTCGTGACGATCGGCGTGCTCGCCACCTTCGCGCTCCCCGTTCCGGCCCAGACCACGTCCAAGGATGTCTCGCAGAAGGCGTCGGAGACGGGCCAGGCGATCAAGGACTACACGGTGGAAAAGAAGGACGAGGCGGTGGCGCATGCCAAGAAGGTCACCGCCGACCTC
>WNFD01000238.1_pt1 | contig 52282 bp, 43 predicted proteins | sample 5400491 | NCBI WGS metagenome assembly WNFD01 (sample SAMN13153343, study PRJNA577476) | soil metagenome | isolation source: 120 cm saprolite under Douglas fir tree site 2 hole 2 replicate 2 | place: USA:California | collected 2015-04-18
ACCCTGGCGTCACAAGTTGAAGGACGGGAGCATCATTCAGGTCCTGATCACGTCGCATAGTGTCAAGTTCGGCGATCGTTCGGCTCGTTTGGTTATGGCCGAGAGTCTTACGCATGATCCCGACCTCGAGATCGACTGAGGACGCTCCTATCTGAACCCTGAACCTTGCGGTTAACAGATCCCTGCGCTCCGTTCAAAAATGACGGCCCGAATTTGCTGAGTGCCGCTGAGTGCCGCCGTTTGCCATGGTTTATCGCCGGCGTTGCTGTACGGAACGGCGCTGGCGAGGGAGCCAGCTGACCTTATGAATGCTCGGCTAGCTACAGCAACTCCGTGTAGCCAACCCGCCTATGAATAAGTGTGCCTCACAGGCACTAACAACCCCGACTGATATCTCTCATCCGAGCGGCAACACACACGCCTCTAGCCGACAGGCGCCAACTCTTAGTCCTCAGCGTGCTGCTGGCGGAAAGCGCCTTTGACGGTCGCTGTAAGGACCGAGTTATCGAATGAACCGACAATTGGCAACCCTAGCTGACGGCACAAAGACTCGATCGCCTCGCCCGCCCGCACATAGCGGTCGGTGTCTTGGATCCCGCGTACCCGCAAACTGGTGGGTTCGCTCCGGTCGATCTTTTCGTGGTCGGCGCGGATGGCACCGTGACACTGGAGAAGAAGGACGTGGTGTTGTTCGCCCAGTAGCCGATTGATGTGGGGTCGTGACGAGTGGGGTGCGCCGGCGACGTCTTGAAAGGCCTGCGTCCGGACCGTGAGCAGCTTGCCCGCTAGAGCGAGATGACCGCGTAACCTTTCTCTCCCCAAAGGGCGGTTGCCAATCGGCGCGACGCGCCTACCTAGTCGGCGGTCTCAGTGGATGGCTGACTCCAACATCGGCGGATGGTTATCCAATTTCAAGCCCAGGCAGGTCTGCCCAATGGAACCGGTCCGGGTTCATGCCTACAGTGTGCGCTCAGGCGTCGGGCTCGGGACCGACACGTCGGCTTATCGTCCATCGTGTTCCGTCTCGGCGATCAATGACTGGAGCCTAGGACCGAAGTCCGCGGCCGAGGCCAGGACGGCTGATCACAAAGCCGTCGTGCTCAAGGTCCCGATATGCGCGCAGCACCATGTTCGGATTGAGGGCAACTTGGGCCACCACCTCGTTGACCGTGGGCAGCTTGTCTCCTGGCTTGAGCAAGCCGAACAGGAGTGCCTGGCGAACCTGCTGAATGAGCTGGACGTAATACGAGACGCCGGACTGCGGGTCCAGGTCGAACTCGATTAAGGTCATTGTGCTAGCGCAATAGCACAAGTACGACGCCGGTGATCCTAGCGGCTAGCTTACCGCCACTCCGGGTAGCCAACCCACCGACGAACATGTGTGCCCCACAGGCCGATGGGATCGGCCTTCGATCCCACTCTCGGCGAGTTGACCGCCTGTCCCGCCGGAAGTGGAGGCGAGATACGCCGGTTAGATGGCGTAAGTGACAGCCATCGCGTCGGGGACGGTAAACGTGTCGATGGGACCAAATACGTCGAGCAACACGCCATTCGACAGCCACATGATGCCGGTCGTGGGCCCACCAGTGATTAACAGGCCGTTCGTTCCGTTTTTTAGTTTTACCAGAGTCCACTCGCCCTGACAACCCGCGTCGTGATTGCATCCCGCCAAGCCCTCGAGGTCGGCCTGCGTCGTTGATGACTTCCGTTCGATGAGGAAGAAACGACCGTACGCCGGATGCTGGTACACAAACGCCACTGTCATGCCGGCGTGGCCGGCCGAAGGAGAGTCGACCTGAATCCTCACCGGGTTCCCAAGTCCTTTTGGAACCAATGGAGTGAACGAAACATGGGCCGCTGCCTCAGTCGTGGTGGCCACGTCTGTGCCACTGATCGGATTGTCCCAGTTGATGGGTGGCTTGCCTCCGGCCTCGGTGGCAGCGGTGGTGGATGTGGTCGACGGCCCGGGACCTTCATTGCCGGGCGCGACGCGACCAAGCCAGACAGCAACGCCGGCTGCCATCAACGCTATGAACAACATCCCCACAACGACCCATCGCGCCCTGAAGCTACTGTGCCCTTTCGTCAGCTGCATATGTCCCTGATCTCCTTGGTCAGCATGGCGGAGGAGTGCCCTGTTGCGTCTGGTATGAAGACGGTGTCAAAACGACCCAATTCCAGTTGCTGGCTGTGGCGTTCTGGCAGCTCATGCCCGACCAGGCCGACCAGACTCCCTTCGTCGATTTGATCTGAAGGTTTTGGTGGGTGTCCTGCATCGATGTACCGGTTCCGCCAAATCGCCCGGTCTCGGACCAGCCAAGCCCGTTGCTGAAGGTGGTTTTTGAGTATGTCATCAGAGCGTGAAAGCCAGCGCCATCCTCGCAATCGACCGAGCCAGTCCAGGTGTCCTTCCCAGTGCTCTCAACTTTCCACCAGGTGAAACTGGGCAAGGCATTGGGGCACACACTGATGATGCCGGCGCTGTCACGCCCCTTCGCTGTGTGGTTGAGGCCCCACTCGGTGAACCAATACTCATAGTGGCTGCCGAAGACGTCGTATGAAAGTGTCCATCCGACCTCCATCCAGCTTGCGAACGAGGCATCCGGGGAAATGCCCTGCGTGCTCCACGCGATGGTGTTATACGCGCCACAACCGGCTAACGTGCGGTCGGTAGTGCGGATTTCGCCTTTGTTGGCAGCCGCCTTCGAGTCCACAGTCTCGTACAACCAGATTCCGCCCTCGTTGCTGCAGCTCTCCCAGGACCACGTCGCATTCACGACGTTCGAAGTGGCCTGGATGCCGGCTGGTGGATAGCTCTGGCTGAACTGGTTCGTTATGTAGGCAATGTAGAAATGGGTGTCCCTCTTCGGCAGGCTGCACGGCTCCGCTGTACACACAGAATGCGTTTGCTGGCCCGTGCAAACGGTGGTGGTTCCAGAGCCGTTGCCGCAGGCGTTCACATAGGTGTTGCTCTGGTCAAAGATTTCGACCCAGTAAGGGGTTCCGCTGACATTGAAGTTGGCTGTGGCGGTGAGCGTGAGCGTCTGACCGCCCGAGAGCACGCTGGCACTTTCCGTCAAGGTGACCGACCACCATGTAACCGCTACGACATTTGATGTCGCTCGCTGACTCGACGGTGGATCGTTGGTGCCGTATGAGGAGACGTAGGCGATGAAATTCTGGGTTGTCGGAGCGGATTGACTGACCGAGGTCGAACAGCTGATGCCGGTGGCGCACGCCACCAGAAATGCGCCCGTTGTGTGGTCGAAGATCTCGATGTAGTAAGGCGTCGGGCCGACGTCCTGACTTGCAGTCGCCGTGAGAGTTGTCGCCCCCCCTGGCGCGAGAAAAGTCGGATTCGCGGAGAGGCTGACCGTGAACCAACTCACCCGGACGGTGTTGGAGGTCACCTGGACGCTCGGCGGGGGGTTCGTGGTCCCATAGCCGGCGATGTACGCGACGTAGTCGCGAATTGTCGGGGAAGACTGAGTGACGCTCGTCGAGCAACTGGAGCCGCTCGGGCAAGAAGCGACCCTGCCTCCAATCGTGGAATCGAAGATCTCGATGTAGTAGGGCGACGGGCCGACATCGGTGTTCGCGTAGGCGGTCAAGGTCGTCGCAGCGCCAGGGACTAGAAGCGTCGGGCTCGCTGAGAGGCTGACGGCGAGCCATGTCACTGCGAGCGAGTTCGAGGTGGCCTGGACGCTGGGTGGTGGGTTGGTCGTGCTGTATCCCGCCACGTAGGCGATGTAGCTGTGAGTCGTCGCCGATGATTGCGAAACCGATGCCGAGCAGCTCGATCCGCTGCCGCAGATCGCCACTGACCCGCCAGTCGACTGGTCGTAGATCTCGAGCCACCAAGGCGTTGGACCCACGTCAGTGTTCGCATACGCGGTCAGAGTGGCAGCAGCACCAGGGGGCAGCCACTGGGTGCTGGCCGCGAGGCTCACTGACAGCCACGTGACTGTCACGTAGTTGGAGGTCGCTTGAATGCCGCTGGGCGGATTGGTCGTGCTGTAGTAGGCGATGTAGGCGATATACGAGTGGGTGGTCGGGGACCCCTGAGACACCGATGCCGAGCACGTCGTCCCACTCCCGCAGATCGCGACTGAACCTCCAGTGCTTGCGTCGTAGATCTCCAGATACCAGGGCGTAGGACCGACGTCATAGCCGTGCGCGTCGGCCGTGAGGGTGCTGTAGGCGCCTGGGGCCACCGCGTTGGGGTATGCGCTCAAAGTCAGGTTGGTGACGTCCAGAAGCTGGATGTAATCGAGCAAGACCAAACCCGCGGCCGCCTTAGCGGTGGTGCAGGCCGAAGTCGGATTAGAAGGCTTGGCGGCGGTGGAGGGGCAAGCGGTTGTGCCTGAGGGTAGGCGTACTGCGTCGGGGCCACCGGGGCCCGCCTGCATCAACTCCGTGCCGCACGCCGAACTCAGCGACGATTGCTTGCTTGCCGTCGACGGGCATCGGGAAGCGCCGGCCGGCAGGTGTACGGCTCCAGCGGTGGCAGGCCCATCCGCCAGGCGGGCAGAGCCGCATGCTGCTCCCTGGCTCGCCTGCTTGCCCGGCAGGGATGGGCATTGCGCGGCCCCGGCGGGCAACGAGATTGCAGGCGGCTGAAGCGCACCCACAGCCTTTCCATGCGCGCAGGAGGCGTTCGGGCTGGATGGCTTGTCGGCGGTGGACGAACACCGCGTGGATCCCGATGGCAGGGTGACCGTCTGCACACCGCCGCTTCCATCACTCGGAGCGTCGGCCCTCGCGACATCCGCGTTCGTTGAAGCCAAAGCGACTGAGTCGGCTGCAGGGGCAACGGCCCCGACTGGCGCGCTCAGGAGACAAATCACACCGAGCACTGCCGCCCTGTCTCTTCTCCAAATCATTCCCAGTTGCTCCCTAAAACCTTCGGCGTCGAGCGTTAGCGGGTAGTGCCCTGACCCGCATGTAAGCCCTCCATTTCGGCTTGTCAAGTAAGTAATTGTTAAGTGGCCGTCGTTGAGATCAGGATTCGTTAAGTCACCACGGAGACCCGAACCCATTCGACGAACTCATATGGGGCGTGAGCTCCTGTGGAACGGGCGCGGCCTGACCAGAGATGGGGAGGTCGCCTGGCAACTGCTACGGGATGGGCTGCTCCGGTGTTTAAGTGCCGCGCGCGCGAGGGCCGGTTGATCTCGCTAATGAGCACTTATCGGTAGCAATCTCCAGCGGATGTAACGCCGGGCCCTGTGCGTGAAAGTACGTCACGCTCCCGCTGGAGGCAGGTATTTGTAAGCAACCAAGCTCGGCCGCATGCGCGGCGCTGATGATTCTGTTCCGTCTTTTCTTGCGGCGGCTCGTCGCCCGAGCTCGGATATCGGCGAGATGGCTTCTGTGAACAAGCGACTCGAATAAACCCGGCCGGAACCTTATGTCACTAATGCCAACTCCCGTTTATGAGGGTGCGCGAACACTGGACCCTGACCCGGGTTAGTTTCGTCAGCCAACTGCGTTGACCGAGTCGGCGACGCTATGGTCCGCCAGGCGCAGAGGGGCCGTTCGGTCTGACGTTCGACACAATCACCGGGTGTTCGAGTGAAAGTGGCTGAGCGATCGCGATATCGGCGGTGCCACGAAGAATGGCTCCACTGGGTCGGACGATCAAAACGGGCATTTCGGTGCCAGGCATGACTGAGCCGAGAATGACATCGTCGCCGATTGTTACCCTGATGAGGCGCAGCCCAATGCCACGAGTCGCGGACTCGGCCGCAGTCGCGGCGTCTGCTTGTGAAAGGCCCGCAGCATTAATCCTCTGGCAGATAAAGTCAAACTTCGATGGCTGGCCTTTGGCCTCAGCTGCAAGCCGGGTGCCCAACTCGGCGGGGCTTTCCGATGATGCCCTGATTGCACTTAGGAGCTCGCCCGCTACAGCCAAGCCCACAGCTATCGCTGCCAAGATCAATGCGACTTCATCGGCATCTTTGATGGCTTGAGCTCGTTCAACAGCTCCAACCGGAACCAGTTCTGTGCCGGCCTGGGGAGCACTCTTGGCCGCTGCCTGCAAAGCCTCGAACCTGTCCGCACTCATTTGCGCTTTTGCTGCTGTAACAGCGAGTCCCGCCAACATCAGCGCCAAGGCGCCCTCAGCAGCTAGCGGAGCAAACATGAATAGCGCCTGGGCGGCGAACTGCATGCCTAGCTGTTTAAGCGCCTCTTCGAATTCGTGATCTGCAACAAGCGACTTGACGACTGACTGCGCCAACGGATCAGCCCAGTCCCTCTTAACGCCCGGACCCCTGTAGCCACCCACGAGTTTGGCGTGTACCGGAGTAAGGTCGAGCGGGTTGAGTGTTCCATCGTCGAGCGCTTGCTGGGACTTCTCGATGTCCCGAAACAGACTGTGTAACTGCTCCCCGAGGATCCTGCGCGCTGTCGCTGCGTCCTTCTGAGCGAAGCCGGCAGTCGCTTCACTCGTGCCTTCTCGGACGATCGCGTACAGCTCAGGGTGGAAACCTAAAAGTACTTGAACCTTTTCGGTTGCCGCATCGTACTTCTCCTTGACCACCTTATATGGTTGGAGCGGACTGGGCGAAGGGATCACGTTTTCGAGGAGCCCCGTTGCCGCTGGTGGTTTGTCAAATTGCGGTGGCGAGGTGGGGTCGAACCTCACCGGCACGTAGTGAGTCGTGGGATCGGCAATGATGGGCGCCCCTTCGACTGGTATCGCACTCGCGCTGGGTGTTGTCCTTTCGTAGCCGACGAAGACTTTGTTGCGAACTTCTTCCTGGGCTCGCTGAGTTCGTGCAATTGCTCCAGCGCAGAGCTTGGCCTCCTCGATCTGCTGAGTCTCATTAGCATCGGGAGGAGCTGGTGCGGCACTGGGATCTAGCGGAATGTTAAGGCTCTGCATCTGGTTCATGACGAAATCACGATTGCTGAACAGGAAGCTCGTGACCACTTGTGCCACTTCGATCGGAAAGTCGTCTCTCATCTGACGCGTGAAGCTGATCGAACTCGTCAGGCCGATATCGATGGCCATGCTGCTTTCCCAGCGGCTCCGATCGCTCGCCACCGCTGTGGACAGACGGGCTCCGAAGCTATCCCAGAGTTGCTCGAGCGAAGAGACATCGCGTCCCCACCGCCCCGTGCCACGCGCATTGAGATGGTCGATCATTCTGAATCGCTGATCGTCTGTGGCGCTTGCATAGTCCGCCGCAGACAGCTGGTTGATTGCGGTGATATCGCCATTAGCGCCATCCTGTAGGAGCTGATCTTTGTTTTTTAGAGTGATGATCGGGTTGGTCCAGCGTTGCAGCTCCAATGGGGCCCCCTCGGCCTGCTGCTGGACGTGCGTCAGCTCGTGCGCTAACAGCCACCGACCCGCACTCGTTTTCGGTTGGTAAGCGCCTTGTGCGAAAACTAGATGCGATCCGGAGGCATAGGCTTGGGCGTCGATTGCTCTAGCCGACTGCGCGGACGCTTCATCGCTGTGAATGCGGATTTGTCCAAGGTCGAAGTTAAAATGCCCCTCCATCTCGTCACGCATGTCTCGTTCGAGCGGCAAACCCGGCGACCTCAATACGCTATCGACCTCGGTTGGTGCGTGCGAACCCCGACGGTCGGCACCTCCCGATGGCTGCGCCGCCCACGGCACAATCCGGTTGGCCACCACGTCCGCAGCCCGCTCAAGGGCGGCCTCGACTTGAATTTCTACCGGCTTGGCGGTCACGCTGGCGCGCACCGAGTTGGCCGTCTTCGGGTTGTTTGCCGTCCAATCTGCCGTGGTCTGCCGACCACTCTGGTGGCGTTCGGCTCCGCCGCTCGCATGAGACTGTGATTGCAGATAGGCGTACGTCCGGTTGTTTCCAACCGCTCGCTGTAGGGCAGTAAGACGTTCGATGTTAAGTGGCCCGACAGCCCGAGCCGACACACCCACGCATGACGCATCTTGATTGGATGGCGTGACGGCTTTATTCCTTCGCCGGTCCACTCCTTTACTGGCGAGGGCGTGATTGACCTCAGTCACTGCCCGACTGTCCCACGAAGGTTAGCTGGGCCGAGCAGGCCATCGTTAGTCTGCCTAATGGCATGGAGCCACCTGAGTTTCAGGGGAATACATCGATGAATCGGATGCCCTGGCCGTGCAGGTTGCTGGTGACGCCGCTCAGGATTTTCGTGTCGCGGGCAACGTTCGCGTTAGTAACTGCCCTCACATAGTTTCCAGTGTCAAGTGCGCCGAGAGCCTGCTGAGCGATCGCCCTCTCTTGCTCGGAGGCGGCTTTCGCGAGCATGTCGACAAGGTCAAGCCGAGTCGTGTTCAGGTTCTGCGTGAAATTGGTCGTTAACGCTGACACCGATGAGACGTTGCCGCTTCGCGTTAGGGCCTTGTTGTCAATCAGGTACAGGACACCGTTGTGAAGGCTGACGATGTCAATCCCACCTTGGTTGGTGCCCATGATGCTGGGCTTGTAGATCAGGATATCGTGGCCGTCCGCAGCGAGGGCTTCGGCCGCGAGCCGCTCGCCTAGGTTGCCGCGGGCCAGGCGTGCAGTAGTCGAATACGGCCCAATCGTGGGCAGGCCGTGAACTGGGGCAAGGGCCACGTTGACCTCGCGCTCCGTCGCTTGAAGCGCTTCAGCGGCGGCGCGCTCTGCACCGCCCGTCGCGGCATCCATCTTTTTCAAGAGTGCAATCAGTGCCTCGCGCTCGGCCGCCGGGATCTCCTGGCCGGCGCGAATCAACCCCTCCCAGCGACCAATCTGCGCACGCTCGGCGTCTGTCAGGACCGCCGCAGCGCGAGCCAGCTGACTCACTTCCTCGGCTCCGCGAGCCGCGGAAGTGACGCCTTTGACGAGGCCGGCGGCTTTTCCCGCGTAGGGAAGCAGCGCTGCCAATCCGAGGAGCGTTATGTCAAGAGCAGTCATACGCCGGCCCCAAAAATCTCGTCCGGTCGCCACCCCGTAGGTGGCCTCCGCAAGGTTGTAGAGATTTCCAACTATCGGAATGAACGAGATGGCGGTCTCGAACACGGCGATCGCGAGCGTCTGCTCCGTCGTCATCCGGCTTTCGGCAGGGATCGATGTTAGAAGACGCCCTACCTGAGCAATCGGGGTGCCTTGTGTCGGAACCTCCGCGATAGTGGCCACCTCGTAAACCTCCGGAAGCAGATCCATTAGGAGCTGGCCCCGGACTACACCCTTGATGACCACCTCAACCGATTGCGTCTTGACGACTTTTACGATCCATGGCTGGGGACCGACGCTAAGCAGAAAACCGGACGGATCAGGCGCGATCACCTGGTAGGCAAAACGCGCCGTGGCGGACAGGTTGGGCGCGGTGACGCTGAAGACGGTGCCCTTGGAATGAATGAAGTCAACACCGTCGGCGCGACGCCTCGTGATCAGATCGGGCACCAATTGCAGCCCAAGTCCGGCCGGCAAGCCTTGGATGGGGCCTTGAGCGCCGGTGCCGGACGCTCCGAGGTCGACGACGCCCGCATACCGAAGGGGGTCGATATGGGTGTCAGGGGGCGGGATCTGGGCCGGATCCTGGACCCTGAAGACTTCGACTATCGGGTTCTCTCGGCTCGCGATCCAGTTTTCGGGGAACCCCGATAACCGAATCCCAACGCCGGGCCCGACGACCACGCGGATGATGGGATAAGGCCGTGTCGGTCCGCCTCCGGCTCCTCCAGTCCCCCACAAAAGATCGGGGCCCTGCGGAGGCAGATATTCATAGGCGTAAGGAGGGCGTCCAGCCATTGGCCCGGTCATGAGCGCGGTCGCTTCGGGGGTGACCGACAGCGCGATGCGCCGATTGTCCTGGTACGAGAGCACGGCGCCAGTCGGTGAGGTAACCACCTGGAATGCGGACGGCAAGGTGACCAAGAAAATTGGATTGTCGACCGTCGCTGCGGGGTCGGCCGGTGGGCCAGGCGAGCGTTGTATGAGCCCATTTGACGCACCATGCGCCTGCTGGTTGACATGGGCCAGTTCGTGTGCCAGGAGCCAGCGCCCGGCATCCGTGTCTGGTTGGTACGAGTCCTTGGCGAAGACTACGTGTGAGCCGGCCACGTATGCACGGGCACTGAGCGACCCCGCCGCATGTGCGGCTGGGTCATCCGTGTGAATTCGAACGCCGCTCAGATCGCGATTGAACCCCGTCTCCATTTCACGACGAATGTTTGGAGGGAGCGGGGACCCGGGCGAGCGCAGTACTCGTTCCATGAATCCGTATGCGCCGTCCATAGGAGCGTCTCGAAGTGTCGAAGCGGGGGCTCCAGTGGGCACAATCCGGCTGGCCTCAGCGTCGGCCTCGCGTTCCAGAGCGTCACCTGGCCGGCTGACTGCCGATCTGATGTGTCCCCCCGCGCGCAAATATTCGGTTGTCGTCTGGTTGCCGAGCGAGCGCTGAAGGTCCGTGACGCTCGCAACCGTGACTCGCGAAGTTCCCGTCACCGGCGCCGCTCGGTGGGTAGGAGCAGCCGAGCGGGCTACCTCGTGCGTCGGTCTGTTTCGCTGGGCGGGCGAGTCAGCTGGGGCCCTCGTTTGGCGGCTATTTGTCATCCGAGTCGTAATTCCCGAAGAACATCGAAGTAGTAGGGGCCGAACTCTGACTGAGAAGGCACCTTGCCCAGCTTCTGGTACTCCCTGGCAACGGCCAGCGCGAGGTGCTTCATCTCCACCGCTCCGCTCTGGGCCGCAGCCAGAGTCGCCGCGCCCAGCGCAGCCCCTCGGATGCCTCCTCCAGGAAGCTCGAAATGCTCGGCCATGAAAGCCAGGTCGATGTCACCCATCGGCGTGGGCGGGGGAAATGCCCTACGCCAGATCTCCTTGCGCAGCACACGATCCGGAATCGGAAATTCGATCACGTATTGCATGCGCCGCGCAAATGCTTCGTCCACGTTGCGGCTGAGGTTGGTGGCGAGGATCGCCATGCCTTCGTACTCCTCCATCAGCTGCAGCAGATACGCGATCTCCAGGTTGGCGTAGCGATCATGCGCATCGCGGACCTCGCTGCGTTTGCCGAAGAGCGCATCCGCTTCGTCGAAGAAGAGGATCGCGTTGCTGGACTGCGCCTCGCTGAAGATTCGCTTCAGGTTCTTCTCGGTCTCGCCGATGTATTTGCTGACCACGGTGGCCAGGTCTATCTCATAGATGTCGAGGCCGAGCTCGTTGGCCAGCACCTCCGCGGCCATAGTCTTGCCTGTGCCCGATGCACCTGAAAAGAGCACGTTGAGACCTCTACCGCGAGAGTGCCGGGCAAATCCCCAGTCGGAAAGGACTCGCTGGCGGTGCTCGACGGCGCCCTCGATTTCGTGCAACTGGACCGCCGTCGTGCGGGCGAGGACGATGTCGTCCCAGCTGTAGACCGGCTCGATCTTTCGTGCTAGCGCCGCAAGGCCGTGATGCGACTGCTGGCGGGCGGCGGCATGGAGGTCGGCACCGGTCGGGCCGAGTGGATCTCCGCGCAGCCTGGCCATCTGAACCGCAAGCTCGGCGCCGGTTGCAATCTGGCGAGCAGAGAGGAGGAACTTTGCGGCGACCGCCGATGGATCGAGAGTCAGGGGCACACCCGCTGCAATCAGATCCGATGCCCAGAAGGTCAGCCTTTCACGGTACGCAGGTACTGGCAGCTCGATGCGGAGCGCGGCGAGGCCTACGTATACATGTCCGACTGACGATCCACGAGCGCCAGAGATCCCGATCGGGACTGGCGGTTCTCGCAGCAGAGGTTCTAGCGAGCCCCGCATTTCGGCGGCGCGCTGGTCCTGCTCAGTTAGGCGCTCGAAGTCGGTGAAAAGAAGCACCGCTCCGTGCAGAATCGCCTCTCGGCGGATCGCTCTTATCGCCTCCTCGGCGGGCAGCTGTCCGTCGCACAGGGCCCCGAATCGAACCACGAGCAGAGGGCGACCCAATTCAGCCGCAAGCAGGGCGCAAACAGGCTCTGCCGACCTGGGATCGGGGCCGTCGAAGATCGCTAGCGGCATCACCGGCGTGACCCGCCTCGACCACGCTTGAACCCAAGCGGGAATCTGCGCCATCGTCGCCTCCGGAATGTGCGCAGGACCGGCCAGGTTCAGGCGGAGCTCAACGAAGGGTGTGAGGCGGTGGTCAAGCTGTCCAGCCAGGCCGACGAGCTCGTCTACCACCCGGTCGTCCGCTCGAAGCACTCGAGAGAGAAAGGGCTGTTCATCCGTCACCCGGACCAGGTCTTGGCGAAGCAATGGCGAGCCTCCCTCCAGCCGGGAGCGGAGTCGCCACCTTTCGGCCCCATCCGAGCAAAGCAGCCTTAGTGCGAGGCCAAGCGTCGGCCTGCGGCGCGTGACGTCGTCCTGAACGTAGGCGAAGAGCGTCTCGAAGCGTGGCTCCAGGTCCGGTGCGCACGCCACCAGCAGAATCCCGCGCTCGAAGGCGGACAGACCAAAGTCGGCCACGAGCCGGTCCAGAGGCGGAGCCCTTTCGCCCACAGCGGTTATCGATCGCGAGTCGATGTCGGTCCGCACCTCCTCGGCACTTCGCAGCAGCCGGCGCAGTAACAGTTGGGAGTCCTGGTCTGTGCCCGCCTCGTCGGCACCGCTTGAGCCATCACCGCCGCCCAATGACTCTGCCAGCAGGTGATCGACGTCGACGTCCGCTATGTACATGCCCTGGAATTGGTCGGCGGGCCGTGGGCGGCTTCGCCTGAGGCGGATCACCTCCGCGAGTAGAACCAGATCGAGCCAACGCAGCTCACGCGCAAGCAGGTCGCGTGGATCTGGGACATTCATGTCAATCACTCCGGAGCGTGAGCTCGCCGCCGGGCAGCCATGGAATGAGGTTGTGGGTTTGCCAACCAGCCATCCGGAGGGCAAGCTGCAATGGCGCTCGCGGGAGCTCAGCCTCGATGCCGGCCGGCCCGGCCGTGTAGGTCGAGGCCCCGCTCAGGAAGTTACGCGCCAGATGAGCAGCGCTCGCGTGCTGGAACCAGGGAATCCTGCGCGCCAGTAGATGAAGAGTGATGGCGGCCAGCTGGGACCAGACGAGATCGGCGGTCAAGCTTCTCAGCAGCCCGTGTTGTTGAAAGAAGGCCAGCTCCGCACCCACAGGCGGCAAGGGCATGATCGCCGTAGTGCTTGGCGCGTCCGTTTTTCCCACGCGGGCGTCAAGCCAAAGCCCGTTCCCCTGATCTCTCACTATCGTCACCTGGCGCCTACTTACGGTCGCCGTCTCTGCGACGTCGCCGAACCCGCTCCTCAGTCTGCGCTTCTCGGCCCAAGCGTTGACAGCTTCGGGCAAGCGCGCCGCTATCGAGACGGTGACTCGGCCGAGCTGCCTCAGCCTCGCGCGCGCCGGCGCGTCCCCTATATCTGCAGCGAGCCACAGGGCAGGATCAAGCCAGGCCGCCGCACGAGCCTCGGGCGGCTGGCATTTGACCAAGATCAGGGCTCGGCCGATGGCCGCGATCGCTTCCGCCCGCTCTCGCCGGCATCCCGCCGAGACGAATAGCGACTGGAGATCCAACTCGGCGAGGCCCGGCAGGAGAAGAAAAATGCCGCCATTGGCAGTGATCCGATCACCACCACCGACCGGCGGCGCCAGGGTGGTCTCAACCGCCGGCTTGGCGAGCGCCGCAGTCAGGCTCGGTTCGGCTACCTGGAGCTCGCGCCAGGCGGCTCCTCGCTGCGGGGACGCTGAGAGGCTCGCGTCGGTTGTGCCTCGAACGCCTCCGCCTTGAGATCGGCGGATAGTCTCCGCTCGAGCGAGGAGACGGATTGCGTCGAGCGTACGTCGGGAAATTGCCTCCGGACCCAATGCAGCCGCCACTTTTGCAGTAACGGCGATTGCAAGAGCTCCCGAGCTGCCCGCCCGCCGGGCGCCCTGGCTGCGCAGCCCGGTGGTGATCGAAGCAATTGGTGGCGGCACGGACGTCCCGGCCGGCTCAAGGGCATCGAATACCGCCCACGCCTCAGAGGCGGTGAGCAGCGCAATCAATTCGTCGGCACGGTTGCTGCGTTCCAGCGCGACCAATGTCCGTACGCCCTCCGCGGGGCGCGCAGCGAAGGCATCTCGAACCGCGGACGCAAAGGGCAGGCTGATGAGCGATGAGAAGGAGCCGTATTGCCACATGCCGCCCGCTGTTCCCCGTGCAAGGTCTGTCAGGAAGGCGGCCAGGTACTCGGCCCATGATGCATATCGACTGACCATCTGCGAGTCGCCCTCGCCGGCCAGAATCCGTGAAACGCCTTGAGCCAGGCCGCGTGCGCAGAGGTCCGCGACTTGTGCCCCTCGGACTGGACCTGGACGCATCGTCATACGGATGCTCAGCCGTCGGATGACCAGTACGTCAGAATCGCTGTCCGCGACGGTTGCGATTCGGGAGCCGATCTCACGTGTCAGCTTCTCCCTGATCTCCCGGTCCAGCCGCAGCCGTGTCTCCTCAGGTCGTGGATGCGCCCGCGGCAGCCGATAGCGGCACACCATGCGGTCGACGAGGAGCCGGGACCTCAACCCCCCGCGGCAGCCTCAACCATCGTCAGCTCTGGCTCTGTCTCAGCCTTCATCTCTTCCAGCACCTTTATCGCGCCCGAGATCCTTACCAGGGTGTCGCGAAGCTCGGATCGCCGGCCGTCCAGAATCTCCAATTGCCTTGCGCCTCGTTCCAACTCCGACCGCAGCCGCTCAAGCCGCTCAGAAATCGCGCTCATGTGATTGCTCCTCAGGGATAGAAGATGGCCACGTAGGAAATGGCTCGAATCTGGCCGTCGTCGGCGACGGTCCAGTTGATGTCGAACCTGACCTGATTGCCGATGCGAACCCATGGGCCAACCCAAACTTTCCATTCCGGCCAAGTGGCCACCTGGTTGTTTTGAATGTCGGCAAGGCCCACGGTGAGGACGGCGTTGCTTACGCTGGACAGGTTGGGTGTCAGGGTGAGGTAATCGGTCCCACTGACGCTGCCGCCTGGCGTGCCAGTGTATGGAGTCGGCCAGTAAGTACCAGCCTGGACATCGATCGGTGAGACCAGCTTCACCTGGTTCGGTGGCTGGCCGATGAAGATGTTGCCGCTGACGTAGAGCGAGCTGGGCATGCCGCCGGCGTTCGCGTTCCCGACTACGACATCTTTGCCGTTGTCCCAATTGAGATAGAGATCGTCGAGGCCGTCGTTCTGCGAACTCTTCCCGTCTACATGGCGAGTTCGAATCCTTGCGTTGCCGCCCCACCCGACCAGCAGGCCCCCGGCGACCCTGAGCCCATTCGCGGGGTCGATGGCCATGCTTGCCGGATTACCAGGCGTCTGGTTGAGGTACCAGTTGACGCCGTCCTGTGACCGCTCAAAAAGTGTGCGGCCACCGCTCTCGAGGCCGATCGAGGACGCGCCCTGCTGGTCGGCGGTGCCACCAAAGACGACCTTGTCCTTTCCGTTCATCGTGGCCGGGATCGAAAGATCGAGCAGCCCGTCGACCTCGAGCTCACCAACCACTTGAGCATCGCCTGTCTCTTGGACCACGAACTGAGGGGTCGCACCCGCCATGACGACGAACCGATCGTGACCCTGCTGTGCCGTGCCAATCTCCACCTGAAGGTCGCTGTTTCCCGGATTGTCCACTCGGGTCACACTCAACTGTCGGCCCTGATCGTTTCCGGTCGCATCGTCGAAGAGCAGATGGCCTCCGTCCAGCTGCACGCTGTTTTTGGCCTCGATCAGCCCCTCAACGGTGAGGCTGCCATGAATCGTTGCGCTGAGCGGTAAGACCTTCGTGTTGTCGCTGGGGTCGCGCAGGCGCGAGCTCAGGTCCCAGACGCCATCTGGCGCGTAGGCGCGACCGCCGATCACCCCTCCCGGCGCTCGATACAACACCGCATGCGGATCCGAGCTGAAACCGACCACGAAGCCGTCGACACCGTTCCAGTGAATCTGCCCCAGACAGATCGGCCACCGTGCGCCTTCTGCATCATCAGGAAGGGCCTGATATCCGACTGAGAGGTCGGGCGGCAGCGCCGTATCCAGGACAAGCTGGCCCGCAATGCGGATCGGCGTGTGCGGTCCCGGTTGGTCCCCCACTAAGATCGTGTATGTCTCGAGGGTCCGATATGCGAGCGCGGGATCGTCGCACAATTCGTACCCCGGTCGTGGCGGATCGGTCTGGGCGGTCGCGTAAAGAAGCCAGACCTTCACCCACTGGTCAGTCGCGAAGGTTGAAACCTGGAAGAGGCCGGGATTAAGAGGAGCGGGGGTGAAAACGACGACTGTCCTTCCGAAGCCATCCACCGCCAGGCCCCCCTCGATGAACACGTCGATCCCCGGTCCGCCGGGCTGCGGCTGCTCGACCAGGCGAAGGCCTTCGAAGATCCCCCAGGCGTGCTGGGCAAGAGCAAGGCGGCGGCGCATGTCCAGCTCGTACCCCTGCTCCGCGACAAAGTCCCTCGCACCCAGGTACATCCCGTCTCGATAGTTGGGCCGTTTTACGTCAGTCGTCCACATTGAATCAACCCTTTCCCGGGTGCTCCCGCGCCGCGCGACTGCGCGCCTTGGGTGGAGCGACGGTCCCGACTGCTTGAGCCGCTGATCCACCCTTTAGCTGGTTGACTTGGCTCTGTAGGGCAGCAACCTGGGTTTGGGTGTCGATCCTGAATCCGATCACGGTGGTTCCGAGCGTCACAGGCTCGACCACTGCGCCGGGCCACGTCTGCTTGTTGAGGATCAGCAGCTGGTAGACCATGGCCAGCGGTCCGGCCGCCTGTACTGGCGCAGCCACCTGCACGCCGGCCCTGGTCAACGCCGCCTGCACAGTGTGTATGTCCTTGCCGAAATGGACGGAAAGGTCGATTCGCTGTGGACCGGTCGTCTTCGCCACCTCACACCTTCCCCGCCTGCTCCGCGGCCTGCCACAGGGGACCGACCGCGCCGATGAGCTGGCTCATCAAAGCCAACGGATTGGCTGACTGCGTTGCGTACGTGGGATCGAACGCGTTCCGGTTGGACTGGATCATCAGCCGCGGCAGCGCGTAGCCGTACTCGCCACAGCAGAGTTTCTGAACAAGGACGGACAGGAGGTGCTGAATCGGTAGGATCGAGAGCCACCAAAGGATGGTCGGCCAGGTCGGAACGATCTTGCGGCCCTTCCAGTTGCAGATCTCGGTGATCTCGCCCTGACTGATGCACACGCTCGCGAGGATCAGGCGCAGATCGCCTGGGTCCTTGGGGCACGGGGGAAGGAGCTGGCTGCATACGCAGTCGAGGAAGTAGGCGCCAAGAATCTGCTCGATTTCATCCACCACCGGCTGGACTTGATTGGTCCAATACGCGTTGGCGTCCTGGCCTGCGGTCGGCTGGGGGCACTGAAGTTCGTTGATCGCGTCCAGCGCTTGACACTTGGTTGTCCCGTGGACCTGGAAGAAACGCTTGACCGCGGCGACGAATCGACAGCACGCGGCGAAGATCGCGTCCGCGGTGCCCGTGTCCGAAGGAGCCTGCTTGACGAGCGACTGGACCTCAAGCAGGCATTCATAGATCTGGCCGAGGAGGGTGTCGACTAGTAGATCCCGATTGGTCGGCTCTGTTTCGTCAGGGGCGCGACAGACCTCCACAACGTACCCCTCGCAGATGCGAGTGGGCTCGCAGGGCAGACCAAAGGATCCCTTTCCGTTGGACGTGCCGTTCGCCGTGGTCCCGCCGTCTCCCGAGCAACTCTTGCATCCGCAGCCGCAGCCTCCGGAGCCCGCGCCGGCGCAACGACTGGTCCCACAGGTGCAGGCGCTCGACTTGGCGGGCACGCGAAGGGCAGCGACTGCCCGGGTCGCGGTCTCCTGGTAGCGGACGGTAACGTACCAGCATCCGTCCGGAGCGCAGTCAGAGGTGCCCCCCGCACGAGGCGTGCAGTCGAGTTGCTGCTGCCGGCTCATCTGCCGGATGCAATCTTCTACCGCGCTCTTGAAATTGAAATCAAACGGATCGCACACGATGACATCGTCGCCGCAGGGACTGATTGCGTAGCCATCGGTGATCCGGACCCAACCGTCGCAGCTGGGGTGGCAAACGACCTCCATGCCGCAGACCACACCCCAGCCATGCAGGTACAGGTTGTGCAGTCGGTTCTTCTTGACCAGGTAGTCCTGCTCGGCGGTGAGATCGGACTCGGTCAACAGCTGGCCGGAAAAGTAACGGGGCCGGCACATGCATTCCAGGCCAGTGCAGACAGGGCACACCACGGGTGAGGCAGCAGGCTGTGGCTCGGGCAGGTTGACGCGACCGGTGGGGCGTCTGCTCGCGACGTTGATCATGCTCCTCCTCCTGCCCGGGTACCGGCCTTCGTGGGTCCGACCCTCCTCGCTGGGGTAGACCTTCGGGTTGCGGCCGGCTGTGGGGCCGCAACTCCGGCAGGCCCGGCTTCGGCCAGCGCCACCTCGCCTACGACGTCGACCTTGGTTTTGTTGGCAACGGTGAACCAGCTGGTGAAAAGCCCGCCCTGCACTCCATCGCCCGTTACATGCATGCCGTTGAGGAACGGCTCTAGGTGGTTTCCGTCCACCGGCGCTTTCGGTGCATTTGCCGGCCAACCCTCAATGAAGTCACCCTCAACGAGCACGCGGTACTTCCCGTCAGTCCAGCGACCCTCTTTGGGCGTGAACATGAGCCCATTCACGTCGGTGGAGGTAGGGGGATTGACCTGCACGACTTTCAACGCAGTGAAGACATCGGCGGGTTGACCCGTATTCGTCGAACCGTTGTTGGGAGTGCCCGTCACGCTGACGCGTTGGACCTCGCCCTGAATGTCGACCCAGAATGTGGAAGGCCAAGGCTCCGCTTGAGCCACAGCCGATTCTCCCTGCACGCGGAACGCAGCGGCCACGGTGCGCGCATCGCGAACAGCTATCGGCGAATCGAACATGACTACAAATGCAATTGACCGCTGCCCGGTTGGTAGATCGACGACCAACGTGCCTGGGTCACCCACGACAGTGCCATGGGGCCAGCTGGTGCCGCAGATGTGAGTGAGCACCGCCTGGAGAGGCGGTTTTCCGTCCACCCCATCGTCGCCCTTCGGGCCCTTTGGAATCGACAGGTGAAGGACGCCAGTCGTCGCGTCGTAATTGAAGCTGCCGCCATACAGGGGCGGGTTGGCGAGTTGGGGGTCAGGGAACGAGTCCACTATTACGTCGTTCAGCCCAGCCCCAGCCGGCCCTGGCGGGCCTTGTGCCCCCTTGGTACCACCGCCTGTCTCGAGCAGGCAGTCGACCACCTCTTGAATCAGCTCTGTACTGGCAAGGATCTTGCGGTCGCGCAAGTTGTCGATCTGTGCGTCGGTGACCTTCTGTTCGTGCACATACCCCTGGATCGTTGCCAGCATCACGCAGTCGTCGCCAATGCACGTCGGGCAAGCGTCCAGGGCTTTCTGCCATAGCTGGTCACAGGCATGCTCGGCCACGCCCAACACGGCGACACCGCCAGCGGTCGGAACCGTGGTCAGCCCAAAGAATGCTGCGTAGAGTTGGGTGCCGTCAGCGGACAGTTGAATGCTGTTTGGCCGTTCACCGATGGCAACTTGTGGCAGCGCAGGACTCGGTTGATTCAGCTGCATCCGGTGCGTGCTTACCGCCTGGACGAACCCCTTTTCTGCGTTGCCCTGCTCCAGGACATAGAGCCATCCGCCCCCGGGGGAGCTGCTGACCGCCACCGGCGGCGACGCGAGCGCAGCCTGCCCCAGGTCAGGCGCTGGGTTCACCTGCCCTGGCCGGATTCCAACCAGCTTCACCGACGGATTGGCTGCGCTATCGAGACCGGCCGCGACGAGATCGTCGCCGGCGGTGGTGGAGTAGATGTGCAGGACCACGGCCGTGAAGCCCAGCCCGAGGTCTATCGTGGTTGGTGCGCCGGCGCCGGTGGGCAGGACGTTGACGACATTGCTCTGGTCTGCGAAGTAGATGGCGCCGCCGTCTGTGCTCAGCGTGAAGTCGACCGCTCCGGCTGCGGCAAAGGGCGTCGCAGCGGGAACGGGGGGAAGCGGGAAGGCATACTCGTTGATGACCGCGCCGGCCGTATTGAGTACGAACAATCCCCTGCTTGAGACCGCGAGCTTCAGGGTGCCGGCTCCCACGGCGGGGACTACGATCGAAGTCGCCTCGGGGTAGCCGGCTGCTGTCAGATCGAGCGCGTGAACGTGGCCGTCGCCGGCGGCCGAGGCTGCGACAGCCACATATGCCTGCTTGCCATCCGGAGAGACCACCAGGTCACGCGCGGTCTCACCCGCCTCGATCGTGAGCGCGTGTGAGTCCACCAGCGCAAGGTGATCTGCGCTGAAGCCATAGAGCGTCGGCGCTCCGGCGTCGGGTTGGGCCAGCACATAGACTCGACCGGTCGCCTCATGCAGGTAGACCCACCCGGCGCGCGCAACGTTCAGCGTCGTCGTCCAGCTGAGGCTCGCGTCGTCCGGGTCCGAAGCTGCTGCCGGCGGATCGATCAGAACGCCCAGAGAATATGACTCGAGGATCCGGTTAGGTTGGCAACGGCCGTCATCACAACCGTTGTCATCGAACAGCACCGGCACCTCTTCGGTGCCGCATTCGCGGAAATTGAGACAGATCTGAAGGGTGTGAGCGAGGTTGTCGATCTGGCTCCCGGGTCCGTGGGTCGCGGTCCAGGTGCTCTCGACCGCACTCAAGAAGTCGAAACAATCCGGCTCGCGGACCACGATCTCGCGTCCGCAGCAGTCGATGGCAGTGCCCGGCTCAACGATCAGCCACCGGTCGCGGCACGCATCCTGAGGATGCTGCACGACCTTGAGGCCGCAGACAGTACCCCATCCGTGGAGGCGTCGCACGTGCCGGCGGTCTTTGCCGACGAGAAAGCGCTGTTCGTCGGTGAAATCGCGCTCCACCATGAGCTTTCCCGTGAAGTAGTTATTGCGTGTAAACAGCGGAATCTCACACTCGATACAGGTGCCCTGGGGGTGGGCGCAACTCATCGCACCGTTGCCTCCTTCACAACACAGCCGACCCGATCAGCGAGCGGACACCAACTTGAAAACTCGGTGTGGCGGGCTGGCCGGGGCGCTCGCCAAGGACCGCATCGCGACCGATCACCGAAACTCCTTCCCGGGTCGAGTCGGGGTACCGGCCGATCGCAGTGTCAAGGCCAATGGTTGCTTGTACGCCTATACGAAGGCGCGGCTCGACGAACTCGAGCTGGTGAATCGTGTGGGCCGGCTTGGTCAGCTGAATCATTCGCTCAACAGCGCGCCGGCCCGCATCATCAGTCGCGCAGGCTGCTGGGAAAAACACCGTGAAGCGGTGGGCGTAAACGTGAAACGGGTCACGGACGGGATCGCCGACGTCAGTGATCCGAAACGACCCGATCGTTGAGTTCTCGCCGATTTCCAGGCGATCAACGATCCGGCGGCCCCAGAGCATGGTCTGGTCTCCAAGCGCCCTTCCTCCCAGGAATGCCCAGCGACGCAACTTGAATTCCTCCAGCACGCCCGGCGCCACCAGCTGGTCGCATGAGTCGCCCTCAATCCCCATCACGATCTGAATCGCCCGGGTCATGCCAGGAATCGTTCCGCGTCTCGCATACAGCCACGCTGCTTGTGCCAGAAGTCGGCGCCGCGTCGCCTCACTCCAGGTCCCGTCAAAAACGAGGCCAAGCCATGAGGCAAGCCAGGTCAAGAAATCGAGGCCGTCTCCGCCGCCACCAGTCAGAGATGGAGGCGCCGGACGCGCGGGTGTCGCTGCTGGCTCAAGGTACCCGGCAAAGTCGTCGAGTAGGTGGTCGACGGGTCTCCCAAGCGTGTCGAAGATGGACATGAACCTGCCGATGAAATCCGAATTCGGAGCCACACGAAAGACAGCGGGCAGCTTCTCAGCGGAGGAATGCCGGGGGTAGAAGACTTTGACTGCCGCGAGCAGGGGGGTGGCAGTGCCGGGGCCGGTGACCGTGATACGCAGCCATAGATATCGACCTGGCGGGCTCATGACAAGGCAATCCCAGACGCCGGCCGCTTCCTCCGACCATGACTGTCCTCCTGCCCACGCGTCCTCTGGAAGCGAAAGAAGCTCGGCGTCCTCCCAGGCGACCTCTGAGGTGACCGTCTGCACAGAGATCCGTGCCCCGACCGGAAGCTGCCCTTTGAGTGCGACGCCGTGCCACGTGCATGACATCCGGTGGCTGTCCAACGCCTGGCTGAAGTACCTCCCCCAACCGGCGAAGACCCTGTCTCCATCGAGGCGGACCACGACTCCCGCCGCAGGTAAGGTGAGCAGCGGATCTCCATTGGCATCAAAAGCAACGCCGCCGGCAGGTTCTGAGAGCTCGCAACTGCCCGCGAAGTAGGTGACCGGAACGCCAGGAGCAGCGGGACAGCAATATCTCTGGAGCTGAGGAGAAGCCTGGTTGACCACGTAAAGGTCTCCATTTGGGCCGGCAACAAGGGGGCCGGGCCGGAAACCGGGCGCCAGCCTCTCAGGGGGCTCGGCCCGGCCAAGAAACTTTGCATCTTGGTCGAGGACGACAACGTACGGTAGGCCGTCTTGCGCGACGTAGATGCGACTGCGAACATCGATCGCGAGATGCGTTGGTTTGACAAGTGCCGGGTTGTCTGGCGCTGACGCGTTGCGGGCCCACTTCCAACGACCGAACCTGTCGAATCTGTGCAGCAGGCCGTTCGAATAGTCGGTCACATAGGTCCCGCCCCGGCATCCGAGCGCAATTCCCCACGGCTGCCACGTGCCGGCTGGGAAGGCGGTGCCTGGTGGGCACGACGCCGGCTCTCCTGGTGCGATTTGCATCGACGGCACGACCGGGTGGCCTTGCCCGTCGAGAGGCCCCCAGATGTCGAGCAGCGCCAGGCCCTTCAGGGAGAACACCTGGACTCGTCGGTTGCCAGAGTCCGCGATATAGAGGTAGCCGTCATGTGACAACGCCAGCCCATGGGGATCACTCAATCGGCGGGGATCCTCTCCTTCACCCCCTAGGCAAGGGAGCTTGTCAAAGGCGGCGCAGCAAGGGTCAAAGCGGCGGATGCTCTCGTCCGCGCGATCCACGAGATAGATCCGGCCCGCCGCATCGACAGCAACTCCGGTTGGAGCCTTTAGGCCGCCGAAGGTGCCGGCCTGATCGATAAGCGGGCGTCCGTTCGAAGGCTGAGCGATGAGACGAAGCCCATCGTCACAGGGCGACTCCTCGAGCCCATCCAGAACCAAGGCTCGCCACCCGATGTCGCGATCGAGCAAGAAATGCCGTACTCGATCCGTCTCGTCAACTACCCCTTCGAAGGCGATCACTGCGTGTACACGACCGCCAGGTCGTGGCCCTTTGAGTAAAGGAGGGAGCCAACAGGTATCGGAACATCCTCACAGAAGGGCTGCTCTGCGCCGTCCAGCCGAACGGTGAGACTGTCAATGCGTGCGACGCCGACGTTTGCCTCAATCACCGTCCGAACGACGAGCGAGTAGAAGATCGTGCCGCCAAGCGGCCAGCCCTGGCCGTCCTCGCCGCCGTGCAACGGGTGGAAGTAGCCTGTCAGCGCGTCGTCGACCGCCTTGCGTACGGTCCCCAAGTCCGAGGTCACCTTGACGCGTATCTGTGCCTGGACCTGGACGAGGTGATAGGTCGGGGCGATCACGTAGAGCTCGGTCGTGACAAGGCGATGTCGGTTGAGCTGGTTGCACACGGTACGCAGGGTGGCCTCGCTTGGCATCGGGTTGGGGTCGAGCGTGTCGGGGATGACCATCACGCTGACGACGCCTGGGACCGGCACGCCGGGAAATCCAGGGTGCGAGAGGGCCATTGCTTCCGCGCGTTTGATACGAACCCCAGGAGTGGCCTTCGCCAGGTAGCTGAAGTCGTCCGCGGTCACCGCCCGATCGCGGCTCTTGATCTCGGCGGCGGCACGAAGTTTCGCGTCGTCGATGCTCTCGTCGTCGGCGCCCCCCTCGGCAGGGGTCCAATTGGTGACCGACGCGACCCCGGGAATGGCTCCCTGCAGTTGGTTGATGGCCCCGACGGGCAGGTTGCCGTCTTTGCCTCCGCCATGTCGATACTCGGCGGCGATTACGCTGGCGGACGGACTGATCGGGTTGGCCACGGGCACGTGGCCATGCTCCCCGTCGCCAAGCTGGATCAGGCCCTGGTCGTGGTCCAGCTCGTAGACGAGATCGTCACGGCCGTAGGCGTAGAAGTCCTCAACCTCCCTCCACGTCTTGGGGCCACTGCCCTCGTCGATCTGTAAGACCAGGCTGCCTGCCACTACCGGGCTGAAGAACAGTTGGAACGCCTGGTCGGGAGTCCCGTCGCTGCCACCGAGCACTTCGCTTTTGACCGTCTGTGCCTGCGTGACTGGAACAGAGTTTGTGAGTAGGCCGATCAGCGCCGGTGCGAAGTCGTATCCAGCCTTCAGGGCCCGGCCTCGAATCCAGTAATACAGCGCCTTGACCTGCGGGAGCTTCAACTTGGCGAGGTGAAGGCCTGACGGTAGTTGCAGCGAGATATGGCCCGAACGCAAGAAGGCCCGGGTCTGGTCCTGGTTGAGCGCGATCTTGACCCACGAGTTGCCATCCCAACCCTCCCAAACCAGCTCTGCCGGTGGCACGAGGTCGAACGGTCCCAGGCTGCAAGACACGCTCGTAACTTGTGGAGCAGTCGGAGCAACGAGCGCCAGCAGGTTGACCTCGGCGGAATCCGGAAAGGCAGCCGAAGAGTCGAACCCGAGGTATACGGCGCTACCGGTCCGAGGCTCCGGGCCCAATGGATTGAACTGCTGCTGCGAGGCGCTGGCCGCTGTCACGTCGCTGAACGCAAACCCGTCGAAGGCAAGGATCGCCGCCAGCTGAGGGCCGAGCAGATTGAGGGCAAGGTCGGTCTCGAAGACCACTGGTGACCCTCCGTCCGGTGGTACGGCTGAGATCCGTGTCCCGCTGGGAACGATGACGGTTGCAGCGGGTGCCGGCTGCGTCAACGTGAAGGTGACCTCGCTGCGGGCCGGTTCCGCCGGCTGCAGGTTCAGGCCGATCAGTTCCAGGAACTTGATGTAGTTGACGTCGGGGACCTGGTTCAGCCGGAAGAGGACCATCTCGGTCATCCAACCGAACAGCTCCACCAGCGTGATTCCGGGGTCGCTTTCGTTGAGGTCCGTCCATTCGGACGTGTAGCGAGGGATGAGCGCTTTCGCCTCAGCCACGATGTCGGCGTAGCGCCGGTTGTCGAGTTTGGGTGCGTGCAGCGCCACTACGTCCCTCCCTCGTTTATGTAGAAGGGGTAGACCAGGTTGTGGACGGTGTTCGCGGCGCGCACGCGATAGTCGACGCGGATCAGTATCAGGTTCGGTTGAGGAGCTTCGACCGCCACGTCGACCACATCGATGCGCGGCTCCCAGCGCGACAGAGCCTCCTGGACTTCGATCGCTATCGCACCCCGGACCAGGTCCGAATTTGGTTCGAAGACCAGCTCTTGCAGCCCGCAACCAAACTCAGGCAGCATCACCCGCTCACCCGGCGCCGTACTGAGGATGAGCCAGATCGACTCCTCGATCTTCTCCTCGTCGCCGGCGTAGGTGAGTCGACCTCTGCCATCCGGTCGCAGCGGAAAGCGCCATCCGCGACCCAGGAAGTCGTCTTTGCTTGAGACCCTCTGCCTCAGCACGGTAGCGCCTCGATGATGACCCCGAGGGCGTCGTTCAAGTCCTTTATCGGTTGAATGGCAGCCTCCACGCTGCCGCCGGTCAGCTGGTCGATCGAGGGCACGGACAGCCCTCCGGCGCCGACCGTCTCCATGAAACCACCCATTAGCTGGAGCAGGTTGAGGATCGGGCCCATGCTGTTGACCGCCTGCCCCATCGTCGCCGTCAGGTTGTCCTGGGCCAGGTTGAGGACCTCGAGAAGCTCTGGGTTGTCCTCGGCGTCGCCCACCTTGACCTGGAGCTCGAGCTGCTGGGTCAGAACGCTGTCCATCAGCTCGAGCAGGCAGCGGATGAAGTCATGGATCATCGTGAGCACGTCCTTCACGAACTGACAGAGTGGGATCGGGCCCAGGAACCAGCCGAAGCAGGCAGTCAGCTTCTTTCCATCCTCCGCGAGCTTTGCCGCGGCCTTGATCGGCTTCGACACATCGAGGCTGGTGATCGCATCCGGGACTGACTTGGAGAATTCGATGCTGTCGAAAACGAACTGGAGCACATCGACCAGACACTGGATGCTGGCCATAAAGGGCCCCATCTGGAGCATCAGGTTGAAGGCAACCTTGCATTGCTCGTCCATGCCCTTCGGCAACTCGGCCGAGGAGGTCAGCGTGGCACCGGTCGGCAGCCTGATGGTTCGCTGCGTCGGCGGAGCCGGGAATGTGCCCAGGACGGCTGCCATTAGATGCTCCCGGCGCCGGGCACCACCGGACGACCCTGGATGGTGAGCACGTCCGCCTTGAGGTCGAGCTGACCGAGAGCGGTCACCCGAGTGTGGCCGTTGGTCAGCTCGATGCGGGTGCCGTGGGCATCTTCGATGACGAGGCTGCCTTTGTCTCCGTTGCTTGGATCCGGGTCGTGGAAGATGATCTTGTGGCCGTTGACCGATGCAATCACCCGCTCCTGGGGGTCGACCGACGGAGGCGCGTCAGCACCGTTGTGGAGGAAGCCGACCACGTACGGGTGGTCGGGATCCGAGCGGTCGAATGCGACCAGGCATTCATCTCCAATCTCGGGAGCGAAGCGAAAACCGCGACTGCCCCCCGCCATCGGGGCCGCTATCGGCGCCCAATAGCTGTCGAGCTGACCCGAGAATGTCTGGAACGACACCAGGATGCGTCCCTGCTGGTCGGGATCATCACGGTCCTCAACGGTTCCAAGCAGAACTCCGCTGAAGTCCATCAGGCCTTCACCTTTTCCCGGCGGGCTGAGAACGTGGTCTGATAGCCGTTGTCGTCAAGGCTGTGTGTGACCGAAGTCAGGAAATATGGCCCGTCGAGCAAGCCGGTTCCAGTGACCTCCACCTTGCTGGCGGCCCGAAGTTCGGGCAGCCCGACCGTGGTGCCGTCGGCCGTCACCATCTGCAGGAAGTTTTCGCGGAGTCGCGCCCGCGCCAGGTCAATGGCTTCGTCGCGCGTGTCTACCGGCGTATCGGAGGCATCGCTCGTCGCCATCTGGTCAGTCGGAGCGGAGAATCCGGCTGGGTTGCTGGAAGCGATGAACAGGTCCTGGTTGAGACCGTGCTCAGCGCCCCACAGGTCATCCAGCTTGTATGACAAGGGGATCTTTTTCTTGGTCTTCCGATCCCAAAAGCTGACCTTCACCTCCTTCCAAAGCGAGCTCGACACGTTGATGGCAGGACGGAAATCCTGGAGCGAGAAACCCCACTTGAGCTGCAGGCGTCGTGGGCGATCGCCCATCTGGGCCAGGATTGCCTGATCCAGGAGATTGGACGGTCCGAAGTAAATGGAGCGCTTCGGATGGTCGCTGGAATGGCGGGCCCGTGAAGTTCCTGGCTGTGGGGGCGGAAGGAATTCTCGGAAGACCACGACGTAGCCACGTCTCTGGGCAAGGCGAACCAGAAAAGCCATGTCGGTCTCGTTGTTCTGCCCGGCCCTCTCAGCCGCCGGCTCACTCGAGGTCACTGCCGCGGGTACAAGCGAATCAGCCTCGTACTTGATGGCGATGTCGCGCACAAGATTCGAGTACTTGACGGGCGGTTTACGGTTGCGACCGGAGTGCCGGTTGTTCGCATCTGGCGCTTCCCGCAACCGGTCAAAGCCGCTTACGCCGCGAACCTTCAGAGTGCGTGGCCCAGAGGCCGAGAAATTCGCCGTTACGGAGCTGACACGCCCGGTCACCATCACGTACAGTCCGATCGGGCCTTGATACCCCATCCAGACGCGGACATAGTCGCCAGGGAGCAGGTGATAGTGCCCTCGATTTGGAGCCCAATCGCCCGCGTCGACCGTCAGGTCGAACGAGCCTAACTGGTTGACGGACTCCTTGCATGAGACGCTCTGCACGTTGAATAGGGGTCCCATTGCGGCTGCGGACGATCCCGATTCCACCCGGAATGCGGGCACGTAAAAGGACTCAGCCAGCCCATCGCGAGTCTTGAAGACCGGGTCAAAAGGGCTGACCGCGGCCATCACGCCGTCCCCTGTTCGACTGGCGGGATGGAGAGCACAGTGCCGGCGATCAGGCGGCGAGGGTCAGTGATCCGATTGCTCACCGCAATCGATCGCCACTCGGCCGCCGATCCGTAGTAGCGTGCGGCAAGGGCGCTTAGTGAGTCCCCACGCGCCACTGTGTGGCGGCGCGACCGATCCCTCGATTCGAGCTTGAGCTGGGTCTGTTGCTCGCTCAAGCTCTTGAACTCCCGCATCGTGACCGTGAGGTTGGCCCGGAGCGGTACGCCTGATGGACTGAAGAGCGTGAACTCCTGCTGGATCGACTCGATCACGCCAGTGAACGCGCGACGGTTGGGCGAATCCGGCTGCGTGCTGTCATCAGGGCTGCCGGTGTTTGGCGACAGCTGAGAGCCTGGGAACTTGTACCCCCAAACGAAGCGGCATACCGGAGGGGCATGCTCTTCGGCCCGGATCTTGACCAGGGCATAGAACCGGTCGGTGCGTTCGGTCACGCCGGTCGCAAGCTCGTCAGTGCGCTGATCGGTCGCGTCGAAGAACAGCTTGACGGTCAGCTTCTCCGCTTGACCGCGCACGAACTGCTGGAGAGGAGAGTCAAGGCCCGGGATGGTGACCTCTCCTAGCTGCGACGACTTCGTCAAGGTGAAGTCGGTGGGGTTGAACATCACCTTGAGTCGCTCGACCGACCGCAACCCATATCCGGACGTGCCACTCAGCTGAAGGCGCTCGAAATAAGCCAGCTGGGGTTTCACATCGATCTCCTCGATCGAGGCGCTGCTGCAGCCTCCCGCTCCTCCCACCGCCGGCTCTCATCCTGGTCACGTAGCTCGTTTCGAACGGCCAACACGACTCGGCGCAACACAGACGGCTCGAGCCAGGACTCCTCGGATGTCACCTCGACTGTGCTGGTGAGCTCATTGATCAAGATCTCCATTCCACTGCCTCCATCAACGCGGTCCGAAAAGGCCAGGCCCTGCCTGCACCTCGAGTCCTTCGTGCGCGATCTCGAGGGTCTCGATTGCAACCTCATTGCTGCGGGCGACCAGATTGGGTCCGGTCCACTTGACCGGTAGCCCGCGCTTGAAGCGCCAGACCATGACCGGCGAGCGCTGGTCATCGAGCAGCATCACAAGGCCGTCCCTCCGGCGACCCTGACCACGGATGTATGAGAAGTACCAGTCCCAGAGGTCGCGCGAAAGGCCCACGCCGCGCTGCAAAGTGATGTTGCTCCACGCCATTCGGGTCGGAAACTTGCGCACTCGGTCGTTGAGCCCACCTTCGGGGTAGTCCTGCACTTGCAGAGTTCCCTCCAGCCCGCGACATTCCGAGAAGCCGGCATCCACGTGGACGTCAGCGCCGAGGAGCCCGGCGATTGCCCCGACCAGCATCTCGGTCGCATCGAGGAGGCGGACCGTGAAGTTGTAGTTGGGTACCGGGTTGGAGCGGTTGCCCATGTCAGGCTCCCACCGCCTGCGCCAAGAGCGGCAACCCTTCGGAGACGGAGAGCTCATCTGCAACACGGCCAACCCGGAAGACCACGAACTCGGCGGGACTTGCTGCGGCTACACCGATCTCGACGAACAGGTCTCCTCGGGAACTTGATGCGGGAGGGTTGTTCGCGTCATCGCATTTCACGTAAAACGCATCCTCGGGCGTGGTGCCGAGCAGGCCGCCTCGTTCCCAGATTGCGCGCAGAAGACCAACGATTCCGAGCCGAAGCGTCTCGCGGAGAAAATGGTCGTTTGGCTCGAAGACGGCCCATTGGATCGCGCGCACGACCGATTTCTCAATCATCGTGATCAAGCGCCGAACATTGACGTAGCGCCAGCCTGGGTCCGAGCTCGTGGTCCTCGCGCCGAAGACACGGATTCCACGACCTGCGAAGACCCGTACAGCATTGATCCCCTCAGGGTTGAGCAGGCCCTGAAGCGAGTCATCGACGGGCAGGGCCGTGTCTTGAACCCAGGACAGCGATAGGTTCGCGGGCGGCCGGTGTACGCCGACGGCCAGGTCGGCTCGTGCAAATTCGCCGGCGACATGCCCGCACGGCGGCACCTGTACGAGATTCCCATTGACTGGGTCACGAATCCATAGCCACGGAAAGTACAGAGCGGCGTACGTGGAGTCGAAGCGGCGACGCCATTCTCTGACCACGGCCACGCCCTCCTCGATTGAGTCGGTCGGCCGCGGCGCATCGAGCAAGGCGAAGCGATCCCTCAGCAACTCACACTGCTCCACCAGCGCGCTCTGAATCCGGAAGGCATCCTCGAGATCGAAAATCGCCGGGAGCTCGACGGGCTCCGGAGGAGGCTCGACCGGGGCCAGGGCCAGGGAATTAGGTGGGCAGCAACTCCGCGCCGGTTCGGGTGGCGCCAGGTAGTCAGGCACCGGCCGGCGCCTCAGGAACGCATCGGGAGCGGCGATGATCCCTATCTCGTCAACCGCGCTCAAAGCGGCGATCCCGCGGTTGCCGTCAGCGTCTCCGATCATGTCGCCCGGCACAATGGAGGCCAGTCCGTCGCGTCCGCCTGCGAGCCATTGGGCGGCATTGAGCGGACTGAGATCGGCACCGAGGTTCATCGACTCGCCGGCCGGCAGAGCCCGAATCGGAGCCGCCTCGGATGCGAGTTTCAACGGCGCAAACCGCGGGCTGAATGGGACAAGTGAAAGGTTCGGATAAGCCGCGAGCAGACGGCCCGCCGACGAGACGTTGAGGGCGAGGTCGATCCGCTCCAGGCGCAACGGCTGAGACAGGTCGAAGGAGTCCGAGAGCGACCCGATCCACGGCGTCTCGGCGGGGTCTGTCGAGCTCCAGGTCATGCTGCGCGTGAGGGCATCGACCCCGAGCAGCACGAGGTATTGGGAACTCGGCCTGGCTCCGGCTTGAGAAACCCTCACCAAATCACCCTTGGTGAAGCCGCTGACCTCAAGCACAGTCGATGAACCTCGATCTGCAGGCTGACGGCCGGAGCTGAGAGTCGTGGCGCCGACGCCGCGCAAAGCATGGACCAGCACTTTGTTGCCCCAGGCACCAGGACTCGATGCCACAACATCCAGGAGCGGGGCTCCCGTCTCGGCCAGGAAACGCGCGCGAGCCTGGAAGGCTCCAGTTGCGAAGGTCAATGTCGGGCCAGGTTTCAAGTCCGGAAGCAGCGACTGCTCCCAGGCCAGCGCGGTGCCGCCGCCTTCAACCGCGGCGATGCGCCGGTTCACCGTCACGGTTCGCGCTACCTGGAAGATGGTCGCCTGTTGGCCCGGGTCGATTCCGGCGAGCGTCTCGAGAATCAGGCCACCGCCTCCTGCCGGCTGCGATGCTGTGAGATCAGCCACCAACACAGTGCCGTCGGGAAGCCGGACGAAGGTTGGTTGGTCCACTGCAAAGCCGGTCCCCAGACCGGGGATGAAGCTGATCAGTCGCGCGGACGGGTCCACAGCCGCCACCTGTGTGGCGACGGTGACCGGAGGAATACTTGTGCCTATAGTCACGACGCCGCCGGCGGCGAAACCCTGACTCGCGTTGACGAAGGAGCTGAGGCCGTCGGCCGGCTGGGTCACGCCCGGCGCCGACGAGGTGGTGCTCGGTAGGGAGGCCGTACGGACGATGTGGCACACGCGGCCGCCGTTCTCGAAGAAAGCCCGCACGGCGTAGGCCATCAGGCCTTCGGGCGCGAAGCCTCCGAACACGGACGCGAACTGCCGCCACGAGGTCACGCGAACGGGCTGATCAATTGGCCCTTGCTCCGCGATGCCAACGAGGCCGGCGACATCTGTGCGAAGGCCGGGGATCAGTCCCGTGTCCAGGTCCGCACGCTGGTAATAGACGCCCGGAGTCCGGTAGCCGATCATCGCCTCAGCGCCTCGAGCAGCCTTTAGGCAACAATGCGCAGGCCCTCGTGCACGATCTCGATGCTTTCGATGGCCACGTCATTGCCCTTCGCATTAAGCGAGGGCCCTTCGTACTTGCTCATCCAGCCGTTCTCGAAGTGCCATTCGACGACTCGATTGCGAAGCTCGTCGAGGAGCACGACGCTCCCACTGCGCCGGTCGTTGACGCCATTGATGATGTTCAGTCGCCACTGCCAGAGCGCGCGGCTGGTCGTGTAGCCGCGCTTGAGGGTGATGTTGTTGTACTTGCGGAGACCCATCAGCTGCCGTACGTTGAGCTGAAAATCAGCTCCCTCTCGATACGGCACGACGTCCGTGTCCTGCGTAAGCCCTGCAGCTTCAGCGAAGCCTCCGAGCACAGAGCTTTCGATCTCGATCATGAAATTGAAACCGAGATACGGATCAATCCTCGCTATCGCCATCGCGCTTAACTCCTCCTCTGATTCATGTCAGCCTTCGGTCACGGATGAGCCGCCCTGCCACTGACCGATCTGGATGATCACGAACTCGGTCGGGAAAACTGGAGCGATTCCCACGAGAATGTTCAAGCGACCGTTTTCCCGTTCCGATGGCGGGTTGTTCGATACATCGCACTTGACGAAGAACGCTTCCTCGGGCTTTTTCCCCATTAGCCCGCCGCTCCGCCAAACCCCGGTGAGGAAGTCGCTGATGCTTCGACTGACACGCGCCCAGAGGTTGAAGTCGTTCGGCTCGAACACAACCCATTGGGTGCCGAGCTCAAGGGACCGCTCAATGAAGTTGAAGAGACGACGGACGTTGAGATACTTCCACTCCTCGTCGCTCGTTATCACCCGCGCGCCCCAAACGCGCAAGCCTCGCTCGTGGAGTCGGAAGTCCATCAGCGCGTTGACGTTCATCGGGTACGGGTTGAGCACGTCCTGTTCACCCTTGGTGAGCGAGCGCTGCAGGCCGGCGATACCTGCGATCACCTCGTTTGCCGGGGCCTTGTGGACCCCGCGATTGACGTCGGTGCGAGCGCATATTCCCATCAGGTGGAGACTGGGTGGGACGGAGATCTGGGCCGGTTCGAGTGGCGCACCAACGAACGGGTTGTCGACGCGGAGCCACGGGTAATAGAGGGAGGCATATTTGCTGTCGAACTGCTGTCGCTGGGCCTGCACGGCTGGGATTGCCGCACCGGTCGGATCGGAGCCCGGAACTGAGTCGAGGAATGCCACGCGGTAACGCATCAGCTCGCAATGGTTGATGACCTCGCCTTGAACGAACTCGCTGACACGCCCTGGGATCGCCACCAGGCTAATCTCCTCCTGGCTCTTCAAGCAGTACAGCCCGGTCCTGCTCAGCGGGTCGACATCGTCGACGCCCACGTAATCGGCGTCGGTTATCGAAGCGTTTAGGTCAGCGCCACCACTGAGCCGCCTGGCGACAGGTTGAACACGTCCGCTGGGGAGTGTTTCAAAGATGAGGTCCGGCCCGAGCCTCAAGTCAGCCTCTGTCTCGTCGGGCGTGGCGGGGTCGGTAAACCTGACCATGTCCGACTGACCCTCGGTTCGGCGATCCCAAAGGCGGAGCGGCCCGGAGGTACTGCCGAGGATGTTCCCGATATAGCGGCTGTGCCGATCGTCGAGGCTCAGGAACCGATAAGTCTCGGACTCGACTAGGCGGGGCCTGCCGGCCGTTCCCGACTTGATCCACTGGACCGTCAGCTGGAATTCCCGACTGCGCACGACTGCTCCAGCCGGGACCGGGAACGCCAGCCCGCCGCCGCCGAAGACGACCTGGTTTGAGCCCAGCCTCTGGGCAACCTTGCCCATCTTCGGCAGACCGGTGGCGTCCATCCGGTCGACCCACTCACGCGCTCCGTGAGCGTGCACGAGGGGCTGGGTGAGGGTCACCGAGGCGCTGATCGGAGTGACCGCCACGGTAGCGTACTCCGGATTGTTGCGATCGATCCTCAGTATGTCTCCGGCCACGAGCCCGGCGAAGGCGCTCACAGTGATCTCACTGGAACCACCGGTGGTCGCAGCGGTGAGCTGGGTGCTGAAATCGATGACCTCGAGCAGCGCACCAGGCTCGATACCACTCGTGGAAGCCAGCGGTACCGGGCTGGCCGGCATGGCTCCAGACGATGTTGTCTGAACCAGGGGTGGGTTCTCGTCCTTGACGGTCACCCAGAGCTCGTTCCCCCAGTCCCCGCGATCCAAGGCCTCCAGGTCAAACAATTGTTGGCGCAAGGCGGCGGATGCATCTGGAGCGTGTCCGGCGGAGAACCGATTGGCCGGGACAGTTGTCTGGTCGAGCTCCACCATCGCGGGCGCGAGCACCGCCTCGAGCGGCCCATACTCAGGAGCCGTCGCGCTCGCAACGCCGATCGCGACCATCGCAGCGGCTGCGAATTGAGGGTCGTTGTCAGACAGAAGAACCATGCGACTTCCGCCCGGCAGGTCCTGGAGCAACGTGGTCTGGTTGCCTGGATTCATCGCCTGTTGCGCGACTTGATCGTTGAGATGGTGGACGAGTCGCAGCGGCTGTTGGAGCTGGACGACGTCCGCCGGAGCATTCGGTACTCCCGCGACGAGCGCGAACTCGGATCCGGGGGCGATTCCGATCTGGATCCAGTCACCGACGTTGATTCCAGCTCGGTTGGCAATCCTGATGGTGGAGGCGCCGACCACGCTATCCACCGCCAACTGCTTGACGTAACCGCCGGCGACAAAGCCCATCTCCCTCACCGTCTCGCCGTCGGCGTGGTCCCCGAGTGCCGGGTATGCCAGCGTCACCGCGCGAAAGTCGGCAATCGTGTAGTAGCCCGCCTGTACATCGGCGGCAGGCAGGCCACCGATTCGTATCACAGTGCCGGGGGCGATGCCGCCACCGTTGAGGACGAGCACACTCGTGCCCTGGGCCGCGCCCTGACTCAGGTTGTCCGTAGGGCCAACAGCGTTTTCGGCCATTACGTCGACGTTGGCGTTTATCGCGTGCGGCGCCGCCACCCTACCGCGCAGGGTGATGGTGGTGTCGGCCGGGTTGGCGGGTACCGTCTCAACGACGGCGTATTCGTCAACATAGGGCGGCTGGCTTTGAATGCGAACGAAGTCACCCGTCGCCAGCCCCGCCGGCACGCCGTCGAGCCTGATCTGGTTTGCGCCCACCACAGTGGCTGAGGCAAGGTGGACGGTCGGCAGGCCTGAAGGCGCTATCGCCGGCAGCTGTGTCACCTGAGCATTCGTTCCGTATCCGAAGTACGTTGGCGTTCGGAGGGTCTGCCGCCGCGCAACGGGTACCGGGAACGGGGCGGTCGTGAGCTTCACATACTCGGTGCCCGCGCCATCGTCAACGCGAAGCCAGCTACCAGCTCCTAGTCCGGTGATGTCTTCGAGGAGCGCGTAGATGTCGCCGGGCTGCGCGCTCATGACCAGATGTGAGGAATAGGCGCTTGCCGATCCTCGATCCATCAAAGTCATGGACGCCCTGGTCGCGCGATCGGCGACGATGCGGACCGGGTAGATGAGCTGGCCGCCGTTCTGGAAAAAGCCCTCGACGGTGTGAGGCAGAAACCATGTGCTGGGATTCGCCAAGGAGTCCAGATGGCCACCGAATATGCGCGTGAACTGCGGGTAGCTGGTTATCAGCACGGGGACGTTCTCGGGACCGCGGACGGTAACTCCTACGGTGCCGGCGATGTTGGTGGCGACGCCTTCGATTGGTTTGGTGCCGAGCTCGACCTCCTCGACATAGACCCCGGGTGACTGGTAGTTGCCCACGTCGTCCTCCTCTACCTAGCTGACTCTCAGGTTCAGCACGTTGTCTTGCTGCGCGTAATCGACCACGTGGATGACGTCCGGTGGAATCGGAAGAGCGGGCGGCACGGCATGTACTTGCAGCGTCACCGACCTTCCCACCGGTCCAAGCCGATAGAAGCCTCCGGGCGCATTCGACAAGGCCTCGGGCTGACTCAAAATCCGCCATTCGATGAGGCTGGGATTGGGATCATTGATCCGTATCACCTGTCCGCTGCTGAAAGGTGCGGAACTAGTTAGGAAAACGACCTCGTCACCGGCGTACGCGGCGCCAGCGAGGGTGGTGCTCGGTCCCGGCGCCCCCGGATTCATCGGCTGGGCCGAATTCGACGATTGGCGGTGGTCGAAGGATATGGGCGCGCTCAGGGCCACACGACCGGGCTGGCTCATGTTGGTCGGCCCCGGGAGGGCGGCCACCACGACGTACTCCGTCCCGGGGGCAGAAATGAGACGTATGAGGCTCCCCAGGGCAAGGTTATTCCGGGCCCCGAGCCACAAATCGAGCTCCCCCCGGAACGCGTCGCGCCAGAGGGGCAGAGGAGCGCCGACCGGGGTCGGCAACATCTCGGCGAAGGGAGTCAGGCCACCATGAATGAAGCTCAGGGGTGCATGAAGACCGACCTGGCCTGCGGGCGCGACCATCGACACGATCGTGTTTGGGACCGGGGCGCCCAGTCCGTCGACCGTTCTGCCCTCGAGCCAAACCGCCGGGCGGCGCAAGTTGACCCGGATCGGAGGCAACGGAAAGGTAGCCGCCGCAGGCACGAGGACTGAAATCGGCGTTTCCAAATATCCCGGAGCGCTGACGACAAGGTCGACGTGGTAGACGGTGACGGCGTGGTTCGGAAAGGACCGTTCCGCGATGCCGGATAGCGCAAAGGTGCCGCCGTTGCCGACGGTGATGTTGAATCGCCGTCCCTCACCAGGCGCCAGAGGATTGACACCCTGCAAGGTGGCAGCCACCCGCACGGGTTCCAAAGGTGGCTGGTCGGTCAGCTCATCGACCGCGCTGCCAACAATGAACGCCTGTAGGACTGTGATCAGGTCGTCGACAACCGTGTAGGTCGCGATGTCCGTGGTAACGATTCGGCTTCCGGCTGGAGCCATCACGTTGAGGACAGGACCTGTTCGTAGCCCGCGATCTTCTGCAGCACTGGCGGCCGATGCATGGGCTCCTCGGCGGAGCGAATGTTCACGGTCTGAGCGAGGTAGCTTGCGCACAGGCGGTACGGCTCGGTCAGAGCGCTCCAGAGCTTGGACAGCACCTCCATTCCAGGGTTCTCGAGTGCAACCCTTACCTCGTCTGTCAATTCGGGATGGGCCGGATTGACGCGAAAGACGGGTTCGTCATTGAAGACTTGCAGGACCTTTCCCAAAATCAATTGCTCGTTCGCTGAGTCGTCCGCGATCGGCGTCATCAAGTAGTGGAGGCTGACCGGGATCGGTGCCTTCCTGACGAGATCGGGGCCAACCCGTTCGAGGGGTCGGTTGTTCAGAAACTCGGCACGACTGACTTCGTACAGCCAGACCGAAAGCCCAGTCTGCTGCGGAGCCGCGGAAAGCATCTCAGCCGGAGTCCGTAGCGAGATCACGTAACCCATCCCAAGAAGCGCGTTGAGGAGCGGCTCGGCCGTGAACTCAACCGTGAGACGCGCAACGATCGCATTGCTGACCTCTCGGAGAGCGGTGTACTCACTCACTGGCCACGGAGGCGCAGCCTACCCATCGGGCTGTAAGTCTTAACGCCAGTCGTCTCGCAATCGTTGGGCCTGCGTATGCGCGACAGTCACCAGCCTGTTACTCATCGTCTCTGCCGAAACCGCCAGCCACAGTGACGCCACTGTGACGTTCGGCGACATGGCGCGGTGATCGCGAATGTGCAGGCTCCCCTCGTGCTGGCAACGTCGACCGCCAGACAGGTTGGGCGTGACGGCGGACAAGCTGCCCGCCACCTTCCTGTGCGCATTCAGTTACTGATGGGCTTCCAGCTCACAGCGGGGGGCCGACCGGTCTCATTGCCGAGCAGCGCAGAGCGATTGCTTGCCCTCCTTTCTTTGAACGAACGTCCATTGCGCCGGAATTCAGCGGCCGGAATCTTGTGGTGTAACGCCACGGAGGAGCGGGCCAACGGCAACCTTCGAACGACGATATGGCGATCACGAAAGCCCGGCGTCGAGGTTGTGGAAAGCAACGGCACCACCCTGCAACTCGCTGCGGGAGTGACTGTCGACGTTCGGGAGATGAGCTCGCAAGCCGAGCGTCTGCTTGGAACGGGAAGGTGTTCAGAAGGCGATTACGACGATGCGAACCTCAAAGGAGACCTGCTTCCCTTCTGGGACGACGACTGGGTCGTGATCGACCGAGAGCGGCTGCGCCAGCTGCGGCTCCACGCACTCGAGAAGCTCTGTCTACGGCTTACAGCCGAGGGCCGTTCAGGGCAAGCGATCGCGGCCGGCCTGGCTGCCGTTCAGGCGGAGCCCTTGCGTGAAAGTGCTCATCGAGCGGTGATCGCCGCTCACCTGAGCGAGGGTAATCACTCCGAGGCGCTGGGCCAATATCGGTCTTTCCGCAAGCTATTGCACAGCGAGCTCGGCCTAGAACCCTCAGGACAATTGGAGAGCATGATGGGTTCGCTGACGGGCCGATAACGCTTCGGTGACGGGCGCAGTCCGAGTGTGGTGGGGATGCAAGTGCCGCTGGAGCGGACCGGCGCCATCGTGGTGCGGATCTGGCTGGAGCGACCCGAGGTGAGCGGGTTGCGGGCGCGCATCACGCAGACAGTTGACGTCTCGAATCCCGAGCTTTTTGTGACGGCGGCCGCCAGCCCCGATGAGGTGTGCGAAAGGGTCCGTGCTTGGATCAACCTCTTTCTGGCGGAGCAAACCGGAGCTGCTTAGGCCGAGGGCAGTGTTAACGACGATCACGCCGCCCCGTCACGGGATTAGAGAGGAACAGACCTTTCAACATGACGTCGCGTCATTCCCTGGGCCAAGGACCAGTTGGCGAAGTTCCATGGACGGCTCAAGTCGAAGTTCAATGTGCAGGCGCTTTTTGAAAGCCTTGTACTGGCGAATCGCCTCGCTCCGATTGCCTTCGGCAAGATGGGCTTCAATCAATGCGCGATGGGCGCTTTCGCGCAGCGGTTCAGCCTCAACGGCCGCGAGACCCGCCTCCACAGCAGGCCCAAAGTCGCCAGTTGCGGTCAGTCCCCGGCAGAGGATTTCCAGGGCATGCAGACGAAGTTGCCGCATGCGCTCACGCTCGATCAGCACCCAATCGTCATACCAATCCGGGAGGAGCTCACCGGCGCTGATCAGCTCGTCAACATCGCCTGGCTTGGAGGTTCCCCGATCGCCGATTACGCGCCGGGCGGTCTGGGCCGCTTGGCGGAAGTCGACGGGGATAGTCAGGGACAGCTGTAACTTGGTGCCACTGCTGAGCACCAGTGACCCAGCCGGCCGGCGGAGCCGCCACAGCGCTGAACGGAGACACGCCTGGGCCCGCGCCTCGCTGGCCCCCATCCACAATGTGCCGGCCACGTAACCCCTCTGCAGGGGCCTGTCATGCAGCGCGAGAAACGCCAGGAGTCGCTGTGCGCCCAAGGGAAGTCGAATGGCTCTCCGCTTCGACGTCAGTTCGAAGCCGCGCAGCAACCCAAGACTCATGTCTTCTTGCGACCGACCAGACTGCAGCGGCCGCCTTGACCCACGCGATTCCGAAGCCGTACGGGTGCTCACTCCTCCCCCACACCCGTTTCCAGCCGAAACGCGTGTTGTGACGCGATCATGAACAGCCTTGGCTGCGGTGTCAAGCCGTTACTTGACAGCCGCCATTCCCCGCGTAGCCCGCCTGAAGACGGAGCGCGCACCGGGTTTCCGCGATTCCGATTACGTGAGTTCGAAAGAGGAGGAGTTACGTGAGCGTCTATCTCGATAGCCACAACAGAGGCTGCCCGGAGCGCCGGCGCCGGCGCGCCTGAAACTCTGGGGACAACGCCAACGCCTGCTCCGCAAGCGCCTCCGTCGCCGCCGGTGCTGGGCGGAGTAGCTCCAACGCTTGGTCGGGCGCTTGACTCAATCGGCACGTACATTCCGACTGAGGTCATGGCCACGTATCTGGCGATCCTTGCGGTGATTCCAGCGGCTTCTGGACACCGATACCAGTGGTTCATGCTCTTGGCGTTCCTTGCAGCAACTCCGATCGTCGTTTGGGTCGGCGCCTCTGCGGCCCACCCGGGTCAAGGCTTGTCGCTTCCGGTCAAATCAATCCGACAATGGCCATGGTTGTCGATGTTCGCGGCATCGCTCGCATTCGCAGTCTTTGCGGTTGAGGTTCCGGGCTCCGTAGTCAACGACGTTTCGTGGTAAGAGCCGTGGATGAGCACCACCGCCATCATCTTGAGTGCGTTTTTACTATCGCAGGTGAATCGCCTTGCGCAAGCCATCGGAGCCGGCGGCGGCTAGACGTGAGGGTTTGAATGGGATATTCCGAGCGCGATCCGCACTGGCGCAACCATCCACTCCGCTACGGTCCTGCGCTTGGCACGATCGGGGACTACGGTTGCTTCGATACCAGGCTGGCGATGGTCGCAACGTGGGCCGGCTGGGGAAGATCAATCCGGCGGAGATCGACGAAGCGATGTTCGCCCATGGCGGGATCTTTCAGCGTGACCCCACTGGGACGTTTGACTATCTACCCGACAATGCCCTGGCCCGGCTCTGGCCTGAGCGCTTCGCCTGGGTGGGGTCATGGGCTGGGATGCGCTCGGACCTGATCGCAGCCGCGCTGCCGACGCCCGATAAGTACGCGATGCTGTGCATCCACTCGGCAGCGGTGCCCATGCACTTCGTCCCTGTGGTCGGAGGAGGTGCCAAAAACTGGAAGATCAACGATCCATGGGACAACGTGGTCAAGTACCTCAACGGCTCCTATGGGGCAAGCTCGATTTCTAAGACAATCGTCGTGCGGGCCCTCAACCCGGCCGCCAGGCCGCCCGATCCAATGGTTCCAAAGGAGCGCGCAGATATCGCGGCCCGAGTGTCGGTGGTGGCAGTTCCGCCCGAGCCAATGGCCCTCGATTCGTTCCGCCCCGAGCCGCCTGACGACTTGCACCCGATCGATCAAGTCACGACACTCGCCGGCGCCAAAGGCCTGGCCGACGCCTACGCTCTTACGCATCCTCAGTCGAGCATCGACGTGGTCCAGTTCGTCGTGCCGACCGGCGACGATCGCGGCTCGACCGAGGAAGTCGTCTATCACGTCAGCGCAAGTGTTGAAACGAACACATGAAGGACGAGTACTGGGGGACGTTAATCCATTTTCGACCATCGAACGCCGCTCTTCCGCCAGGCAGTCTTGATGTTCGACCGGATCTTCGTGCCTATACCGAATAAGGCGATCGCGGACATCGACAACGAGGAGATCGCCAGGCTGTCCGATGAGGTGGACGGTCTTGCGCGTGAAGACGCGGCTGTCAGGTACCCATGGGATGCAGGCGAATTTGAAGGCTGGCGGGAGCGAGCATTGCCAGGTGCCGGCGAAGGCATGGCTGCACTAATGTCCGGAGACAAGCCGTGGGAGACTCGCCTTCAGGGGCAATACCTGATCCGCCACAAGCCTGATGAATTCAAGCCGCCGGACGTCGATCATGTGACCGCAGTTCCTGTCTACGGATCCCGTGAGCGATACGAGAGGCTGCCTCGGGACCTGGTTGTCGGGCCAGAGTTACTGACCCTTGAAATCCTGAAGCACGTGCCGGTACCGGACGCGAATGTTCCGCTCGAGGAGCTGCTCAAGCTCCGGCGGAAGAAGTCGTTCCGGCGTTCAACGACGCTTCTGCACGACTGGGAAGACCACGTCCTTCCCAGCCTGCTGTCAGAAGGACTCCCCGCCCGTGAGGCGGCCTTGCGGGCGGCGGGGAGGGATTTTGAGAGGTGGACCTCCGAGTATGGAGGCGCGATTCGCGACGCCAGGTTGGCGAAGGCAGAAACCGCGATCGTGTCGGTGCTGGCTGTCGGGGCAGCAATCGCCGCCGGCGCGGGGCCGGTAATCGCCACCATCGCCGGACTCGCTCCGCCTGTATTCGCAATCAGAAGCATCTTGAGGCCGTCGTGGATGATGGTTGAGACACAGGCCTGCGCTCCGGCTGGTGTGATCTACGAAGCCCGCCTCTTGCGGTCCTAGGTCTTCAAGCCGTTTGGGGGTTGCACTTCAAAACAAAGTCCGCCTTTTGATGAACCTCACCGCCGGGGTCCTATCGGCTGAATCGGACGGACGATCAGTACACGCCCACGGACCGTCACAGCGAACACGCCAACACCCCGTTCATAGCGAAGGTACTCTGCAACGTTATAGCCTTTTGGCAGTCGAGCGGGATCTATTTTGGCCAGGCGAGCCAGACCATTGATGATCGCACGCTCTGCCGGTTGGAAGACCGGCACGACGCCGGGATCGCTTTGGGCCAGAAGTGCCTCAGCCACAATCTCCCGGTCGGCAGGACCCCCGCTGCCGGCGCCGCCAACCCCCGCCCTCTCCAGGTCCTGGAGGATCGCCCGGCGGATTGCGGGAGTGTGGGGTATGAGTCGCGCCACAGGCACGGTGCCGCGCACCCCGGCAGCGTTGAATTGCCCTACGGTCGTCGGCGTGGCGACTATCGGGCGGCCTTGGGTTGCTGCTACGATTGCCTGCTCCCCACGTGAGAGAGAAGGCGTGACGCCGGGTTGGCGCGCTCTGTCCAAAGCAATGAACGCATCCGTGTCCAAGATCCTTGCCCCTTGCGTCACGTTCACACGCATGGCTCCACCGATGGGGGCGCTGGGGGTCGGGGCGCTTGGGCCACCTCCGCCCACTCCTCCTGTCGGCGGAACGGCGGCCTCAACCGGTACTGCCGGCGCCACCACGGCGGGTTGCGGAGGCGCCCCTGGGCTCGGTGCGCCCGGACGGACCGGCACGGATGCACGCGGACGCTGGCGCGCGGTCGGGATCGTGGCCTCCGGCGCCGGCCCCACACGCATCGGAACTCCGGTGATGGTCGGGTAAACAACCGCGGTAAACGCCTGAATAATGAACAGAACGTTGTAATCGTCAATCCACAAGTCCACAGCGTGCTTGACAGCGGTCAGGTTCGGAGCCGTGACTGGGGTAATGTCCTCGGGGAAAATTTTGCCGTTGTCCCAGCGAAATGGTGTGGCGCTCCCGCTTGGACTGAAATCCGAGAAGTTCAAATCGATGATTGTGCCGTCGGCGTACTGTACCGGAATCCATGTCGACAAGCCGTGCTGCCGCCGCGGACGGTCAGGGTCGTGACGGTCAGGGTCGTAGAACGCCGTGACGACGCTGTCGGCGTACTGCGGATTATCCTTAAGCGACGCCAAATCTTGCGGGATCGTCGTCTCGACCTCGAATGTTTGGCGAATGATCCGAACCACTTGTTGCTTGCTGTCCAGGACCTTGAGAGTCACTCGATGAAGGCCAGCCTTCTGCGACGTGACGCTGAACATAAACCCCACCTTGATCGGCTGGGTCCATGGGACAATTTGCTTCGCGACGGGACTGGGTTGTTGATCCACCTGCGCCGTTGTCCCCTCACGCTCTACGATCAAAGTCGCGCTGAAATCCATTGCTGGTGGGAATGGAGCACTATTCCACAGTTGAAGCGTGACCGTCTCCTCCGGATGCTGCACGGCGTCCAACAAAATCCGATGCGACGGGACAATGACTTCCAGGCTCTCGAGAAATCGGTCTGCTGAGTCGGTGAACTCGAGCGCAGGCTCGTCTCCACGCCGGGACCGGTGCAAAAGAATCCCGAGCAACAGGTCCCTCGTCGGCGTGGCGAGACGCTGGTGAAAGAGGGACGCGAGAGAATCGCCTAGGGCACGCGCGATCAAACGGCCATGGAGTGCCATGGCATCCCACTCATTGAACCGCGAGAACATCCTGACAAGCTCGCGTTTCCGTCCCAGAATTTGCTGTTCCGCGTCCGCGGGCAATTCACGCTCGAGTTCGTCGCGGATGTGCGCTTCCATCGGAACCTCGGTCGGCGAGGCCGGCTGCCGACGCACGACCCCGGCCCCTGGTCCCTTCTGAATGACGTGCGTCAGCTCATGCGCAATCAAACGGCGCCCCTCGTGAGTCCCAGGCGCGAACCGGCCCTCAGCAAACACCATGTCGTGTCCCACCGTGTAGGCGTTAGCGTTGACGTCCCGCGCCGATCGCTCGGCGGCTCCGCCAGAATGCACCCGTACGCTCGAAAAGTCGTGGCCGAAGAGCTGCTCCATGTCCTGCCGTAACGCAGGATCGAGTGGCCTGCCGGGATTGGCAAGGGCTTGGCTTACGCTCGCGGGCGCCGCCGTCTGCCCATTCGATTGTTTTGAGAAGCGCTGGATGGGCGGCGGCGCGTCGCTAACCGCAGGAGATACCGGCGTCGCCATCACCTGAGCGCAGATCCGGTCCGCTTCCTGCTCGTATTCGTCCCCTGGCTTGCTGATCGTTAGCTTGGTCTGAATGGGTCTTGCGGCAAGCGGATATATGGGGATCTTGCCAAAATCGTGCCCCAGTTGAGCTGATGCCGCAGCGGTCGGTCCGGCTGGCCATCCTTCCGCACGAGTCGCCAGCATCCGTTGGACGGCTTGGTTGCCAATTGCAAGCTGCAAATGCGGGATGGAATGCCGACGATGCTCCGCCGCTAGCGCCTCCTTTTTAGAGTGAGCGAGGCCGGAGGCTGGCTCTCGAGGATGACTCTGCGTTTGCGTCAGGGTGCGCACGTTCCTGTTCCTCCTAAGCTGCGACGCTGCCTGATGCTAGCTTATGCGCGCCGGATCCCGCGGGTGCAATTATTCATACAGCAGGCAGGCTTGCGGTGCTGTGATACTCGCGACTTAATCCACCCAACGGCTCCTCGCCGAGGCCCCAGACCAAATCAGCGATTAACGACGGCGGTTGGTCGGATGCGGGTGCCATTTGTTCTTTCCTGTAGTGGTCGCTGGGTTCCACAGCAATGCATACGGGTATTCGCCTCGACCTTAAAACCTTGGCGCCTCACCTTCGCGCGCAGGCGCAGGGTTGTCAAGTCATCATTTGTGATGTCGTTGATTCATACTAAACATCCGCCGATCCGTGACTGAAGGGGGCTCTTTCGTTACGTGGAGGGCATTCCGCGTGGCTGCGAAGGAACCCTTGCGCGCCGGCCCGCGCCAACGTGAGGTGTTGTCCCTGTTGGCCCATGGGTATACGGATTCTCAAATCGCCGGTTGAGTTGCGCCAACTACGAGTGCCGATGTATACACCACCGCCCAGGTGATGGCGGCTAGGGCTAGTAGCAATCCGGATATAACGCATCGAGCAGTAAAGAGCGCCGCGGCCGACCCCACGATGGACGTGTTCCACTCGCGGTTTCGAGCTCCGAGTCGATCCAGAGTATTACTGAGAGCGTTCAGCCCGACCAGCCTTGAGAGACTAGACGAACTATATCAAGAGTCACTCCAGCCGCTGTGAAGTTTATCGACATGCCCGTGAAAAATGAACTCAAGGCTACAGCCCATAGACTCTCCCCCGTTTGCAGGCGCCAAAGTGCCGAAGGAGACTGCCCTGGCAGCGAGAAAGACGGGGCTGGTTGAAGAACGTTGGAGCGATATCAGCTGCTGGCCCGAAATATCGCTTGAGCTGATTGCTTCGCTGATGTCAATCGGCAGGATCACAGCCTGTGTCTCCACTCAGCCGGAGAATAGGGTCGAGCCGCTCAGGTTAGGCTGATCGCTTTGCCGCCATTCGTGCTCGGCGCCTCTGGTTGGTGGCCGCAGTTACCAGACCCGGTTTGGCTGTATCAGATTGATCAGAGGTCACAGTCTCCCCAACCTCGTCGCCGGCTGCTTCTGGATGAGTAGCCGCCACCGCTCTGCGCCAGTGTTTGAGTGCCCCTGCAACGTCGCCTCTCTTCTCCAACAGCTTGGCGTAGGCGGCGTGCACCGTGGTTAGTCGCTCAGGTACATCAAGTTTCTCAACGGAGCTAATCGATTCGCTGAATAGCTCGTCGGCCAGCTCATCATTACCTTCCTCCGCTGCGATTGTGGCAAGAATATGACTAGCCTCTGAAAGAGACATTTCTTCGCCGAGGCTCCGTGCCAATTCCGCGGCTCCCTCAGCTTTGGCTCGCCCCTCCGTAAGATCGCCCCGATCGCGAAGAAGCTCCGCCTGCGCAAGCAGGATGTGCGCTCTACCTCGCGTTTGATCAGCTTCGATGAATAGGCTTAGTGCTCGATCGAGGTGGGCCGAGGCCGACTCGTTGTCGCGCTGCCTCAGCAACGCAAGCGCCAGGTTAGTCTCCGCCCGCCCTATGGACAACCGATCTTGCAGCAGTTCATGAATCGAAACCGACCTGCGCGCAAAATCGAGTGCACTGCTGAGGTTCCCGATGCGTCTATATGCGATGCTGAGATCGTTGTACATCTTTGCAAGCCGACTCATGTCAAGAAGCCCTGCCCCAGCTTGAACTGCCTGTTGATAGGCGATGATGGCCTCGCGCCAATTGTGTTGAGCGACGCAGATCGATCCGATACGGCCGTAGATGCGGACAAGCGTCCGAGCTGGGGCAGGGTGCAGTGATCGAGCGAGTTGCAAAGCTTGATGGGCGACCGATAGGGCGGCAGGATTTTCAAGCAGATGCTCTGCCGCGGCCTGCCAGTCTAGGCAGTCGGCCAGCATCCACTTGTCGTCCTGATCTTCGAAGATGGCTCGGGCTGAGGTCAGTAGGGGCAGCGCCTCTTCAACATTTGCGGTTTGTAGGTATGCCTGGGCAAGTTGAATCGAGACTCGGCCGCGCACGGTGGGCTGAGTGACGACGTCCAGCAGGTGCCGCCCTTCCGTCTTCGCGTCGTCGAACCTCTCTTCAGCGATCGCTAACTCGAGGCCATCGAGCTGAGGATCCGCCTGGCGCAAACTCTCGGAATCTAGGTGCTGTTCTTGTCCCTCCTCGAGGAAGAAGGTCACCGGCTTGCGCGTTCGGTCAGCGATTAATTGAAGGGTGGCAAGTGACGGGCGGCTTTTGCCAGTTTCGATGAGGTGAATTGCAGTTCGACTTACATCGCTGCGTGCGACCTGCGCCAGGCTGAGCCCAGCCTCATGGCGTGCTTGTCGGACGAGTTCGGGGCGGATGCGCAGCCCTACCCCACGCCGGCGTGCCTGAGATCCCAAAGCTGTTAAGAGCATATTCGCAGAGGCGGCAACTCGGCAAGCGATTAGAAACGGCGGGCAAGAGTCGGTCTCCTGCCCGCCCGGAATTCGATCTAGCAGCAGGACGGGAAGTCGGCTTGAGCGGTGACGGCGAAGACCCCGACCATCACTGCCGCCAAAAGGACTACGAAAAGCAACAAGCGCATCGCAAATACCTCCGATCAAACGACCCCGGGGTGGGGCCTACTCGGAGGGAGTGAAGAGTCACTGGACAGAACTGTCAAGCCCATGACAAAGGCTTGACAACCCCCGCCGGACTGGTTACGTAGAGATTGGTCCAAGCCTACAGACCGTGCCCGGACACGGGAAATCGAGCGTCAAAGCAGCCGTTGGACTGTGCTGGAGAATGCATCGCTGGGCCCTGCCGTGGCTATCGGCCCACGCTTACCGCCTTCGTCGCGCCTTCGCTGTACAGCGCCGACCACTGGCCCCCGTCGACAAGCGCCGGGCGACGGTTTGGATCCCTAGTGGCGTTCGCCGACCCGGACCGAAATCTCGAACTGATCGACTGCGGCAGCGGGACGCTCCCACCTACGCATGAGTGCGAGCGCGATACGACCGGTGCCACGAGCGGTAGCTCTAAAGGTGAATGTCCTTTGGCCCGCGGCACCGATCGACGCGTTCGCGGGCAGCTCGAAGTCGGACCCCTCGGCTGCTAGGACCTGTTTGTCGAGGTGGTCGACCGCCCAACGGTACCCAGATGTCGGTGTCTCATCGAGGCGAACCAGGATCGTTTCGCCCAACTCGGCGTCAATTGATGCTCCGCGATTACGGCCGTCGACGAACTTTGTGATGGATTACCCCCAGAAGTACCTTAGCGGGGCGGCGGCGTGGCGGGGATGGCGGCTCTGAAGACTCCCGGCAGACATCCTGGTCGAGGAGGACCCTCAACAATCCCGTCGACGGCATGCACCATGCCCTCGATGCCGCATTCGCCGTAGGCGATCCGGAAGAAACCCGATTCACCCCAGCCTGTACCCCAGCTGTTCTTGCAGATCCAGCAGGTCTGTGTGTCGTCGTAGCCGACGAAGCAGACGCAATGACCGCCGGCGAGGTTTCCGGTGACATGGTGATAGACCCCGCTTGTATAGCTGAAAAAGTCGTCATAGACGCTCAGACATGCCGACATCGGACCTCGGCTCGAGAGCCAGGTCTTCATGTCGGCGACCGTCGTGACAGCATGGAAGCTCGTGAGCTTGGTTGCGCGCGGGGCCCAATCGGCGCATTGCGAACAGTCCTGGTTGCCTGCGGTATAGGGAAAGCAACTCTCGTCGGGCACGCCGAGATTCTGATAGCCGGTCAACGCGTCTTGCGGCCACCATCCCGTTGAGCAGTTGCGACCTTGGGAGGCGGCGATGCAGTAGAACAGGGATGCCTCCGATAGATCGACGGCAAGGGTCGAATCGCTGCGCTGAACGCGAAGGGTGCCTTCCACAGCGGCCGTCGTGCCGAAGGCGACGCAAGAGCCGCATGCCCCTTGATCCCTGATCGGCGTGATGAAGTTGTGTCCCGAACGGTTTCGCCAATCAGACGATGCTGGATATGCTGCCGCCTGGAGCCCCAATCGATGGCCGGCCGAGACTCCCTTGCCGGTCTCCTCGAGAATTTGAAGAGTTAGGTCGCCGGGCGGAGTAAAACCCAAGTACAACTGTCGCTGTTGAGACGGCAGTTCCGTCAAGAAGTTCACACTGGCTTGCCATTTGGCCCCGGCTCCAGTGAGTGCGGCCTGCACCGCCTGGACGGCGATTCTGTCGCCCGGTTCATTTGCGGACACGTTCTCCTCCTTGTGCTCGCTCTAGTTGGTAGCCAGCGCCGCCCCTGCGTTTGTTTGAGGCTCACAAGCTCCCAACTCAGTTGAGTCTCGGGTTGCAATCAGCCCGCATCAAATTGCCCGGCTCCTCCCTCGCTCACTGCCATTGAGTACGCCAGCCGACCGCGACCTGCATAAGCGTCAGCAGGGTTCGGACGGACGACGAACTCGGTCGTCCAAAAACATTAGTTGCCGTTCCGAGGCTCGTCAAGTGGACAGCAAGCTACTTGACACTACCGATAAGTAGTTTCAAAGTCTTGTCAGAGCGGCGGAATTAGGGAGTAGGAGGGCATTCAGGCGATGGCTTACACAATTGCTCGGTACGGTTGGATTCGCGACCTACCAGACCAGCGCGACCATCTTTACGCTGCACCGCCTCCTACTCTGACTAGCCTTCCCGCAAAGGCTGACCTCCGGCCGAACTGCCCGCCGGTGTACGACCAAGGACAAATCGGAAGCTGCACCGCGAACGCAATCGCTGCCGCCCACGAGTTCGTCCAGATGAAGAGCAAATTGCCGACCCCCGCGCCTTTCACGCCATCGCGCCTGTTCATCTACTACAACGAGCGCGCCCTCGAGGGAACTGTCGCTTCGGACAGTGGCGCCCAAATCCGCGACGGCATCAAGAGCCTCGCGCACCAGGGTGTTTGCCGCGAGGATCCAACCTGGCCTTACGACGGCGATCCGTTCCCTCCGAATGACAAATTAACGGTCAAGCCGCCCCAGGCGGCATACACCGAAGCCGTGAAATACGCCGCTGTCCAATACCAACGAGTGCCCCGCGTGCTCGCCCAGATGAAGGGATGCCTCGCCTCGGGGTTCCCGTTCGTATTTGGATTCACGGTTTACGAAAGTTTCGAGAGTCCGCAGGTGGCACAGACCGGGATCGTGCCGATGCCTCTAGCAACGGAACAGGTCCTCGGCGGCCACGCAGTCCTGGCGGTGGGATACGACGACGGCCAGCAACGCTTCATCGTACGAAATTCGTGGGGCACGGGTTGGGGCATGCAGGGATACTGCGAGATGCCTTACCTCTACCTCACCGGTGCTTCGCTCGCCAGCGACTTCTGGAACGTTCGCCTTGTGTGAATGACCCCCCGAAACGATCAGTCCGCTCAGAGCTAGCCGGATCAACTCGAGTCGCTCGCTGTCCTGGTTGAAATCCCGTGCCCGCGATTTTGGTTTGCAACCCCACATGAAGATGTGCGCCGGATCAAACCGTCTTAGCGATTAACCGTTGGTAATGTGCAGAAAAAAGTGGGCGATCATTGCGCCAAAGACAACGGCCAATATGGCCGCAAACCAGGGGTACGCAATCATGAACTCATTGAGGTAGTACCCGACAGGGTGGCGGCGTTTAATAGTCAAACCGAGGTCGACACCAGCAACCACAAGCAGCATTCCGGGCAAAACGGCGACCAGGATCAGGAATCCGACCCTAGACAGCATCGGATTCCTTCCGGCGCCAGAGCCAATCATCGCTTGGATACCACAGCCAGTTACCTATCAATAGCCCGACCAGAAAGGCGGCAACATCCGCAGGCAGCCCGGCCAGCTGTGGCGGCAGAAAGGCGTGGTCAGCGGCCGCGCAACGAACGTAGGTGGTGATCGGAGGAGGGTTTCCATTCATGAGAAGTGCATACGTCTCGTAGCCAATAAGGCAAGCCACCCCAATCAAGAAGAGCGCCAGAACCATTTGCAGCAGTCCACCAGTTCGGATTACCGAGCTATTGACTGCCGCCGGCGCCTGGTGAATCACCTTCCGAACATATGCAGTGGGCCGGCCTCCGACAAAACCTAGGATCGTAACGCCAGCAAGTAGAGGTCCGGCTGAGCTATTGGCGGTGAGCGGTGCGCATTGATTGATGTCACCAGTTAGAGCCCTATAGACCCCCCAGATGAAGAGCATGGACAGTACGAGGGTAAGACTGCTCAGGACGCCGATTTCGAGTTTCCGGTAGCCAACTCGGTGCTTTCCGACCTGGTTCAGTACTGCCAAATGAACCAGCCTCCGATGATGCCAGCCAGTACCGCTGCAGGAATGGCGAGGTCGAGCGAAAAGTGACTGTTGGCTGGAATGGCCCAAAGGTACGGCCATCCGAATCTGCAACTTAGCCAGTTGTACAGCGCCACTAGGGCGAGCATTCCGACGGTGTAGGTAGCGAAACCAGACGCGCCAACAGAGATTGCTGTCGCCCAGTTTTCCCCAAACGCGAATTTCAAGGCCAACATCCACATGCCAAGGCCGATGGCGCCCACAGCGACGGTGACCGCGAAGTATTGCCCCAGTCGTAGGGGCCGCGCATTAGTCGCTTGGCAGTCTGAGTGCCTTGGCCTCCCCTGTTCACATGGGGCCGCATCGGACGCTGAATCAATCGTCAAGGGTATGCCTAGGCTTGCGCTGTCCGGCCATTAGCGGCCCCACAGCCTTGCGCTTCGGGCACGGCTTGTCAAGTAATGGGACGGCCGCTTGATCCTCGTTTGTCCAGATCAGCGATGACGGCGGATCTCGGACCGTTGATTGGCGACACTCCACACTTGTCTACAGGGAGACACATTCGCGAGTGACCAGTGCCCCCGCGGGGATCTACCAATGTCTATTGTCTGTGCGACCGCCAAGGATCTTTTCTGAGGTGAGGTGAGTAAGGTCGGCATCGGTGGGAACTGAATCTCCCCAGGACGGGAATTGGAAGTAGTCGACGACCTTCTCGGCCATATCGATCACGGCGCAGCCATGGTTCAGCCACTGCTGCTCCATGCCGAGCTTCACGACTGGATCGTCGTAGGCGACCTCCACAAAGCGAGGGTCATAGCCGTCTCCGGCAGGGAGCTCGAAGGCACTGCAGCCAAGAAGCCGGCACTTATTCACGCCTAAGATGCCCGACTTGAACAATGCCAAGCTGTGCTCGTGGCCCCACAACCACAAAGCGATTTTGGGAAAGAAGTCCTCAAAGGAGTGCTTCAGATCCCAGTTGTAATACTCATCCCTGAACGAGAGTGGGCCGTTGAGAGGTGAGCGTGCAGAAAACAGCTGGTGATGACTCAGCATGATTGTCCGAAGGTCACCTGACTTGCTCAGTTTGTCGCGAACCCATGTGACATCCGTCCGCCCCAAATGCGGGGCTCGATAAAACGGTTCGAATGCCAAGCCAGGTATGTGATCGTAACGACCCGTGTCGATTCCCAAGAACTGCCAATCGTCCGCGGTTCGCAGGCAGAAATAGCTTGCTTGCTGCCGTTGGTCATGAGCGTTGAGTTGGTCGATTGAGTCATAAAAGCCGACTCCGCCTGAGTAGTAATCGTGGTTGCCTGGGATTGTAAACACGGGCGGCCGCGGAACTCCGGCTCTGGCGCAGGAGCGATCTATTGCGCCCACGAAGTTGTTCCGAACCTCCTCGACAGTGCCGGAATAATAGACGTCGCCAAGATGGATCAGTGCTGTGGGCCGGGTCTTGCGGATGAGGGCTGTCAGCATGGCCTCCGCGTCGGCCAGACCCGTACCCCAATCACCAATCACGCC
>WNFD01000241.1_pt1 | contig 52202 bp, 26 predicted proteins | sample 5400491 | NCBI WGS metagenome assembly WNFD01 (sample SAMN13153343, study PRJNA577476) | soil metagenome | isolation source: 120 cm saprolite under Douglas fir tree site 2 hole 2 replicate 2 | place: USA:California | collected 2015-04-18
GCCGGAGTCGCCATGAACTTGCCTTGACCCCTCCGCAGGAGAATAGGACTTAAGCCGATCCGGACATACCGTCGATAGACTCTCTAAACGGTGAGCTCGCCGGCGCCGGCTCCGGTAGACACGGTCAGCTTGGTTGCCGCCAGCTGCACAACGGGCTGGGCGGATTGGGAACACGGAAACCTCTGGCTGGCACCAGACGGCCTGGCCGAATCCCGCTCGGTTGGGCCGTTGCTTACGCTCACACCTTCCAGGGCATCGACCCAGCGATTCGGCACATTGTCTCGATCACGCCTGATGACCTGTCGCAAGCCTGACGGACTCGCCGCGCGTCTATGGATGGAAGCTTCCTCAGCGACGAAACGGCGGACCACCACCACAACATCTGGCATCCATCAAGCCCCGTTCCGGGGTTTGCCGTCCGGCGAGGGCTTAACGCTTGTCCAAAAACGAACACCCGCTCAGCTCGCGTACTAGCGCTCAATCTCTGCGGCATGGTGATCCATGATCACGCGCCGGTCAGCTTCAGCTACGGAGTCAGCTCGCCAGTCTCGGCGTCCAAGCGTCGGCGAGCAGGGTCTATTTCTTGACCTGCTCTACTCGGGCGAGGTGCTCATTGGCTTCCGCCACCGCGAGCTCGATCTCATCCAGTACTGCGAGACTGCGGGATAGGTCGTCCAGCCCTCTCATCGGCCGTGAATTGGGCCACGTTGAGTCGCCGACGCGCTCGGGCGTCAAGGGGGGCTCAATTGACGGCATCAACTCCTATATTGGGCCCCCATGCAGCCTTCTCCAACGCTCTCACCGGACGGCAAGTATTGGTGGGACGGCCAGACCTGGCAGATGCTGCCGACCCTCGCTGACGCTCCGGAACTCGGCGTGGCGCGTGCAGCAGACCCGTCCGACTTTGGACAAGTCGTTGGTGCCGTGGTGCTTTGGGCAGACCTACTACTCGGGATCGGCATCGTCGCCCTGGGGGCTATCGCGCTGATAGATCTGCTGATTCCCGGCCATCCCCAAGCCGGCGGGGTGCCGCTCGTAGTAGTCGATGTCGCGGCGGGCGGGCTTGTGGGTCTGCCGGCTGTGCTCCAGACGAAGTGGTTTGCTCGACCTGCGCACCCTGCCTCCGTCGACAGGTCCTGGATGCCGTGGGTGCTGTGGGCCATCATTGTGTTGGGGATCGGCATCGCCGCCCTTGGGATGGTCGGACTCCTCGATCTGCTGAGTCCTCACCACTCCAAGACTTTGACCGCCGCTCCGGGTGTAGGTCTGATCGGTTTGGGCGGGCTCGTCTGCCTGGGGCCGACGCTCAGGCTCCGTGGTTTCGGCTTGTTGGTTTCACGGCGGACTCAGGCGCAGAGATCCGCGAAGCTCACCCGACCTCTAACGCGCTCGGAGCGTGCCCGTATGCGACTCGCGATCAGCGGCATGGTGCTTCTTGTTGTCGGAGTGTTTGTGGCCACCGCAAGCAAGGCCGGCGTTGGCTGGGCTCTCGTTGCAACCCTGGCATCTGCCGTCGCCTTTGGTGTTCCGGTCAGCATGGCGTGGGCTTGGCAACGTGGACGCCCGTCGCAAGAACCGACTCCCTTCGTTCCACCGCCACTCCCGACCTTAACTGAGTCAATCGGAGTTAGACCGATTCTGACCCTACGGCCGACCCCATCCGCTAGGTGGGTAACAGCGCTCTTCCTCATTAGTCTCGGTGGGGGCCTCCTGGGAGTCGCCATTTGGAATTGGATGGGTGGCCGGCGCGAGATATGGGCCCTGATTGTGATCGCCGCCATTTTTGTTGCGATGGCGTACTTCTACTGGAGCATGTGCATCCAGGCTGACGACACGACCATCGCCGTCAGATTTGCCGTGACGCGCCGCTACGACCGGCGGGAGGTTGTAGCTATCCGGATTGGAAGTTTTGTAATTAGCTACTACGGGGGGTCGGGGCGCCGCGTCAGCTTCCTACGGTCGGACGGGTCAGTCTTGTTCACCACGCTTTTCTATTGGTGGGGGAAGGATCAGTTGGAGGCGCTTGCGAGCTATCTGGGAATACCGATTGAGCTCGCCGATTGATATGTAGGCCTGCTTCTAAGTTCCGGTTGATGGGCACGTTTGGCGCGGATTTCGATCTGTACTACGCCGTCGGCAGTTTCAGGCCCCTGAGAAGCAGAGCGTTGACGGCGACCAGCAGACTTGAGCCCGACATCGAGAGGGCTGCAATTTCTGGTCGCAGAACGAGTCCAAAGCTCGGTTCGAAGACGCCGGCAGCGATGGGAATCGCGATCGCGTTGTAGCCCACTGCCCAGCCGAGGTTCTGCCGCATCTTGCGAAGTGTCGCCCGTCCGATCGTGATCGCGGTTGCAACGTCGAGTGGATCGGAACGCATCAGGACGACATCGGCGGTCTCGATGGCGACATCGGTGCCGGCGCCGATGGCTATACCGAGGTCGGCCTGGGCCAGCGCGGGCGCGTCGTTGACGCCATCGCCGACCATCGCCACCTTCTTGCCCCCTCGCTGTAGTTCGGCGATCTTGCTTGCCTTGTCGGCGGGCAAGACCTCAGCCAGCACCTCACGGATGCCAAGTTCGCGAGCGATCCGTTCGGCGGTGGCGCGGTTGTCCCCTGTGAGCATCACGACATCGACGCCTTGGTCCTGCAGTGCCTCAATCGCCATCTTCGCGGTTGGGCGCGGAGCGTCGCTGATGCCGATCACTGCCGCAGCACGCCCGTCGACCGCAACCACCACGACGGTTCGCCCCTCAGCCGACATGGCGGCGCGCTTGCTTGCCAAACCGTCGAGGCCGACCTTCTCCCGGTCCATCAGCCTCGCGTTTCCCACGGCCACGCGATGGCCCTCGACCACGGCCAGCGCGCCATGCCCGGGCACATTCTCGAAGTCCGTAACCGAGAAGCGCGCTGCGCCCACCTGCTCCGCGCGGCGAACAATCGCCTCGGCGAGTGGATGCTCCGAGTCTCGCTCGACCGCTGCAGCAAGCGCGAGGACTTGCCCCTCTGACAAGCCGTCGGCGTGCAACTCGGTGACTTCGGGTTCACCCTTGGTCAGAGTCCCAGTCTTATCCATGACCACGACCTGGACTCGAGCAGCTGCTTCGATTGCCGCTGCGTTCTTGAACAGGATTCCGCGCTTCGCACCCAGGCCGGTGCCCACCATGATCGCTGTCGGTGTGGCCAGACCCAGAGCATCCGGACAGGTGATGACGACCACGGTGATGGCGAAGAGGATGGCTTGGCTGAAGGTGCGCCCGGCGAGCAACCAAACGATCAAAGTCAGAGTGCCGCCGACCAGAGCCACCAGCACCAGCCAGAAGGCAGCCCGATCCGCCAGCTGCTGCCCGGGCGCTTTCGAGCTCTGGGCCTCCTGTACGAGTTTCACAATCTGGGCCAGGGCCGTGTCCGAGCCGACCTTTGTGGCACGGGCACGCAGCGTCCCGTTCATGTTGATCGAGCCGCCAATCAGCTCGGCGTCCGGCGTCTTCGAGACCGGCAGGCTCTCTCCGGTGACCACCGATTCGTCTACCTCGCTGAGCCCATCCTCGACGACAGCGTCGACCGGGACCTTGGAGCCGGGCTTGATGAGGAGGACGTCACCGACCTGCACCTCTGAGGTCGGCACCTCGACTTGCTGGCCATCTCTGATGACGATTGCCTTCGGCGGGGCGAGACTCAGCAGGGCGCGGACTGCGTCGTTGGCACCGCCTCGCGCGCGCATCTCGAGCCAGTGGCCGAGGAGGACAAATGCACTCAACACCGTCGAGGCCTCGTAGAACACGTCTCCGCCTCCGCGGAGCGTGACGACTACCGAGTAGGTCCAGCCGGCGGCGATGGCGACGGCGACCAGGACGTTCATATCGAGAGTTCGGGCGCGGAGGGCGCTGATTGCGCCGTCGAAGAAGATCCTCGCCGAGTAGCCGATCACGGGCAGGCTCAAGATCAGCTGGAAGATGTCGTCTCGCAGACCGAACGGACCCGGAACACCAAAATGCAGCACCTGGCGACCGATCGACGACCAGAGCAGGATCGGCACCGAGAGCACTGCTGCGACCACGAACCGGTTGCGCATGTCTTGAACCATGGCGGCCATCGACATCCCGGCATGCCCGCCATGGCCCATCACCTCATGGGGGGAGCGCATTTCGTCGGCCGCCTTCAATGCAGTTTCCTTAAGCGAGTCACGTCGCCTGGCAACATGCCAACAGGTTCATCACTGGCCCATCATTCCCCGCATCATGGCCGGCATTCCATCGTGCACGAATCCACTCACCTCTTGCGCGTGCGCGCGGATGGCAGTTGTAATCCGCGGATCGCTCGAGGTCTCTGTCACAACCACGCCCTTGGGGGTAAACGTCAGCTCTCGTTGGTAACTCGTCGAATTACGGAATAGAGTCGGGAGGCTTGAGCTCATGCACGTGACCTCGGCATGCTGGCTGAGATGCGTGTACATGCTCGATACGTGAGCTTGGAGCAGGGCGACCAAAGCGGGAGCATCGGATTCAGTCGTGGTGCGTACTCCACCCTCAATCGTTTCGACCGTTCGTCTTAACTCATTGTGGCGGTCGAAGAGTTTCGTATAGCTGCTCATGTCGGCCTGGGTCGCGCTGCCCATCATTTCCGATCCCATCATCCCGCCACCGCCGACGGACTTCAGGGCATCTCGAAGCAGGTTGCCACCGGCAAGCCCCAAAGCGAGCAAGGCCCCGCCGGCGGCCAAAAGACCGAGCGCAGCGCGCCGCGTGATGCCAGTCACAGAACCCTCAGTCCAACCCCTGATGCTGGATGACTACAGGCTGATAGTAGCAATGGAGCCAATCGCAGATTGCGCTTCCCGAATGGCGGTCCCTTCGGCGCCCAAGGTCCGCGAGCCGAAAGAAATCGAACTGCTTGCATTTGCCTACGCACTTGGTCCAGGCACCCAGCCCCCACACCTTGTCATCGACCTCGGCGGCCTCCATTTCGGCGCTGGCATTCAGTGGCGGAATCGATCTCCGCTCGCGAACGTTCATCGCCCTGCATGTGCTTTTGGTATTGGTCGCGGCCGCGGCGCAATGGAAAATCCAGCGTCGAGGTCGAAGTAGCGAGACCCTAGAACTCTGGCTCCGACGAGGCCGGTTCTGCGCTGCCCGGGCGCGCCCGACCAGGCGCTGGGCCGAGTTTCCAGGACCGGTACAAAGCTGTGACGACAGCAAGCGCGATAAATCCCAAGGCGATCGCCTGGACTGCGATCGGCAGGCCTCCGAGCCGGACCGAGACATTGCCGGCAAGGCCGGTCGCCCAACGGTTCCATGCCTCCAACCAGCCTGGGAGATAGGTGCTCTGTCCGGTGTAGGCAATCACCAAGGCGAGGATCCCGATGGCGAGAAACATGACTGCGGCAACGCCGTCGGTCCACCGCAAAGACCATCGCCAAATTCGGATGCGTCTTGTTCGTAATGGCAAGCCCGCGGAGTTTGGGCGGACGCGATCCCAAACCAGCACAGCGACCAAGAGCGGGAAGACCATGCCGAACACATAAGCCAGGCCAAGGCCGAGGGCTCCGGTGACCGACGACGCAAGGGCAGATAGGGCGACGACTCCGGCGAGCACGGGCGCGCAGCAGGAGCTGGCGACGCCCGCCGTCAATCCGAGGGCGAAAATGCCGCCCGGCGTCGATCCGGAAACGCGAAACCGCAGCATCGGAAACGGCAGCGACCAGGGCCGGCCCGAGAGCACCTGGAGTGCCAGGAGCACCAGGAACAGGCCGACGACGAAGAAGATGACGCGGTGCTGCGCGGCAAGCAGCTGCCCGAGAAGTCCGACCCCGAGCACGATCGGCAGCATCACCGAGGCAATGCCGGCCGCGAAGATCGCCGCCATGGCCGGCAGCCGCAGGCGTCCGCGCTCAAGCGCCGCACCGACGAACGTCGGCAGAAGCGACACAACACAGCAAGGAGCGAACAGGGCCAGCACGCCGCCCAGGAAGGCTGCAATCAGCGAGCTCGAGTAGACGAGCGCGTTCACGAGACTCTGGCCAGGCGGCGCCGAACCCCGCCCTCAGAGATCCGGCCGTAGCCGAGTAGTTCATCCCCGGCGTAGAGCGCGGGCGGAAACGGGACACCGTCACGGCGAACAACGTCGGCTTCTGGGCTTTCCCAGGCAAGCTCCTCGATCTCAACCTTGAGTTCAGCTGCCAGGCGGTGCGCGACGGTCCGCGCATGACCGCAAAGATGGCAGTCGACCGCAGTGACCAGGGTTAGGCGCGAGGTCATCGAGGAATCAGGCGGCCCTAACAGCTGCCACGACCTGGTCGACGGGAACGTGCATGGAATCTGGAGCCAACTGCTTCCAGGTCACTCGCCCAGAGGCGTCGACCACGAAGATCGAATGGCCATCTACCGCCCCCATGTCCATGCCGCTGGGAAGCCGGAAGACGCCGAAGCCGGAACCTAGCGCGTGATTTCGATCCTCAAGGATCGGAAATCCAAGGTGGAGTTGGGCTGCAAGTGAGGTCGAGGTCGAAGCCGGGTCTGTGCTCACGCCCACCACCTGGCCGCCGGCAGCCTTGATCGCATCCAACTGTCCCTGCAGCTCCACGAGCTGCTGTTGACAGGCGCCTCAAGCGCCTCCTTCATAGAAGTAGACGACCAGTTTCGAGCCGCGGAAATCGGTCAGCGACACCGTGCGACCGTCGCTGGATGGAACGGAGTCGGTGGGCACGGGTGATCCGACGGCAAGGCCACCGCCACCGCCTTCGTTGCCTCCGGAAGCGGGGTGCCCGAGTTGCGTGACAGCGACAAAGGCTGCGACGAGAACCACGACGCCGCCAGCAATCGCGTACGGCCACCAGTTACCTGAATTGGAGCGAACTGGGGGTCGCTTGGACTTTGACCTCGTCCGGCCAACCAGCGGGTCGCGACGTTTCTCGCTCATCGCGCCAGTCTACTAGCAGCCCGTAGTATCAAATCGGTGGCCAGTGAGCATTCGCGTACCAGGCCAGCACTGGCGAGATCAACGGCAGCCATCGATCGGTGATAAGAAGTACTCCCATTGCAACCAGCAGAGCGCCCGATACCGGCTGGAGGAACGCTGTGATGCGGCCGGCGGACCGCAACCACGGGCGGACCCGCGCCACCGAAACACCCAACGCAAGGAACGGCACACCAAGGCCGAGGCTGTAGGCGGTCAGCAGCAGCACTCCCTGGCTCAAGCTGGCCGTCGTTCCTGCGAGCGTCAACACCGCACCCAACACAGGTCCGATGCAGGGGGTCCACGTAATTGCAAAAGCCGCTCCGAGGAGCGGTGCTGTCCAGAGGCTGCCTCCGGCCAGCCGCTTGCTCCAGTCTCCACCCCGGCTGAGAAAACCAATACGTCCTTCGAGAAGGAGCACGGCACCCATGACCGCTATAAAGACCCCCGCAACGCGCTCAACCGGCAAACGGTTGGATAGGAGCAAGGCGCCAAGCTCCGAAGCCGTCGCACCGAGCGAAATGAATACCGTAGTGAAGCCAAGGACGAAAAGCGCCGCCGCCGCTATCGTCCGGTTCCGGTGAGCGGGCGCCTCGCCGCCGAGTCCCGTCACATAGCCGAGGTAACCGGGCAGCAGGGGCAGGCAACATGGCGACGTGATGGAAATCACTCCCGCGACGAACGCGATGGCAATGCCCGGTTCGCCCACTCCGGGCATCCTAGTACTATCGCTCACTAGTAACGTGGGAGCCTTGACCAGGCGCACTCTGCTCATCCGGCGTGCGCCGCTGGCGCTGGCAATCGGAGTCGCCACGGCTGTCTTGGGCAACCTCTTGCTGACGCCGGTGACTGGCGACGTTCTCTTGCTCCTGACTGCAAGGCAGGCAGACCATATCGTCGCCACGTCGGTCGATCTGCATTCCGCTCAGGGTTGGATGACACTGGGGTCGATTCCGGCGCGCGCGGTGCCCAAAGCGCCGGAAACGGCTGAGGCTTTTTTGGTGCGGGTGCCCGTCGGGAGCTACGACCATGTCCGCTTGGCCGGCCTGTCCGTACCAGTCGTGCTCGGGGTGCAGAAGGACATCCTCAATCCACTGCTGGTGGGGGTCGACGCTGGGCGACCGTTGCCGGACTCGGCGTACGGCGGGACACAAGCGGTGAGCCTCGGGCTCAACGAGCTATCCGGCCAGCTAAAGGCAATGCTCCCGTTCAGATTGGTCGACCAATTCGGCCGCCCTTTCACGAATTCCGACATCGCTGGTCATGACGTCCTGCTGGCTGCCTTTCACACCAGTTGCCGTGAGACGTGCCCGCTCGTCGCGGGCCTCTTCCTCCAATTACGCCAGCGGCTTCCGCCGTCGGTCCTTCTTGTCGAGGTCACGACGGATCCATTGGAGGACACGCCCTCTGTGCTGCGCGACTACGCCGGTCGCATCGGAGCGTCATGGACCTTTGCCACTGCCGATCCCCAAACGCTGGCTGCCTTCTGGAAGCCGTTCGACGTCGTGTTGAGCACGAGCGATGTCCACCGCTCAACGCTGGTTCTCATCGACCGCCACGGCTATATCCGAAGTTACTTCCTCGGTGCCCCTGACGTTGGTGGCACACTGCCGGCTCCGCTGGACTCGCAGCTCAGCGCCGCCGGCCGACAACTCTTGTCGAGTCACGGCAACGGTTGGGGCGACTCACAGATCCTCGATGCACTGCAGGCGGTCGGCGGGCTCGCGTCTCCATCTTCCTCTGGAGGCGGACCGGCGCCAGCGCTCATTCTGGAAACGCTCAACGGCACGCGCGTCAGCCTTGCCGACTTCCGAGGGCGTCCGGTTTTGATCAACTTCTGGGCGACCTACTGCGCACCGTGCCGACGTGAGATGCCGCTGATCGAACGGACTGCTGCGCAGCATCCCCGCTTGGTTGTCCTGCTCATCGACGAGCGCGACAGCCACCAATCGGCCTCCGCCTTCGTGAACGAGCTCCAAATCACCTCCACCGTCCTGTTCGACGGTGACGGCAAAGTGGGCGATGCCTATGGGATAAGTGGTCTGCCGACGACCTTTTTCATTCACCCCGACGGCGGGATCGAGGGACGATACATCGGTGAGACCAACGCCGAAATCCTTGGCCCACACATCAGCGCAATCGGCGCGTAGCCGAAAGGCGCCGCTAGCTGCCGTCGCTCCCGCGACGCCCGGCGACAGATGGCTGGCGTGGATGCTCCTCGGCGTCGGCCTGCCTTGGCTCGCATACACGCGCCTCTACTTCTTTTTACACCCGCGCCATCTCACCTTCGATGGCGGCCTGTTCATGTGGTACTTCAACAAGCCCGATCCTTTCTGTGGCGGCACGCGCACATTTGCCTGGATGTGGAGAGGGGACGTCGGTCGGGCAGTTGGGGTCTATCCGCTCGGTCCACTGTTGTTCGTGGCGACGGTCGTCCTGGTGGTCTACGGCCTGTACGTGCTGATCACCCGACGTGCCGTGCAAATCAACCTCTCGCCGGAGATGGTTCGCGGTGTGCTTGTCGTCGGTTTCGTAGCTTTGGGACTGAACTGGATCGCTAAGCTGGTGTGGCTCGGCATGTGAGCTCTCGGGGCCGGGATCGCTAGCCGAGAATCGCCGCCATGTAGACCTCCAGTTGCTGGGCATCAACCGGCCCGATGACCCGGCTTTGGACAGTCCCGTGGCGGTCGACGAAATATGTCTCGGGCGGGGCGGTGACTCCGAAGTCGTGATACGAGCCGTGAATCGCGGGCCCGACCGGATAAGGACTCTTGATCTCGGCTTCATAGGCACGCGCGGCGCTGTCGGTGTCCTGTATGTCGACCCCCACGAATTGCGCTTTGCCCGAAGCACGCTCCGCCGCTGCCGCGAGAGCCGGCGCCTCCTGACGGCACGGTACGCACCAGGAGGCCCAGAAGTTGATCACCAAGGGCGTGCCTTTCAACGTTCGAAGGCTGATCAGCTCGCCGTCGAGGGACCGGATCGTGAGGTCGGGGACCTGACTTCCAACCAGCGAGGTGGGTTGCTTCTGCGCTGCGTGGAGCAGACCCCATCCGAGGGAGGCGAAGAGCGTGCCCGCCGCGAGACCGCCAACGACCCAGGCCGCGAGTACTCCACGAGTCACTGAGGGTAACTGCACTCTTACTATCTGGCCCTAGTAAGAATAGCTGTCGGTCGCGCTATGATCGCCGGTGATGACTCGACGAGACGATCAGCTGACCCGGGCGATGTCACTACTGGGTCCCCTCGAGGGCAGGTTGATGAAGCTGATCTGGGACGGCCGCGTCCACGAGCCGTTCATCGTCCGCGACGTGCTTGCGCTGACCCCGGAGCTCGCCTACACGACGGTCATGACCACTCTCAACCGCCTGGCAGACAAAGGTCTTCTGAGCGTGACGAAGATGGGTTCGCATCAACCTCACAAGTACCGGGCCAATGGGGGAGTGAAAGATTTCCTGGCCGATTCGGGTCGTGCCGAGGTCGATCGCCTTGTCGAGCTTTACGGAGATGCCGCCCTCGCCGCCTTCGCCGCGCGCCTCGATCGGCTGTCGCCGGCTACACGCGAGGCACTCAAGAGGCTGCGCTCGCGGTGACCGGGCGCCGGCTAGTCCTACTGGCTGTGTTGGCTGCCGTTCCCGTTGCTTGTCTCAGCACGGTTGCGGGTTGCCAGTCGGGCGGAACGTGTGGCTGGATTCCGACGCAGGGCACTTCGTGGTGGCCCGCAGTCTACGTGCCACCGCTGCTCGTAATTTTGGCTTCGGCTTTGGCCTGGACCCTCAAGTTCGGACTCGTGGCCTCCAGGGCAGCGCGCGAGTTGGCAAGGTTGCCGCGCATTCCCATTCCGACAAAACTAATTCGCACGGCGAGTGCAGTCGGGCTTGAGCGCATTGAATGTGTCCGAGGCGAATCCCCGGTGGCTTTCTGCGCAGGCATAGTTCGGCCCACCGTGTTCATCAGTGAAGCGGCGGTTGCAGGACTTTCCGACTCCGAGCTGCTCGCCGTGCTTCACCACGAAGGGGACCACGCGCGGCGCCACGAACCGCTATGGCGAACTGCCCGAACCGCTGCCGCAGAGGTACTCACGTTCCTTCCCATCGTCACCTGGTGGTCAGAACGGCAGATCGCACTTTCCGAGCTGAGTGCGGATGCCGCCGCCGAGCGGATGGTGGGCCGATCTGCGCTCGCCGGGGCTCTGCTTCTTATGACCGCCCCAGCGATTCCGCTGGCCGCCTTTGTAGGGCACGCCGAGCTGCGCGCTCGTCGACTGCTCGGCATCCGAATTGATGAGCCGAAAGCTCCGCGGGCGGTGTGGGCGGCAAGCTTTGTTTACTCATGGCTCGCCCTCAGCTTGGCTGGATGCCTATTCGCGGTTCTGGTTGCGATTACACGCTAGGAGCGAAGATCAGGCGCGGGCAAGGCCGTAGCCTTTGCCTTCGAAAGCCCGGCGGATCTCGTCTTCGCTGATCTTCTTGTCGTCATAGTCGATCTCTGCGCGCTGCTTGTGAAGGCTCACTTTCAGACTTCGGATGCCCGCCAACTCGTCCTCGAGCCCTTCCAATGTCATCACGCATGCCGAGCAATGCATGCCCTTGACGCTGAACACTTGCTTCGCCATGTCTCAGTCTCCTCAGGTGAACTCGAAGTAACCGCTGTACATGCCCATCGAGCATGTGTACCGCAGGTTTCCGTTAGCGGCGCTGGCCGGAATGTTGATCGTGGTCTGGCCGGTCTCGGGCAGCGTCCGCTGGTAGCCAATCGCAGGGATCACGAAGCCCCGTGTACACCCGGTCGTGCCGTTGCTAACAACTGTCAGGCTGACCGGCTTGCCGGCTGGCGCCTTGATCAAGTCTGGGGAGTAGCCGGTGTTGTAGACCTGGATCGTGATTGCTCCGTTGGCGTCCGGCTGAGCTGCGACCTCTGGCGAACCGCCGCTGGCCTCGGCCAGCGACACCGCAGCCGCGTTGAGCAGATTGGAAAAGGAGTACGGCGACCCCATTAGGTTCAGCCCACCTTCGATCGAGACGAGGCCGAGAATCAGGACGACAGCCCCTGCCAGCTGCAGAAATCGTGTGTGCAGCACCTCCCCCAGGCGTGTCGCGACGTAGGCCAGGCCAAAGAAAACTGGAGTAGTGCCGAGGATGAAGGCGAACATGATCGCCGCTCCCAGAAGCGGTGACCCGGTTCCAACGGCGAGCACCATCATCGCCTGGGTTACGCCACAGGGAATGAAAATCGTCAGCGTGCCCAGGAACAACGGAGTGGCGACCGTGCTCGCATTGTTCTTCGCGTAGCGCCGGATGAAGCGAGTTACGAATCGGGGCGGCTCGATTACGAAGTAGCGAAAGATCGGATGCAGGTTGAACAGCCTTGCCGCGGTCCCGAGCATGAATACGCCAATTCCAATTTGAAGCGCCGCCCGGCTGTATGGACTGAGCTGGAGGACTGAGCCGATCCAACCCAAGAAGATCCCCAGGATGGTGTAAGCGACCAGCTTGGCGCCCAAGAAGAGAGCGATTGGCGTCGCCGCGTTGCGGCGCTTGGGCTTTTCAGGTTGTGCCAGAGTCGCAAGCGCCGCGCGCTCTCTGCGTCGCTGCTCCTTGGTCAAGCGGCGGTTCGAGCGCTTCTTGCGCTGGGCGACCACGTGTCTGATCGCAAGTTGAGCCGTCACATCCGCCTCGGCCTGGCGGGCGACCGACGTGGCGAGCAGGCCGGCCTGTACGGCCAGACAGCTGAGCCCGCCGGTGGTTACGCCGGTCACGAAGGCGAGGCCCAGAAGGTTGGTGGAGGCATCGAAGGTCACGGGGTTGATATCCAACCAGGCGGAAACTGGTCGACCCGGGCGGCCACGGCGACGAGTCTACTACCTGGGCATAGGAACCTGGCTTGTGCGCCCGCACCTGCTACTATGCCTCGATAGTTACCTGAGGAGGTTGCCTGTGGACCATATCCTTCCGTACCTGTTCCTTCTGGCCTGTCCGATCTCGATGGGCGTGATGATGTGGATGATGATGCGCAAGGATCAGGGCCAGGCTTCGGCGCCGACGAGTGACCCTCGTGTCGCCGAGCTGGAGAGTCAGGTCGGCGAGCTGCGGATGGCACTCCACCAGCGACAGGAGGTTGAAACGGCGGCCTCGACGTCCAACCTGGACAGAGAGTGACTGCCGGCACTGCCGAGGTCGCGCCGATGGATTCGGAACCATTCCGAACTGAAATTAGTAATACCCCCGAGGGGTATACTTGTCAGGGTGCCAGGCTACAAATCGCACAAAACTCAGGTCCAGGCTCGCCTCAAGCGGATTGAGGGTCAGGTCCGTGGTGTCCAGAAGATGGTGGACGAGGATCGCTACTGCATCGATGTGCTCACGCAGGTAGGCGCGGCGAAGGCAGCACTAGACGCAGTCGCTTTGCTGTTGCTCCAGGACCACACCGAACATTGTGTGGTCGAGGCCATCCAGGCAGGCGACGGCTCAAAGAAGGTTCTCGAGCTCAACGAGGCGGTTCAGCGACTGGTTAGGGGACGGTGAGGTTGCAGCTATGAATCCGGCGGACATCGCCGTCGTCCTCGTCGGACTTGCCCTCAGCGGAATTTTGGGCTGGTTCTTCTTCGGGCCCAAGAAAGCGCACTCGGCAACCCAGCTCGGGAACGTCCAAGAAGTCACTGTGACCGTGAAGGGCGGGTACTTGCCTGACCTGGTGCGAGTTCGCCAGGGAGTACCCCTGCGGATCGTCTTCGACCGCCAGGAGAGCGGCGAGTGCACCTCGCGGGTGGTTTTTCCTGACTTTGCCCTGAACACGTCGCTCTCTGCTTACGGGCAGACGACCGTCGAGCTCCTGCCGGACCGTGCCGGTGAGTTCGGGTTCGCCTGTGGGATGAACATGGTCCACGGCAAGCTGATCGTCGAGCCGAGCACCAACGGGCACGGAGCACCACCCGCCGTCGCTCGACCGAACGGCGACTCGCGCAGCTCCGAGCCTGACGTCGCGATCGAGCCGGACCAACTGGCCGAAGACCACGAGATGGCCGAGCGCAAGGCTGAGATCAGAGACCTCACTCTTCGGATGTCTGTTGGCACCGTGCTCACCGCCCCGGTTCTGTTTGCAGCCATGGCGGGCAGCGTCCTTCCGGTCGGGATTCTCGCCAACCATTGGCTACAGCTGGCGCTGATTACGCCGGTCATGTTCTTCTCGGGCTGGCCCATCCACCGCACCGGCTGGCTCAGCCTCCTCCACCGGCAGGCTGAGATGAATTCGCTGATCACGCTCGGCACATCAGCGGCATTTGGCTACAGCCTGATCGTGACGGTAGCTCCGGGAATCCTGCCGGCCGGACTCCGCGACGTGTACTTCGAGGCTGCCGGCGTGATCATCACCTTGATCCTGCTGGGCCGTCTCTTTGAGGCCCGGGCGAAAGCCGGCACGGGCGAGGCGATTCGAAAGCTGATCGGCCTACGGGCGCGCACCGCGCGTGTCGTCCGTGACGGCTCGGAGACGGACATCAGGATCGAGGATGTGGTCGCGGGCGACATCATCACCGTCCGCCCCGGCGAGAAAATACCCGTCGACGGCGAGGTGGTCGACGGCGAGTCCTCTGTCGATGAGTCGATGGTTACCGGGGAGCCGATCCCGGCCACCAAGCGGCCAGGCGACACCGTCATCGGCGCCACGATCAACCGCACAGGCTCATTCCACTTCCGAGCCATCCGGGTCGGCCGCGACACGATGCTCGCCCAGATCATCAAGCTGGTCCAGCAGGCTCAGGGCTCGAAGGCACCGATTCAGCGCGTCGCGGACACCATCTCCAGCTATTTCGTGCCCGCGGTCATCGGCATCGCGATCTGGACGTTCGTGGCCTGGTTCGTGGTGGGACCCCAACCCGCATTCACCTCGGCGATGGTGGCTGCAGTGGCCGTGCTCATCATCGCCTGCCCTTGCGCGCTCGGCCTGGCTACCCCGCTCTCGGTGATGGTCAGCACCGGCAAGGGAGCCGAGCAGGGCATCCTGATCCGCTCGGCTGAGGCTCTCGAGACCGCGCACAAGCTGAACACCATCGTGCTGGACAAGACGGGAACGATCACGCGCGGCCAACCTGCGCTTACAGATGTCGTCACCCTCAGCGATATTCAAGAAGACGAGCTTCTGCGGCTGGCCGCCTCGGCCGAATTGCCTTCGGAGCACCCCTTCGCCGCGGCGATCATTGCCGGAGCCCGATCGCGCGAAATCCTACTCAGCCAACCCGCGGGATTCGATTCCATCACGGGCAAGGGTGTCCGTGCCAGAGTCGACGGTCGGTCGATCCTGATCGGAAATCCCGCCCTTTTTCGTGATGCCGGCATCGACATCGCGGCTCTGGAGGGCGAGGCGGACCGGCTTTCGGCCGATGGCAATACGCCGCTGCTTGTGGCCATCGAGGGCCAGCCGGCCGGCGTCCTCGCGGTTGCCGACACACTAAAGGAAGAGTCCGTGGCCGCTGTGGCCGGCCTGCAAGCGCTCGGCCTCGAGGTCGTGATGATTACGGGCGACAACCGTCGCGCGGCGGCCGCGATCGCGCGCAAGGTGGGCATCGGCCGAGTGCTCGCGGAGGTCCTTCCTGATCGCAAGGCCGCCGAAATCCGGCGGTTGCAAGCGGAGGGGAGACAGGTGGCGATGGTCGGCGACGGCATCAACGACGCGCCGGCGCTAGCTCAGGCCGATATCGGCCTGGCGATCGGCAGTGGCACCGATGTGGCGATCGAATCGTCAGATATCACACTCATCTCCGGCGCGCTCACTGGGGTGGTCACCGCGATCCAGCTCAGCCGGTCCACGATGCGGAACATTCGCCAAAATCTGTCGTTCGCGTTCGCATACAACGTGGTCGGCATCCCGATCGCTGCAGGTGTTCTCTACCCGTTTGTGGGTCTACGTCTGAGCCCCATGATCGCCGCGGCCGCGATGGCGATGAGTTCGCTGTCTGTTGTTTCCAACGCGAACCGCCTTCGCGGGTTCAGGTCGAAGCCAGTTCAACCAATAGCCATCGGACGTTCAGCGGCTGAGCCCAGAGTTGAGGTCGGTGCGGATGATGCACGGCCTATGCAAGAAAGTGCCCCATGGGGCGAAGGAGACGACATGAGTGAGAAAACGACCGTCACCGATCCGGTATGCGGAATGTCAGTCGATACCGCGACCGCCGAGTACAGGTCCTTCCACGACGGCAAGGCCTTCTACTTCTGCTCCGCCGGCTGCAAGGCTAGCTTCGACAAGGATCCCGCAAAATTCGTGGCCGCCGGCGCCAAGGGCGGGCACGAAGGCCATTAAGCATCGAGGCGCAACCATCCCAGCCGTCGGCCACGAAGGGATTGCCTAGTCGTTACTTGGTCGCGAGGCCGGGCGTTCGGTCAGCGAATGGCAGCTAAGGTCGTCGTCGTACTGGGAGCCCTATTGTTCGCTGTCGCTTGCCAGCTGCCGGGCTCGTCCTCGAGCTGCAACGCCCAGATCGATTGGGTCAATTTCATCCAGGTCGGGTCAACGCAATACGTCGCGGGGCCAGAATCGCTCACCGTCGTTCCAGAAAGCGAACTGGGCCCTGTCTACGCCCACGTCAAATTCAAGGTGAGCGGGAATGTCTGCGACCCCAACTACCGGTTGAAGGATGGCGACGCGGCATTCCTGGATCCGGGAACGCCGATCTATCAAGTGGCAGGCCAACCCTCCAGCCAGCAGTTGGCTGCGCGGTTCAACGGCAATATCGTCGTCTACGGAGCGATGCCGCCGGCGTCCTAGCCGGACGAGCACCGGTACCTGAGTACTATCCAGCACCCGACGTTGCAGGGCCTGTCAAGGGCCCGGCCATCGCCCGGCGTCATGCGCGAGAGGTGCGGTCATAGCGCGCCAGGATTGCCTCACCCACTCTCTCGATCGACCTGAGTTGCAGGTCGACGGGCGCGACGAACAGTCGCTCACCCGCTCCGAGCGCGGTCGGGATCACGAGCAGCCGGTACTCGTCGACGGCATCGGCGGCGGCCAGCGCGTGGACGACACTCGTGCTCCCGAACACGACCACGTCCCGAACGCGTGTGAGATCGGCCACCCCGGCCGCGAGCTCGCCCTCGAGCAGCGACGAGTTGCTCCAGGCGTCGAGAGCCGGCGCGGACCGCGACACGACGACCTTCGGAATTCGGTTCATAACGTTGGCGAACTCGTCCGAGCGGTTCGGCCAGCGGCGGGAGAACGCCTCCCACGTCGTGCGACCCACCAGGAGCACGCCCGTATCGAGGATCGAACCGAGCTTGAAGTCGTCGCCAGCAACTCTTTTGGGCCCGAAGCGGAACGCCCAGCCATCCGGGTCCTCCACGACCCCGTCCAGCGTGACGAACTGACTGACGATGACCTTGCCCCTGTCCAGAGCGGGTTCCTCCGAGTTGTGTATGGCCGGGTCCACCAGATCCCTCGGTACGAATACGCCTCAGGAGACCTGGTCGGTCTGCTCGCCCACCCGGTCGTCGTCGCCTTCGATGAGGGGGTCGTCGTCGCTTGCCGAATAGCGATCGCGCACCTCGGCTCCGTCGCTGTCGGAGTCGCCAAGGCCTTCCTCGGAATCCGTCTCGACAACGTCTCCCGCCTGCCTGTCCTCGTCGAGCAGCTGCACGTAGGCTCGCTCGGCCTCGTCCCACGTCGGGTACTCCCAGTACTCGGTTCCCTCCGGCACCTCGGCGCCCTCAGTCTCGTCCAGGCCGTGCTGGAAGACGTAGCCAAGCCCGTTCGCGGGATCCTGGATGAGCGAGATGAATCGCTCGCCGGTCAGCTCGGCTCGCTGCGCCGCCTGACCGCTGTTCTCCAGGTCGAAAAGGCGGCTGATGACCTGCTCTTCGCTTCTCTCTTCCATGCCGTTCCCATTCTGGATCAACCTGGGTGTCGGGCGTTCTACTCCGTGCCGTCCTTCCATCTGGGCGCTCGCTTCTCGACGAAGGCGGCGATGCCCTCCTGGCCGTCAGGTGCAACTGCATTGCAGGCGATCGCCTCACCCATCAGCTCGTATGCGTCCGCCTGCTTTTCCTCCACCTGCCGGTAGAAGCCTTCCTTGCCGATCCTGAGCGCGTAGGGACTGAGCTGGGCAAGCTCCGCGACGAGGGCCATGACCTCGGCCTCCAGCCGCTCTAGCGGGACCGCCCGATTGATCAGGCCCCATCTCTCCGCCGTCATGGCGTCGATAAAGCGTCCTGTCAGCAGCATCTCCATCGCATTCTTGCGACCCACGTTGCGGGCCACCGCTACGCCGGGCGTCGAGCAGAACAGCCCGTAGCGCACACCTGACGTGGCGAACCGGCAGTCGTCGCTGGAAATGGCGAGGTCGCACGTCGCGACCAGCTGGCATCCGGCCGCTGTCGCGATCCCATGCGGCGCCGCGATCACGGGGACGTGGACGGACTGCACGGTGGCCATCAGCCGGTTGCAGACGGCGAAGATGTCCCGCTCCTCGTCGAGGTTGCGATTCATCATCTCCTTGAGATCGTGTCCCGCCGAAAACGCGCGGCCGGCGCCCCTCAGCACGATCGCGCGCACCTCGGGCCGTGCGGCCTGGCGCTCGAGCTCGGCGGTGAGCTCCTTCATGAGCCCGGTCGATAGAGGGTTCAGCTGCTGGGGCCGGTTGAGCGTGATGATGGCCGCCGGAGGCGCGTCCTCCACCAACAGGTAGTCGAGCGTCGCCGTCAAGTCGACACCTCCTTTCAGCTCTCTTCTCGATACTGCCGTTTGCCAGTCGAGGGATCTTCGTAGACCCGCGTCAGCTTCCCGGTGGTCGGGTCTTTGAAGACCTCGCTCGTAGGCTTGAAGTTCCCCTCGCTCGCCCCGCGGTAGCGGCGGTCCCAGATGAAGTAGCCCGTGACAGCGAACGCGATCACGACCACCAGGGAGACGATCTGGAACCAGGCGTTCACGAAGCGCTCCGCTCGATGACGGCGGCAGTCCCGTACGCGACCACCTCGGTCATCGTCTGGCCCAGCTCAGAGGAGTCGAAGCGCATCATCACGACCGCGTTGGCGCCCATGGCACGGGCGTTCTCGACCATGCGATCTACGGCGTGACGACGCGTGTCCTCAACCAGGCGCGTGTACTCGACGATCTCGCCACCGCCGAGAGATCGAAGGCCGGCCATGATGTTGCCGCCCAGGCCGCGGCTGCGCACGACCACGCCGAACACCTGACCGAGAGCCTGCTTCACCTCGTAGCCGGCAGGTCGCTCGGTCGTGGTGACAAGAAGCGGAGCCTTGGACGGCTGTTGCGACATCGGGTCGTCCTCCCCACATGTGATTTCCGCCGCGCACTCAGATCGTAGTTCTGCGCACCAGAGAATATGCTCGACCCGTGTACGACAAGAGCGCTCGGATATACGACCTCCTGTACACCGGATCGGGAATCAAGGACTACGAGGCCGAGTCCGCGGAGCTGCACCGCATCATCCAGGACGCATGCCCGACCGCGCACAGCCTCCTCGACGTTGCGTGCGGCACAGGCGCACACCTGGCCGAGCTGCGCCGCTGGTACGCCGTCGAGGGCGTCGATCTCAGTCCAGCGATGCTCGACGAGGCGCGTAAGCGGCTGCAGGGCATCCCGCTGCACCAGGCGGACATGCGGACACTCGCCCTCGGCCGAACCTTCGACGCTGTGATCTGCCTCTTCAGCAGCATCGGCTACATCACCGATCCCTCTGAGCTGCGCTCCACCGTGGGCCGCCTGGCCGCGCACATAGCTCTGGGCGGAGTCCTCATCCTCGACGGTTGGGTTCGACCGGACGCGTGGCGCGGCCAGCGCCTTCCGGAGCCGGACATCGCGCGTGACGACGAGGTCATGGTCGTCCGCCTGGCATTCACCCGCCGCGAAGGGAGCATCACCGACCTGGAGATGCATCATCTCGTCCAGACCGAGGCCGGCGTCGAATATTTTTCGGAGCGGCACCGCCTGGCCTTGACCCCGACCGAAGACTACGTGGCGGCCGTCGAGCAGGCGGGCCTCGCTGCGCGGGTCATCACCGATTACATGCCGTCCCGAGACAGGGTCGTCGGCGTCCGCAAGGCGAACCCGTAATCCACATCTGAAGCTCCGCGCGTCCTCTATATATGTGGAAGGCTCAGGCGGTTGGGGTGAGCCGGATCACCGGGATCTCCCGGTCTGTCTTCCTCTGGTACTCGCCGTAGCGCGGCGCAACCGCGGCGACACGCGCCAGCGCACCCTCGCGTTCCGCCCCCTTGAGTGAATCGGGCAATGCCCGGAACTTACGATTGCCGACCTCGACCCAGACCTTGTCCGGGTTCTTGGCCAGGTTTATGAACCAATTCGGGTGGGTGGGAGCGCCACCGTTCGAGGCAACGATCAGCCAGGCGTCGTCGCCATCCGGGAAGCCTCCCAGCACGTGCGTCCGTTCCTTGCCGGTGTGGGCTCCGACCGTCGTCAGGAGGATGATCGGGAAGCCCATCATCTGGGGCGCAACGGGCTCCTTCGCCCTGCGGTAGCGCGAGATCTGCATGTTGATCAGGGGCTGGAAAAATCTCATCAATGCACCACCAAAGGGCATCTTCGTGCCGCGGCTTCCGCGCGGCGGGATGTCGATCGGCCTCATATCGGGCATCAAACAACTGTAGACGTGCAGGCCCGCTGAGACATTTCAAGAATTAATTGAAATCGCCTCGAAATCGCCCCCAAAAATTTCCTGGGCGCGGTATATTTCTGCAACCACACGGGGTTAGGGTCGTCGTGGTCAGGGAGGAAGGGAGGGTTCTTGGTTCGGCTTTTTTGGCGCACGCCAGCCTCGGGTGGCGCCTGCGTGCGCAGCGTGACAGCCGCGCTCCCCGGCATCGGAGTCGCATTCCGGTGAGCCTTCCGTCCAGCCTGGGAAAGTGGTTGGCGGCCGCCGGCACGATGGGCGCGATGATCGCCCAGCCGATCGCTCCTTTCTTGCCCACCGGCTCGATCACTCCGTCGCCTGGCTCCGACACGACCGCCACCGCCCGCATCACGCCCGCGATCGCGCAGGTTCTCAACGGTCCGAATCCCGGCCAGGTGACCCTGATCATGGACCGGCCTTTCGCGGACGTAAGGGTCGAGCAGATCAGCGAGCAGCTCGGGACCGACGTGGTGGCCTCGTATCCCGCCTTCGGCCAATACATCCTGGCGATACCGCGGATCGAGATCACCATGCAGACCGCCGATGCAGGGACGGTCTACTTTCCAAAGCTGGCGTCGCCAACCGACATCGGCAACTACCTGAACGACAACCAGCTCACCGTCACCCGGTGGGTGCACAACTCCGATTTCCCCGGCCGCATCGCCGAGGTCGCCCTCCCTCGAATCGAGCTGCAGCTCGTCGACCCGTACCGTGGCCTGTTCAGCGCGCGGCTGCCTCACAACGTCGACCCCGCGCGCCTCGCGGCCTGGGCGAGCGGGATGAACCTCGTCGTCAAGAGCTACAACGCCCAGACCGGCGACACGATGCTTCAGCTTTCGGTGTTCGCCAACCTCGGCTATACGATCCCGAGCAGCCCTCTCGCGCATCAGACCATCCGGTACACCCCACCGGCGCCGCTGCCCGCAACCGTTTTCAACACCCCGACCTCATTGACGGTTGTGCCCGGCGCCAACGGCGCCAAGCTGGATTGGCATGCGGCCGGCGGTGCGATCGCCTACGGGATCTATCGCTCCGCTGCCGGCTCGAGCGGGTACGCATTCGTCGGCCAGACCACCCTGCTGACATTCACTGACAACACCGCCCCGGCCGGCCCCAGCTACTACCGCGTGATGGCGCTGCACTCCTGCACGACAACCACCATCGATCGCGGTGGATGCCAGGAGGCGCAACCGGTCTTCGACTCACGGTTCGCGACCGACCCAGTGGTGGCCACGCCGCCCGCGGCAACCCCGCCGGCGACCGACACGACCACCACGCCGCCGGCGACCACGACTCCGCCCGCAGACACGACCACACCCCCGCCCGTGGACACGACGACCACGCCGCCGGCGACAACCACGCCCCCCGCGGACACGACCACCACCCCACCGACGACCACGACCCCGCCGGCCGACCCGACCCCGCCCGCCACGACGACCCCGCCCGCCACCACGACCCCGCCCGCAGGCACCTTCTCGGCGGTCGCGGTCGACGGCCACGTCGAGCTCACGTGGTCACCGGTTGCCGGGGCAACCTCGTACCAGGTCTATCGCACCGAGTCGGGCGGCCAAGCGCAGCTGGTGGGAACGACCACCGCGACGACCCTGGTCGACGTCGGCGGCAGCGCCGGCACTCCATACAGCTATCAGCTGGTGCCGTTCACATCCGCTGCCAACCCGCCGCCCGCGCCGGCCACGGTTTCTGCCGTGTGGGTCGCGCCGACGAGCCAACCCACCGTCCTCCAGGTCCTGCCCTCCGGCTCAAACGTCGCGGGTACGGTCGAGCTGAAGGTCGACGCGCGAACCGGTGACGGCACCGGGTCGGTCGCATGGAGCATCGGCGGCGGCTCGACGTCATCGTCTCTGGGTACGGCGAGCGCGCAAAGATTGCCCGGCGACGCGCTGGCCTGGACGTCATCGCTGCGATGGGACTCGACGACGGTCGCCGATGGCACCTACACGCTGAGCGCGGCCGTCAGCGATGGCGCCGGCAACGTGACCAGGGTTTCGCAGTCCTATCGCGTCGGCAACAGCCGGCCGCCCCAGCCGACGGCTTTCACCGCGACCTCGGTGACGGGCGGAATCGCGCTCACGTGGCAGCAGCCCAGCTACTCGAGCGCCGCGCTGTACCAGGTCTACCGCGACGAATCGACGCAGTTCCTGGCCCAGCTCGGCGCGGACCGCAGGTCGTACGTGGACACAACCTCAGGGGCGGGCGCGCACACCTACAGGCTCATCCTCCTCGGCGCCGACGGCCAGTCGAGCCTCGCGGCCACCGCGACTGCGAACGCCGGCGCGGGCACCCCGGCGACCGTCGTGGACATCCGCGCGCTGCTACCCTCAGGCGCCGCGCTCGCGCCGGACGGCAGGGTGACCGGACGCCTGCTGCTGGAGGCAGACGTCGCGCCGGCCGGAAATGCCGGCTTCGAGTTCAGCTCGGATGGAGCGACGTGGACGCCTGTGACCGCTGCGGTGAATTGCGACAACGGGGTGTGCCTCGCAGACTGGAACGCCGGCGCGCTGCCGGCCGGGCATTACATCGTTCGTAGTAGAGCCGGCAGCGCGGTCAGCGACGGCCGAGGTTTCTTCGCCGCGCCTGCTGTCGCGCTGCCCGCGCCCGCTGACCCGGCAGCCCTGATGTCAGGGCGCGGCGTTGCGATTCACTGGACCGCACCCGCCGCCTCGGTGCCGGCCGCCTACACGGTGTGGAAGCAGACCGGCTCCGATTGGCAGATGATTGGACGCGTCGCCGCGACTGACTTCGTCGACACCGCGCCGGTGGCGGACGAGACCGCCACCTACCGCGTGCAGGGTGTGGACTCCGACGGCGCCGAGGGCAACCCCTCGGCCACTGTCAGCGTCATCGCGCGCTTGAGCCCCGCGGTGTCGTCAGGCAGCGCGACGCCGGGCGCGCCGACCGGATTGGTGGCGGTGTCGTCAGTAGGCGGTGTGGTTTTGCGCTGGACCGCGGTCGGAGGTGCGGACGCCTACACGGTGCAGCGGTCGTTCAGCCGCAATGGTCCGTATGTCGACATCGGCACATCCGTCGGCGCGCAATTCACGGACCGCGCCCCGCCGGTTGGTGGCCAGGTGTTCTATCGCGTGGTGTCGACCGCGGGTGGCAGCAGCAGCGCTCCCTCGGAAATAGTTGCGGCGCTGCTCATCCCGACTCCTCCCTCGATAAATGCGGCCACGCTGGTCGCCGGAACCGCGACCGCCATCGCGCCCATCGCCGGGGGTGTCAGCCTGTCGACGTCGACGGCCTCGACGGTTCCGGTTCTCGCCGGCACGCAGCTCACCGTGGTGTCGACCGGTACCAACGCGGGCCATATCGGCGCCGCTCGGGTCGAGGTCAAGTCGGCCGGGAGCTCGTGGCAGGCGCTGGCCACATTGCCCGCAGCGTCCAGCACCACCGGCTGGACTTCGATCGGGACCATCGCCACCGCTTCGCTTGCCGCCGGAACCTACTCGGTGCGAACGGTCGCGCTGAACCCGGCCGGGGCATCCGTCGAGACGACCGCGGTCGGGCAGCTCCAGGTCGTCCACTCCACGCCCGCGCCGCTGGCCCCGCAGGCGCAGATCACCGGCGACACCGTCGCCGTTTCATGGGCCGCTCCGGCCGGCAGCGTTCCGCTCACGTACTCGGTCTACCGAAGCGACCCGACGACGACGGGCTACGTCCTGGCTGCGTCCGGCCTGAGCGCCACGATCTATCACGATGCGTCCCTGCCGGGCGCGACAACGATCACTTATGCGGTCACGGCGAGCGACCGAGCGGGCAACGAGAGCTCCTTCTCGGCGTCCACCTCGATCTACACCCCGGCGGTGTGGAGCATGCCATCGGTCAGCTTCCCCGTCATGACTGACGCCGGTGGCAGGACGCAGGTGAGCGCCGATGCCACCGCTCGAAACGGACTGGCCTCGGTGTTGTTCGCCTACGCGCCGGCCGCCGGCGGCGCCTGGCTCGACCTGAACCTGCCCCTTCCACTTCCGAACGCGCTCGGTGGTGGCTCCTCGCTCGGCCAGCAGATGAGCATCACCTGGGCGGCTCTGTGGAACACCTCAGGCCTCGAAGGCTCCTTCAACGTCAAAGCCACCGTCGCCGATGTCCTCGGCAACACAGCGGAGCGGATTCAGAACGTAACGTTCAGCGGCTCCGCCCCGCGTGGCCCCCCAACTTTCGCCGTAACCGCATCGAACATAGCCGGCGGCGTGCGGCTGACCTGGCCCACCGCTGGCACCCTCTACCAGGTCCGCCGGTCCGCAACGGGCGGGACCGGAACCTTCACCACCATCGCTGAAACCCAGGCTTCCACCTACGACGACCTCACGCCGCTGCCCGGAGTCTCGTATCACTACCAGCTCTGGACGCCGGCGGGCGCGACCAGCCAGATCGTTTCGATCCTCGTCCCCATCACCGCGGGCCACGCCATCGCCACGGCGACGGACGGCGGCATCGCGATGAGCGCCAACGGCGCGGCGCGGGTGACCCTCGCTCCAGGCAGCGTGTCGAGCACAGTCGCCGTCGCCATCGTGCCTTCGGATGTCGTGCCGAACGGCGTCCACGCGCTCTCCTCCGTGTTCAACCTGAGCGCAACGGACACGACCACCGGCTCGCTCATCGATTCGTTTGCGACCGCGCCGGTGCTGACCCTGCACTACGACCCGTCAGGACCGCCCCCAACCTCCATCTACTACATCGACCCCAGCGGCAATGCGGTGGCGGTGCCTTCGACGATCGACACGGTCGCGCACACGATCAGCGCTGCGCTGCCGCATTTCAGTCAATACGTCGCGGCCGCGGACCCGTCCGCGGATGCCATCAACACCACCTACACGCTGACGTACATCGGCGGCACCACCAAGGTCATGTCCCTGGGTTGCGGCGGCGCGGGCTGCAGCACGACCCTCACCACCGACGGCGACGCCGCCTCGGTCACGCTGATGAATGGCGACACGCTGATCATCGGCAACCTCGACACCTACTCCGGCACGCTCACCATCACCGGCGCGACCAACGTCACCGTGCAGGTCAGCCGCGATGGCCCGATGAGCATCACCGGCCCGCTCAGCGGCGCCACGCTGACCATCCCGGGCGAGTCTCCGATGAACCTGAGCAGCGTCGGGGCGGTGGCGCTCATCGACAGCGGCAGCACATCGCGCGTCCTGGACGCCACCGGCTACGACGGAAACGCAACGCTGACCGCCGGGACCGGCGGCGACACGCTGAAGGGTGGCAACGGCAACGACGTCCTGGTCGGCGGCAGCGGCACCGACTCGTTCTACGGCAGCCCGGGCAACGACTCGTACGCGTTCGCCGACGGGTTCGGCAGCGACACCATCTTCGGCAGCGACGCCGGTGTCGATACGCTCGACTTCACAGGCCTCGGCAGCGCCACCCTCAGCGCCCTGACCGTGACCAACGGGCGCCGCACGATCTCAGACGGGACCAACACCATCACAGTCGACGCGGGCGCCGACATTCCAGAGAGCGTCGACCTCCAGTTCGGTGGCAGCCTGATCACCAAGCTGCAGGACATCGCCGGCAACCTCAACGATTACGTCAGCCGGCTCAACGACAGCGTCGGCGCGCTTTCCAGCCTGCTGCCGCTGCTCGACCCTGGTGTCGGTCGCGGCCTCTCCGGCGTCCTCGGCCTGGCCGGCAAGGTCAACACACTTGTGCAGGACATCGAGAGCAAGCTCACCTCGCAGACGAAGCTTTCGACGGTGGTCGCAAGCCTGCAGTCGCTCACTTCGTCCGGCGTGTTCAGCCCGACCTTCACCAGCGGCTTCCGCGGCAGCGTCGTCGGCAACTACCTGGAGGCCCTCATCGACATTCACCTGCCGGCCGCCGGCGTCACCAACAAGCCGGTCACCCTCAACCTCGGCGACCGGGCGAGCTCGCTTGGCATACATGTCGACCCGGTCACCTTCCACGTCACGGCGAACGTCGGCGGAGACGTGAACCTCGGCATCAGCGCGGCCACGGTCAGCGCTCCGACCTCGACCACGGTGTTCCTCGTGCCGGACGCCGCCGGCGTGCCCAGCCGCCTGACCGCCAACCTGGCGGTCAACGCCGACCTCAGCGGTGTGAGCGTGAGCGTGAGCCTGCTGCAGGCCAGATTCTGCTCATCGGGCGACCCGGCGCCCTGCTCCGGCGCATCGACCGTGAGCTTCAGCGGGTCGGTGCCCGTCATTCTTCTCGACCCCAACTCCAACGGGCACCTCTTCCTCTCCGACCTCACGAGCCAGCCCATCGGCCAGTTGGTCAGCGTCACCCCCAGTGGGAGCCTGACCGTCAACCTGACCGCGACGGTCGGTGTCGGCCTGCAGGTTGTGAGCGGGGGCAGCACCATCCCGCTCGGCTCGGCGAAGCTCTCGATCACCGACCCGGACATCTTCAGCGGCGCCGCTCCTCAGATCACCTTCAACACCAGCGCCGGCGGTGGCATCACCAACCTGGTCAACAGCTTCAGCAACGCCGGGCCCAACGAGATCATCGGGATGCTGAGCCAGGTCATGAACTTCCTGACCAGCATGGCCAACCAGCAGATCCTGAACACGACGATCCCGTTCACGCATCTCACGATCGGGAGCGCCATCGATTACGCGCGCGCTTTCAAGCACGAGATCCTCGACCCGCTTTTCAAGAGCGGCGACGCGAGCAAGCCGGACTCCAACGGCGACGGGGTGGTCGACTTCCGCGACCTCAACTTCTCGAGCGTGCAGGGCCTGCTCGACCGCCTCGACGCAGCGCTCGGCCTTCCTGTGGGCACGCTCAAGGCGAACTACGACCCGGACACCAACCAGCTCGCGTTCACGTTCAGCTTCGACCACACGCTCGGCATCGGCACCAGGGTCGACGTCATGACCTCGCCATCCGCCATGGTCAGCGCGAACACCGGCGGCCACACCCAAACGCTGACCGTCGGCAATGCGAACGGCGGGAAGTTCAAGCTGACCAACACCTACCAGGTCAGTCCGACGTCGCTCGCGGCGACGGTGGCTTCGGGCGGTTCGCTGGCGCCGGGCACGTACTACTACGAGGTCACGGCGGTTACGCCGCTCGGTGAGACGCCGGCCTCGAATGAGCAGACCGCGACGACCACGGCTTCCAACCGCCAGGTCACGCTGAGCTGGACCGGCGTCAGCGGCGCAAGCGCATACCACGTCTACCGGGGCACGAGCCCGGGCGGCGAGAGCATCTACATGACATCGGCCGGCTCCCCCTTGACCGACGACGGCCTGGTGGCGACCACGGCCGCGGACCCGCCGGCGACGGGCGCGATCACCGAAACGACGGCGGCGATCACCTGGGACGCCGTGCCGAGCACCCTGGCCGGGAACATCAAGAGCGCGCTGGCCGCCTTGAGCCGCATCGGCTCGGCGGTGGGCAACGTGGACGTGGTCTCGGCCGATGCAGTCCTGGGCACCTTCACCATCACGTTCGCCAACCAGCTGTCGGGTTTCAGCATCCCGACCCTCAGCGTCGACGCGAGCGACCTCAAGAACGATGGCACCACCCAGGAGATCGTCGTACCACCCAGCGCGGGCGCATTCTGGCTGGCGTACCCCGACAGCACCAACCGGTTGCAGATCACCGATCGGCTCACGAACAACGTCAGCGGGGGCGACCTTGGGACCAAGCTGACCACGTTGGTGGGGTCGTCCGTGACCGCCACCAGGACGACGGTCAGCGACCCCAGCTCGGGCACGACCACCTATTACTCGGTCAAGCTCAGCGTCCCGCCCAGCAGCGTGCACCGGATCGCCGCCGCGGGTGGGATCTCGGTCGACTTCGGAGCCAGCCTGGGCAGCCTCGCCGGCGTCCACACGGCGGGCAGCGTGATCCCACTGGCCAGCCTGATGGCCCAGGCCACGTTCGGGATCAACCTCAGCCCATCCCAGAACCTCGACGTCAGCCCGGTCACCTTCCAGCCCGGGCCCCGCGTCGACGTCCTGACCACGCAGCAGGGCGGTAAGGGCACCACCGTCGGCGTGCTCCGGCCGGGTGACAAGGGCCGCAGCATCGCGCAGATCGAGGTGGTCACGGTCAAGGGCACGGGCCAGTTCACGCTGACCTACAACGGCCAGACGACCGGGAACCTCAACGTCACGGACGCGTCCGGGGTCGTCGTGAACGCGCTCGGGTCGCTCTCCACGATCAACGGCAACAGCAACGTCACGGTGGACAAGACGGCGCGCCCGGATGGGAACGTCTACACGATCACGATCGGGACCGGCACGCCGGGCCTCGGCTTCTTCACCCTTGTGGCGGACGGCAGCTCACTGGCCGGCGGGAACGAGCAGGAGCTGGTCACCGTGCCCAACGTCAACGGCGGCACCTTCATGCTCACCGAAGGCGGCCAGACCACCGCGCCGATCACGTGGAGCGGGACCCTGAGCACCCTGGCCGGCAACATCGCGAGCGCGCTCAACCTGCTGACCTCGATCGGGTCGGGCGGCGTCACCGCGATCGCATCCGGCGCCGGGGTGCAGGTGACCTTCAGCGGCGGGACGCTCGCCGGCACCGACGTCACGCAGCTGACGGCCGACGGCAGCAGCCTGAACGGGGCGCTGGCCGGGTCGGCCGCCAACGGCCAGCTCAGCGCCAACGCCAGCTTCGGCGCGTCGCTCTTCAACGCGCCGGCGGTGATCGCGCTCACGACCCAGGATGGCAAGTCCGGCGTCTCGGTCACGACCCGCGACGAGGGGGGTTCGGGCGCCGGCGTGAGCACGCCGACCAACGGCAGCGCCACCGTCAACGAGGTCGAGCAGCTCATCGTGCGCGGCTCGGCCGGCACCTTCACCCTGGCGTCCACGCTGGGCGCGCCGCAGGGTTTGTCGGCGACCGCGAGCGCCGGCACCGGCTCGTCCGCCCTTGCCGCGGGGATCTACTTCTACGTCGTCACCGCGATGATCGGCACGAGCGAGTCCGTGAGGTCAGCGGAGGTTACAGCTTCGGCTCCGGCCGGCGGCAGCGTCGCCGTGACCTGGACCGCAGTGACGGGCGCGACCGCTTACCGCGTCTACCGTGGGACGGCAAGCGGAGCCGAGAGTTTGTGGTTCGCGGCAGCCACGCACGCGGTGACGGTCACCTTCACCGACAACGGCAGCGCCACCGGCACGGCGGGAACCCCGGTGACGGCCCGGATGACCGACCCGATCGGGTATAACGCGCTGCCGAGCGACGTGCAGTCCAAGCTCGAAGCATTGCCGTCGATCGGCACCGGCAACGTCGCGGTCACGTCGGTGACGACCCCGGCCGGCACTGTTTACACGATCACGTTCCAGGGCACGCTGGCGCACACCGACGTGCCCGGGCTGGTGGCCAACGGCGCCGCGCTGACCGCGCGCAACGCGGTGCAGGTGATCAGCATCACCGGAGCCACCGGCGGCACCTTCCGGCTGGGCTGGGACGCGAACAACAACGGCACGCTCGACGCGGGCGAGATCAGCGGTCCGATCACCTTCACCGCAGGGGCCAACCTGGTCGGCGTGATCCGGCCTGCGATCGAGGGCCTCGCCGGCATCGGCGCCGGCCACATCACCGTTTCCAGGAGCAGCGACGTCTACCTGGTCGCCTTCACCAGCGCCCCGGTGGCAGGCAAGCAGCTCAAGCCGCTGGTGGTGGTCGATGCGACGACGCTCACCACCCAGAACGATGTGCAGACCGTGCAGCCGCTGGACGCCACCGGGGGGACTTACACGCTGACCTTCGGCTTCACGCTGAGCCCGCTCGGCCTCACCGCCACCCCGGCCGCCGGCCCCGGGTCGCTCGCCGCCGGGACCTACTTCTACGAAGTCACCGCCATCACCCCGGCCGGTGAGACCGTGGCCTCGAACGAGGTCTCGGCGACGCTGACGGGCATCGGGACCGTGACCTTGACCTGGACGGCCGTGACCGGAGCCACCGGCTACCGGGTGTACCGCGGCACCACCACGGGCGGTGAGAACACCTACTTCGACGCCGGCGCCAGCCCCTTCGCGGACGACGACACCGCCACCCACACCGCCGGCGGCCCGCCCTCCAGCAGCGCGGCTCGCGCGACGAAGACCACCGGCCCGATCCCCTACAACGCTCCCGCCGACGGCTCCAATCAGCCCACCGGGGTGGGCGCGGTGGCCGGCGCCGGCGGCACGCTGGCCGCGGGCACGAACGAGTACGTGGTCAGCGCCGTGACAGCGGCGGGCGAGAGCATCGCGTCGGCCGAGGCCTCCGCCACCCTGGCGAGCCCAGGCACCATCACCGTGAGCTGGACCGCGGTCGCGGGCGCCACCGGGTACCGCATCTACCGCGGGACGAGCGCCGGCGGCGAGAACGTCTACTACACCGCCACGGCGGTGAGCTTCGCGGATGACGGCTCGCACGGCGCCGGCACCGCGGGCACGCCGTTCACGCAGAGCCTGCAGGCCGCGCTGGAGACCGCGATCGAGAGCGCGTTGGGCCTCGGCGCCGGCACCAACGTTGCGGTCACGGTGGTGAACGGGGCCTACTCGGTCACCTTCAATGGGGCGCTCGCCGGCGTCCACGTCGACACCCTCGTCGGCGATGCCGGCGGGCTCCTCAACGGCAACGCGTTCGCGACCCTCAGCGCTTCCATCGACAAGAGCGACACCACGAGCAACACCACCGCCGCCCAGCTGATCGCCCAGGTGCAGGCGGCCGTCGACAAGGCAGCGATCGCGGCCGGCATCACCCCGGGCTTCCTGGTCTCGAACCTGATCACCGACGGCAGCAGCTTCAAGGCCAACGACCTCACGTTCGGGGCTGTGCCATTCGGCGCGCCGCAGTTCATCCCCCAGGGACCGGCCCCGGCGCAGAACGGGATGGTCGAGGGCATGGTCGCCCAGAACAACCCGGTCGCCGGCGCGGTCGAGGTGGTCCTCCCGCACCCGACCAACCAGGACGTGATGTGGGTGGGCACCGTGAACGGCGGCATCTTCAAGACGCTAAACGCCACCGCGGCCAGCCCCAACTGGACGCCTGAGGTGAACATCGGCCCCGCGTCGATCAGCGCCCTCCAGTTCGACCCGACCGTCGCCGACCACAGCGTGCTGATCGCCGGCATCGGCGACGTCAGCAACTTCGGCAGCGGCAGCGCCGAGACCGGCCTGCTGCGCAGCACGGATGGGGGCGCCACCTGGACCCGGCTGGGCGCGAAGCAGCTGACCGGCCTGCGGGTGCTGAACGTGGTCGAGCGCGGGAACGTGATCGTGGTCGCGGGCCAGGACTTCGTCACCACCAACCTCTCCGGAGTGTGGCGCAGCACCGACACCGGCAACAGCTTCTACCGGATCTCAAACGATGGCGTCTCCGGACTGCCGCGGGGCTCCGCATTCGATGTTGTCGGCGACCCGGGCAACGCGTCGCGCCTTTACACAGGAATCTCAGGCGTCACCGGCGGCGTCTTCACGAGCGCAGACCTGGGCGCCACCTGGACTGCCACCGGCGGCTTCGGCAACGAGCTGAACGGCAACCCGATCATTGCCGCCAACGTCGACACCAACATGCGCATCGCGGTTCATGACGACGGGACCAACAACGTGGTCTACGTCGGCATCGTCAAGAACTACGCTGCGGCCGTCCCGGCGCCGACCCCCGCCTGCGGCTCGTTCTGCGACCGCCTCGCGGGCCTCTTCTCATCAATCAACCACGGGACAGCCTGGACCGCGCTCGACCTGCCCGGCACCTGCGAGGGCACGCACCCGCAGGGCGACCCGCGCTGCGCCAACGGCATCTTCATCGGCCTCCACGACGGGAACCAGGGCGTCAGCAACTTCTCGATCGCCGCCGACCCGAGCAGCGCCAGCATCGTTTACGTCGCCGGCGACACCCAGGACGACGGCGTCGGCCCGGACGGCATCCTGGGCACGGCCGACGACCTCCACCTTAATGGCGGCGTCAACGCCAACTCGGAGGGCGCCCACCAGTACACGGGTCGCGTGTTCCGATGCGATTCCTCGTCCGCGGCCGGAGTGCAGTGCACGTGGATCACGAACAGCCATACCGACACCAACAGCTCGCCGCACTCGGACTCGCGGAGCATGGCCTTCCAGGCGACGTCCGGCGCGCTGCTCGAGACCGACGACGGCGGCATCTTCCGGCGCACGACCCCCTCGTCCACGAACCCGCTCGCCTACGGCGACTGGACCTCGCTCAACGGCGACCTGCAGGTAACCGAGGAGCACTCCTGCTTCTACGACCACGCCGCCCAGGTGATCTTCTGCGGCAACCAGGACAACGGCGACTCGCAGCAGAGCGCGGTGGGAAGCACGACCTGGAACATGGTGCCGCAGGGCGACAACTTCATCGCCGACGGGGCCAAGGTCGCGGTGGGCTACAACGGCGCCAGCTCGGTGCAGTACTGGAGCCGCCAGTTCCTCGGTGGATTCAGCCGCCGCACCTGCAGCCCGGCCTGCGGCGCTTCCACCCTTCTCGGCCTTTTGGTCACCACCAACGCGCTGCCGACCTTCGCGGGAGCATTCTGCGCAGCGCACCCGACGCTGCTCCGCTGCACCGACGGCGGCACCCAGTTCTATACGGTGATCGCTGCCGACAGCGCCGATGCCACCGGTGCCCAGATGGTGCTCGGGACCTCAGGCAACGTCTACGAATCGTTCAACAACGGCGACAACCTGACCCGCATCAACCTGCCCAACGGCGGGGTGGTGGGCGCCCTCGCTTACGGCGGGGTCGACACCGGCACGCCACATGCCGACGTCCTTTACGTGGGTGCAGCCGGGACTGTCGCGAACGGCGCGCTGTATCTGCGCCCGGCCGGTGGCGCGCTGGCTGCGATCGCCAACTACCCCGCCACCGCCGGCGCCCCTACCGCGATCGCGCTCGACCCCGCGAACTGGAAGACGGCATTCGTGACCGACGGCGTCAGCGTCTGGCAGACGCCCGACGCCACCGCCGCCACTCCGGTCTGGAACGACATCACCGGCAACCTGCCGCGGCTGGGCGAGCTGCAGATCCTGAGCATCGCCATCGTGCCTGGCGGCGGCACCGACGCCATCGTCGTCGGCACCGACGTGGGGGTCTTCATGACCCAGGCGAACAGCCTCAACTGCTCCGGCCTCGGCGGCGCCTGCCGCACCAGGTGGGCGCCGTTCGGCACCATGGTCCCGCAGACCCTCGCCTACAGCGTTGTGTATGACTCCACCGACGACGTCCTTGTCGTCGGGACGCTGGGCCGAGGCGCCTACAAGCTGGCCGCCGCGCACACGATCACGTCGGGCGCCAACCACCTGTACGGCGCCTCCGCGGCCGACCAGCCCTACGAGATCGACCTCCCGCTGGTGGTGACCTCGATCAACTCGCACTCGGGCAGCATCGACATCACCGGCAGCGGCGGGAACTTCACGCTGACCTTCAGTGGCCAGACCACGACGGCGATCGCGGTCGGGTCTGCCCCCTCGGTGGTGCAGGCGGCGCTGGCCGCCCTCTCGACCCTCAGCGGCGTCGCGGTCACCGTGACCCAGAGCGGCACCACTTACACGATCGACGTGCAGTCCCCGCAAAACATCAGCGACCTGACAGGACAGATCGTTCTCACGGGCACGGTCCCGCGCACGACCTCGCCGCTCGAGTTCGCGAGCCTTCTCCAGACGCAGGCGAACGCAACGCTGGAGGTGGCCGGTGACGGTGCGATCCGGGTCCAGGTCGACCTCACCGCCGACGGTTTCCTGCGCATCGGCCAGACCGGCGCCAACAGCGGGCGCGGCCTCCAGGGCTTGAAGGTGACGTTCCCGGAACCGATCGTCGCCGACAGCGGCGGCGGTCGAATCTCCCTGTCGGCGAGGGCGGTCACATTCACTCCCGGGCCCGGGCTCACCCCGATCAACCGCTCGTTCAGCCTCAACCTCAACGTGACCTACGACAGCTCCTCGTTCCAGGAGCTCGGTCTCAGCTCGTCGCCGACGCCGTTCACCTTCAACGGCAGCGCCACGCCTGACATCGAGTTCCGGCTGCACGTCAGCCGCTCAGGGTCAGGCCCCTCCCATGTCTCGGCCACCGCGGGCAGCGGCGGGTCGCTCGCCGCCGGCACCTACTTCTACGTGGTGACCGCGGTCTCCGCGAGCGGCGAGAGCGTCGCCTCGGACGAGGTCTCGGCCACCCTTGGCAGCACGGGCACCATCACGGTCAGCTGGAGCGCGGTCACCGGCGCCACCGGCTACCGGGTCTACCGCGGCGCCAGCGCGGGCGCCGAGACCGATTACTACACCGTCACCGGCGGCAGCACGACGACGCTGGCCGACGACGACACCGGCACCAAGACGGCGGGCAATCCTCCGAGCGCCGGGCCTTCGTCTGCCGAGGTCCCTGTGTTCCTGGCCGGCAGCACCTCGTACGCGACGATCGCCGACCTGGTCAGCGCGCTGCAGACCGCGATCAACGCCGCGCTGGTCACCTACACGGGTTCCTCCGACGCCAACGGCGACGGCGTCCCCGACGTGCTCGTTTGCCGCCCTGGAGACGACCCGACGGCGACCGGCCCGTCGGCCTGCTCCGGGGTCGGCAACCGGATCCTGTTCCGCGGCGAGAAGGGGGTCGTCAGCGGCCTCTCGATCGACGTCCCGGCTCGTCTCGACCAGGGGACTCACGTGGACAGCGCCAACGGGGCGGTCACCGAGCTCGGGTATGCGGCCAGCCAGGGCGAGACCCACACCGCCCGCGCGAGCCGGTTCTTCCTCAAGGACGTCAACCTCACCGGGACGTTCGACGTCATCGTCCAGAACCTCAGCGTCACCGCCAACGTGGGCTTCCTGGCCGTGAAGGCCACCGCGCAGGGCACGCTGGGCGGGAACCGGTTGCTCTCGCTCTCGATCAACATCGGCCTCCGCAACCCGCTGGGCGGAGCAGAGCCCAACACGCTCGACCTCGGTGTGCTCGCGAACGCGGTCCGCGACGGCCACTTCCTGTTCGACGCCACCGCGGCCGGCGGCTCGCCCGAGCACCCCACCACCGGGTTCTTCTCCGGAACCCTGTCGGGCGGGCTCGGGACCAAGCTCACGCTGGCCCCTGACGGCGTCCTGTCCGGCCTGGCCGACACCCTGAACGCCACTCTCACCATCAAGGCGACGAGCCCGAACTGGTTCCACAGCCTGCCGTCGCCGGAGTTCCAGTTCCAGGGCCCCGACTTCAACGCCATCCTCGACCGCTTCAAGCACCTGGACTTCCAGACCATCGTCCAGGCGCTGCAGCTGATCGTCGGTCTCGTGCGCAGCCTGAACGGCTCGGTCGGGTTCCTGACCACGAAGCTGCCTCTCGTCAACAAGAGCATCGCCGACCTGCTGGACGTCGCCTCCGACATCGCCAACAAGATCAACGCGATTCTTCAAAATCCCGCCGGCGCGATCCAGCGCCTCAACAACATCATCGCCAACGCCCTGGGCATGACCGTGCCGAGCGTCGTCGTGACGGAGACCACGCCCGGGCAGCCGAGCCCGGCCCACGCGACCCCGGTCCAGAACGAGGTCCAGCACATCGCCGTCAACAACGTGACGGGCGGCGTCTACACGCTCACATACACGTTCCTCATCAAGCCGCTCGGACTCAGCGCGAGCGCGAGCGCTACCGGCGGCACGCTGGCCATGACGACCTACTACTACGTGGTCACGGCGCTGATGGGAACCCTTGAAACGGTGGCTTCGCCGGAGGTCTCGGTCGCGGTCCCGAGCGCCACCGGCAGCGTCAGCCTGAGCTGGCAGCCGGTGGAGGGAGCGACAGGCTATCGCGTGTACCGTGGCACGGCTCACAACGGTGAGGACACCCGCTACGACGCACCGACCCCCAGCTTCACCGACACCAACGCCGCGGGCACGAACCCGGCCTCGCCACCGTCGACCAGCTCGCTCAGCAACAGCCAGACGACGACGTCGATCGCGTACAACGCGCCCGCGACCGGCACCGACAGCATCCAGGCCGCCCTCGAGGCGCTGGACGGCATCGGCATGGGCAATGTCATGGTGACCGGCTCGAGCGGCAGCTTCGTCGTCACGTTCCAGAATTCGCTCGGCAACCAGCCGGTGCAGCTGCTCAGCGCCGACGCCGGGAAGCTGGCGTTCGTGGCCATGGGCCATCTCCCGCTCCTCGTGTACGACCCGGTCACCGGGGAGCTCGACTTCAACTTCGACCTCGGCACCAGCGTCCAGATCGCGCGGCCCTTCAGCCTCGACCTGGCGCAGCTGCTGTCGGGCCTCGGCCTCGGGGACACGCTGGCATCGATCGCCAACGCACTGGTGGGCGTCGGAGCGAGCGGGAACCTGTCGATCAACGCCGTCGCGGACCTGAGGATCAGGCTCGGGCTCGACCTCAACACGACGTCCGCGAGCACGACGACGGAAGGCAACGGCTCGAACAACGAGGTCCAGCAATTGGTGCTGAAGGCCACGTCCGGCACCTTCAAGTTCATGTTCCCGTTCAGCCGCGCGCCACCGAACGTCTCCGCTACAGCTGACACGGGCGGCACGCTCGCCTCAGGCACGTACTACTACGTCGTCACGGCGATGTTTGGCGGGACCGAGACGTCCGCGTCGTCCGAAGTGTCGGCAGTCGTGGCGGCCAACGGCAAGGTCAACCTCACATGGGACGCCGTCACCGGGGCCTCGGGCTACCGGGTTTACAGCGGCACCACCGCCGGCGGTGAGAACGCCTACTTCAGCATCAGCGGCGGCAGCACGACGACCTTCACCGACACGGGCGTGGCCGGCACCTCCGCCACCGTGCCGGCCTCCGACACCGCGGCCAACCAGACCACGGCGGCCATCGACTGGACCAACGACTCACAAATGCTCGCGAGCCGCATCCAGACCAAGCTGCAGCTGCTCGGCAACATCGGCAACGGCAACGTCGCGGTCAGCACCACGGACATGGTGGTCACCGCGGGCAGCCCGCAGACGTTCCGGATCGAGTTCCAGGGCGCGCTCACCCACCTCAACGTCGATCAGCTCACGGTCGACGACGGCGACCTCCACGGCAATCGCTCGTTCTTCATCAAGGCGGGGCCCTCGGGCACGAGCCTGCACCTGGAAGCTTCGGCGTCCGCCGCCAACCTCAACTTCGAGGCCCGGATCGGGCCCTTCGGCCTGTTCGTCAAGAACGGCAGCGCGAGCATCGGCGCAGCGCTCGACCTGAGCCTGATCGACTTCAACCACAACGGCCGCCTGGTCCTGATCGGCTTCGGCGGCGATGGGGTCACGTCCGACCTCGGCCACATCCTGGACTTCGTCGGCGCGGCCTCGGTCTCTCTGACCGGCACCCACACGGGCTTCTCGCTGCACGCCGCGCCGAGCACGGCTGCCGGGACCCTGGCCGGAACCTACTACTACGAGATCACGGCCATCACGGGGTCCGGAGAGACGCTCGCCTCGCCGGAAGTCTCGGTCGATGTGAGCGGCTCGAACCACAGCGCCACGGTGACCTGGACGGCGCAACCAGGCGCGACCGGCTACCGCATCTACCGCGGCACCAGCCCCGGCGGCGAGCACCAGTTCGTCTCCGTCGGCGCGGTCACCACCTTCAGCGACACCGATCCCACCAGCGGCACCGAGGAAGGGGCGCCCTTCGCCGTCGCGTCGCTGCCGCTCTTCGTCGGCACCCAGAGCTTCCAGCTCCCGATCAACGATCCCGTGTTCAGCGGCGCCGGCGTCCCGGGACACAACACGCTCGGCGTCAAGATCGGCATCGTCGGGGCGAAGCTCTTCACCGAGCCTGGCGCCGCCTTCAGCTTCATCGTCGCGGCCCAGCCCGACTGGAGCCACTTCAGCCCCAACCTCCCGGGCATCTTCGCCCTGCTCTCCGACCCCTCCACGGTCGTCGACGGGCTGGACTTCTTCCTGCAGATCCTGCAGGACGCGCTGCAGGGCCAGGTCTTCGGGGTCAAGCTCCCGCTGCTCGGCAAGCTGCTGGCCAACAACCCCCTCAGCAACGCGATCGGCGACTTCCGCAACGACTTCCTGAAGCCGCTCGCCAACACCCTGCGCGACAACAACCTCGGGCTCGACGCCCTGGTCGCCAAGGTCAAGCAGATCGCGTTCGACGTCTTCTCGACCCAGCTCGGACTACTGCAGCCCGGAGGCGGGCGCTCGGCCCCATCGCTCGACGACATCCAGTTCAACCTGTGGAAGGACGACGCGGTCAACGGCCCACGTCATACCCCGGGCACCATCTTCGACGCCCAGCGGGCGGACTTCGACTTCAACCTCGGCAAGACCTACGTCTTCACCGCGCCGCCCATCCAGATCGACCTTGGCATCCCCGCGCTCGGCATCGATGCCAGGTTCATCCCGCAGATCACGATCGCCTTCGGGCTGAACTTCGGCTTCGGCATCGACCTCAAGCAGGGGTTCTACTTCGTGCCCGGAACAGGGCCGGCGCTGTCGCTCGCCACGACTGTCACCTTCTCCGACGTCAGCTGCCCCAGCGGCAGCGTCGACCGCGCCCAGGTCGACGGCCGGCTGCTGTTCCTCGCCCTGCACCTGCAGGACGGCGTCGACATCAACGGCGACGGCGCGGTCAAGGTCCAGTGCACCGGCAACAACCCCAACCCGATCGTCGTCCCCCAGGACCAGGAGATCTCGGTCCTCTACTTCAACGGGTCGATCAGCTTCGGCGACCCGAACCACGACGGGATGCTCACCTTCGCGGAGCTCACGTCATCGCCGCTGAGCGACCTCATCCAGCCGACTCTCGCCGGCGGCGCCATCCTCCGCGCCGAAGCGACCGTCGACTTCAGCACCCTGGGCGCCGACCTCGCGCAGATCCTGCCGAAGGTCACCGCCAAGATCCTGATCGACTTCAACCTGAGCTGGTCGGCGTCCGGCGGCCTGAACGTCAGCATGCCGTCGGTCGTCATCGCGGACATCACGCTCGACCTCGGCTCCTTCATCTCGAAGTTCGCCGGGCCGATCCTCGACAAGATCGGGGACGTACTGCGCCCGCTCAACTGGCTGATCGGGCCGGATGGCTTCCTGAACAAGCGCATCCCGCTGCTGTCGGACCTCGCCGGCCACACCATCACCGGCAAGGACCTGATCGTCTTCTTCGACCCGACCGACGGACCGAAGGTGATCGCGTTCCTCGACTTCGTGCAGCAGCTGTACCACCTCATCGACCTGGTCCACAAGGCGACCGCCGAAGGCGACGTGCTGCTCAACTTCGGCGACCTCGTGCTCGCGGGCGACTCTCACAACAGCCACCTGCCGAACCCGTTCGGCTGGAGCTTCCTCGACAACCCGATCCATGGCGTGGGACTGGGCGATGGGCAGGACATCAGCCAGCTGGGCAACCTCAACGGGATCAACATCCCGGACAGCCTGCCCGGGCCGTCGATGCAGGGCGCCGCGGGCTCGTCCACCTCCGAGTTCACCTCCGGGGTCCAGCACCCGGGCAGCGTCGACTTCCCGATCCTCAAGGCCTCGAACGTCCTCAACCTGCTGCTGGGCAAGCCGGCCACCCTGGTCGAGGTCACCCTGCCGACGTTCGGGTTCCAGTTCTTCTACCGCCAGGAGTTCCCGATCATCGGGCCGCTGGTCGGCACCTTCGCCGGAGGCATCGGCGCGACGATCTCGCTGCGGATCGGTTACGACACCCAGGGCCTGACCGACTTCCTCGCCTCGCATGACGCCGCGAGCCTGCTCGAGGGCTTCTTCTTCGACACCAAGGACGCCGCGGGCAACCTGCTGCCGGTCGCCATGCTCCACGCCGAGATCGCGGTCGGGGCGGCGATCTCGCTCGGCCTGATCAGCGCCGGAGTCGAGGGCGGGATCTCCGCCGACATCTTCTTCAACTGGGACGACCTGAACAAGGACGGCAAGGTCCGGTTCGACGAGCTGAAAGCCAACGTGCTCGCGAACGGAGGCAACCCGCTCGCGGTCTTCGACATCACGGGTGAGCTGGATCTATTCCTGCGCGCCTATGTGACGATCAACCTTTTCATCACCTCGTTCACGCTCACCTTCGAGTTCGCGCGCCTGAAGCTGTTCTCGTTCTCGGTGCCCTTCAAGCGACCCGCTTTCCTCGGCACGATGAACGGTGGCGCGCTGACGCTCTCCATCGGCCCCAGCTCCAAGCAGCGCCTGCAGGGAAACCTGGACGACATCGGTGAGACCATCCACGTCGCCAGCAATGGAGGCACGGGGCGCATCAAGGTGTGGTCCGACCAGTTCAACCGGTCCGAGGGCAATGCCCAGGAGTTCTCAGGCGTCACCTCGATCGTCGGCAACGGCGGGGCGGGCGACGACAACATCGACCTGAGCGGCGTCAACGACACCTCGATCGCGGTCGCGATCCATGGCGGCGATGGCAACGACACCATCGTCGGGCCGCGGGCGTCCAAGTGTGACGACAACGGGGTCTGCGCCCAGCTCTTCGGTGACGGCGGCAACGACACCCTGACGAGCTCGAGCACCCAGCACGACCTGCTCGACGGCGGCGACGGCAACGACACGATGAACGGCACCAACTCCACCGTCCACAACAACAGCGTCGCCCTCCTGCGCGGCGGTGGCGGCGACGACACGATCAACGGCGGCACGAGCGACGTGACGATCGATGGCGGGGCGGGCAACGACACGATCGACGGCGGCAGCGGCCACGTCACCTACATCGGGCTGCACTCGGCGAGCGTGGTGCATCTCACCAGCACCAATGCGACCGGGGCCGGCACGCTGGACCTCAGCGGCCGCCACGAGAACATCACCTTCGTGGCCAAGGACGGCATGCTGCTCGCCGGCTGGGGCGCGCAGGGGACGACATCCTCGTTCATGACCGGGGTGAACGACTTCGAGCACATGATGGAGGTCGACCACGTCAGCTCGATCGGGACGATCCTGGGCGGCTCGGGCGCCGACAGCTTCACCATCTACCGGACCGGCAGCGGTTTCGTCACCCACGTGGACGGCCAGGGCGGCAACGACATCTACGACTTCAAGAACGTCGGCAACGGGGACTACATCAATGCCGAGGTCAACGACACGGGTAACCCGTGGGACTCCAGCAACGTGCTGATGGTTGACGGCAGCTCGTCCGCCGACACCATGCTGGTGACGAACGACCACGTGTGCTCGCCCGATTGCACGAGCCCGAACCAGCAGATCAAGTACGACGCCCCGGCGGCTGACGGCACCGTGCTGCAGCTCCAGGTCAATGGCAACGACGGCAGCGACAACATCACGGTCGCCAGCACGAGCGCAACCGTGCCGGTCGCGGTCGACGGTGGCGCGGGCAGTGACATCGTCTCGGTCGGCGCCGGGATGCTGAGCGGAATCGCCGGCATCTCGAGGCCCGGCTTGAATCCGCCACTGGGACTCGGGCCGCTCGTGATCGCCGGCGGCCGCGATGGCAGCGTGGACACGCTGGTCGTCGACGACAGCAACGACACGCACGACCGCACCGGCTTCATGACCGCGTTCATCGAGAAGCGGAAGACGGCGCCAAGCGGGGTTGAGGTCGGGATCATCGACGGCCTGGGCATGAAGCTGTACGCCGACGGCCCGACGTTCCTGAGCTCTGGGGCGGCGGGCGCCGGGCGCATCGAGTTCGAGCAGATCGGGGTCGTGAGCCTGAAGATGGGCAAGGGCGACGACACCTTCAACATCGGTGGCGACGCCCTCCTCGGCCTCGGTTCCGACAAGCTCCCCGCGGTCCGGCAGGAGAGCATCTTCCGCTTCGTCCAGACGCCGACGGCCATGATCTCGGTCTCCGGTGGAGACGGCAACGACACCCTGCGCGTCATCTCCACGAACCAGGTCGACCGAAGCGGGCTGAACACGGCTCTCAACCTGCTCACGGTGGGGGTGCCCACGCCGTCCTTCCTGTCGACGACAGAAACCTTCGACGTCGCCACCCTGACCGGCGGCAGCGGCTACTACACGCTGAAGTACCGCTATGAGGAGACGAGCCCGATCGCCCTCGGCGCGAGCGGGAGCGACATCGAGGCCGCCCTCCAGTCGCTATCGCTGCTGGGCACGGCGGTGCACGTCACCGGCAGCGCCGGCGCGTACACGGTGACGTTCGACGGCAGCCTGTCCAACGTGCAGCAGCTGGTCGCCCAGGTGATCCCGCTGCTCCTCGATGGCGGGGCCGGCAGCGACCGGGTCCGCGTGCAGTCGCTCTACGAGGAAACGTTCTGGACCGGTGGCGGCGGGTCCGACTCCGCCGACCTGAACCTGAACGCCACCACGCTTGCCCCCTTCAACCCGACCGACGTCGTCGCGCACATCGACATCGTCGAAACGCAGCACGGCGACGGCAGCCACGACGAGAAGCAGCTCGTCACGCTGCGCAACGTCACCGGTGGCACCTTCGAGCTGGTCTTCAACGGCCACCACACCACCCCGCTCGCCTGGGACGCGCCGGCGAAGACGGTCCAGGACGCGCTGGTCCTGGTCACCGGGATCGGAAGCGACAGCACGGGCGCGCCGAACGTCGGCGTCACCCAGGCCGGCAACACGTACCTGGTCGAGTTCATCGGCGACCGCAAGAACACACTTGAGCCCCTCTTCACCTCGAACGTGGTCGTGACGATGTCGCAGGCGGGAACCTCGCTGCTGGATGCGATCCAGCACATCGCGCTGGTGGGCGTGACCGGCGGCGCGTTCAGCCTCGACTACACGTTCGACGTCAGGCCGCTGGGCCTCGCCGTCGATGCCAACCACTCGGGCGGCCTGGTCGCCGGCACGTACTACTACGTGGTCACCGCGATCACCGCCGCGGGCGAGTCGCTGGCGTCGAACGAGGCGCATGTCACCGTCGGGCTCAACGGCGCCATCCAGGTCAGCTGGGGCGACGTGGCCGACGCGCTGAGCTACCGCATCTACCGCGGCACCGCGGCCGGGGGCGAGGGCACGTACTTCACCTCGCTGCTGGCGACGTTCTTCGACGACGGGACGAGCTCGGGTACGGCAGGCACGCCGCCGGTGACGACCCCGGTCCACGCCATCCAGACCACGAACCCGATCTCGTTCGGCGCGCCGGCGAGCCAGGTGCAGACCGCGCTCGAGACCCTTTCCACGATCGGGAAGGGCAACGTGTCGGTGACGGCACCGCTGTCGGGTGGATACGACGTCGAGTTCATCGGTCCAGTGCTCGGCCACCGGGCGATCGCGCTGATGACCGGCGCCACCGACTCGCTGCGCTCCAACGGCATCCACGCCGTCGTCACCCTCGACGGCCAGGGCGGCGGCGACACGTACAACGTAAACCTCATCGGCGGCCGGACGGACTCGCTGATCAACGTCTTCGACTCCGGATCGATCGTCGACGGCTCCGACTCGCTGACGGTCAACGGGACCGACTACCCGGACGTCTTCCTGATGCGGTCGCAAACCGGGGACAGCGGCCTGGCGTTCATCGCCCTCATCAACGGGCCCACACCGCTGACCCCGGCCCCGACCGACCCGGTCGAGCGGATCAACTACAACCAGAACCTGGAATCGACGACGGTCAACGGCGGCAACGGCGACGACCAGTTCTACATCGACGACACCCGCACCAAGATGACCATCAACGGCGGCCAGGGCAACGACTCCTTCCAGATCGGCCAGCTCTACAAGTCACGGCGCACGCCGCAGCTCGCCGGGGTCGCGCCCGAGGACGTCTTCGCCACCATCGACACGACCCAGGGCTGGCTGAGCAACGGCATCAGCAAGCCGATGACGATCAACGGCGGGATCGGCGACGACAGCTTCATCGTCTTCCACAACCTGGACACGCTCGACCTGAACGGCGACGCCGGCAATGACACGTTCCTCGTGCAGGCCTTCGCCCTGGCCGGCTCGCAGGAAGACCACCGCGCCCTCACCGACCTGAGCGGTGGCGCCGGCGCCGATCTCATCCAGTACGCGGTCAACGCGCCGGTCAACATCGACGGCGGTGACGGCTTCGACACGGTCGTCGTCCTCGGCACCGAGTTCAACGACGACTTCGTGATCACGCCCAACGGCATCTTCGGCGCCGGCCTCAACGTGAACTTCGTCAACGTCGAGGCGGTCGAGATCGACGGCGGGCCGGGCAACGACCGCTTCTTCATACTCGGTACGAACCCCAACTGGACGACCACCGTCACCGGCGGCCTGGGGTCCGACTTCTTCAGCGTCCAGGGCCCGACTCCCGCCAATGGAGTCATCAGCAACGACCTGCTCGGCCACAGCGGGATCGTCACCCACGGCGTCCAGAGCAGCCTTGATGGCTCCCACTACAGCGGGATCAACGTCGCCGGCCTCTCGGCCAACGTGGCCGACAACGACACGCCCGGGGTCGTGGTCGTCCAACCGAACGGGTTCTCGCAGGTCGTGCAGGGGGACGGCATTCACTTCCTGGCCGGGGACCAGACGATGGACTCGTTCTCCATAGTTCTCACCCGCCCGACGGGCGCGGGCGTGACGGTGGCGGTCAACGTCACACCTCCAGAGGGCCTCGCCATCCTGTGCGGCGGCTCGATCCCGTGCGGTGGGCCGCTCACCCCGCAGCGGACGATCAACAGCGAGACGCAGGTCGTAACTCTCAGTGACGTGTTCAGCGGCACCTTCACGCTGACGCTGGACGGCATCAGCCACACGACGTCGCCCATCGCGGCTGACGCGCCCGCGGCGGTGGTCAAGTCGGCCCTCGAAGGGCTGTCCAACATCGGCTCGGGCAACGTCGACGTCCAGCAGGACGGCACGACCTACGCCATCACGTGGCAGGGCACGAAGGCTCACATGCCGATCAACCAGCTCACGGCGGCGCTGATCGGCGCCAACGCGGAAGCGAAGATCAGCGTCCGGACCACCGTGCAGGGCGGCGTCTCCAAGCCGCTCGGCACGACGCTGACCTTCAACGACACCACCATGCACTGGTGGGTCCCGCAGACGGTGTTCTTCGCGGTCGACGACAAAGCCGCCTCGATCCCCGGCAGCGGGGACTTCCAGAACTCGATCCAGGTCAACGCCGCCGGGACGATCGTCGGCTTCACGGCGGGCGGCACGACCAGCGTCGACATGAACCCGAACACGGTCGGCGACGAGTACGCGACCTTGGTCGCATCAGGGACCCCGTTCATGAACAGGCTGCCGTCCGTCGATCTTCCCGAAGGGCTGCGCGGCGGGTCGGTCAAGATCACCGGCGGCGACGACGAGGCGGCCGGCCAGATCCGGATGATCCTCGGCAGCTACCTGGAGACGCTCGACCTGAGCGCGGCGACGGCCGGCTCGTTCACGCTCACGTTCGGTGGCGCGACCACGCCGGCCGAGGCCTACAACGTTTCGGCAGACGATCTGCGGGCGGCCCTGGAGCACCTGCCGACCATCGGCGCCCGCAACGTCGCGGTCACGCAGACGTCGCCGGGCATCTATGCGATCGAGCTGCGGGGCAAGCTGTACCTCACCAACGACGTCCAGTTCAGCATCAACGGGACGGGCCTGACCCCGGTCAGCAGCGCGACGATCGCGATCGACGGCCGGACGATCAAGCTGAACGCGCCGTGGTCGGTGCAGCCGGCGCCGGGCGCGGTCTTCGAGATCAGCCAGTTCTCCGCCGTCCACGTGCCGAACGTGAAGGTGAGGATCTACTCGGCCGCGAAGCCGTCGGTCGTCGTCTCCGAGAGCGAAGGCGGCACGAACGTAGCCGAGGGCGCCGGCAACGACACCATCCAGGTCCGGCTGTCGGCCGATCCGGGCGGTTCGGTCGACGTGCACCTTGGCGACAACGGCCAGGGCCTGATCTCGTTCGACACCCCGACGGTGACGTTCGACTCGCTGCACCCCTGGAACGTCTTCCAGACGGTGACGGTGCAAGCCGTCGAAGACCATGTCGTGCGCGGGTTCCACAAGACGGATCTCGTGGCGCGTGCGACGGGCTACGCGGCTTACCAGTCCACCGCGACGGTCGCGGACGACAACTCGCCGGGTGTTCGCGTGCTCGAGTCGAATGGGTCGACCAACGTCACCGAGTTCACGGGCGGAAACTTCGGGCTCACCCAGCTCCAGGCGACGACCGATAACTTCCCGTTCCAGGACAGCTACACGCTGGCGCTGACGCAGGCGCCGCAGTCCGGTGAGATCGTCACCGTGACCGCGACCGCGCAGCCGACGCGCACCAGCCAGACGGGCGGAATCGTGTCCTTCGCCCAGCAGCTGCGCGTGTGCCTGCTGACCACCCTGGTCGACTGCACGATGGACATCCAGTACGCGCAGACGGCCGCCGTCCAGTTCGATTTGACCACCTGGAACGCGGCGCAGACAGTGTTCGTCCGGGCGGTGGACAACAACCGGGTCGACGGCATGGACACCCACGTCTTCGCCCCGCAGCTCAACCAGCTCAACAACATCCAGGGTCCTCTGTTCATCAACGGCGGACTCGGGAAGGACCGCACCGGGTTGCTCGAGCGCGAGCCGGTGATGCTGCCTGGTGAGCGCAACGAGACGCCGCCGATGGGCAGCGTGGTCTCGGCGACGCCGGGCACGATCGACAACAGCACCGCGGCGACGGTGACGATCGATCCCTCCACGCTGGGCCAGATCACGGTCACCGCGGGGACCGGGAACACGGTGCAGGAGATCGAGATCAACGCCAACGGCGGAACGTTCACGCTGTCGCATGGCGGAGGCACGACCAGCGCGCTGGCCTTCGACGCCCCGGCGATCGCGGTCCAGAACGCGATCAAGGCCCTACCCGGGATCATCGACGCCAAGGTGGCCCAGAACGGAAACGTCTACGAGGTCACGTTCCTGAACCCGACCAACCCAGGCGGCCCGCTCGGCTTCGACGCCTCGGGGCTCAAGCCGCGCAGCCCGTCGGACGTCGTCGGCTTCACGATCGAGATCACCAGGGGCACGGCCAAGAACAAGCAGCGCATCGTCACCGGCGCCATCGCGAGCCTCGGCAACTGGGTGCTGACCCTCGACAAGGGGTGGTTCAGCCCGTTCACCAACGACGCGTCGGTGCCCGACGGGGCGTCGAGCAAGTTCACGCTCCACAAGACCAACCCGAACCTGCTCGTCCACGAGGAGACGCAGGCCAACCTGCTGCAGGTCTACGACACCGACAACCCGGCTTCGTACAACGACCCGAACCTGAACCCGAACCCGTTCGGCCAGGGCCGGCTGTTCTTCGATGGGACGAAGTTCGGGCCGGCCGACGTCAACGGCGACATGAAGCACCTCGACCAGTTCCGGATCACCGGCTTCGGCATGGGCGCCAACCGCTGCATCGGCGGGCCCGCCCAGGCGGTGAGCGCCGCCCTCGTCGACGCGAACGCTTGCACCGGCCCGGTGGGCGGTAACGAGCCCGGCGGCATCACGTTCAAGGGCGTCACGAACATCGACATCAATCTCGGTCCGGGCAATAACTACTTCACGATCCTCGACACCCCCGCCGGAGCGGTGACGAAGCTGAACACCGGCGCCGGAGACGACGTGGTGGACGTCAAGAAGGTCAGGGGCCACACGTTCGTCAACACCGGCGCCGGCACCGACACGGTGAACCTGCACAACGACCTGCAGCAGCTGAGCGAGCTCATGGGCCTGCTCACGGTCAGCGGCGACAGCCCGCAGGCCAACATCGTCAACTTCGCCAACGGCTCGCCGCGGCAGGGGACGGCGGTCGACCCGGTCGACGCGATCCAGGTCCTGACCGTGGACGCGACCGGTGGCACTTACACGCTCACCTACGCGCCGCGGCCGCTTGGCCTGTCCGCATCGCAGAGCTTCGGCCCGGGCACCCTGGGCGTTGGGACTTACTTCTATGAAGTCACGGCGATCACCTCGCGGGGCGAAACGCTGCCCTCGAAGGAGACGTTCGCGACCGTGACGCTGCACGGGAGCGTTGACCTCACCTGGTCACCTGTGCCGTTCGCGACGGGCTACAACGTGTATCGAGGCGCTGCGCCCGGCGCGGAGCAGTTCCTCTCGGGAGCCGGGTCGTCGACGAGCTTCACCGACGACGGAACCGCCTCCGGGTCGTCTGCGACGCCGCCCGCAACCAGCGGCGCGGACCAGCCGGCCACCATTCCTTGGGACGCTCCTGCAACTGGCGTCGGCAGCATCCAGTCTCTGCTGGGCGCGCTCGCCCTCATCGGCGGCACGGCCAACGTGGACGTCCAGAAGGCGGGCAATGTCTATCGGATCCACTTCCAGAACGCACTGGCGGGCACACCGATCTCGCTGCTGCTGAGCGATCCGACTACGCTCACAAACGGCGCCGGCGAGTCCGACATCCTGAACATCGACGGCAGCGGCGCGAGCGCCGACGACAATGCGGTGCTCACGTCTTCATCGCTGACCGGCCTCGACATGCAGACGCCGAACACGATCCAGCAGCTGGTCCTTGACGCCACCGGCGGCACCTTCACCCTCGATTACTCGTTCCCGATCTTCCCGACCAACCTGGTCGCCACGGCCGCCCTCGGCGGCACGCTGACCGCCGGCAGCCACTACTACGTCGTGACCGCGATGGTCGGCGGGCAGGAGACCATCGCTTCGGCAGAGGCGTCGGCGGTGACCGCGGGCGGCGGCAAGGTCAACATCACCTGGTCCGGCGTGGCGGGTGCGACGACCTACAACGTGTACCGCGGCGACAGCGCCGGTGGCGAGAACATCGTGCAGAGCACGCCGGATGCGAGCGCGAGCTTCTCGGACATGGGCGCGGGCACGGCGGCCCCGGCGGGAACGCCACCCACCTCGAGTCCCGTCGTCGCCACCGTGACCACGCCAGCGCTCGCGTACAACGTCTCCGCCGCCGACGTGCAGACGGCGCTGGAGAACCTGGCCGGCGCGGGCAACGTGGTAGTGACGCAGAACGATGACATCTACACCATTCGCTTCCAGGGCTCGCTCAGCGACACAGCCGTGCGGCGGCTGGTCGCACACGCGGGAGATCCACTGGCAGGAGGACTGCAGAAGGCGGTCGAGCAGCTCGGCGGCGCCGTCAACACCGGGGCGGGCAGCGCAATCGTGAGTCAGCGGTCGCCCGGCTACGCGACACCCGCGACCAACCAGGTCCAGGTGCTGACGCTCGACGCGACCGGCGGATCGTACCGCCTGAGCTTCCACGTCAACGGCGTGCCGTTCCGCACCGCGCCCATCCCATACAACGCCGGCGCGGAGCAGGTGCGGCAGGCGATCCAGGACGCCATCGCAGCCGGCGAGACGTCGGACGCGAACCTGCAGCTCTACCTGAAGGACGCCGTGGACGTAACCGTGGACCGCTACCCGAGCGGCTACTGGAAAGCCGGCCACAACCTCGACATCTACGTCCTGAACTTCCAGGGCATGCTGCGGAAGGCGAACCTTGGCCCGGGCCTGGACACTGTCGTCGTCGACACCGGCGCGCTCACCGGCACCGTCACGAACACCACCCGCATGGACGGCATCGACTACTACGGGTTCGAGACCATCAACATCGCCACCGGCTCGGGCGCCGAGGTCTTCAACGTCCGGGGCACGAGCCCGGGCAGCAACGGCTTTGCAGCCACGGGCAAGGTCGCGGTGACCAACGTGAGCCTCAACGCGGGCGACGACAAGGTGTTCATCTCATCGGACGCCGACGTCGACCAGCAGAGCTGGACTGCGGTCGACTTCCTCACCGGCAACATGGACGACGTTCGCGGCTCGCTCAACCTCGACCTCGGCACCGGGCGCCACCGCCTGTTCATGAGCGACGAGAGCTCGTCCGCAGGCGACAACGTGTCGATCACGCATGTCGCCGCGTCAGTGCCGGGCAACCTCCACCTCGAACCGAGCGCCGAGATCTTCGTGATCGGCCTGTCGCTGACGTCGGACGGTCACGCGGGCGGCATCTCGTACAAGGTCGATCCAACCGGAAACCTGTATGACGGCGTCGCTTACTGGACGGGCTCGGGCAACGACACGGTCAGCATCGATCGCACGCACGACCGCCCGATGCCGGCGGGTGGTCACGCGACCGAACGCACGACGACCATGCTCAACACCGGCCTGGGCGACGACAGCGTGACGGTGAACCTGCAGGCGGGCACGGACGGCTTCTTCGTGCTGAACACATCGGGCGGCTCCGCCACCGGCGATCCCGCGATGCACTCGGCCGGCGGCCCGTCGGACAAGGACACCGTCGACGCCTCGCTGTCGACGCTGCCGCTGGTCATTTTCGGCGGGTTCGGCAACGACCTCATCCGCGGGGGCCAGGGTAACGACATCATCCTCGGCGACCTGGGACGCGTCCAGTACACCAACCTGGCGGGCACACTGCTGATCGCGCAGTTCGGCTACGGCGGGCGTGGCGATATGGTCAGCGACCAGGTGCTCGACCCGCGCTGGGTGTACTCGTTCGTGCCCGACCTGACCGTGGGCGGCAACGACACCCTCTACGGCAACGGTGGCGAGGACATCCTGATCGGCGGCGCCAGGAACGACGCGATCGACGGCGGGGCCGGCGACGACCTCATCTTCGGTGACGCCGTGCAGCTGTTCCGCCGCGACGTCGATCCGAATGCGGTCCCGGTGGGGGCGATCACCAATCCTCGCTTCCAGGTCCTGAGCGGTTCCCAGATCTACAGCACGCTTTCGGGCAACCTGGGCCAGGCGCTGAACGACGGCACGCCGCGCAACTACCGCGACGCCAACGGGGTGCACGCTCCGGATTGGGCCGAGTACCAGGTCAGAAACCTGTACCAGTCGACCGATCCGTCAGTCAGCCCCGCGGGAAGCTTTGGCAACGACTACATCGCGGGCGGCCCCGGCGACGACATGATCTTCGGCCAGGACGGCAGCGACACGATCCAGGGCGACGGATCGATCGACATCGCGCCAGGCACGTCACTGCCGTGCGTGGCCGGTCCCGTCGGAGTCGCGTTCGACTTCGCGTCCCTCGTCGGCGCGTGCCGAGACCCAGGCACGACCGCGATTCCGACCGGCACCCTTCACATGAACGCTTCCGTCGACGACTACGGCCAGGTCGCCCACCCGAGCGACCCGCTTTGGGCGGACGGCAGCGACTATATCGAGGGTGGCGCAGGCAGCGACACCATATTCGGCAACCAGGGCCAGGACGACATCGTCGGCGGCAATTCGGACATGTTCACGCTGGATACGCCGGCGAAGCGTCAGGATTCACCGAACCTGATCTTCGGCGGTTCCGGCACGCACATCGGGCGCAACGAATGCGGCGCGGAGCCCACAACGGACGGTACGCCCGGCCACTGCGCCACGGTCAATCCGAACGTCCACTCCCACGACTCGGATGCGATCGTGGCCAACAACGGCGACATTGTCCGCCTCATCCCGCTGGCGCTCGGCGTGCCGCAGCCCGGGTTCCTGACCTTCAACTACGACAACTACCCGGGCACGGAGCGCATCGTCCCCCGCGCCGTGACGCTGGTCGACTACACACCCGGGGGACCCGACCTGCTGCTCGGTCAGGCCGGACCGGTGGTCACCGGGTTGCCCGCCACCAACCACGTCGGCGACATCGGCGCGGGGGCGGTCGTCGGCGGCCAGGCGCAGGGCACAGAGATTCACGGCGAGAACGGCGACGACTTCGAATACGGCGGGCCGGGCAACGACGTGATGTTCGGTGACGGCCAGAACGACACGATGATCGGCGGTTACGGCAACGACTGGATGTCAGGCGGCACCGGAGACGACGGCATGCTCGG
>WNFD01001415.1_pt1 | contig 52201 bp, 47 predicted proteins | sample 5400491 | NCBI WGS metagenome assembly WNFD01 (sample SAMN13153343, study PRJNA577476) | soil metagenome | isolation source: 120 cm saprolite under Douglas fir tree site 2 hole 2 replicate 2 | place: USA:California | collected 2015-04-18
GGGGAGATGGGTGCGGTCGATGTAGTGCTGGCGGAGGGCGGCGTCGGGGTCGGAGATGCCTACGAGCTGGATCTCGGGGTGCGTAGGCAGGCTATGGAGGAAGCCCTGCACGTGGCCGTGGACGAGGCCGACGATGGCTACTCGGATGGGTGGAGGCGTCTGGGCGGCTGCATTGTTTGGTGTGAGGCTGGAGGCGAGGAGGCCGGAGGCGAGGAGGAGTTTGGTGACGCTCATGGTGGGGAGATGATCCCTTTCGAAGTGGTTGGGGCGGCGAAGAAGGATGAACCGGTCATTAGGAAGGAAACGTATCAGGAGGAAGGAACCTTATGCGACCCAGTCGAGGCCTTTCTTGTCGACGAGGGTGAGGAGTTTGAGTGAGGCGCCGCTGGGCTTTTTCTCGCCGCGCTCCCACTGGGAGATGAGATTGATAGAGAGGCCTAGATGCCGGGCGAAAACGGATTGGCTGACTCGCTCGCGTTTGCGAATGTTGGCGATCTGACGCGGGGTAAGAGGCTTGACCGGAGTGAGGCATAGCTCGTCCAGATCGCGGATGGTCTTCTTGGGGAGCATGCCAACGGAGACGAGCTCCGTGGCAAGCGAATGAGCTGCTTCGAGTTGTTTGCTACGATATTTCGTTTTCATCGCAGAGGACCTCGATCAATTTACCTTCATTTAGGGCGGCGCGCATCGCGGCCGGCGCGGTGAGAAGTTGTTTCGCGATCAATCGCCAAGCCTTAAGCTCATCTGGCCCGATATTGGCACGCTCACTCTTGGCGAACCCGAAAACAAAGATGCCAATCGTCCTCCAACGCAGGAGAATGATGGCCCTGAAGCCGCCGGACTTGCCTTCACCAGAGCGTCGCAACCTCTGTTTATAAACGCCTCCGCCTAGTTCCACATCGACTGTTCCGGAGTGTATCTCAGCCATGGCACGACAGAGCACTGCGTCGCCGATCTGGTTCTTTCGTGCAAACCGGGCGAATTCTTTACTTTTGAAGACTCGCAATTCGCTCCGTGCTCTCAGCAGAAATATAACACTGAGTGTTATAGATGAAAAGTGCTATTTGATGATGCCGCGTTGCCTCAGGTGCAGGCTCAGCCGACTGATTGACTTTGCCTTAATGCATCAGCTGGAGCGGCTATCAATGATGCCGAATCTCGGATGAGCGCCAAAGATCGAGGATGACGATGCTGTTGTGGTGTGGCGTGTTTTGTGAACGGTCAGTGTGGGTCGGTGAGTGGATTGGAGGAGGTGGCTTCCGGGTCGACCCAGTAGCTCGTCCTTGCCGTGACCGCCAGTTTCGAGTAGTTGGGCAGAGACAGGTTGATGACGTGGAGGCCAGGGTGTGGCGATTGCGGCTGGAAGCTGAGTACGTAGCGGTTGGGTATGTGGTTGGAGATGGTGGCGAGGCTGCGTTCGAGGGTCTTTGCGTCGGTGAGTTTGAAGTATTCGCCGCCGGTGAGACGGGCCACGGTCTCGGGAACGTTGCGTTTGAGACCGTCGGTCGCGGCTATCGCCGCCATTTTGGCGAGGGCCAGTGGAGGGACAAACTGGGTGAGGCAGTCGTAGGCCTGAATGGCTTTGTTGTGAGTCGCGTCGGGATCCGGATCGGGGTCTTTGCCCATGCAGCCGCCAGGAGGGTTGGGGTGGTGGTTTTCCATCCATAGGCCTCCGGGCTGAGTGGGGAGTTCGCGGGCGGCGTAGTGGGCTGCTTCGGATTTTCCGGTGGAGTAGCCGATGCTGTAGATGACGGTGTTGGTGTCGCTGATGGCACGGAGGGCATCTTCGAGCTTGAGATGGCTCCCTCGGTCGAGGGTTTCGCTGATAAGGAGGACGGCGCGGCGGTACTCGCGTGGCTGGTTCCGGAGGAGGTCGACGGAGAAGCCGAGGGCGTCGAGGATGGCGGCGCCGTTGTCGCCGAGGCCGAGGTTGTGGATGGCGAGCGGGGAGGCGCAGTCGTCGAGGTGATGTTGGCGGGAGCAGCCGGGGGTGAGGCTGGCGATGGCGTCTGCGGCAGAGTCGAGGTCGGAGGTGAAGTCCTGGAGAAGTGTGGGCTGACTGTCGAAGGCGACGACGGCGACTTTGTGAGGGACGTCGCCGACGATAGAGGCGAGCATTGGAGCCAGCGGGGGAGCGATGGAGTTGAATTTGTTGAATTCGCGGGCGCCGGCCCCGCCGATTTCGATGACGACGACGAGGGCGAGAGGCTCGCCACCGGTGTCCTGCTCGAGAGTGAGCTTCTGCGGGACTCCGTCGTCGGTCAGGACGAAATCGTTCGCGGCGAGTGTGAAGACGAGATCGCCGGCCTTATCGCGGACGAGAGCGGGCGCGAGAACAAGCGTAGAGCGAGTGCTGAGCAGAGAGGTTTTCGGAGTCTCCTGGGCAACGGATTGCGCGGAGTTGAGAAGCCCGTGGGACGATGGGGGCGCCGTCTGCGCGAACAGGGGGACGCCCAGCGCTATGAGAATGCTTGGAAGGCACCTCTTCATGTGAGCAAGTATAAGGCTGGTGGAGAGCGCAATGCGCTTACTTGATGATGCCGCGTTGGCTGTTGGCGATGAAGTCGGCGAGGTAGGCTACGTGTTCGCCTGCGCGGCCAGTGGCGATGGTTTCGCGGATGGCGGCGAGGGCTTCGGTGGTGTTGAGCTTCGAGGCGAGAAGGGTGCGGTAGGCGGTGCGGAGTTCTTTGAGCTGCTGCGGGGTGAAGCCTTTTCGTTCGAGGCCAACTTTATTCAGGCCGTAGGCGTGGTTGTTGCGCTCGATGGAGGTGAGAGAGTACGGCAGTACGTCCTGGGTAATGGTGGTGCCGCCGCCGATGTAGGCGTGGCGGCCTATGCGACAGAACTGGTGGACGGGGCAGAGGGCGCCGACTACGGCGTAGTCTTCGACGGTGACGTGACCGGCTAGCGTGGCGGAGTTGGCGAGGATGCAGCCGTTGCCGATCTGCGAGTCGTGGCCGATGTGGGTGTAGGCCATGATGAGGCAGTCATTTCCGATGCGGGTGATGCCGCCGCCGCCTGCCGTGCCACGGGAGATGGTGACGTACTCGCGGATGGTGTTGTTGTCTCCGATGGTGACGCGGGTGGGTTCGCCGGCGTACTTGAGGTCCTGGGGGGCGATGCCGATGCAGGCGAAGGAGAAGATGCGGTTGTTGCGGCCCATGGTGAGGTGGCCGTCGTCTCCCCCACCCAGGACGACGTGGGAGACGAGTTCGCAGTTTTCGCCGAGGATGACGTTGGGACCGATGGTGCACCAGGGGCCGACCTTGCAGCTTGCGGGAATTTGCGCGCCGCTTGCGACGATCGCTGTGGGGTGAATGCTCACTCTGCTGTCTCGACCTTGGCTTCGACTTTGGCTTGGACTTTTGGGGCTACGCGTGGGACGACCTGGCACATGACCACGGCATCACAGACGAGTTTGCCGTCAACGGTAATGCTGCCGCTCATCTTCACTGCGCGACTGCGCCAGTTGAGGACTGTGACCTCGATGCGGAGCTGGTCGCCGGGCGTCACGGGACGGCGGAAGCGGGCGTTTTCAATGCTGGTGAAGAGCATGAGCTTGGAGTCGCGGTCGGGGATTTCGCTGAGGAGAAGAGCGCCGCCCGCCTGGGCGATGGCTTCGACCATGAGAACGCCGGGCATGATGGGATAGTCGGGGAAGTGGCCCTGGAAGTGGGGCTCGTTGAAGGTTACGTTCTTGATGGCGACGATGCGCTGCTTACGCTCCATCTCGACGACGCGGTCGATGAGGAGGAAGGGGTAGCGGTGCGGGAGGAGGGACATGATTTCGAGGATGTCCATCGTGGTGGGCGCCGCTGGCTGCTCGTCGGGGACTTGATGGGGCGTTGTGTCGGGCGTTGGGTCGGGCGTTTCATCGCTCATGGCAAGGATGAGTATAAACGGCGCGTTGATGAAGGAAAGCGTGGCTCATCGGGTGGTGGTGAGTTTCCGGATCGCCGGCCATGCGGGCTGTCTCGTCGAGTTCGCAGCTTTGGTGGGGACCTGCGGTGCCGGCGGCGATGAAGGTTTCGTGGGATGTGCGATTGGAGGCGTTATCCCGGCAAAGCTGCCAGTTGAGTTGCGTGCGATGGGACAGGAAAACGACAAAAGCGAACGCGAAGGAACGCAGAGGGAGACGCAAAGTTCGCCGCACCCACCGTTGATAAGGATCGACCACTTGGCGAATGTGCAGATGATTGCGGTAGTTGTTTTGCTACACTGCCCGGCATGCCTTTTAAGCTTGCGTTTATGACGGTGGGAATATTGCGTGAGGCAGTGGGCCATGCGCAGGTGCAGGGGTTTGTGGACCGCATCCCAAGCGTGTATGGCGCGGCTGAAGCCAGTGACGGATTTCGCGACCGATCGATTCGGGACGTGGGGACGTGGCTGCATTCGTGGGGACCAGTCGAACTTCCCGATTGTTTTCCGGCACCACCGGAGGATACTCAGATTGCGATGACGCTCAGCCTGTGGAAGGACTTGGAGTCGGTTGCGGCGTTCACCTACCACGGAGCGCATGGAGAGGCTTTGACCCAGAGGAGGGAGTGGTTTGAAAAGTACAATCTCCCGGTCTATGTGGCTTGGTGGGTGGCAGACGATCATCCGATCGAATGGAAGGAAGGCAATGCGAGGCTGGAACATCTTCACAGCCAGGGGCCTACAGCGTTTGCGTTTAATTTTGCCCGGCCCTTTGATTCGGAGGGAAATGCTTGCTTGCTGGATCGGGAGTCGGTGAAGGCTAAGGCGGCCTTGAATGCGCGGGGGGCGTGATAACCATCGCCTGCTTGGACGGCGGGCTTTCGGTGAATTTTGAGGTTGGAGTTGGAAAGGAAGGCATACCCCAGGGGCTGAAGCCCCTTCTTTTTTGTGGTGGCTGAGAGACCCAAGGCTGAAGCCTTGGGCTACCTAGAAGCAAAGACAACGGCAAAAGCAGATTCCTCCGCTGCGGAATGACAAACAAAGGACAGGCAACGACAGATGCAATGGCAAAGGCAACCCACCCTTTTCGATAAGGCTGAAAAGGATGGGCCACCCGGCTTCTGTGTCGCTCGTTCAGGGGATCGGCTATCCGACTTCCGTGTCGCACGTTCAGGCTGCTGGTGGTGGGAGTTGGGCGCTGGGGGTGGAGCGGGAGAGTTCGAGTTCTTCGGGGGTCATTTCTACGGGGACTTCGGCGAAGAGTGGAGTGCTGAGGTAGCGTTCGCCGGTGTCAGGCAGCATGGCGAGGATGGTGGAGCCTTTGGGGGCTTCGGCGGCGATCTTCAGGGCTCCGGCGAAGGTGGCACCTGAGCTGATGCCTACGAAGATGCCTTCCTTTTTGGCGAGAGCCTGGCTTTGGGTCATGGCTTCGGGGTTAGTTATGCGCAGGATCTGGTGGATGCGGTGGGTGTCTACGGCGTCCTGTGCGAGCTTGGGAATGAAGTCGGGGCTCCAGCCCTGCTGGGGGTGTGGGGTCCAGGAGGGGTGGCTGGCGGAGGGGGAGCCGTCGGGGTTGCTGGGCTGGGCGATGCCGCTTGAGACCATGGGGGCGGCGTCGGGTTCGCAGAGGATTATTTTTGTGTCGGGGCGTTTGTCGGCGAGGACGCGGGAGACGCCTTTGAGAGTGCCGCCGGTGCCGAATCCGGTGACCCAGTAGTCGAGACGGTCGCCTTCGAAGTCGCGGAGAATCTCCTGCGCGGTGGTGCGGGAGTGGAAGTCGGCGTTGGCTTCGTTGGTGAACTGGCGGGTGAGGAACCAGCCGTTTTTCTCGGCGAGCTCCTCGGCTTTTTTGACCATGCCGGTGCCGCGAGCGGGGCCGGGAGTGATGACGACCTTCGCGCCGAGGAAGCGCATGAGCTTGCGGCGCTCGATGGAGAAGGTTTCGGCCATGGTGACGACGAGGGGGTAGCCTTTGGCGGCGCAGACCATGGCGAGGCCGATGCCCGTGTTGCCGCTGGTGGCCTCGATGACGGTCTGGCCGGGCTTGAGGGTGCCGCGTCGTTCGGCGTCTTCGATGACTCCGAGGGCGAGGCGGTCCTTTACGGAGCCCAGGGGGTTGAAGGCTTCGATCTTGACGTAGAGGTTGATGCCGGCGGGGGCGATGTGGTTGATGCGGACTGCGGGGGTGTTGCCGACGGTGCCCAGGATGTTGTCGAACTTGTGTTTCATCGGTGCTCCTTGATTGGCTCGAAGGGCGTTGGGAAGCCCGCCGGAGATGTTCTGTACAAAACTACACCGGAGTGGAAGGAATGTCCCTCAGGGGCGAGGCCCTAGCCGACAGAAAAGCAAGAGCAGAAGCAGATCCCCTTCGGGGATGGCAGACAGAAAAGCAAGAGCAACAGCAAAGGCAAGAGCAATAGCAAAGGCAACAGCAGATCCCTACGGGATGACAACAAAAACGCAAGGACAACAGCAGATCCCTGCGGGATGACAACCGGAAAAGCAAAGGCAAGAGCAACAGCGTTGACGTGAGCCGTACTACTGTTTTTTCTTGAGGAGGATATCGGGGTTGAAGGTGTCGGGGGACAGGTCTACGTCGTATTCGACCTTGGTGTAGAAGGTCTGGCTGGCCATGTCGCCGTTGTGATAGCGGGTGATGGTGAAGGCGGTGGGCAGGCCCTGGATGGTGTGGTAATCATCGTACTCTTCGGCGTCCTCGTCGCGGTCTTTGAAGGTGATGTTGCGCCACTCGAAGGTGCGGCGGCGGGGGAGATGGGTGGCGACGTCGATGTCGAGGGTGACGGCGTCGTTGTTGTCGCTGAGGATGGTGACGCGTTCGGTGAGGCGGCGCTCGACCATGGTACTGCCTTCGTCGATGACGACGACGCCGGGAGCCTTGAGCCAGACGCGATAGATGGATTCGATGGAGTGAGCCTGGCGGCGGTAGTAGTCCTCGATCTGGTCTTTGGGGAGGGTGATGTTGCCCTTGTAGGTGACTTCGTGGCCGGTGTTGTTGATCCAGATCTGGACGATGTCGATCTTTTTGCCGGGGAGGATCATGCTCTTGTCGGTGATGAAGCCGATGCGCTGGGCCTCGGGGCGGTCTGGGTTTGAAAGGCCTGGGCTGGCGAACTGGTGAGTGGCGGTGAAGTCGATGACGATGCCGTTGGGGGCTCCCTGGAAGAAGCGGCCGAGATGGCCGAGCACGCGGACGTTGCGGCGGTTGAGCCAGGCGTCGCCGCCGAGGGCTTCGAGCATCTGGTCGAGGAGCTTGCGTCCGCGCTGCTCCTGGGTCTGGTCTGCGGGGTGGGTGGGCCCGGCGCTGGGGATGTCGCGGGCTTGTGCGCGGAGGAACGGGGTGGCGGTGATGAGGAGGCCGAGCGTAATCGAGAGGGTTGCTTGTTTCATTCCGACTCCGTTCAAAACAGTTTCCCGCCATTGGGAAGTGGCTGATTTCGTGAAGTGCCGTTTCTCTTGAGAGAAGACGGCCATAACCTAAAAGCCACCCGATAGCCCGCGGGAAAACTGCTAAGTGTCCTATGTCTAAAATTAGCGGCAAAATCGCGACGCGTAGCATAATTGCTAACCCACGCAAACAGCAGATCCCTCCACTCCGCTGCGCTCCGGTCGGGATGACAATTTCTTTGCCAATCAATCATTCGAGTTTCAACCATTGTCGGTACCCCAAAATTTCAACCATGGGTCGATACATCCTAGCCGACGAGGACAGCGCCGCCGTTGACGTTGAAGATCTCGCCGGAGATGAAGCCGGCGAGGGGGGTGCAGAGGAAGAGGATCGGCGCGGCGATCTCGTCGACGTGCGCGGGGCGGCCCAGCGGGATGAGCGACAACAGCTTCTTGGACGTTTCGGGGTCGCTAAGGACACCGGCGGACATCTCGGTGGCGACCCAGCCTGGGGCGACGCAGTTGCAGTGGATGCCCTGGCCGATGAGTTCGGTGGAGAGGCTCTTGGTGAGGCTGATGAGAGCGCCCTTGGTGGCGGCGTAGTCGGCGTGGAAGGCTTCGCCGCGCTGACCGGCGGTGGAGCTGACGAGGACAATGTGACCTCTTACTCCATTCGCGAGAGGTTGGGATTGCATTTGGGCGACTGCGGCGCGGACTACGCCGAAGACGCTGTCGAGATTGGTGCCGAGGGTGTCTCGCCATTGGGCGGTTGTCATGGAGGCGATGGGGGCGTCGTGAGAGGGCCAGATGCCGTGGTTGAGGATAGCGCAGTCCAGGCGGCCGAAGGCGGCTACGGCGGCGGTGACGAGGGCCTGGCCGTCTTCCGGGGTGGAGAGGGGTTGCTGGATGGCGCGGCAGAGCTCGGGGCCGCCGCACTCCTGGACGAGGGCCTCGGCCTGCTGGGCGGCGGAGAGGTAGCTGAAGACGACTTTTGCCCCGGCCTGACGGAAGAGGCGGACGGTGGCTGCGCCGATTCCGCGGGAGCCTCCGGTAATCAGGGCGACTTTACCCGCGAGCGACATTACGACACCTGAGTCCATGTTATTCGGCATATACTCGACGCTATCGAATCAGTCTTCCTCACGCAAGTTACGCCGGCACTGAGAGTTTTCTACCAATTCTTTTTGAGGAGCTAACAGCCAAATGAAGATCGCCGTTATCATCGCACGGATTCTGCTGGGACTTCCTTTTCTCATCTTCGGACTCAACGATTTCTTTCACTTCATCCCGATGCAGCCGATTCCGGGCGACGCGGGCGTTCTGGTGGGAATCTTGTACACGCATGGATGGCTCATATTCCATGGCCTGCTGTATGTGGTCGCCGGCGTGTTGCTGTTGGTTGGGCGGTATGTCCCGGTGGCGCTTGTAATCCTTGGGCCGATCATCGTGAACATCCTGGTGTTTCACCTTACGCTGGCGCCTTCGGGGATTGGGCCGGGGTTGGTTTGTGCGGTGCTGGAGTTGTTTTTGATTTATGCGTACTGGCCGGCTTTCCGGGGGATCTTCATTCCGAAGATGGAGGCTTGGTAGCTGCGCGATCGAGGGTCTTTGGAGGAGAACAGACAACTGCAAAGGCAGATGCGGGGGGGTCTTCCCCTCCGACTTCGCACAGGGTCAGAATGATGAAGAGGCAACGGCAAGTGCGGAGTGGTGGCTGAGTAAAACTCAGGTAGAGAAGCAGATTTCTCCACTGCGCTGCTCACGATGAAGCTGTGAGCAGCTTCGGTCGAAATGACGGTTGTTCGTTTTGGGGTAGGGAGAACAAGCAACGACAACGGCGTTATGGCGGTCTGATAGCTTTCATCCCACACCCGTGCTTTTGCGGCCGTTCGTGTCGGCGATCCAGGCTAGGTGAGGACAGGGAGTTGGAGCGTGGTGCCAATGGGGACGTTGTTGGGGTCGGCAATGTTGTTGGCTTTGGCGATCTGGGGGTACTTGTTGGCGTTGCCGTAGAAGAGCAGGCTGATGGCTGAGAGGGTGTCGCCGGATTTGATGGTGACGGGCTGGGTTTCGCCGCCGCTGGTGCCGATCTCGTGCTTGAGGTCGGAGTAGGTGGAATCGACTTTCTTGATATGGTCCCAGACACGCTCGAGAACGACTTTTGATGGTACGGTGCCTTTGATGTGGAGCTGCTCGCCGGCGAGGTCAACGGCTTCGAGGGTAGCGCCGTAGGGGGCGAAGCGCTGGATGGATTCAATGACTGGGGCGTATTTCTGTTTCAATGCGTCTAGATCTGCCATGGCACACCTCTTTATGTCAGCGTGGCTGACTGTGTTGTTGTCGTGCTGGTTGTGGGGCCCTTGTGCCGGTTGGGCCAGAGAATTGGCCCGCTCAATGAGGCACTATTTGAATTTGCTGAGAAGCTGCTGCGCCATGCTGCCCATGGAGCTGGTCGGAGTGGCCTGACCGTTGGGAGCAAAGTGCTGGATGACCATCGGAAGGATAGTGGCGAGCGCCATCTGGACGATCTGGGGGGAGACACCGGCTTTCTCTGCGGTTTTTTCGATGAGGCCAGTGCCGCCGAGGCCCTGCTGAACCTGCTCGGGGGTTGCGGTCGCGGCCTGACCGGCGCTCCAGGAGTTGACGTGCTCGGCCATGCCGTTATTTTTGAAGGCGTCGAGGACACCCTGAATGCCTTCAGGATGCTGGGTGAGGGCTTCGATGAAGCCTCCGGCTACTTTGGCCTGGTCGGTTCCGGCGGCCTCTCCGGTCCGTCCGGCGAGTGATTGAATCATGTCCATAATTCCCATGGGATTCACCTCGCCCCCATAGTAGGCCCGTTTTTCGGGGAGCGCCGCGGCGAGATGTAAATTTTTATCGATTTCTAATGGCTGGATTTCTCATCGGATCAATTTTGATGGATGGCTTGTCTACTTTCAGGGCTTCAGCCTTGGTGGCGCCACACGCTGGCGCTCATACGCATTGAAATCAAAGACGAAGTGCTAGTAGTTTTGGGAGTTCGCCCGAGCACAGCACCCGGATATCCTTCAAAACATCGTGGCTTTCAATTGGGATATAGCTGGTGGCCATTCTGGCCCGGAGCGCGATAGGAGACCGATGCAACTGCATTGGCTTGGTTCTGTTCCTGAGGACCGGGAGAAAGGTTCGAATGAGAACCGTGCAAATCGCTCTCAACTTTCTCTTTGAAGGTCACACGACCTGGAGCGCCGACTGGATATGGGGCTGCCCTTTGATCGTATTGACGGTAATCATCCATATCCTGGGCCTTGGGTACATAAGCCAAAGAGCGATCTTGATTCACGGCGATATAGTGAAACACCGCCACCCAACAGCTACATTCGCAGTTGTGGTGGGTGCAACGGCCCTCCTGGCAACTGTTCTGCATGCGATAGAAGCAGGCTTTTGGGCCATTGCTTACCTCGTCATCGGGGCTATGCCAAACGTCAAGTCTGCGATGCTCTATTCACTTGGCGCGATGACGACTTACGGACATCAGAGTCTTTTTCTGGAAGACCCTTGGCGACTGATGGGAACGATTGAGGCGCTGAATGGGTGGCTGCTCTTCGGATTGTCCACGGCTTTTCTCTTTTGGCTGATTCAGGAAGTCTCGCCCAATAATCGGACTGGTCACTAGAGTGGCTCTCGACAACTGTTGCCTTTAGAGTAAATCTCCACTGCATGAAAGATCAGATAGCTTCAGCGCTTTGCTTTCGGCAGTTCGCTGGCTCCGAAACGGCTGTGACTCGACGGAAGGCAGTGTTAATTTTCACGGCACGAGGAACGAGATAAACTGAGGCCATGAGTGATTTAGACAAGGTTGCGATTTCTACCAAAGGGGCCCCGGCTGCTATCGGGCCGTATTCCCAGGCGGTGTGGGTTGGGGACCTGTTGTTTGCGTCCGGACAGGTTGCGCTTGACCCGGCGACTGGCCAGTTGGTGGCCGGGGGGATTACCGAACAGACGGTCCGGGTGCTGGAGAACGTGAAGGCTGTGCTGACCGAGGCCGGACTGCATATGCACAACGTGGTGAAGACGACGGTGTTCCTGAAGTCGATGAGCGACTTTGCGGCGATGAACGAGGTGTATGGGAAGCATCTGGCGCCCGATGGCGTGGTGGCGCCGGCGCGATCGACGGTGGCGGTGGCGGGGCTGCCGAAGGATGCGTTGGTGGAGATCGAAGTGATCGCCAGGGACCCCCGCGGAAGGTACGGCACCGCTTGAAACATAATGGGCAAATTGGCATCTAATCTTCAGAACCTAATGAAAAAAGGAGGCTGGAGCGATGGCCGAGACAAAGGTAGAGAAGGTGCACAAAACGGAGGCGGAATGGCGCGAGTTGCTGACTCCGGAGCAGTTTCATGTGATGCGCGAGGGGGGGACGGAGCGGGCGTTTACCGGGGCGCTGGTGAATAACCATGATGATGGGATCTATCACTGCGCAGCTTGCAATGCGCCGCTGTTTACCTCGGACAAGAAGTTTGAGTCGGGGAGCGGATGGCCGAGCTTCTGGAATCCGGTTTCCGCGGATGCGATCGAGGCGGTTGACGATAGCTCGCTGGGGATGACGCGGGTCGAGGTGCGGTGTGCGACTTGCGGGGCTCACCTGGGGCATGTGTTTCCGGATGGGCCGAAGCCTACGGGGCTGCGGTATTGCATTAACAGCGCTTCGCTGGGTTTTGAGAAAGAGTAAAGCTGATTGCGGATTTTTGTGGGCGCACTGGCGGCTGAGGTAGAGAAGCGGATTTCTCCACTACGGCGGCAAAAGTGCTCCGGTCGAAATGACGTCAGTTTTTGGCGGGTGGCTTGTCGGGAGCCGTCTCAGTTTTCAAGCGATGCAGGAAAAGTCCCAGCCGGCTACTCTGCGACGCCGGATAGACTGGACGAATCGCGGAATCAGTATCCCGGTAAAACGCCCGCCCTCGGGCGTCTTGGTTTGTGTAGTGGGTGGGGTTTGCTTGGATAGGAGACTAACCCCACGATAGGCGCGGTGAGACTGCGCCGATCATGGGGCACCCTTTTCTGGGGTGGGCTTAGCCTTTGACGACTTTGCCGGTCTTGATGCAGCTGGTGCAGACGCGAATGCGCTTGCTTCCGCCGTTGACCTGGGCCTTGACGGGCTGGAGGTTCACGTTCCAGCGGCGGCGGGTGGTGTTGTGGGCGTGAGAGATGTTGTTGCCGAACTGCGGGCCTTTGCCGCAAAGATCACATTTGTGTGCCATGACTTGCTCCAATCCTGAGTCGCAGAAGATTCCCGGGGATCCTAATGTAGCCACCAACGATGCCGGGGGAAGAGTCAGGTGCGGGGCGAACAAAAGCTCCCGACCTCTACCGGGTGAAGGGTAGTCTGCCGATTTCTAATCATACCATGCAAGGGGTTGCGGGCTCAATCGGCGGTGATGCGAGCGGGGATCCGAAACGGGATTCGAAAATTGAAGACGGAGTGACTATGGGCTGAGATACTGTTGAAGAGCATCTCATCAACATTGCTGTGTTTCCGCCGGTCACGTCGTGATCGCGGGAACTTCATGTTATTGAATTTTGAAGGTTGCGGCCGGTGCGGCTGAGTCTTTAAGTACCTGTCCATGCGTCGATAACAGTAACAACGGACACCTTGCGCAGCAAGTCCAAAAATTCCAGATGTGGCAAAGGGAGACGTATTGCCAGCCGATTCAAATGAACACCCAACTATTGGGCCGGACCATCAACTTCCGTCCCCTCCAACATCGTCCCGAAGCAAGATTGTGCGGGTCATTGTGTGGATTGTCCTGCTGCTGATTTTTGCCGTGGGATTTCTGCTGGTCTTACGGCGCCGCGATGAAACGACGAAGAGTGGTGGTGCCGGTGGTGGACGGCGCGGTGCCGGCGGAGGAGGGCCGGTGACGCTGACGACCGCCACGGCGAGGAAGGGCAACATCGGCGTCTACCTGGATGCGATCGGCACGGTGACGCCGGTTTATACGGCTTCGATCACAAGCCAGGTGACCGGGCCTGTGATTGCGGTGCACTTCAAGGAGGGGCAGATCGTGCGTAAGGGCGATCCACTGGTGGATATCGATCCGAGACCGTTCGAGGCGACGCTGCTGCAGGCGCAGGGGACGCTGGAGCGGGATCAGGCGATTCTGGCGCAGGGGATGATGGATCGCGACCGCTATCGCGATGCGTGGGCGCGGAATGCGATCCCGAAGCAGACGCTGGATGACCAGGAGAAGATTGTGCTGCAGCAGGCGGGCACGGTGAAGAACGATCAGGGGACAGTGGCGTTCGACCAGGTGCAGCTTGGGCAGTCGTCGGGCACGGTGACGCTTGCGGTGATTACGCAGCTGCAGCCGATCACCGTGATCTTCACGATTCCTGAGGACAATCTCGGGCAGGTTCAGCCGCGGCTTCGGGTCGCGGCGAAGCTTCCGGTTGATGCATACGACCGGGCGGCGCTGAAGAAGATCGCGAGTGGATCGCTGCTGACGCTGGACAACCAGATCGACACGACGACGGGAACGGTGAAGGCTCGCGCCTCGTTCGAGAATAGAGACACTGCACTTTTTCCGAACGAGTTTGTGAATGCGCGGTTGCTGGTGAACACGCTGCAGGGAGCGACGATTATTCCTTCTTCGGCAATTCAGCATAACGGCGCGGTCTCGTTTGTTTATGTGATTCAGGACGATACGGCCTACCAGCGCAACGTGACACCGGGTGTGACCGAGGGAAACAACACGGAGGTGACGGGGATCAACCCGGGGGATGTGGTCGCCGACAGCAGCTTCGACAAGCTGCAGGACAAGGCGAAGGTCGTGGTCTCGAAGCAGCCGCTGCCGCCAAGCAGAAGAATCGGGAGTAATGTTCCTTGAGCCCTTCGCGTCCGTTTATTCTGCGCCCGGTGGCGACATCGCTGCTGATGGCTGCCATTCTGCTGGTTGGGATTGTGAGTTACACGCAGCTGCCGGTCTCGGCACTGCCTGAGGTTGACTATCCGACGATCCAGGTACTGACCTTCTATCCGGGAGCGAGCCCGCAGGTGATGGCGACGACGGTGACGGCACCGCTGGAGCGTCAGTTTGGGCAGCTTCAGGGGTTAAGTCAGATGACCTCGTCTAGCTCCGGCGGGACTTCGGTGGTTGTACTGCAGTTCAATCTCAGCCTGAACATCGACGTTGCAGAAGAAGAGGTGCAGTCGGCGATCAATGCGTCGTCGAGTTTTCTGCCGGCGAACCTGCCGGCGCCGCCGATCTACAGCAAGACGAACCCGGCTGATGCGCCGGTGCTGACGCTGGCGATCACGTCAAAGACGACGCCGCTCTCTCAGGTCGAGGACCTGGTGGACACGCGGCTGGCGCCGAAGATCTCGCAGCTGAGCGGCGTGGGACTGGTGAGCATCAGCGGCGGCCAGAAGCCAGCGGTCCGCATCCAGGCGAATCCGACGGCGCTCTCGTCGTATGGCATCAACCTCGAAGACCTGCGCACGGCGGTGACGCAGAGCAGCGTGAATGCCGCGAAGGGAAACTTCGACGGGCCGCGGCAGGACTATCAGATCGACGCGAACGATCAGCTGGTGACCAGTAAGGACTACCGGAGCGTGGTTGTCGCTTACCGCAACGGCGGGCCGGTGATGCTGACCGATGTTGCGAAGATCGTGGATGGCGTGGAGAACTCGACGCAGGCGGCGTGGATGGACCAAACGCCGGCCGTCATTCTGAATGTGCAGCGGCAGCCCGGCGCCAACACGATCAGCGTGGTCAACAGCATCAAGCTACTGCTGCCACAGCTTAAGAACAATCTTCCCACGGGAATCGATATCAGGACAATGACCGACCTGACGACGCCGATCCAGGCGTCAGTCGACGACGTCGAGTTTGAGTTGCTGCTGACGGTCTTCCTGGTCGTGATGGTCATGTTTCTGTTTCTGCGCAGCCTCTACGCGACGATCATTCCGAGCGTGGCTGTCCCGCTGTCGCTGATCGGCACCTTCGCGGCGATGTACCTGCTCGGCTACAGCCTGGACAACCTGTCGCTGATGGCGCTGACGATCTCGACGGGCTTCGTCGTCGATGATGCGATCGTGATGGTGGAGAACATCTCGCGGTACCTGGAAGAGGGCGACTCGCCGATGCAGGCAGCATTGAAGGGCGCCGAGCAGATCGGTTTCACGATTCTGTCGTTGACGGTCTCGCTGATTGCGGTTCTGATTCCGCTGCTGTTCATGGGCGACGTGGTCGGCCGGCTGTTCCGCGAGTTTGCCGTTACCCTGGCCGTCACGATCATTGTGTCGGCGGTGGTTTCGCTGACGCTGACGCCGATGATGGCGTCGCGAATTTTGAAGCACAATTCGCACGAAAGCCAAGGGCGCATCTATCAGGCCTCCGAGCGTGCCTTCGAGGGAATGATCAACTTTTACGGACGCACGCTGAAGGCCGTCCTGCGCTTCCAGACCACCACGCTTCTGGTGGCGGTCGCGACCCTTCTGCTGACGGTATATCTGTACATCATTATTCCGAAGGGCTTCTTTCCGGTGCAGGACACGGGCGTGATCCAGGGGATTACGCAGGCGTCGCAGACTATCGGATCGAAGTCGATGGCGGAGAAGCAGAAAGAGGTTGCGAGGGTGGTTCTGCAGGACCCTGCGGTGGAGAGTCTCTCCTCTTTCATCGGCGCGGACGGCACGAATACGACGACCAACAGCGGAAGAATGTCGATCAACCTGAAGCCGCTGGAGCAGCGCGACTTGAGCGCGTCAGACGTTGTCCGCAGGCTGCAGTCGAAGCTGAAGGACGTGCAGGGCATTCAGCTTTTCATGCAGCCGGTGCAGAACATCACGGTCGATGACCGGGTTAGCCGGACGCAGTACCAGTACACGCTGGAGGATCCGGACCAGAACGAACTGAATGACTGGACCAATCGCTTTGTCGCCAAGTTGAAGGAGTTGCCTGAGCTGGAAGATGTCGCGACAGACCAGCAGATGGGCGGCCTGGCGGTGTCGCTGGTCATCGATCGGGCGACTGCTTCGCGCCTGGGCGTAGCGCCGACGACGATCGACAACACGCTCTACGACGCATTCGGTCAGCGACAGATCAATACGATGTACACGCAGCTGAACCAGTACCACGTAATTCTGGAGGCTGAGCCGCAGTTTCAACTGGACCCCGATAAGCTGAACCATCTTTACATCGAGTCGAACTCTTCGGCGGGGCTGAGCGGCGCGCCGGCTTCGTCTTCGTCGGGCAAAGGCTCCACGTCGGCCGGCTCGAACGCGCTTACCGGATCGGCGTTGTTCACGCCGTCGGCGAATACGCTGTCACCGCCAGCGAACGCGCTTACCTCGAGCAGCGTTACCTCGACCTCGAGCCGGGGGGTGAACTCGGCGGGCGCAACCACCTCTTCCTATAGCAGCGCCGTGCCCCTCAGCGCTTTCTCGCACTTTGAGACGACGACGGAGGCGCTTTCGATTACGCATCAGGGGCAGTTTCCGGCGATCACGGTGTCGTTCAATCTCGCCCCGAACGCTGCGCTTGGAGGCGCGATTTCAGAGATCACGAAAGTGGAGCAGGAGATGCACATGCCTGCGAGTCTGCAGGCGGATTTTCAAGGAACGGCTGCATCTTTCCGGAATTCGCTGTCGAATATGCCGCTGCTGATTCTGGCTGCCTTGGTCACGGTGTACATCGTGCTCGGGGTGCTCTATGAGAGCTTCATCCACCCGATTACGATTCTTTCCACTTTGCCTTCTGCCGGCGTGGGCGCTTTCCTTTCGCTAATTCTTTTTCATCAGGACCTGAGTGTGGTTGCGATTATTGGATTGGTCCTGCTGATCGGTATTGTTAAGAAGAACGGCATTATGATGGTCGACTTCGCGCTGGATGCGGAACGCCATCAGGGGCTGGACGCGACGGAGGCGATCTATCAGGCGTGCCTGCTTCGCTTCCGGCCAATCATGATGACGACGATGGCGGCGCTGCTGGGCGGGTTGCCGCTTGCATTTGGCACCGGCATCGGCTCCGAGTTGCGGAGGCCGCTGGGTATTGCGATGGTGGGCGGCCTGCTTCTGAGTCAGATACTGACGCTGTATACGACCCCTGTCATCTACATCTTCTTCGACAACCTCGCGACGCGGTTCTCAAAGAAGAAGGCGGAGCATCCTGGAGTTCGCGAGCCTGAGAGGGCGGAGCTGTCATGAATCTCTCTTCGCCATTTATCCATCGGCCGGTGGCGACGACGCTGCTGACGGTGGCGATTGCGATTGCGGGGGCGATTGCTTTTACTGTGCTCCCAGTGTCGCCGTTGCCGCAGGTGGATTTCCCGACGATCTCGGTGAATGCAGGTTTGCCGGGAGGGAGCGCAGAGATCATGGCGTCGTCGGTGGCGACGCCGCTGGAACGGCAGTTCGGCCATATTGCGGGCGTGACGGAGATGACGTCTTCGAGCAGTCTGGGCTCGACGTCGATCACGATCCAGTTTGACCTGAGCCGTAATATCGATGGCGCTGCGCGCGACGTTCAGGCGGCGATCAATGCAGCGCGCACTTATCTGCCCGCAAATCTGCCGTCTAATCCGACCTATCGCAAGGTGAACCCGGCCGATGCGCCGATCATGATTATTGGCCTTACTTCGGATAAGTATGGCCCGGATAAGCTGTACGACGAAGCCTCGACGATCATCCAGCAAAGGTTGTCGCAGATCCAGGGCGTGGGACAGGTAAATGCCGGCGGCGGCGCGCTGCCGTCGGTGCGGGTTGAAGTGAATCCGACGAAGTTGTCCAGTCTTGGCCTCACGATGGCCAACCTTCAGGCTGTCCTGAGCATTCAGAACTCCGATTTAGCCAAAGGGCAGATCACGAACGGAGATATCTCGGCGGACATCATTGCCAACGATCAGATATCGCACGCAGAGGAGTATAAGCCGATCATCGTCGGTTACAACAAGGGCGCAGCCGTGCGGCTGTCCGACGTGGCGGACGTTGTCGATTCAACGCAGAATCTGCGGGCCGCAGGGTATCTGAACGGCAAACGCGCGGTGACGCTGATTGTCTTCCGGCAACCGGGTGCGAATATTATCGACACGGTCGACCGGATTTATGCCGCGCTGCCTTCGGTGGAGGCCTCCATTCCCAAGGGGATCGACACGACGGTCGTTCTCGACCGCACCACGACGATCCGTGCGTCGGTGAGCACTGTTGAACGGACGCTGGAACTGTCGATCGTACTGGTGATCGCTGTCGTTTTCGTGTTTCTCCGCAACGGCCGGGCCACACTGATTCCGGCAGTTGCGGTTCCGGTGTCTTTGATCGGCACGTTTGCGGTGATGTATCTCTGCGGCTACAGCCTCGACAACCTGTCGCTGATGGCGCTGACCATTTCGACCGGCTTTGTGGTGGACGACGCCATTGTCGTGATGGAGAACATCACGCGGCATATTGAAGACGGCATGGAACCCTTCGCTGCGGCGCTGAAGGGAGCGAGAGAGATTGGCTTTACGGTTTTTACGATCAGCATGTCGTTGATCGCCGTCTTTATCCCGCTTCTGCTGATGGGCGGGATTGTTGGCAGGTTGTTCCGGGAGTTTGCGGTCACGCTGTCTACCGCCATTATGGTATCGATGGTCATCTCTCTGACGACGACGCCGATGATGTGCGCGTACATTTTGAAGAACCCGCACACGGAGAAGCATGGCCGACTGTACAGAGCGACGGACAAGGGCTTTGATTGGGTGCTGTCGCTCTACCGGCGCAGCCTCCATTGGGTGCTGGAAAACCCTGTATTGGTGCTTACCGTCTTGTTCCTTACGATCGCACTTAACGTTGCCATTGTGATCAAGATCCCGAAGGGTTTTTTCCCTTTGCAGGATACGGGCTCGCTGGGTGGGGCTGTGCGGGGACCGCAGGACGCCTCCTTCTTTGCGATGAACGGGGCGATTCAACGGATTTTGGGGGAGGTTATACGCGATCCTGCGGTCCAGAATGCGATCGCGTTTACCGGGGGCGGGGGTCCAGGTGGGGGTGCTTCCAATACCGGCAATATGTTTATTTCGTTGAAGCCGCTGGAGGCGCGAAATATCAGCGCTTCGGACGTCATCAATCGTCTCCGTCCCAAGTTGAACAGGGAGACGGGAGCGTCTTCGTTTCTGCAGGCGCAGCAGGATCTTCGCATTGGCGGACGCGGCAGCAACGCGCTTTATCAATACACAATCCAGGCCGATACTCTTGCGGATTTAAATACGTGGGGCCCTAAGCTACTCGCCGAGATGATGCACCTGCCCGGCTTTCAGGACGTCAGTTCCGATCAGCAGAATGGCGGCCTGGATGAGCGGCTGAACTATGATCGCGTGACCGCCGCGAAGCTGGGCCAGACGGCGCAGTCGCTCGATCAAGCACTGTACAGCGCCTTCGGTCAGTCGCAGGTTTCGATCATCTACACGCAGTTGAACCAGTACTACGTTGTGCTCGAGGTCGCGCCGGAGTATTGGCAGACGCCGGAGGGGCTGAAGAACGTTTATTTTCATCCTCCGGGGACCAGCAGTACGACAGCGAGCGGGAATGTGCCGCTGGCCGCGATGGCTGCGAACAGGACGAACACGACACCGCTTGCGCTGAACCATACGGGGCTGTTCCCTTCGGTTACGGTTTCCTTCAACCTTGCTCCGGGTGTGTCGCTGAGCGATGCAACGCTTGAGATTGCGCAGATGCAGCAGCGTTTGGGGACGCCTTCGACGGTGCACGGGTTCTTCGCCGGCACACTGCTCGCGTACCAGCAATCTCTGGGCACGGAGCCGCTTCTGGTCGTGACGGCGATCCTCGCGATTTTTATTGTTCTCGGCGTCTTATATGAAAGCCTGGTGCATCCGATCACCATTCTTTCGACGCTGCCTTCGGCTAGCGTGGGCGCGATGATGGCGCTGATGCTTTTCAAGGAAGATTTGAACGTCATCTCGATCATCGGTATTGTGCTGCTGATCGGCATCGTGAAGAAGAACGCGATTATGATGATCGACTTTGCGCTGCAGGCGGAGCGCGAGGGCGGCTTGAGCACCGAAGATGCGATCTTCCAGGCGTGCATGCTTCGTTTCCGCCCGATCCTGATGACGACGATGGCTGCGCTGTTTGGCGCTCTGCCGCTGGCGTTCGGGAGCGGTACGGGCTCGGAGCTGCGGCGGCCGCTTGGCATCACGATTGTCGGTGGCCTGATCGTGAGTCAGATGCTGACTCTCTATACCACTCCCGTGGTTTATCTTGCGCTTGACCGTCTGCGCCTGCGAGTGATGGGGAAAGAGCGCGATACGTTTCATCCTGCGGATGGCACAGCTGCCGCCGGTGCGGAGTAAATTGCCATGTCCAAAATTATGAATGACCTTCGACTCAGATCTGCTGTATGGCCCGCGATCACGACGCTCCTGCTGACAGGATGCATGGTGGGGCCGAAGTATCATCCGCCAACGCCTTCGGCCACCGCCACGGCTCCGCCAACTGTGTACAAAGAGTCGCCTACGCAGTTTCCGGACACGGACGGCTGGAAGGTGGCACAGCCGCAGGATGCGATGCTGCATGGCAAGTGGTGGGAGATCTACAACGATCCGGAGCTGAATGCGCTGGAAGATAAGTTGAATATCGACAACCAGAACATCAAGCAGTTCTTTGAGAACTTCATGACGGCGCGGACGCTGATTGCGGAGGCCCACTCACAGCTTCTTCCTACGGTGGGGACGACTCTGTCGTATCAGGCGTCGCAATCGTCGTCCAATTTGACGAACTCGCCTAACGCCAATACCGGCAAGGTGAGCTCGATCGGATCGCTGCCGTTTGACGTGTCGTGGGCGCCTGACTTGTGGGGGAGGGTACGCAATACCATTCATGAGCAGCAGTACAACGCGCAGTTGAGCGCGGCCGACCTCGAGAATGAGAGACTGACAGAACAGGCCAGCCTGGCGGCCTTTTTCTTTGAGATCCGTGGACAGGATGCGCTGCAGCAGCTTTTGAACGAGACCGTGGAGAACGACAAGAGGGCGCTGGAGTTGACACGCGCACAGTACGAAACGGGCATTGGTGACCGCCTCTCGGTAGTGGAGGCGGAGAGCACGTTGCAGACGGTGCAGTCCCAGGCAATTAATCTTGGCGTCGCGCGTGCGCAGTTTGAACATGCGATTGCAGTGCTGGTGGGAGCGAACCCATCGCAGTTTTCGATTCCGGTGAAGCCTTTGCTGACGAACGCGCCGCCGATTCCACTAGGCATGCCGTCGGCGCTGCTCGAGCGGCGGCCGGATATCGCTGCAGCAGAGCGAAAGATGGCGGCGGCGAACGCGCAGATCGGCATAGCGTACGCGGCTTACTATCCATCGCTGAATATCAGCGCAAGTTATGGATACGAGAGCTCGAACTTCAGCCACTTCTTCAATCTTCCGAGCAAGTTCTGGTCGGTTGGGCCGTCGCTCAGCGAGACGATTTATGATGGCGGGCTGCGCCGCGCGACGATGAATCAGTTCATCACAACCTATAACGCCGACGTTGCAACCTATCGGCAGACAGTGCTGACGGCGTTTCAGCAGGTTGAGGATTCGCTGGCTGCGGTGCGCCTCCTGTCGCAGCAGATTCTGAAGCAGCAACAGGCAGTAACGTCGTCTGAGGAGGCCTTAAAGCTGGAGATTGCGCGGTATGAAACCGGGGTCGACCCCTATCTGAATGTGGTGACGTTGCAGACGACACTGCTGAGTAATCAGGAGACGCTGGCCAGCCTGCATGTGCAGGAGATGACCGCTTCGGTGACACTGATCGAGGCGCTGGGCGGGGGTTGGGACCTGTCGCAGCTGCCGACGCCTGCGGAGGTTTCGAAGAAGCTGGATAAGACGGAGACGACGATACAGAAGTAGTTCAGATTGTGGCTGGTCGAACACCTGTGATCCGAACCATCGTAGAGTGCGCGACGGATGGGGCGCCCGTAGGTTGGTGGAAGAAGACAGGCAACGGCAAATGCGCGATAGTGGCTGGGGAAAGATCGAGATAGAGAAGCGGATTTCTCCGCTCCGCCGATCGCAAACAGCGCGAGCGGCTTCGGTCGAAATGACGTTTTTGGGGGTATGCAGAAGAAAAGCAAGAGCCGATCGCCATACAAATTGCGGCATACTGTTGGTCGGGAGAGAACGATGATTGGCGATGCGGCGCAGTACCAGGAGCTTGTGACGCTCTATGGCAGCTATGGGGATGACGAGTTGGTCGCGCTGGGACGCGGGATGGCCGACCTGACGGAGATGGCGCAGGAGGCTTTGAAGGGCGAACTGACGCGGCGGGGATTGAAGATCGCTGTCGCGAAAGAACCAGTTAAGGCTCGAGTGTTGAGTGAGGAGGATCTTTCTGACATGCGGGCTTACGCTGCGTCGGCCCCCGCCGAGTGCATCTTTGATTTTGAGGACGAGCGGGCTGTCACGGCCGCCTATTATGCGCTTACTGCCGAGGGCATTGAAGCGATCGTAGTGTCCGGAATGTCGGGGGGAGCACGGCCTGATAGGCAGGGACCCCGTGTCGTGGTGACGCCCAAGGATGCGGAACGGGCGGCCGCTATTTTGTCGCAGCCTTCGGCAGAGGAGCTTAAGGAAGAGGCATTTGCGGGGTTCGATTTACCGAAGTGCCCTGTATGCGGTGGAGCGGAGACGCTTTTGGAATCGGTCGATCCGGTGAACCAGTGGCGGTGCGACCAGTGCGGTCATAGCTGGTTGGAGGAGAGTGCTTCTTCGATGGAGTGAGCAGGCTTTGGTGGGTGGGCTGATGCAAAAAAGACCCGCGCGAGGCGGGTCTTTCCGTTGCCGCTAAGTGGGTGAGTTAGAGAGCGCTACCTCTGGGGACGGCCGTTCTCGTGAGACTGCGGATGGCCTTCGGGCCTCGATTGCTGTTGAGGGGCCGGTCTCGGCTGGGGTTGCGGAGCGGGTCTGAACTCGGGTTGGGGATTTGGGCGGTACTGGGGCTGCGGAGCGGGGCGCTCCATAGGCTGCGGACGGGGTTGTGGCGCGGGTTGCGGTGCAGGACGGTATTGCGGCTGCGGCGCCGACTGCGGTTGGGGTTGGGGTGCGGGACGGTATTGAGGCTGAACCGGACGGTTCTGCGGCTGCTCGGGGCGGAACTCTGGCCTTGGCTGGGGCTGGGGCTGGACGGGGCGCGTCTCAGGCTGGACGGGACGCACCTGAGGCTGTTGCGGTTGAACGGGGCGAACCTGCTGTGGGGCAGGCCGGTTGTCAGGCTGGAATTGTGGCTGTCCGGGCCGGTTGTCCGGGTGCACGGGTCTGGTCTGGGGCAGGCCCGGTCTCACTTCGGGTGGAACGGGTCTGACCTGGGGCTCGCCTGGACGCGGCGCGGGTTGACCCGGTGTTAGTTCCGGTTGGCCGGGGCGGGTTGGCTGTATCTGAGGTTGGATCTGGGGCCGGTTGTTTGGTTCGCCGGGGCGAAATCCTGACTGGCCGGGGCGTATCTCGGGTTGGCCGGGACGAATCTCGGGTTGGCTGGGACGGTTTCCGGGATTGGGGCGCGTGATGCCTGGCTGCGCGGCGATTGGCCGTGGAGCGACGACCATGGCTGGGCGGCCTCTGTTCACGTTGTAAAACTGTTGACGGTTCTGCGCGGCTTCGCGCTGGTGCTGGAGCTGGGTCGACATGGGGGGAGTTCTTGGCCCGCGCATGGCTTCGATCTCGGCTGGCCGCGGTCTGTCGGCGATGCCGCCTCTGCCTCCGTTGTAGGCGATGCGGGTGTTGTTATTGACGATAACTGTGCGGTTGTAGACGTTGGTAATGTTGACGTTGACCCGGTTGACGGCGCGGTTGTAGTAGAAGTTGTTGCCGCGCCAATAGCCGCCGTAATAGCCGACGCCGGTGTAGCCGAAGCCGTAGTTGATGCCGCCGTAAAAGCCGATGTGAAGACCCCAGAAACCGCGGTGGAAGCCCCAGCGTCCATAGTGCCAGCCCCAGTATCCGGGGGTCCAGAGGGCACCGTAGTAGGGTGGAGCGCACCAGGCGCCGGGGATCCAGTAGTAGCCTACGGGTCCCCAATACCAGTAGCCGGGGGTCCAGATATAGTTGGGTGCGGGGGCTTCAGGCTGTTCGTAGACGGGCAGGGGCGGGGGTGGCTCGTCCACGTATTCGATGGGCGGGGTTTCGCCTTCTTCGTCTAGCTGCTCGGCGGTCTGCGCGTCCTGATAGGCCTGGTCCGGATCGGGCGGGGGCGGGGCGGTCTCCTGGGGAGGATATTGCTGGGGGGGATATTGCTGGGGGGGATATTGCTCGACACTCTGCTGGGGCTGGGCCTGATAACGAACTCCGAGTACTGCCCCCTGAGTCGCAGGGGCGGCAGCTGGTAGAGGCTGGTTGTTGTTGACTGGCGCCATGTTGGCGTCCGCAGGGTCCGGTCCCGAGTTGTCGGGAGCCGAAGCGGCTTCCGCAAAGTTAGGGTCGCGGTGGCAACCTGCCGCTCCGACGAGGGTTAAGAATCCGAGTGAAAGACCTAACAAAAACCGGGGGCCCGACCTATCCATACAGCGTGTCTCCTCGTACCTGCTGAACGTTTTAACCCAAACTTATCGAATGAGATGCGTTTTTTCACCGGCGTGAAGTTGCCGGAAGAAAATACATGGTTTACGTGCATTCCTGACTGACCGGATCGTATTGGGACGGCCTGGTCGGGGCCTAGTCGAGGGGCGGTTTGTCTGCCGATCATGGTCGATTGCGGCGACTTTCATGCGGGACGGCGCGTCTTACTCAGTGGGCGGTTGGGCTTTACCGAAGGGCCGCCGATCGCAGTAAAATGATGTCCATGGCAGGCTGTCTTCCCAACACGAAGCGCTTCCGCCACGGTCGCCCTGACCGCGGTCGCTGCTAGTACCATCCCTCCGTTGAACATTTTGGACTTCGGCCGCTGGCCCTGCGGTTGAAGTCTTGACTACGGCCCTTACCCCTTGCGCCTTGTATGGCGCGTTTCGGAGAAGAAGACACCATGTCGACCCAATCGCATCCCGATTCGTTCAAGAGCTTGTCCACATTAACCTCTCCCTCGTTTTCGGGGAAGTACAACTTTTTTCGCCTGAAGGCGCTGGAGGAGAGTGGCGTCAGCCTGACCCGGCTGCCGTTTTCGCTGCGCATTCTGCTGGAGAATCTGCTGCGGCATGAGGATGGCAGGACGGTGACCAAAGACGACATTCAGTTTCTGGCGTGCTGGGATCCGAATGCGGAGCCGTCGCGGGAGATCGCGTATATGCCAGCTCGGGTGTTGATGCAGGACTTTACCGGAGTGCCTGCGATTGTCGATCTGGCCGCGATGCGGGATGCGATGAAGGCTCTGGGAGGCGATCCCGAGAAGATCAATCCGCTGCAGCCGGCGGAGCTGGTGATCGACCACTCGGTGCAGGTGGATGAGTTTGGAACGCAGCGGGCGTATGACCTGAATGCGGCGCTGGAGTTTCAACGGAACCGCGAACGATATGCGTTTTTGAAGTGGGGGCAGACAGCGTTCAATAATTTTTCCGCTGTGCCGCCGGGGATGGGGATATGTCATCAGGTGAATCTGGAGTATCTGGCGCGAGTGGTGTTCACGACCTCGCCGGAACGGAGTCTTGACGCTGTCGCCGCCGCGGGACATAAGGCCAGCTTGGAGGAGACTCGTGCGTTTGCCTACCCCGATACTCTTGTCGGAACGGACTCGCATACGACGATGATCAATGGGTTGGGTGTGCTGGGTTGGGGTGTGGGTGGCATTGAGGCCGAGGCAGCGATGCTGGGGCAGCCGGTGAGCATGCTGGTGCCGCAGGTGGTTGGGTTCAAGCTGACGGGCAAGTTGAAGGAAGGGACCACTGCGACGGACCTGGTCCTGACTGTGACCGAGATGCTGCGCAAGCTTGGAGTGGTCGGTAAGTTTGTGGAGTTCTATGGGCCGGGGATTGCTGAGCTGCCGCTGGCCGATCGCGCGACGATTGCGAATATGGCTCCTGAGTATGGCGCGACGTGCGGGTTCTTCCCGGTGGATGCGGAGACGCTGCGGTATCTGCGGCTGACGGGCAGGACGGAAGAGCATATTGCGCTGGTGGAGGCGTACTACCGGGAGCAGGGGCTGTTTCATACAGCGGACGCGGAGGAGGCGGTGTACTCGGCGACGATTGCACTGGATCTGGCGACGGTGGAGCCGAGTGTGGCGGGTCCGAGGCGGCCGCAAGACCGGGTGAAGCTGTCGCAGGCGGGCGCGAGCTTCAAGGAGCAGCTGCCGTCGCTGCTGGGGCCAAATGGGAATACGCAGGTGATCCGGCAGATGGTGCGGTGGGAGGGCGAAGGTGGAACGGCATCGGCCTCGGGTGATTTGAGTAGCAGCATCGGAGCTTCGGCGCCGGTCGTGGAGGCTCCGGTAGTGCCGGTGATTACGATTCAGGATGAGACGGTGCCGCAGCTGGAGGCGCCGCATGTGTCGATACGGAGCCGGTTCGGCGTGGATCCGGACAAGTATCTCGATCATGGATCGATTGTGATTGCGGCGATTACGTCTTGTACGAATACTTCGAACCCTTATGTGATGATGGCGGCGGGGCTGTTGGCGAAGAAGGCTGTGGAGAAGGGGTTGAGCACGCCGCCTTGGGTGAAGACTTCGCTGGCGCCGGGCTCGCGGGTGGTTACGGATTACTATGTCAAGTCGGGGTTGATGCCGTATCTGGATAAGCTGCGGTTTCAGGTGGTGGGGTATGGATGTACGACGTGCATCGGGAACTCCGGGCCTCTGCCGTCGGATGTTTCGAAGTCAATTGAAGACAATGGGCTAGTGGCGGTGTCGGTGCTGTCGGGGAACAGGAATTTTGAGGGACGAATTTCGCCGGAGGTGAGGGCGAATTATTTGATGAGTCCTCCGCTGGTGGTGGCGTATGCGCTGGCGGGGCATATCGGGCATAACTTTGACACCGAGCCGCTGGGACATGGGAAGAATGGCGATTCGGTCTATCTGCGGGACATCTGGCCGACGCAGGAGGAGGTTGCGGCAGCGGTGACCTCGTCGATCGATTCGGAGATGTTCCGCAAGCAGTACCGCACGGTGACGGATGGGGATAACAACTGGCAGAGTTTGAAGTTCCCCGACGGCGAGACCTATGGGTGGGAGCCGAATTCGACCTATATTCGCAAGGCTCCATACTTTGATGGAATGCCGGCTACGCCTGGACCGGTCGAGGACATTCATGGGGCGCGGGTGCTGGCGGTGCTGGGCGATTCGGTGACGACGGATCATATTTCGCCGGCGGGCTCGATCAAGTTGAATGGACCTGCGGGGAAATATCTGATCGAGCATGGCGTGAAACCTTCGGACTTCAACAGCTATGGGTCGAGGCGCGGCAACCATGAGGTGATGGTGCGCGGGACGTTTGCCAATGTGCGGCTGCGGAACAAGCTGGCTCCGGGAACCGAAGGTGGGGTGACACGGCTGCTGCCGGAGGATATGCCGATGTCGATCTACGACGCTTCGGTGGAGTATGCGAAGCGGGGGACGCCGCTGGCGATTCTGGCCGGGAAGGAGTACGGGTCGGGGTCTTCGCGCGACTGGGCGGCGAAGGGGCCGCGGTTGCTGGGGATCAAGTTCGTGATCGCGGAGAGCTATGAGCGGATTCACCGGTCGAACCTGGTGGGGATGGGGATTCTTCCGCTGCAGTTTTTGCCGGGGCAAAATGTTGACTCGCTGCATCTGTCGGGCGAGGAGATTTTTGCGATTGGGGATACGCCGGGTCAGTTGAAGGCGATGCTGGATAACAAGTTTGCCGACGGCAAGGTTGTCACGGTGTTTGCGGAGTCGGATCTGGGCAAGACGACACAGTTTTCGGCTACGGTGCGGATCGATACGCCGCACTCCTATCTTTCGATCTTGTGGGGTATCCCCACCCCGTACTTCTATGTCCTAAAGTCTTCGAAACAGAGACTTTAGATTTGGACTTTCGGTATTGGCTATGAGAGAAAGCAAAAGCCCCGATCCGTTCGATCCCGGACCGGGGCTTACTTTTTACTCTAGTTCTATTTTACCGGATTGACCGAAACTAAAATGCCACGTTGGAGAGAAATATATTCCGCCTAGTATGTGTGGGTTGGCGAGTTTTCACGAGATCTGGGGGCTTGACAAGAAATTGGGACTGCAGATCTTACCCAGGGCGATGCCCTGGGCTAATAAATATAGGACGCGCCGTTGGCGCGGAGTTTACGGTGTCGCTACAGCGACCCGGTAACGAATACCGGGATTCTGTCGAATATCCACAGCGGCATCAAGCAGCCTATCGAGGTGCGAGTGAGTCGCGAAATAGTGCCAGTAGAGCACCTGGGAGTTGCAACAAAAAGCCAAGTGCTATAAGACGCATCGACCAATAGGCAAGTACTGGTCTCTCGGCTTTTACCTGAAGAACAGGTCCGGTGTTTGGATCCTTCGGGCAACGGTCATCGCTTATTTCCAGACCACCGCCGTAGCCGGCGACAACATTCTGGCCGTTGACGCATATTCCTACCTTTCCTTCTTCAAGAGGATTAACAAGTGTGTACGATGACGGTGCTGTCGTGAGTGAGTAAAACCAAAAAAAACTGCCCAAAACGCCTGCAATTAGTCCGCAAAGGTTGAGGAATTGTATGAATTTGATCACTTAGTCTCCTTAACTGTCTATCGAGATCGCCCATTTATTGTGGCACTAATCAACCCCTGGCATGTTCGCGGCGGCAATCTCATGCGCACAGCCTACACTCATCAATTGTGGCCAAGTTGTAGCAATAGTGTGGCCAAGTTGTAGCAATAGATAACCCTCTGCAAGTCATGGGTCCTTTGCCGGGTTGCTCCTTGCGGGTAATTCGCCATTGGTGCCAGGCCTGGCCGTTGGCGCCAGGCAACGCACTTGGTTCGGGACTGGCCGTTGGTGCCAGGGGGCCCTCTTGCAAGAGGGTGTTTTTCAGCAATCCGGTACGCACCCGTGAGGCTGCTGCAACAAAAAAAGCAACGGCAACAGCAGATCCCTTCGGGATGACAACAAAGAGGCAAGAACAACAGCGACGGCAACAACAGATAGCGGCTCACTTAAGTGGTAGATCATTCTGCCGTAAATACAAATAGAAATTGAATGATGGGAAGGGCTGCGAATCCTGGACAACTTCAGTTGTCCGAAGGGGTTCCTGTACACATAGCAGGGGTCGAGAGGACGCCGGATGGAAGCCTATCACTGCGGGGTTTCGTTGCGTAGGCCTGGATCACTTTTGCTGGCGGCGTGGATGCTCACGGCGGCTGGCCTGCTCTCTCATGCTCAGTCTCCGGCGATGCACCGGGACACGGGTCCTTCCGCGGGCACCGCCACAACGGCCGCGATACCGGATGCTCCTGAGCTGCACGCGACGGAGGGGCTTGCTGGCGGAGTTATCTGTGGGACCGTGCTGGACACAAATGGAGCCGAGGTGGAAGGGGCTTCGGTGGTGCTGGAGGGAGCGAGCGGCAGAGACCGGCGTGGCGCTACGACCGATAACAATGGCTTCTTTCGATTCAACTCGGTCGCGCCTGGAGCGTTCAAAGTAGGCGTGACAGCGAAGGGATTTTCGAACTGGTCGTCGGCCGGCCTGATGCTGCACCCAAATGAGGACTACGACTTGCCGCCGGTGGAGTTGCGGATCGCGATGTCTACGACCGAGGTGGAAGTCGCCTACACGCGGCGCGATATCGCGGAGGAGGAGATCCATGCGGAGGAGAAGCAGCGCGTGCTGGGCGCAATCCCCAATTTTTATGTGTCCTATAGCCGGAACCCTGAGCCGTTGAGTAGCGGGCAAAAGTACCGGCTCGCGTGGAAAACATCGATCGACCCAGTATCGATTGCTATTTCTGCTGGAATTGCCGGCGTGGAGCAATCGCAGGATGACTTCAACGGGTATGGGCAAGGCGCGGGAGGCTACGCGAAACGCTTTGGCGCTGTCTATGCGGACGGCTTTGTGGGCACATTTCTGGCAGATGCGGTTTTTCCATCGTTGTTGCACCAGGATCCACGCTATTTCTACAAAGGCACGGGGAGTATCCGGTCCCGGGTGCTTCATGCTATCGCGAGCGTAGTGATCTGTAAGGGAGACAATGGGCGCTGGCAGCCGAACTACTCCAATGTGCTGGGTAATCTGGCGGCGGCGGGAATTTCGAACGTGTACTATCCGGCGAGCGATCGTGAGGGGGCGGAGTTGACGATCCGGAATTCGCTGATCGGTACTGGCGCGGGTGCAGTGGGTGCGTTGTTCCAGGAGTTCCTCGTCAAGAAAATCTCGAGTGGAGTCCCGCATTGATTTCGGGAGCGAGACGCGGCCACGGCCGGGCTAAACCGCGAAGAGATCGCTGGAGGGCGCGGTTTTTCGAGCGACGGCCTATAATGTCCTATGGCAATCGCTCATCCAGCCTCCTCGCAGGCTGGCTCGCAGCCAGAGTCGAACAAAAAACCGAAGAGCCAACCGGAGACGCAGGTCGATGCAGGGACGGAGCAGGAAGCGGCTCCCCCTGTCGCGGCTCCGCCGATGGCCCCGGATGCGATCTCTCATGGGAGACGGAAGAAGCAGGGTGAGCCGGAGACAGCCGCTGAGTGGGCTTCCGGTGGTCCGGATGCGCCGCTGGTGATCGCGGGGGTGGACGAGGCTGCGGAGTTATCGGAGTCGTCGGCCAGTCATCTTGGCGGCAGTTCGGCGGCAGATATCCAAACGGTGGATGCAAAGTTTCAACGGCTGCTGGCTACGGTGCATGAGAACCGGCCTGGGGATGACCTGGAGATTATCCGGAAGGCGTGGGCGTTTTGCCTGCTGCAGCATGAGGGGCAGAAGCGGGCGAGCGGCGAACCTTACATCATCCATCCGCTGGAGGTGGGGCAGGTGCTGGCCGAGCTGAAGATGGACTCGACTGCAATTGCGGCGGGGCTGCTGCATGATGCCGTCGAGGATACCGATGTCACGTCCTCTGAAATAGCCAAGCGGTTTGGGGACCAGGTGGCGCATATCGTCGAGGGCGTGACGAAGCTCGAAAAGATCAAGTTTGCGAATCGCGAGGACCATCAGGCGGAAAATATTCGCAAGATGCTGCTGGCAATGGTGACCGATGTGCGCGTGGTGATCATCAAGCTGGCGGACCGGCTGCACAATATGCGAACGCTGGAGCATCTGAAGCCGGAGAAGCAGCAGAAGGTCGCACGAGAGACGCTGGATATCTATGCTCCGCTGGCTCACAGGCTGGGCATGGGCAAGCTGCGCGGAGAGTTGGAGGACCTGGCGTTTCGCTATACCGATCCTTATGCGTATGAGCAGGTGTCGAATGAGGTGGACGCTCTGCGCGGGAAGGGTGAGGAGTTCCTGCAGAAGATCGTGAAGCAGCTTGAGGCGAAGCTGAAGGAGTTCAAGATCCAGGGGCGGGTGGAGTCGCGGATCAAACGGCTGTATTCGATTCAGCAGAAGCTGCAGGACCAGAAGATTCCGGTGGACCAGGTGTACGACCTGCTGGCGATTCGTGTGATCTGCAACTCGGTTCAGGATTGCTATGCGCTGCTGGGGCTGCTGCATAGTATCTGGCGGCCGGTGCCGGGGAGGATTAAAGATTTTATTGCTATGCCGCGGCCGAATCTTTATCAGTCGCTGCATACGACGCTGATCGCCGAGGGCGGGCATCAGTTCGAGGTGCAGATTCGGACGGAGGATATGCATCGCGTCGCCGAGGAAGGGATTGCGGCGCACTGGAAGTACAAGGCCTCGGACAATGTAACCGCCAAGGATGAGCAGAGGCTGGCGTGGGTGCGGCAGTTGATGGAATGGCAGCGGGAGATGACCGATCCCAATGAGTTCATGTCGACGCTGAAGATCGATTTGTATCCGGAGGAGGTTTATACCTTCACTCCTAAAGGCAAGGTAGTGGTGTTGCCTAAGGATGCGAGCCCGATTGATTTTGCCTATGCGATTCATACCGAGGTGGGGAATACGACGGTTGGAGCGAAGGTGAATGGGCGGATCGTTCCGCTGCGGACCAGGCTTCGCAATGGCGATATTGTCGAGATTTCGACGCAGGCGGGACATGCTCCGAGCCGCGACTGGCTTAGTTTTACGAAGAGCTCGCGGGCGCGCAACAAGATCAAGCACTGGCTGAATGAGCATCAGCGGGAGCGGGCGATCGAGATCGGCAGAAAGCTGCTGGACCGCGAGGCAAGAAAGTACAAGCTTGCGCTGAGTAAGTTTGGCGAGGCTGACTACGACAGGGTCGCGAGCGACTACGGACTGGGAACGCAGGCGGAGCTGCTGGCTGGGGTGGGGTTTGGGAAGTTTTCGGCGCGGCAGGTGCTTAACAAGCTGGAGCCTGGTTCGACGATGACCGCGGAGCCAACGCCGCCAGAGGGTGGGATCGGTAATACGCTGGGGCAGATGTCGGATGCGGTGAAGCGGGTGTTCTTCGGGAGGGGCTCGGAGTCGCTGCAGGTGGAGGGACAGGATGATCTGCTGGTGTACCGGGCGCGCTGTTGTAACCCGATCCGTGGTGAAGAGATTGTTGGGTACGTGACGCGGGGCAAGGGAGTGGCGGTGCATGCGCGGAGTTGCCCGAATGTGCAGAATTTGCTGTATGAGTCGGACCGGCGGATCCAGGTGGAGTGGTCGCCTTCGCCGACGGAGCCGGGTAGTACGAAGCCGCAGACGTATCCGGTGAAGCTGACGGTGATCTGTGACGATAGGGCTGGGCTGCTGAAGGAATTTACGGCGATCATTGCGGACGATGGGACGAATATTCGGAGCGTGGATACGAAGCCAACACCTGAGGGGACGATGGTGGTGGACTTTGTGGTAGAGACGGTGGATGTGCGCCACTTGAATAAGCTGGTGCAGAATTTGCGGAAGGTTCCCGGAGTGCGGGATGTGCAGCGGGTGCAAAAAATCTGAACGCAGCTTGTAGCCGGATCGATCAATGCGGCGTCTAATCTGATATTGGCTGTTTTCATGTACTACCTGGCTACGTTCAGAGTCTGGTTCGACAAAATTATTCAATCAGGATTTACCGGTTTTCGATTAACTCAAACTAATTTTGGATAGGCCAGAGTATAAGATGACGCCATGGCATTTGCGCAATCCGAGAAAGATGGGGAGTGGACCATCTTGAACGCTGAAGGCGCGAATATCTTCCGCAAAATATGGAGTCGTCATCAGGTTTCGTTGATGGTGCTGGCCGCCTTGATGGTGCGGCTGATGGTTGTGGTCTATGGCTTTCGCGATCAGACCGACCCTTCGGACCATCATGCGGCGTTTGGCTGGGAGATGGGTTGGGTGGCGCGGTCCATCTTTCAGGGGCATGGCTTCAGCTCGCCTTTCTTTCCAATGACCGGATCGACTGCCATGGTTCCTCCGCTGTTTCCGTACCTGGTAGCAGCGATGTTTCACCTGTTCGGGTTGTATACGGCCAAGGCAGCCCTCGCGATCCTGTCGATCAATAGCCTGTTCTCCGCGTTGACCTGTATTCCGCTTTACTTCAGCGCACGCTACGGGCTGGGGGAGAAGGCGGCGGCAATGGCAGGGTGGGGCTGGGTGATCTACCCGTATGCCATTTATTTTTCTGGAGCGCGGGTGTGGGATTATGCGTTGACGGGGCTGCTGTTCACGATCTGCTTCTACTTCGCACAGCGTTTGCACCGTCAAGAAAGACTTCTGGTCTGGCTGGGGTTTGGGCTGACGTACGGAGTCGCCGCACTGGCGAATCCGTCGGTGCTGACGATGTTTCCCGTGTTTCTTCTGCTCGCTGTGCTGGAGATGCGACGAAACGATGCGCGGTGGCTGCTGCGATGTGTGGTTGCTGCGGTTGGGCTCGTCGCCGTCCTGACACCATGGACGATTCACAACTATCGCGCGCTGCACTTTGCGGGGCCGGTGCGAGATAACTTCTGGCTGGAGTGCTGGGCGGGAAATAACGGCGATACCTTCGAGTCCAATGCTGTGTGGGCGCACCCCGCAAGCAATCCCGTGGAGATGCAGCGGTACGAAGCGGTTGGGGAGATGGGGTATATCGCGGAGAAGAAGACGCTGGCGCTGAACTTCATTGAGCAGAATCCGATGTTCTTTGCCGGTCTCTCGCTGCGGCGTGCGTTCAGCTACTGGACCGGCTTCTGGAGCTTCAGCCCCGCTTATCTCAATAAAGAGCCGCTCGAGATTGCGGACGTTTTCTTCTGTACAAGCATTACGGTGCTGATGCTGCTGGGAGCGCGAAGATTCTGGCGGCGAGATGCGATCAGTGCCCTGCCCTACCTTGTGCTGATCACTGTGTTTCCGATCACCTATTACGTTACGCACGCAACGCCGGACTACCGTCAGCCGATAGAACCGGAGGTCGTTGTGCTGGTGGCTGTGGGCATTCTGTCGCTGAAGAGAATGACGACGCAGGCTGTGCTGCTCGAGGAGACGATGGAAGAAGAAGCGAGCCAGTTGGCGATGTCGATGTCCGCCATGGGTCAGTCGCTGAACGAAGAGGGGAGTTTTTAGCCGTCTTTGTTGCAGAGCTGCGAGACAGGATGTATCTTGGTAACAAGATGAATTCTCAGTCCAGCCGGTTTTCGTTTATTCTCCGCTATTGGCGCACAATAGCGGCCTCGGCGGAGTAGCTTCATCTGACGGAATTCTGAAAGTTCAGTTGATTCGACATCCATACGAGCCGCGACCCCTACGAGTCGCGGCTTTTGTTTTGTGTGATGCAGGGAGAGAGCGATGATTGCGACGACAAGTTTGCCGACGGCAGTAGCGGGGCGGTTTGGCGCATATGGCGGAAGATATGTTCCGGAGACTTTGATGGCGGCGCTGGAGGAGTTGGAGCAGGCGTATGCGCTTGCGAAAGAAGATCCGGAGTTTCAGGCGGAGTTGGATGACCTGTTGCATAACTACTGCGGGCGGCCTACTCCGCTTTATTTTGCGAAGCGGCTCACGGAGCAGTGCGGCGGGGCGAAGATCTATCTGAAGCGGGAGGACCTGCTACATACCGGGGCGCACAAGATCAACAACGCGCTCGGTCAGGGGCTGCTGGCTCGGCGGATGGGCAAACAGAGGATCATTGCGGAGACTGGCGCGGGGCAGCATGGGGTGGCAACGGCTACGGTTTGCGCGCTATTTGGCCTGGAGTGCGTGATCTACATGGGTGAAGAGGATATGCGGCGGCAGGAGCTCAACGTCTACCGGATGCGGCTGCTGGGGGCCGAGGTGCGAGGTGTTTCGGGTGGGTCGGCGACACTGAAGGACGCGATCAACGAGGCGATGCGGGATTGGGTGACGAATGTCCGGACCACGTATTACGTTCTTGGGAGCGCGCTGGGAGCGCATCCTTATCCGACGATGGTGCGGGACTTTCATCGCGTGATCGGCCGCGAGGCGAAAGCGCAGATGCTGGAACGGGAGGGCAGGCTGCCGACGGCGATCATTGCGTGTGTGGGCGGCGGATCGAATGCGATTGGGGCGTTCTATGAGTTTCTGTCGGATGAGAATGTCGATTTGATCGGCGTTGAGGCAGGTGGGCGCGGGACGGCGTTGGGCGAGCACGCTGCGCGGTTTCAGAAGGTGGGCGGAGGGGTGCCGGGGGTTCTGCAGGGTACGTACTCCTATGTGTTGCAGGACGAGGCTGGACAGGTGAGTAGGACGCATTCGGTTTCGGCGGGGCTGGACTATGCGAGCGTGGGGCCTGAGCACGCGATGCTGCATGATTCGGGGCGAGCGACGTATGTTTCGTGTTCGGATGATGCAGCGTTGAAGGCGACGGTGACGTTGTCGCGGACGGAAGGGATTCTGCCGGCCCTGGAGAGTGCTCATGCGGTGGCCGAGGCGATTCGACTGGCTCCGACGATGACGAAGAGTGCTGTGCTGATGGTGAATCTGTCGGGAAGAGGCGATAAGGATATGGGCATTCTGGCGCGAGAGTTGGATTTGAAGGGCAGCGAGTCCGCGGGTCAGCAAGTCAGCGGGTCAGCGAAAGGCAAAGGCTAGAGCAATGGCGATTGAGTTTAGAAAGAAGCCGGGGATTGTCGCTTATTTGACTGCAGGCGATCCCGACCTGGGGACGACGCGGGATATCGCTCTGGCGGCGATTGATAACGGCGCTGATGTGATCGAACTGGGAGTGCCGTTCAGCGATCCGCTGGCAGATGGGCCGGTGATTCAACGAGCCAGCGAACGGGCGGTTGCACGGGGGACGCGGCTGACCGACGTTCTGGGGCTCGCGAAGGAGTTGCGGGCGGCAAGACCTGCGGCGGGATTGGTTTTGTTTTCGTATTTGAACCCCGTGGTGCGGATGGGGATGAAGACGTTTTGCGCGCGAGCCGCGGAGGCGGGTGCGGATGGCGTGTTGCTGACAGACATGATTGTGGAGGAGGCGGGGGAGTATCTGGAGGCGATGCGGGAGCATGCGCTGGCTCCGGTGTTTCTGGCTGCGCCGACGAGTCCGGATGCGCGGTTGAAGGCGATCGGGGGGGCTTCGCAGGGGTTTGTGTATGCGATCTCGAGAGTGGGGATAACAGGGACGCAACAGAAGATCGCGGGAGATGCTGCGGAGCTGGTGGCGCGGCTGCGGCAATTTACGACGCTGCCCATCGCAGTGGGTTTTGGGATTTCAAATGCAGAGCATGTGAAAGCTGTCGGTGAGTTTGCGGATGCGGCGGTCATTGGCAGCGCGCTGGTGGCGCTAATCGAGAAGACGCGGCCAGCTGAGGCTGCGATGGCGGTGGGTGAGTTTATCGCGGGGTTGCAGGCATGAGTTTCGACAGAGACAGGGCCGGCGATGTTGGCGCGAAGCGGCGTTTATCATTGAGAGAACAACCTATTCCGCAGCGAGGCGCGCCTGAGAGTACGCCGCTGCATCATGAGGCAAGTGGATGGACATCTCCGACTGGAGAAAAAAGATTAATGAGCTGGATATTGAGATCGTTCGCCTCATCAGCCAGCGTGCTGCGGCTGCGCGCGCGATTGGAGAGCTCAAAAAGACGGCTGATCTTCCCGTGTATGAGCCGCGGCGCGAGCAGGATGTCTTCGACCGTGTGCGCGCGGCGAATCCGGGACCGCTGGACGATGCGGAACTGCTGCACGTGTATGAGCGGATCATGGACGTGATGCGGACGCTGCAGCGGCGTGATATTTAGAGGCCGGATATTGTGATGGAATTAGTTACGTATAGAGAGAGAGTGAAGCGAAGATCATGATAGTTGCGATGGAAGGGCAGGCAACGGAAGAGAACATACAACAGGTGATCGAGCGGATGGTGGAGCTCGGCTTCAATGTTCACCGGACGACGGGCGCGGCGCAGACGATTCTGGCGGGTGTGGGAACGCCGGAACACTTCGAGGTCGCCGAGTTCAAGGTGTTGCCTGGAGTGTATGACGCGTACCGGATTTCGTCGCCGTACAAGCTGGCGGGACGGAACTTTCGACCTGAGGGAACGACGGTAAGATTTCCGAACGGGGTGGTTGTCGGAGGGAAAGAGGTTGTCGTGATGGCCGGGCCTTGCTCGGTGGAGTCGCGGGAGCAGATTCTGACCAGTGCGAAGCTGGTTGCAGCGGCGGGTGGGCAGTTTCTGCGGGGTGGGGCGTTCAAGCCGCGAAGTTCGCCGTACAGCTTCCAGGGCATGGGACTGGATGGGCTGAAGCTGCTGCGCGAGGTGGCGGATGAGACGGGGCTGCTCGTGATCACGGAGGTGATGGAGATCTCGCAGATCGAACTGATGCTGCCTTATATCGACTGTTTTCAGGTGGGAGCGCGGAATATGCAGAACTTCAACCTGCTGCGCGAGCTGGGACATGTGCGGACGCCGGTGCTGATGAAGCGCGGGATCTCGGCGACGATTGAAGAGGTGCTGCTGAGCGCGGAGTATATTCTTTCCGGCGGCAACTACAAGCTGCTGTTGTGCGAGCGCGGCGTGCGGACCTTCGAGACGTACACGCGCAACACAATGGATATTTCGGCGATTCCGGTGCTGAAGAAGCTGACGCACCTGCCGGTGCTGGGCGATCCGTCCCATGGTGTCGGGATACGGGACCTGGTGCCGGCGATGGCGCTGGCAAGCGTGGCCGCGGGAGCAGATGGGCTGCTGATGGAGATGCATCCGAACCCTGACAAGGCGATGAGCGATGGAGCGCAGAGTTTGTACCCGGAACAGTTACAGAAGCTGATGGCGCAATTGCGGATGCTGGCTCCAGTTGTTAGCCGGACGATTGCGTAAGGGAGCTGGAGCAAGATGGAACGCGTTTTCATCATCGGGACCGGATTGATCGGAGCTTCGACCGGTCTCGCGTTGCGCGCGGCAGGGTTTGCGGGTCGTATCGACGGGTGGGATGCGAGTTCGCTGGAGATGGCGGCGGCGGTGCAGATGGGCGCCATCGACGGCAGGGCGTCGAACCGTGACGATGCGCTGGAGCTGGCGCGGCTAGCGGATGTGATTGTGCTGGCGGTGCCGGTGCTTGCGATCAAGGACTGGATGCAGCAGCTGGCGCCGGTGTTGCGCGCGGGACAGCTTGTGACCGATGTGGGGAGCACGAAGGTCGAGATTGTGGAGCTTGCGGAGCAGTTGTTTGTCGAAGCGGAAAGGGCGAGTTTTTTGCCTGGGCATCCGATGGCGGGCAAGGAGTCGGGGGGAGCTTTGCTGGCGGAGGCAGGACTGTTCGATGGAGCTATGTGGCTGTTTACACCGGTCACGCCTGAGATGACCGCGATGGAAAAAGAGTGGCGCGGATGGGTGGGGTGCTTCGGGTCGCGAACGCTGGATATGGACGCGGCACGGCATGATGAGCTGTGCGCGTGGGTGAGCCATCTGCCGCAGATGCTGTCGACCGCGCTGGCGGCGCTGCTTGAGGACCGGTTTGGGGACGCTCCGGAGATTGCGGCGATTGGTGGACGGGCGTTGAAGGAGACGACGCGGCTGGGAGCGAGCCCGTACAGCATGTGGCGTGACGTGGCATTGACCAACACTGGACCGGTTGCGGATACGCTGCTGGCGCTGGAGCAACGGTTGCAGCATGTGCGGGAGAATCTGCGGACTCCGGAGTTGCGGGATGAGTTTGCACTGGCGAACCGGTTTCGCCAGCGGCGTTGAAGGTTGGTTGGTTTAAGCTGAAAGAACGCGCTAAAAATTTAAAGGAACCGACCAGACCCGTGAGTGATTCGATAAACCGTCTTAGTATCAGCCTTGCCGACGTGGTTGCTGCACGGGAGCGGGTGCGTGGATCCATCTACTGCTCGCCATGTCCTCACTCACAGATGCTGTCTGCGCTGACAGGGCAGCAGGTTTATCTAAAGCTTGAGAACCTGCAGATGACGGGCTCGTTTAAAGAGCGGGGCGCGCTGAATCGCATTGCGCTGCTGACACCGGAGCAGGCGGCTCACGGGGTGGTGGCGGCAAGTGCCGGCAATCATGCGCAGGGGGTTGCGTATCACGCGACGAAGCGAGGGATTCGGGCGCTGATCGTGATGCCGCTGGCTACTCCGCTGGTGAAGGTGACGGCGACGCGTGGCTTTGGCGCTGACGTGGTGCTGCATGGGGCGAACTATGACGAGGCCTGCGAGGAGGCGACGCGGCTGTGCGCGGCTGAGGGGATGACGTTTATTCATCCGTTTGACGATGCAGTGGTGATGGCTGGGCAGGGCACGATTGGGCTGGAGTTGCTGGAACAGGTTCCGCAGCTGGAAGCGGTGGTGGTGCCGATTGGCGGTGGTGGATTGATTGGCGGAATTGCGTGTGCGATTAAGGAGTCGCGACCTCAGATCCGGGTGATTGGGGTCCAGACCTCGAGGCTCCCGTCGATGGTAGCGGCTGTAGAGTTGCATCGTCCGGTGACGGTGGAACCTGCGACGACGATTGCCGATGGCATCGCGGTGCGGCGCGCGGGCGATGTGACGCTGCCGGTGGTCGAGCGATATGTCGATGAGATTGTGACTGTGGATGAGGACGAGATTGCGTCTGCGATCCTGGTGTTGCTGGAACGTGAGAAAACGCTGGCCGAGGGTGCGGGTGCTACAGCACTGGCGGCGCTGCTGCAGAAGAAGACGTCGCTGAACGGGGCGCATACGGCGGTGATGGTGTGCGGGGGCAATATCGATGTGACGTTGCTGAGCCGGATTATCGAACGCGGCTTGGTCCAGGATGGAAGAATGATTCGGCTTAGGATTCATCTGCTGGATAAGCCTGGGGCCTTGGCGGAGTTGACGCTGCTGATCGCAAAGTACCGCGCGAACATTGTGGATACGCTATATAACCGGGCGTATTACGGTGTGAACCTCGGCGATACTACGATCGACATTACGATGGAGACCCGTGGACGGGAACAGGTGGAGGAGTTGTTGGCTGCGCTGACGGCGGAGGGGTACAAGCATGACCGGGTGTTGTAGGGTCGTCGGCTGGGTCAGGCTTTTTCGTAGTGGAAGTGGAGTTCCTGTTCGCTGGCTACGGGCTGGCCGTCTCTGGTGGCGGGGTGGAAGGTCCACTGCTGGACCGTGGCGATGATGGTTTCATCGATGCCGTGGCCAAGGCCGCTGGTCATCTTGATGTCGGCGATCTTGCCCGTCGTGTCGATGACGATGTCGAGGATGACGTCGCCTTTGGTGCCGCGGGGGAGGGTGGAGAGGTCAGGCTTTGGTGTGGGAAAGTAGCTGGCGAGTGCGATGTTGATGTTGCCGGAGCCGAGGGAGTCCGCGCCGGTGGTGGAGTCAGGGTTGGGTGAGGCGGGAGAGTTGGTGTTGGGCGAGGCGGTGTTGGTCTTCAGCTTCGGCGTGGGTGGTGTTGGAAGCGGGGTGTCGGCTACGGTTTGTTGCGGGGTGGCTTTCGGGTTGGGTGTCGAAGCCTGGATGGGCGCTCGGCCGGGCAGGTAGGTGACCATGAGATTGGTGCCGTGCTCGTTGCCGGGGAGGCGGATGGGAGCGATCCATGAAGCGTGCTGATGAATCAGAATACCGAGGAGGAGTAGATGCAATACGGCGGACGCAATGGCATACTGCGGGCTGCGCGCGGACGCTTCGACGGGTTTGCCTATGGTGTCTATGCGCTTTCTCCTGATGCCGGTGGGTTCGAGTTTTGTTGAAGCAGGATAGCAGGGGCTTGCGTTTGCAACCGATTCGCGATGCTATTTTAGACGCGGGTGAAGGTGGTCTGTTGCTTTTCGTGGTGGCGTTCGGCGGCGAGAGTGATGAGGCGGTCTATCAATTGTTTGTAGGGGACGCCGGTGGCCTCCCAGAGCTTGGGGTACATGCTGATGCTGGTGAAGCCGGGCATGGTGTTGATTTCGTTGAGGTAGATGCGGGTGGGTTTGGGCTTTTTGTTCTTCCTGGCTTTGACGGCTGGCTCCATGAGGAAATCGACGCGGGCTAGGCCGGCGCAGTCACAGGCGCGGAAGGCGGCGATGGCCATTTTGCGGATCTGTCTGGACTCGGATTCTGAGAGAACCGCGGGGATGATGGGGAGGCTGGCGGCGGAGTGGTATTTGGCGTTGTAGTCGTAGAACTCGGCGCCGGGGACGATTTCTCCTACGACGGAGGCTTCGGGGGAGTCGTTGCCGAGGACAGCTACTTCGAGTTCGCGGGGCTTGGCTCCGGGGCCGCCGACTCCCTGTTCGATGATGAGCTTGCGGTCGAAGCTGGCGGCGAGATCCATCGCGGGGGCGAGTTCGCTGCGGTCGTGGACCTTGCTGATGCCTACGGAAGAGCCTAGATTTGCGGGTTTTACGAAGACCGGGTAGGTGAGATTTTTTTCGATGAGCTTGGTGCAGCGTTTGGGGTCGGCCTTCCATTCGCTCCGCAGGAGGTTGACGTGCGGGGTTTGCGGCAGGCCTGCGGCGGCGAAGAGTTGCTTCATGGCGGACTTGTCCATGCCGGTGGCGGAGCCCAGGACGCCGGAGCCAACATACGCTATATCAGCTAGTTCGAAGAGGCCCTGGATGGTGCCGTCTTCGCCGAAGGTGCCGTGGAGGACGGGGAAGATGACGTCGAGGGACTGGGCGAGAGAGCCGTTTTGTTGGGCGAGGGCGGTATTTTGAAGGGCAACGTCGGCGCTGGCGCTTAGGTCGATGGACTTTGTCTGGGTTTTGGCTTGGGGTGTTTTGAGCAGGACTGGCGCGGGTTTTGTGTTGCCCGTGAGGAGGTGTTGGGCTTCGGTGGAGGTGAGCCACTGGCCTTGTTTGGTGATGCCGATGGGGATTACTTCGTATTTTGTGCGGTCGATGGCATTGAGGATGGAGGCGGCGGAGAGGAGGGAGACCTCGTGCTCGCCGGAGCGGCCGCCGAAGAGGATGCCGACGCGTACTTTCTTTTTTGGTTTCTTCGTCATGGATAGCTACAAGTTTCTACTACTTTGCGGTTTGGACGCGGAAAAAAGTTGGGAGGGGTATCGAGGTGGTTTTTACAGGGGGTTTTGCGGATTTTGGTGTGTTTTGTGGTGGTAAATCGTGGTGAAGTTGTGGTGGATTGCGTGGTAAATCGTGGTGAATTGCATGGTGATTTTCGGGGTCGAAAAACTTGCCATTTTTTCCGGATTTATTTTTGAGGGATTCCCATTTTGGGAATGCGGCCCGCGCCGGCACGCCCAGCCCACGCAGGTTGGCGACTCAGCCTGATGCCATTTCACCTAAAGGGTACCCGGCCCGACTTACAAACGGTCACTCTTCCTTAATTGACTTCTCCATGAATCAATCAAGGACAGGAGGCCGTACGCCAAACCACTGTAAAGAACGATATTTACGGTGTACACGATGACCGTGGAGAAGGGTCCCCAGGGAGGGCCACCCCCTTTCCATGACCAATGGGCGTCGGGTGCAAGCGACCCAACGAGAATCCCAGGTAACATTAGCCTGCCCAATACTGGCGAACCAAGTAGTCGTGCACTAACGACGATGACTAAGCTGATTAGAAGTGCCTTGAATATACTTTGCTTCATAGTGAGGCAACCCGCCGGTGCAAGAATTACTGTACTTGATCAATGATCTCCCTCGAACCTCGACCCTACCAACCGGTGGCGCTAGGCGGCTGAGTTGCCGCAAAATTGCCTGAGGTTGCCATTGCATGGGCGAAGGTGTTGCTATTGGGACCAGGTACGAAGTAGGTAGTCTGTGCCTGCGGCCAATTCCTTGCCGCCGTTTCTAGGGCGTCAACCTGGGTGCAAACAGCTGGAGATGTTCCGCTGTCGAACCAAGTGCCGGCCCCGATCTGATCCTCCGGATAGTGACCGACCGTTCCTGGGGTGACCCAGTCGACCAAATAGCCGCAGTTGATGTAGCAGCCGGCGTTCTGGGGGCCTCCGTCGATTATGTATTGCTTTCCTGCGGAATCCTGTATCCACCAGAACGAATGATTTCCAATCGAAATTCCGAGCGCCGGAGTCACTGCCCGGTATTTTAGTTGTGCGAAGCAGGGCCAAGTCTTAGTAGCTGTAGTGTTCCCGGTATGAATGGTGCTCGGCAGTCGACGTTGCTCGGGACCAGGGCCGAACCATTCATAAGAACCGTCGTACTGCGCAGGGGTACCTTCATACAAGCCAAAGTTATAGGGGTCATAGTACACCCACTGATTCTGGAACCTTGGGCCTAACGTTCCATCGTCGATGTAATCATCCATGATAGCCACAGCCGAATGAGAGGCAGTAGCGGTATAGGTGGCCCCAGGAACTCCAGTAAAAGTAAGGACCACTTGTATATAGCCGTTCCACCCGTCAACGTCACTGTCCGTCCCACTCGCAGCCAGATTGCCGTCGGCGTCCTTTACGGTGCAGTGGACCATAGCCGAATAGTAGTTTTGCGCGTTGGCATCCAAATCGGTCTCGCAGGTGGCTGTCACAATACCTGTGTCAGGGTCTATGTCTAGCTCCGTAGTGCCGTAGACCGTTTGCGCCAAGCTGATTCGACTGCAGCACAGAAAGATAAAGCAGGCGAATACCGTAATCCGCAGATTCTTCACAGGCGTAACCTCCGAGTCTTTCTCTACGTGTCTATTTCGCGGCGGATAGGGGTTGACTGAAGCTTGCCAGTATTTTTGCGTGAACTTTCTGATAATCCTCTTCACGCATGCTGGTGCGCAGCAGATCACGGTAGCGCAAGGTCACCGCGTCGTCTTGTTTCTGCAAATCTGCGAGTTCGGGCGGAGGGCTTTTGTCAGCACCGCTTGGGAAGGTCCTTGAGGGGAACCGTGCCTGAAACTTGCTGATTGCGGCGGTCACCTGTTGATGGATAGGAGCGATCTCCGCCTGATAGGCGAGCGCTAGCCTCAAGAGAGTCGCGCTGTCGGAATCGCTCAATCCGTAACGAGCGGCCAGAATGCGCCTCAGGTGAGGTTTGGGAGTGGGTGTTGTCTCCGCCTGATCGGCAAGCTTCTTGTAGAGAACCGCCTGCCGGAAGAGGGTCCTGTAGCATTGGTATCGGCCTTGTCAGATGACGCGACACTGATGGTCGGCTGTTGACTTACGGCAGAATTGCCAAATCCAAAGAGAACCACCAGAAGGAAGACAATCGGACGGCGCATGGTTGGACGACCTGATCTCAACAATTTGAAGTCGTATCGAAACTACTCCTCGTCCCGTCAACAAACAAGGAGAAAGTTCATGTACTTGCATGAAAGTCTTAGGGCGGCCTCGATCTCAACCGCAGGAAGGTGCGGGCGTCTTATCATCGCAGGAGGACAAGGCGTACCCTAGGCTGAAAAACAAAGCGGCCTCAGCGGCTAAAGCCGCGTTTCGAAGAAGCACTTTTGGCACGGCTGAAGCCGTGCCCTTAAGCAAGACCACCTTTTGGTGGAAGCAAGACCAACTTTTGGCGGGTGAGGATCTTTATGGCGCTTGATTCATTGAAAACTGGTGTGAAGGAGCGCGTGAGGGCGTGTGAGGATTGGTGGTTCGATACGACGCGGCACGTTCAGACTTCGGGGCTGGTTAGGCGGCCGGAGGCTGCGAACATTGTTGGGGAGATTCGAGACAGCCATATGTATGGGCCGGTGCGGGTGGCCAATGCTCATGCGGCGCTGCGGGATCTTCCGCTTGGGGGCGCTCAGGACGGGGGCGCTGGCGGCGGGGACTATTCCCAGTACACGTTTGTCGATGTGGGGTCGGGAAAGGGCCGGGTGCTGTTTGTGGCGGCGGAGTATCCGTTTCGCAAAGTGATCGGGGTCGAGTTTTCGAATGCCCTGCATGACGACGCGCTGGCCAATCTGAAGCGATACAAATACTGGGGTCAGCGATGTGCCGATATTGAGCCGGTGCATGCGGATGCGAGGGAGTTTGAGTTTCCGGATGACAATCTGGTGATCTATCTGTTCAATCCGTTCGGGCCGGAGGTGATGGGGCGCATGCTGGCGAATCTGGAGAGGTCGTTGGAGAGGCATCCCCGGCATGCGATTGTGGTGATGCTGTGGCCGGAACACTCCGATGTGCTTGAGCGGATGGCGATTATGCGGGTGTATCGGAAGACTCGGCGGCATCATATCTTTGAAGCGGGAGTGCGACCGTGAATCTTTGAGGCGGGAGAACGACCGTGAAGGTGATATTGGTTGAGACGCGGAAGAGTCCCTCGGCGGCTGAAGAGCCGGTTTTTGGGCGTGGAGAGATTCCCCCACAAAAACGATAGATCGGGCCTTCAGCCCTCGTTGGCCGGTGTCGGGAATCTTACCCAGGGCGATGCCCTGGGCTGGTATGGGACGCGCCGTTGGCGCTAGCCCCTTCAAAACGACTACTTTTTTTCAAATCCAGATATTGTTCCGCTTGCGGCGCGACCGAAGTCGCGCCCTTTCTAAACAACGACTTTTCCGCAGCCTTTCTTTGGGCCGGCCGCTGGCCGGTGATGTCTGTGGTCTGGATGATGGCGTTTCTATGAGTTTGCACCCACAACGGTGTGGTTCCTGGCTGAAAATAGGCGGAAGAAAGCGTTGGCGGGGATATTCAGGGCATTCGGGCGGGGCGTATACTTTGCCCGTCCGTAGGATTTCGTGGGGGATTTCGGCGGGGCTTTGCGACGGCCAGGAGGCAGCGATGAAGACGACTTTCCGAATGACAGTGATGGCGGCGGCGTTGGGGATGGTGAGCGGGTTGATGGCGGCACAGGAGCAAGGAGCGACGGCAGGCTCTGAGCCGGTCGCGGCGACGACGGCGACGCACGTGGATAACGGCGCGATGCCGGGTGATTCGCACGTGAGGATTGTGCGGCTGAGCGATGTGAAGGGCATGCTTGCTCTCGATCGCAAGACGGGTTTGGGATTTGAGCAGACGATGCAGAATATGCCGATCGTCGAAGGCGAGAAGCTGAAGACAGAGGACGGGTACGCTGAGGTGGAGTTTGAAGACAACACCACGATGCGGCTGGCTCCGAACTCGCAGGTGGATTTTTCGCTGCTGGCGCTGCGGAGTTCGGGGGCAAAAGCCTCGACGATGAATGTGGTGAAGGGGACCGTGTATGTGAGCACGGAGAGTACGAAGGGCAATGAGTTTCTGCTGGTGGCGGGAGAGACGAAGATGACGGTGGCGCCTTCGACGCATCTTCGGCTGCAGGTGAATGAGTCGCGGACGGTGGTGTCGGTCTTCAACGGAAGCGTTGAGGTGCAGCGAGGCGGGGAGACGACGCTGGTGAGCAAGAAGGAGTCGTTGACGATAGGGGCGGACCAGATGACGGTTGCGAAGAAGGTCGCTGGCGAGCCGTACGATGCCTGGGATAAGGAGTCGATCGATTACCACAAGCGCTATGCCGCGGCCAATGCCTTTGCGGGCGGGGGAAACACATATGGGCTGAGCGACCTGAATTACTACGGGAGCTTCATCAATGCCGGCGGGTCGTCGTTCTGGCAGCCGTATTTCGTGGGCGCGGGATGGAGTCCTTACGCGAATGGCCTGTGGGCGCTGTATCCCGGGGCTGGCTATTCGTTTGTGTCGCCGTATCCGTGGGGATGGCTGCCGTATCACACGGGCACGTGGTCGTTCTTCCCGGGGTATGGATGGGGTTGGCAGCCGGGCGGCTCTTGGAACGGACTGAATAATGTGGGGATGAACGGCGGGACGATAGCGACGGGGACGATGCCGACTGGAACTATGCCGACGGGAACTGTGCCGACGAACGGGCTGGGTAAGAATCCGATGCATTCGCCTTTGCGGTCGGCCGCTCCGCCGCAGCCACCTGTTGCGGGGGCAACGAGGCAGTCGCTGGTGCTGACGAACGAAAAGCCGATGGTCATGTCGCAGCCGGACCGTCAGGGGAACTTCGTGTTTCAGAAGGACTCGGCCGGGCTGGGTGTGCCACGTGGATCGCTGGGAAATCTGAATCACGTTGCGAACGATGTGGGACGGCATGGATCGGCGAGTATGCCGGTGTATGCGGCTGCGCCTAACGGGGCGGAAGGCAACGTCCACGGGGCGACCCGCGGGCCGGCGACACTGCGACCGGGATATGCGGGAGAGGGTTCGCCTGGAGTGCGCGGGAATGAAGCTGCTTCGACGGCGGGACGGCAAGGCGGATATGAAAGAACGGGTGGGGTGCAGGGGGCTTCGCCTTCGTATCACGGCGGCGGAGGCGGTGCTCAGTCGGGGGGCGCGGCGGCTCCGGCGAGCGCACCTGCGGGGAATGCAGGCGCGGGCTCGGGGGGCGGCGCGAGTCGCGGACCGGTAGCTAGTCCGAAGTAGACGGCTGCGGATAGATCGAAAAAGGAAGGTGCCCTCTTGATGTGAGAGGGCACTTCTTTATGTAACTCATTTTGTTACATGCTGGCGATGACTAAGGCGAGCTAGTGTCTGTCTCTAAATTTGACGAAATAATCGCAACGCTAAACATGAGCGCTGACCCAAACAAACAGCAGATCCCTCCACTCCGCTGCGCTCCGGTCGGGATGACGAATCATCTTAACTTCAAAGACAGGACACTAGACGTTGAACTTGAAGAAGAGGATGTCGCCGTCTTTGACGATGTACTCTTTGCCCTCGGAGCGGAGGAGGCCTGCTTCTTTGACGGCTTGTTCGCTGGCGTACTTGAAGAGGTCGGCGGAGGCGTAGCAGTCGGCTTTGATGAAACCTTTTTCGAAGTCGGAGTGGATGACGCCGGCGGCGCCGGGGGCTTTGGTGCCGCGACGGATGGTCCAGGCGCGGACCTCCTGCACCCCGGCGGTGAAGTAGGTGATGAGGTCGAGCAGGCGATAGGCGGAGTGGATGAGGCGGTCGAGGCCAGGCTCTTTGAGGCCGAGTGATTCGAGGAATTCCGTGCGTTCGGCGGGTTCGAGCTGGGCGATTTCGGCTTCGAGTGCGCCGCAGATGCGAACGACCTGACTTCCCTCTTCGGCGGCACGCTCTTCTACGGCTTCGGTGTAGGGGCTGCCGGTGGTGAGGCCGGGCTCGTCGACGTTGGCGACGTAGAGCTGGGGCTTGGCGGTGATGAGGAAGAGCTCGCGGGTGTAGGGTTTTTCTTCGTCGGTGAGTTCGACGGTGCGGGCGGGCTTGCCGGCTTCGAGTGCTTCTTTGAGCTTGGACAGGGCGGCGAACTCGGCCTTGATCTTGTGGTCGGCGTTGGCGGGCTTGTTGAGCTTTTCGACTTTGGTGTGGCGCTTTTCTACGGTTTCGAGGTCGGCGAGGAGGAGCTCGGTGTTGATGATGTCGATGTCGTGGAGGGGGTTGACGTCGCCGGCGACGTGGACGACTTCGGGGTCGTCGAAGCAGCGGACGACGTGGCAGATGGCGTCGGTGGCGCGGATGTGGCCGAGGAATTGATTGCCGAGGCCTTCGCCTTTGGAGGCGCCTTCGACGAGGCCGGCGATGTCGATGAACTCCATGGTGGTGGGGACGAGAGATTTGGGCTTGATGAGTTCGGAGATTTTGGCGAGGCGGGCGTCGGGCACGGTGACGACGCCGGTGTTGGGGTCGATGGTGCAGAAGGGGTAGTTGGCGGCTTGGGCCTTGGCCGAGGTGAGGGCGTTGAAGATCGTGGATTTTCCGACGTTGGGGAGGCCAACGATTCCGCAGTTCAATGGCATTGTGTGCTGTTTCCTTGTTACGAGGCTTGCTTTGGCGTCGTGGGATTGTCTTTAACAGGATAGTGCATTGATGGGATCTAGGTTTGAACCATGGATTTTGCTGTGCGGTCGGTTTTCGTGCGGCCATCGCGCTACAGGCCCGTCTAACCTAAGTGTTCTGTCTCTAAATTAGAGACATAATCGCGACGCGTAACATGATTGCTAACGCACAGAAACAGCAGATCCCTCCACTCCGCTGCGCTCCGGTCGGGATGACATTTATGTCGATAGCGTCAGAGACAGAACACTAGACACAGATGAAAGCCGTGGTCTTCCAATTCGGGGTCCTGGTTGCGGTGTTTAGCGGCGCGGGTTTTGCGCAGACGACACTGCATACGACGACTACGCTTGTGGTTGTGCCGACGCTGGTGCAGACGATGGGCAAGGAACCGGTGTTTTCGTTGACGGCGGCGGACTTTGTTCTGACGGACAATGGCGTTCCGCAAAAGGTGACGCTGGAAGAAGAGACGAAGCGGCCACTTTCGCTGGTCGTGTTGATGCAGACGGGCGGAATCGCCCGGGGTCAGTTTGCGAGCTACGTGAACCTCGAAACGATGCTGGCTTCGCTGCTGGGTGGAGCGCCTAATAAGGTTTCGATTGTGAATTTTGATAGTCGGCCGGAGGCGGCGTCTCCGTTTACGTCCGATGTTGCCGAGTGGCGCGAAGCGATCAATCATCCGGACCAAGGCGACAGCGGCGCTGCCATCTTCGATGGGATTTCGTATGCTCTCGATCTGTTGAAGAAGGAACCGGTCAGCAATCGCCGGGCTATTTTGCTGATCAGCCAAGAGCACGATAGCGGCAGCAAGACTCAGATGAAAGACATTGTCCGGGATTTGGGGGAGACGAATACTGCGATTTACAGCATTACTTTTTCTGCGGAGAAGACGGTGGCTAAGCAGGCGTTCAAGGACCCGGCTCATCTGAACCCGCCGATCGATATCGGCGCCGGTTCGTTTCAGGGTTACTTCAATCTGAGCGCTCCCCTGGCGCTTGTGATTGGGGCGATGCGTAAGAATTTGTCCGCGGAGGTCGCGAATCTTTCGGGTGGTGAATCGATGAGCTTCGATGATCGCGGCGAGTTGGAGCAGGATATGAATGTCCTGAACAATCACATTCGCAACAGCTATATTCTCAGCTTTTCTCCGACATCAGCGGAGCCGGGACTGCATACGATCAAGGTGCGGCTTGCTCATCATCCGGAGATGATCGTTTCGGCGAGAACGAGCTACTGGGCCGCAGATTCAAAATAATGAAGACGAAACTGTGGCGATAGGACTTGTAGCAGGAGCGCGGGGCGGGTAGGCTGGTGGGGATGTTCGAGGAGAGTGCGATGCGGCGTGTGTCTTTGATGAGTGCAGTGGCGATGTTGGCGATTTCGGGTATGACGTTTGGGCAGGCTCCGATGACGATGCCGATGGGACAGGCTCCGGCCAGCGGCGCTCCAATGGCGACTGGGCCGGCGGCTGAGGTGCAGCGCGCGTATGCGGGGCAGATGAACAACATCTTGAAGGCTGCAGAGAAGATGCCGGCGGACCAGTACCAGTACAAGCCGACGCCGGAGGTGCGGACGTTTGCGCGGGTTGTGAATCATGTGACCGAGGCGCAGGCACGAAGCTGTGGAGTCGCCAACCATACGGCTCCTGCGGATGCGGTGAAGACGCCTTCGGACACAGCCGACAAGGATGCGATTATTGCGGGCCTGAAGGCTTCGTTCGCGGAGTGTGATAAGGCGTTTGCGGCGACGACCGATGCGAACTTTACCGAGATGTTTACTGTGGGGCAGGGGAAGCGGTCGCGCGCGGGACTGATGTGGGGCACTGTTTCGCATGACAATGAACAGTACTCGACCCTGGCGATGTACCTGCGGTTGAAGGGCCTGCTGCCGCCGAGCAGCGAGAAGTAAACGTTGCTGTGCGGCCGTCAGGACTTAAAACTCAGTCTCAGATAAATGCGTCCGATGTTTGTTTGCGTGCGTCTAAGTGAGCAAGTGGCTGCTGGGGGAGGGTGAATCCCGGGCAGCCTGCTTAGATGAAAGGAACGTGAATGGCATCGAGACCTGAGGCTCGTTTTCGAGCTCTTCTCTGGACTGCGGTAGTTTTTATTGTTGTTTTTGTTTGTCTTCAGTTTATTCGTCCTGAGCTGACAAACCCTCCAGTGACGGCGGAGTTGCAGGCGCCTCCTGAGGTGAAGCAGGTTCTGAAGAGCTCTTGCTATAACTGCCATTCGAATAAGACGAAGCTGCCGTGGTTCGATAAGGTGGTGCCTGCGTACTGGGTGGTGAGCAGCGACGTGAATGAGGCAAGGAAGCATCTGAATTTTTCAGAGATTGCGAAGCTTCCTGCGGCGCAGCAGAAGGGCTTCCTGTTTGAAGCGGTGAATATGATTCAGTTGGGCGCGATGCCTCTGCCGGCTTATTTGCGGGTGCATCCCGGAGCGGCGGTCACTCCGGAAGAGCTCGCTGTGTTGAGAAATTACCTGACTGCGCCGCCGCCGGACCAGGATGCGACGAAGGCTGCAGAGGCCGCTAAGACTGCTGCTGATGTGGAGTACGGGAAGTGGATCCGTACAAGTACCGCGACGATGGATGTGAAGCCTGAGTTCAACGGTGTGGCGTATATCCCGGACTACAAGAACTGGAAGGTGATCAGTAGTACGGATCGCTTTGACAATCACACGCTGCGGGAGATTCTCGGCAACGATGTTGCGGTGAAGGCGATTGCGGAGAACCACATCAATCCGTGGCCGGATGGAACGATGTTCGCCAAGGTGGCCTGGGCACAATCGCAACCGGACGAGAACGGTGTGGTGAAGACGGGGGCTTTTGTTCAAGTGGAGTTGATGATCAAGGACGCGAAGAAGTATGCGTCGACCGAGGGTTGGGGATTTGGACGGTGGCGTG
>WNFD01000242.1_pt1 | contig 52185 bp, 56 predicted proteins | sample 5400491 | NCBI WGS metagenome assembly WNFD01 (sample SAMN13153343, study PRJNA577476) | soil metagenome | isolation source: 120 cm saprolite under Douglas fir tree site 2 hole 2 replicate 2 | place: USA:California | collected 2015-04-18
TATCAATACTTGGCAAGTGCGGCCCTCCCGTATTGGATAAAACTAGCAAGAAGCGGGAATGTGTTCACCCTGTACGGTTCCCTGGATGGCCTGAACTGGGCCCAGCTGGGGACCAGCCAGACGGTGAGCATGGCGCAGAGCGTGTACGTGGGGCTGGCAGTGAGTAATCGCATGACATCTGCTTTGGCCACCGCGACGTTCGATAGCGTGTCGGTCACCATGCCTTAGGTTACGACCGGCACGCTTTTAAGCGCCAACACAACTTCCTGTAACGAGACTGCCAAATCCGGGCGCCTCGGCCACTTCCAGTTACAATGCTTGTGCCATCCGAATTCCTTTTCGGTCGCCAAAATGTTCCCAAAGCCTTTCTACAAGCATCTCTTGCCAGCGCTCCTAGCGGGATTGCTCTTGCGTCTTTTTTTCATCTGGCGCTTCCCTTTCTACTCCGGAGATACGCCTTACTACGAAGAGCTCGCGCGCAACTGGCTCTACCACGGCGTGTACGGCTTCTACTCGCATGGACAACTCTTGCCGTCGGATGCTCGGATGCCAGGTTATCCGGCGTTCCTGGCGATTATCTATTTCTGGGCAGGCTCAGGCAGGAAAGCCGTCATGCTGGTGCAAGCCTTCGTGGATCTCGCCACGTGCGTGCTGGCCGCTGGCATTGCCGCGCGCTTGGCGGTTGGCAAATCTGAAGCGAGTCGCGGTCGCGTTGCTGCGGCAGCACTTTGGCTGGCGGGTGTCTGCCCCTTCACTGCAAACTACGCCGCGGTGCCGCTCACCGAAGTTCTAGCAACTTTTTTCACGACGCTTGCGATCTTCATTTTTCTTTCTCCGGCTTTCCTGCGAATCGATCTCGTCCAATCGAAAATCGATTTTCGCCGCGCTGCGCGATCCTGGCTCCTGGGCGGCCTTGTCGTCGGGCTTGGAACGCTCGTCCGGCCGGAAACACCGCTTCTCCTGGTTGCTGTGTTTCTTGTACTTGGGCTTCGTTGTTACCGTTCCGAAAATCGGAGAAGGTTCGTGCTCGCAACACTATGGATTGTTGCGAGCTCACTGCTTCCTCTGGCCCCCTGGGCCGCGCGCAATACCGTGAGTCTCGGGCGCGTGCAGTTCCTGGCACCTCGTTACGCCGAAACCTATGGCGATGTTCTTCCGACCGGCTTTTACGCATGGACGAGCACCTGGATGTACCGATTTCGTGACGCATATCTCTTCACGTGGAAGCTGCCTTCTCAGCAAATCGAATTGAAAGACCTTCCCGCCTACGCAACCGATTCGCCCGAGGAACGAGCGCAAGTCGCTTCACTTCTGGATCGTTACAATCGCATTCCCGGCATGACGCGCGCGCTCGATCTTGATTTTGCGAAGTTAGCTCGCGAACGCTCGCGCCGTCACCCCATTCGAACGTACCTGTGGATTCCCATCGAGCGGGCCGTCGCCATGTGGTTCACGCCGCGAATCACATTGCTGCCATACTCGGGCCGGCTCTGGCCTCTCGCAGAGAGTTGGCGCAGCAATCCCATCGATTTTGAAGTTACTCTCGGATTCGCGCTGCTCAACATTTTGTACCTCGGCATGGCGATAGCGGCCGCGTGGCTCTGGCGGGGCAATCCAGGAATTTTGCTTATCGTGACATTCATCCTCATTCGCACAGCGTTCCTCACGCAATTGCAAACCTGCGAACCGCGCTACGTTCTCGTTTGCTTTCCCGCGTTGCTGGCCGTGGGCGGGCAACTTTTCGCTGGCCGTAGAGAGCGGCTTGAACATCCCTGAAAAACAGGCGTGCGTTGCAAGAAGACTTATTTCTTGACAAGAATCCGTAGAGGAAGTATCTCAGCGACCGCAACGGAAAGGTCTTCCTGTGACTTGGACCCAGGTTTATGACCCTACGGGTCATTGGTGGCTTTCCACACTCGTAGCGGCGTTGCCGATCATCGTTCTGCTCGGTCTTCTGGCGGGGCCGAAAGTGCGGCCCCATCTTTGCGCCATCGCGGGCGCTGCAACCGCAATACTCTGTGCAATTTTCATACTCGGAATGCCCGTCAGCCTGGCACTGAGTAGTTTTTTTTACGGCTCCGCATTCGGTCTTCTCAAAATCGTCTGGATCGTCATCGCCGCCGTATTTCTCTATGACATATCGGTCGAGACCGGCCAGTTCGAAATCATGAAGCAGTCCGTCGCCGCCATCACCCCCGATCGCCGCCTGCAACTTCTGCTGGTCGCCTTCTGCTTCGGTGCTTTCATTGAAGGCTCCGCTGGATTTGGCGCGCCTGTCGCCATCGCCGGAGCCTTCATGATCGGCCTTGGATTTAGACCCTTTCAGGCCGCCGCGCTCAACCTCATCGCCAACACCGCCCCGGTGGCTTGGGGCGCCATCGGCACTCCCGTCCATACGCTCGCGGTCGTCACCGCGCTGAATGAAAGCGACCTCAGTGCCATGATCGGCCGCATTCTTCCTATCACCGCCATCATCGTTCCTTTCTGGCTGGTCCGCGCGATGGTCACCTGGAAAGAAACCTTCGAAGTCTTCCCAGCCATCCTGGTCGTCGGTGGCTCCTTCGCGGCCACACAATGGTTCTGGTCCAATTACGTGGACAGCAATCTTGTGGACATCGCCGCCGGCGTCGCCTCGATGATCGCCACGCTTCTCTTCCTGCGCTTCTGGCAGCCGAAAAGGATCTGGCGTTTCGCGGATGAAGTAGCTGTAAAAGCCGCTGAGGCCAGAGCCTCGATCAAGCACTACTCCGCCCGTCAAATCGCTAAGGCCTGGATGCCCTTCGCGATTCTCTCCGTTTTTGTGCTCGTGTGGGGATTGCCCGCAGTAAAGCTGGCCATGAATCAGACAACGACGCCCTCTTTTAAGGTTGTCATGGTGGATGGCAGAGTCCGCCCCGGTCCGGCGGGCTGGGACTGGCCGTACTTGCATGCCAAAGTCTTTCGAACTGCGCCCGTAGTGCAAAAGCCGGCCGCCGAAGCCGCGCGGTTCGATTTCAATTGGCTTACGGCCACGGGAACGGGCTGCTTCCTCGCGGCCCTTTTTGCGGGCGCCATTCTCGGCCTCAAGCCTGGAAAAATGTTTCAAATCTTCGGCCGCACTCTTTACCGTTTGCGTTTCGCCATCGTGGCCATGACTTGCATGCTTGGATTAGGCTACGTCACGCGATACTCCGGCATGGATGCCATCCTGGGTCTCGCCTTCACGCGCACCGGCTGGCTCTTTCCTTTCTTTGGCACGTTCATCGGCTGGCTGGGCGTTGCGCTGACTGGCAGCGACACCTCTTCCAACGCCCTTTTCGGTGGCTTGCAGAAAATCACCGCGCAGCAGCTCAACCTCAGCCCCGTTCTGATGTGTGCCGCCAACAGCGCCGGCGGAGTCATGGGCAAAATGGTGGACGCACAATCCATCTGTATCGCCACCGCGGCCACCAATCAGGTCGGCAACGAAGGCTCCATCTTCCGCTTCGTCTTCTGGCATTCCGTCGCTCTTGCGGCCATCGTCGGCGTGATCGTCATGTTCTACGCCTATGTCCTCCCTCAATTCATCCCCAATGGGTTAAACTTCATCCATTGATGGCGCAATTTTCTTTCATCCGGCGGATCGAAACCTATGGACGCTAGGATTCTTGAGGAGCTGCGCGCGATCGTTGACGGTCGCGGCCTGGTTTCCTCCCCCGAAGAGCTTCACACCTATGAGTGCGATGGCTTGGTTAATTTCCGCGTGTTGCCGCGCGCGGTCCTATTGCCCACTTCCGTTGAACAGGTTCAATCCATCGTTCGCATCTGTCACCGACAACGTATCCCTTTTGTCGCGCGTGGCTCGGGCACCGGCTTGAGCGGCGGAGCGACGCCGGTCGAGAACGGAATCGTCATCAGCCTGGTCCGCATGAATCGCATTCTCGAAGTGGATTTCCCCAACGCCCGCGCAGTCGTCGAGCCGGGCGTCCTCAATCTCGATGTCACCGCGCGCATTCAGCACAACGAATTCTTCTATGCGCCTGACCCCTCTTCGCAAACGGTGTGCACCATCGGCGGCAATGTCGCGGAAAATGCCGGCGGCGCGCATTGCCTCAAGTACGGTTTCACCACGACGCACGTCCTTGGCCTCGAGGTTGTTTTGCCCGATGGCTCGCTCGTCCACCTCGGCGGAAAAACTCTCGATGCCCCCGGCTACGACCTCGCCGGAGTTTTCGTCGGTTCCGAAGGCACGCTCGGCATCGCCACAAAAATTACTCTGCGCATCGTCAAGCGCCCCGAGTGTGTCCGCACCTTGCTCGCCGCGTTTGATTCCACGAATGAAGCCGGCGCCGCCGTCAGCGGCATCATCGCCGCGGGAATGCTCCCCTCGGCCATTGAGATGATGGACCACCTCGCCATTCAAGCCGCGGAAGCCGCCGTCCACGCCAACTACCCAGACTGCGGCGGCCTGCTTCTGGTGGAGCTCGACGGCCCCCTCGCCGAAGTGGAATCCTTGATGACCGACGTCAACGGGATTTGCCGCTCGAACGGCGCGTGGGAAATTCGCATTGCTCAATCCGAAGCGGAGCGCGCCCTGATCTGGAAAGGCCGCAAATCCGCTTTCGCTGCCATGGGCCGCATCTCCTCCAACTACATCGTTCAGGACGGCGTGATTCCGCGCACCGCCCTCCCGCAAGTCATGGGCGAGATCCAGCGCCTCAGCCAGGAAGCCGGTTTGCGCGTTGCCAACGTCTTTCACGCAGGCGACGGCAATCTCCACCCCCTTGTTCTGTACGACCGGCTCGTTCCGGGCCAGCAGGAGGCCGCCGAAACGCTTTCTGCCAGGATTCTTGAACTGTGCATCGAAGCGGGTGGTTCCATTACCGGCGAACATGGTGTTGGTGTGGACAAAAAGAAAATGATGTCCAAAATGTTTGCCGAACCCGACTTGCTTACCATGCAACGCGTCCGCTGCGCATTCGATCCGCTGCAGCTTTCGAATCCCACAAAAATCTTTCCGACGCCTCGTCTCTGCGGCGAAACTCCCGGCGAATATACGCCGCACCCGCTCGAATCCTCCGGCCTCGCGGAGCGCTTCTAGGCCGAAGTATGGATGCCGAAACCCAATCTCACACAGCCGCTCTTCACTCCACGCTGCGCTACAAACTCATTTCGTTCCTGAGCCCGGAGCACGTTCAGGCAGCAAGCGCCCCTGATGTCGTCGCAGGTGTCCAACCGAGGCTTGTCGTCATACCCGGCAGCGAATCAGAACTTGCCGAAGCGCTTCGACTCGTCGGCGATGCTGGGTTGACGGTCATCCCGCGCGGCGGCGGCACAAAACTTGGCTGGGGGAATCCACCATCTCGCGCGGACGCTGTCTTTTCGACAGCACGGCTCAACGAAGTCACGGAGTACGCCTGGGCCGATCTCACCGTTTCCGTGGGAGCCGGTTGCACCATTCAAACGCTGCAAGAAACTCTCGCCCAGCACGGCCAGCGTCTTGCCCTCGATCCGCTTTGGCCGGCAAAAGCCACCGTGGGCGGCGTGCTCTCCGCGAATGACAGCGGCAGTCTGCGTTTGCGTTTCGGCGCGCTGCGCGATTTGGTCATCGGCGTTACGCTCGCGCTTCCCGATGGCACGCTGGCCAGCAGCGGCGGCAAGGTCGTCAAGAACGTCGCGGGCTACGATCTGCCCAAGCTCGCTACGGGCGCTTTCGGCACTCTCGGCATAATCACACGCGCTGTCTTTCGGCTTCACCCGCTGCCGCGAAACACGCGCTCCTATTCCATCGGCACAAAGAGAGCGGAAGAAGCTCAGCGCATCATCCACGCCATTCAGAATTCGAAGCTCGCGCACACCGCCCTGCAAGCTCGCTTCGAAAATGAGGCAGCGCCGATCGTGGATATCTTGTTCGAAGGAACCGAAGTGGGACTCGACGCGCAGGAGGCTTATCTCAAAGAACTCGCTGAGTTGGCAAGCCTCACCGTGGCATCGCCGGACATCTGGAACGCGCGCCAGGACCTTTGGTCCCTCGCCAAGCCGGAATCGGCCGCCGTCGCAAAAATCAGCGTCCTGCCCGCGGAGATGGATAAGTCGGCGACGGCAATCGCGAAATCCGCCAAAGTGCGGCAACTGCGCTTTAAGACGGTGTTGCAGGCTACCGGGATCGGCTTTTTGAGGCTCGAAGGAGACCCGTCGAACTTGCGATTTTCTTTGCAAGACTTGCGTGAACTGTTCGAAAGCAACGCTGGCTCTCTGGTCGTCCTTCACCGGCCGGGTGGAATGGCGCCCATCGATACCTGGGGAAGCGCAGGTGACGCGCTACCATTGATGAAAGCCATAAAAAAGCAGCTCGACCCGGGGAATACGCTGAATCCCGGCCGTTTTGTAGGGGGAATCTGATGTCCGATCTGGCCCCGACACCAATTGCCGGCAGCGCTTTCGACGCGCATCATCCGCCGTCAAATGAAATCATCGAAAAGTGTGTTCACTGCGGCTTTTGCCTTCCCGTCTGTCCAACTTATGTCTTGTGGGGCCAGGAGATGGATTCGCCGCGCGGCCGCATCTACCTGATGAAGCTCGCCAGCGAAGGCGCTACCGAGATGACTTCGAATTGGGTCAGCCATTTCGATAGCTGTCTTGGCTGCATGGCTTGTATGCCCGCTTGCCCTTCCGGCGTGGACTACGGAAAACTGATCGAGGCCACGCGCGCCCAGATCGAGCGAAACACCCAGCGTTCACCAGGCGAAAAACGTTACCGGCGCTTCCTCTTCGAAAACTTCACCCGACCGGAACGATTAAAGCGTATGCGTTTGCCGCTGCTCGCCTACCAGAAATCCGGACTGCAAGCCGTCGTCCGCGCCTCGGGCTTGCTGAAGCTCTTCCCGAAGAGACTACAGGTTCTGGAGGCGCTGCTCCCAAGACTCGGACGAAGCGAGCACGTCGCTGAACTTACGCCGGCCGCCGGAACAAAGCGCCTTCGCGTTGGCTTGCTTCTGGGTTGTGTGCAGCGCGAATTCTTTCCGCAGGTGAATGCTGCGACAGCGCGCGTTTTCGCCGCGGAAGGTTGCGAGGTCATCGCGCCGCGGACGCAGCCTTGCTGCGGCGCGCTGTTGGTTCACACCGGCGAGGAAGCAGCCGCGCTGGAACTCGCGAAGAAGACCATCGACGCATTCGAAGGCACGAACGTGGAGGCCATCGTCTCCAACGCGGCGGGCTGCGGATCGAACGTAAAGGATTACGCTTACCTGCTGCGAGACGACCCGTCCTATGCGGGTCGCGCTCGGAGTTTCTCCGCTAAATGCAAAGACGTCAGTGAAATCCTCGCCGGTCTTGAGCCTCGCGCCGCGCGCCACCCGCTCAAACTCCGCGTGGCCTTTCACGATTCATGCCACCTGCAGCATGCACAAGGCGTGCGAACTCAGCCGCGCGCTCTTCTCTCGAAAATCCCCGGCCTCCAATTGGCCGAAATCCCCGAATCCGCTATCTGCTGCGGTTCCGCAGGCATCTACAACCTCGTCCAGCCTGACGCTGCCAACGCCATCGGAGATCGCAAAGCCAGCCTCATCGCGCCATTGAAAGCTGACATGGTCGCGACGGGAAATCCCGGATGCTTGCTGCAGCTGCAGGCTTCTCTATCGCGAAACGGTCAGCAGACTCCGGTTGTGCACACTATTCAATTACTCGACGCTTCCATCCGCGGAACCGCGCTAAAAACTCTTCTGAAATAAAAATATGCTTACGCGGGAAGGCTTTGCCCACGCGTTTCGGCTCCAAACGGAAGGAGAAGGAGCCCGATCGCGAATGCAATGGATGTCAGCGCGACCGGAATTCCCAGCGAGCCAAAATGTTGCACGCCCGCGCCGACGAGAAACGTGATCCCCGCTCCGCCAAAACGCGCAAAGGAAGTGCAAAACGCAAACGCGGTCGCGCGGCATTCCGTTGGGTATTGCTCCGGCAGCCAGAGCGTGTAGACGGCAAAATTTGCTCCTCCTAATCCAAGAAAGAATAGGCAAACGAAAAACCAAGGCAACGCCACTGGGCCAAGATAAAAAACCTTGGCAAACGTCAGCACGATAAAAATCATCATCACTGTGAAATAGGCGGCCAGTGCCCCACGCCTTCCGAGCCTTTCAGCAAGCCATGGCATCGTCAGGCATCCGAGAATCGTCGCGAACGCCACGAGCATCGTCGCGCGCGAAGCAAGCTGGGCCGCTTGCGGCCCGGCGCGCCCCGCGGCTTCCGCGAGCGCGGTCACAGCCGCTGGAACGTAAACCATTCCCGCCCAAAGTCCGCTGATGGAAGCCAGCATGAAAAGCGAGTTCAGAATGGTCCGTCGCCGCCAAACGCCTGAAAAAAGTACCGCAAACGGCCGCCAGACCTGCCACGTTCGAACGACGCTTGCTTTCTGCCGCCATCGCTCGGGTTCCGTCACCCCGTAGCGCACCCACGCCAGCACCAGCGCCGGCAAGCCGCCGACGGCGAACATCACCCGCCATGCGTTGTGGCCAAAGTGTGTTCCAACAACGTAATTAGCCAGCGCCGCCAGAAAAATCCCCGCGTAGTAGCCCGTGTGCATGTATCCCGCACCGGCGCGCCGCCGGTTCTCCGGCCATTCTTCCGCAACAAACGTTCCGCCCATCGCCCATTCGCCGCCAATTCCAATTCCAGCAAGCAGCCGCAGCACCGCAAGCTGCCAGACATTCGTCACCAGAGCGCTGAGAAACGTGAAAACGGAGTACCACACCACGGTCAGCATCAATGTTCGAACGCGCCCAAATTTATCGCCGACCGGTCCCCACAGGAACGCCAGTCCCCATCCAATCAGAAAAAGTGCAAACAGCAATCCGCCGTAGTAGCCGATGTTCCCTTTAGTCGCCGCAATGCCTGAGCGCGGCAGCAGGTCGCGCAGCGAAGGCACCAGCACCAGCGCGTAGATGAAGGAATCCATGCCATCGAGCGTCCAACCTCCCCACGAAGCCCAGAATCCTCGAATCTGATTTCGCGTGAGCGGCGCCGCTCGAACGGCCCCCGCTTCAGGTTGGCTCGCCTCAGTGCTCATGGCAGCGGGGACTATATCAAAAGCTGTCGGGACCCGAATAAATATCCCTGCTATCACATCAGGAGCCCAGAACCGTCATCGGTACGCAAGGATGAAAAAATAAATGGTCATGGCGGTTCCAGTCAAAATCACGAACGCCTTCACCCAGGTTTGCGGCAGCTTCTGGGAAAAATGCGCGCTGGAGTAGCCTCCGAGAATGGAGCCCGCCGTCATTACCATCGCCTGTGGCCACACGATCGTGCGTGTCGCGATGAAAGCAATCGTCGCGACGCCATTGATCACTCCGCCGAGCATCACCTTGAGTTTGTTCATCGCGTGAATGTCCGTCATTCCCAGCGCCGCTAGCATCGCCAGGTTCATGATCCCCACGCCCCCGCCGAAATAGCCGCCGTAGACCGCCACAAACAATTCATAAATGGAGGCAACCGTCACGGCCTTATTGCTCGCTTCGTGCGTTATGCCCGCGGAAATTGATCCGCTGAGCTGCTTGCCGAACGCAAACAGCAGCGTCGCGCCAAGAAGCAGCCAGGGCAGCACGCTTAGAAAGGTCTGTGCCGGCGTCTTAATCAATAAGAACGCGCCCGCAAGCCCTCCGATGACGCTGGTAATCACCAGCGGAATCATGACCCGCCGCGTAATGTTCAGCTTTTTGCGGTAAGCCCCGCCGCTCGCCGTCGTGCCCACCCAAAGCGCCAGCGTATTCGTCGCGTTCGCCGGGATGGCAGGCACACCCGTAAATAGCAGCGCGGGAAAGGAGACAAAACTCCCGCCTCCGGCGACGGCGTTGATCGCCCCTCCGAGAGCTCCCGCGAAAAACAGAAAAATGGCTGTGTGCAGGTTCAATGGTGTTATGTATCACAGTTCCGGCCGCGCTCTCTACCCGATTGACTCGCGCGCCTGCGCGGTAGCATCATTTTGTCCCTCGCAGTCGCGTCGTATCCGAATTCTGAGCTTCCAAAGGGAGTTGCCGCCGTGGCCAAAGTTCGCGGAAAGAATGAAGCAAAGCCATCCAAGTCAAAACACAAACTCACGGAAGCCCAGATTGCTGTCCACTGGAAAGAGGAACAATACTTTCGCCCTTCAAAGAAATTCATCGCGCAGGCAAATCTCAAGGATCCCGCCTTCGTCAAGAAATTCAGCGAAAAATATTTTCCGGAATGCTTCGACCACTACGCCAACCTTCTCGATTGGGACCAGCCCTGGCGCAAGACGCTCGACACTTCCAACCCGCCCTTCTGGAAATGGTTCGTCGGTGGCAAGCTCAATGCCTGCTACAACTGCGTCGACCGCCACCTCGCCAAACACAAGAACAAAGCCGCGCTGGTTTTCGTCCCTGAACCGGAAAACGAGCCACCCGTCGTTATCACCTATCAAGAGCTCTACAAACGCGTCAACGAAGTTGCTGCTATGCTCCGCGATTTCGCGGAGCTTAAATCCGGCGATCGCGTCACCATCCACATGCCCATGATTCCCGAGCTGCCCATCACCATGCTCGCCTGCGCGCGTCTCGGCATCGTGCATTCCGTCGTCTTCGGCGGCTTCAGCGGAGAAGCTTGCGGCCTCCGCGCCGCTGATTCCGGCAGCCGCGTCCTCATCTACGCCGACAGCTATTACCGCAACGGAAAAAAGATCGATCACAAAGGCAACGCAGATATCGCTGTCGCAACTGCAAAAAAAGAAGGCCAGGAAATCGACAAGGTCCTGATCTGGCGCCGCTATGCAGGCCACAACACTTCCGAAGCCCCGATGATCACGGGCCGCGATTTTTATGTGGATGAAGTCTTGAAAGATTTTGCGGGACAGACCATCGAGCCCGTCTCTCAGGACTCCGACGCTCCCCTCTTCCTCATGTACACCAGCGGCACCACCGGCAAGCCCAAGGGCTGCCAGCACCGCACCGGCGGCTATGTCGCCTACGTCACCGGCACCGCCAGGTATTACCAGGACATTCATCCCGAAGACGTCTACTGGTGCATGGCGGACATCGGCTGGATCACCGGCCATTCCTACATCGTCTACGGCCCGCTCGCTCTCGCTGCGACCAGCGTGCTCTACGAAGGCGTCCCGCAATTCCCCGACGCCGGCCGCCCCTGGCGCATCGCCGAGCGCCTCGGCGTCAACATCTTCCACACTTCGCCCACTGCCATTCGAATGCTCCGTAAAGCCGGCGCCGACGAACCGAAAAAGTACAACTACCACTTCAAGCACATGACCACCGTCGGCGAACCCATCGAGCCCGAAGTCTGGAAGTGGTATCACGAAGTTGTCGGCAAGGCTGAAGCAGTGATTGTGGACACCTGGTGGCAGACCGAAACCGGCGGCTTCCTCATCACCACAAAACCTGCGCTCGATTTAATGAAACCCGGCAGCGCCGGCCCTGCCGCACTCGGCATCTATCCGGCGATTTGGGATGAAACTCGAAGAGAAATCAAACCCGGCGAGGACGCCGCAGGCAACCTCTGCATCCGCAATCCCTGGCCCGGCATCATGCAAACCATCTGGGGCGACCCGGAGCGCTTCGTCAAACAGTATTACGCAAAATATTGCAAGAACCCGAAGAGCAAGAAGTGGCAGGACTGGCCGTACTTCGCGGGCGATGGCGCCATGGTTTCCGCCGACGGCTACTATCGCATCCTCGGCCGCGTCGATGACGTCATCAACGTCGCCGGCCACCGCCTCGGCACCAAGGAAATCGAATCCGCTTGCCTCACCTGTTCCGAAGTCGCCGAAGCAGCCGTTGTCCCCGTCGTTGACGAGGTGAAGGGCCGCGTTCCGGAAGTGTACATCTCGCTCAAACCCGGCATTCTTCCCAAGAAAGCAGTCGAGGATAAAGTCATCGCAACCATCGAAACCATGATCGGCAAAATCGCCCGCCCGAAAATGATCCACATCGTCCCGGACATGCCCAAGACGCGCTCCGGAAAAATCATGCGCCGCGTTCTCGCCGCCATTTCCAACACCATGGACACTGGCGACATCACCACGCTCGCCAATCCCGATATCGTCGAGCAGATTCGCGTCCTCGTCCAGGGCCGTCACGTCGGCCCTCTCAAGGAAGGCCCTGCCGATATCAAAATGTTCGGGGAGGAAACCTAACCCGCTCCGTCGGCCACCGTCATTGGCCACTGGTCTGCTGCTATTTGCTCGCCGGCTTACTTCGCATCTCAAGTAGTTTTTCCTGCTGCTCGGCTGTTAATTTGTTCTTGATTCGCACCAGTAGTGTCACTTGAGCTCTCTTGATTTCGCGTTCCGCCGCCAGCACCCTTTCCAATTGCGCAAGAACCTGCTGCTCGTCTACGCGCGGCTGTTTCACCAGGGTAACCAGCTTTTCCATTTCATCCTGCAGCTTCCATTGCAACTCGGTGAATTTCAACTGCGCCTGGCGGATTTCCGCCTTCAAATACTCTTTTTGCTCTGCACTCAACCCGACTGCTTCCTGATGTTGAATCACGAGTTCTGGAGCAAAGAAACTCTGCCCGATCGGATCTTGATCGGGCTGCTGGGCACGGGCCGCTCCCGTCGCCAAAAGAAACACGGCACAAAGGCAGAGAACCCTGGCTCTCATCTCATTCCTCCTCATTCTCTTTCATGGGGACATTCAGATACGACTCGCCGAGTCTCGGCATCGTCCGCAAAATCTCTTGCCCCGGTGTCGCCAGCAGAGCATCGCTGGGAGCTCGCCATTCCGCCAGCCTCTGCACGGCGGCGAGTTCTTTTTCCGGAATCGTTTGCGCCGCTCTACGGTACATCGCCGCCCCGATCATCAGCGCCACAATTGCGGCGGTAGCTCCAGCCAGCGTCCATACCCGCCACCGCCGCGCGCGGCTCGCTCCACTTGCAGCCTCGGCCGCGGCAAGCACCTGCGCTTGGAAATCCGCTGGAGGCTCCGCTCCTCGCGCCACGAGCGGCAAAAGCTCGTCCAGTTGCCCCTTGCGTGCCCGAACAGCGTCCAGCTCCCTTGAACACATCGCGCAAGCTCGCAGATGCTCTTCGAAATCCTTTGTCGTAGCTCCCGTCAGCGCAGCCTCCAGGAGCTGGTCCTTCCATTTCTCGCATGCGTTTTTCATTTCATCACTTCCAACAGAAGTTTTCGCGCCGTGTGCAGCCGCGACCTCACCGTCCCTGCTGGAATTCCGAGCATCGCGCCCACATCGGCAGCGTCCATCTCTTCCACTAGCGAGAGCTGCAAGACGCTTCGGAGTTTCTCCGGCAAGCGCTCGATTTCTTTTCGCAGCTTGTCCAGCATGATCTGCTGCTCCGCGCCTTTCGCGCCGTCGACCATCGCACGCGTCTCGGTTATCTTCCACGTCGTATCTCGTGTCAGCCGGCGCCGGTGGCCTCTCTTCCGGTTCAACGCCAGCCGAAAGACGATTCGGTTTACCCACCCGCGGAATTTCTCCGCTTCACGCAGCGACCCAAATTTCTGGTAAGCGCGCAAGAACGCTTCTTGCGCAACATCTTCGGCGTCGGCGGCATTGCCCAAAATGCTGTAAGCAATCTGAAAAACTCGCCGCTGATTCTCAGCGATGCGCTCGCCAAATCCCGCCTCGGGACCGCGCATTTCAGCTCTCGCAATCAGCGCACTCATGCACGCCCCAGTCACGCCTGTGCTGCCCCTTTCTCGTATAGACACCGCGGCCCGCCTCGTCGTTCAGAAAAATACCACGCTTGCTCTCTGTGCGAAGCGGGCAATTCGAATCGTTAGCGGCATCCTTGCGCCGGGCTGTGGGTGACCGCGCCGCCCACAGCCCGGCCGTGTTCCATTCGAATCAGAAGAGAAAGATTGGCTGAAACGCCGGAAGAATCGGTTGCAGTTGCGCGGCGATCTGCACCGCCTGAAGTTTTTGCAGCTGCTCCGCATCAAGGATCGCCACAAAGTGCGTTAGGAAACTCTGCTGCGCCTGCCCCATCTGCTGCTGCAACGCGTGGATTTGGATCACCAATACCCCAACCTGTGCCGGGTTGCCCCCGGTGTTCAGCAAGATTCCCAGCTGTTGGATCAAGGTCTGCGCCCTTTGAAACAGAGGCACAAGCGCTGCCTGGCGCGCTTGCAGCAATTGTTCCAGTTCGCTCACCTGTCCCGGCCGCAGTTGCAGGAACTCAGCCACGACCTGCAAGGGCGATGCTTCTTCAACGCTCGCTTGAAGCTTCGTAGTCTGCACTTGTTGCAGAATCTTCTCGATGTTTAGCTTCGAGAAGTCGGGCGTTGGCGTCACCGATGCGGGCTTGGCGGCTGGCTTCTGCGCCAGTGCTTGGCTGCAACTCATCAGAAGAATGGCAAGCAAGGCAAAAGCGAATCCTGTCTTTTTCATGGTGGCGTTTCTCCTTGAAGTGCGCGCATTCTGCGCCTTCACTTATCTAGACACCGCCGCCACTCGCCTCGTTCATATTTTGTGATTGTGGATTACTGCGCAGACCCGCAGCGCACCTGCATTTCCGCCGCCAAATCGGCGTCCATCATCGCCGCGCTCCTCTGCTCTCCTCGTTGACTTGTCTCTGTCCGCAACCTAACATGTCCACCAAATGGCGGACTCCGCATCCCTCATCGGGCAAACCGTCTCCCACTACCGCATCATCGAAAAGCTCGGTGGCGGCGGCATGGGCGTCGTCTACAAGGCCGAAGACATAAAGCTTGGCCGCAGTGTGGCGCTAAAATTCCTGCCGGAGGACCTTGCGAGGGACCGCATTGCACTGGAGCGGTTCCAGCGTGAGGCCCGCGCGGCCTCCGCCCTGAACCACCCAAACATCTGCACCATTCACGACATTCAGCAGCAGGATGGTCGCTCCTTTCTGGTAATGGAATTCATGGAGGGCGCCACACTCAAGCACCTGACCTCTGGCAAGCCGCTGGACATGGAAAAACTCCTGGAAATCAGTATTGACGTCGCGGGCGCGCTGGACGCCGCACATTCGAAGCACATCATTCATCGGGACATCAAGCCAGCCAACATCTTCGTCACGGCGCAGGGCCACGTCAAGATTCTCGATTTTGGTTTGGCGAAAGCTTCGCACGGCTACTCAGCCAATGCGACGACCGAAGGGCCAACCCTCGACGCAGTAGAAGCTCATCTGACCAGTACGGGTGCCACAGTCGGGACCGTCGCGTACATGTCGCCAGAGCAAGTGAGGGGGAAAGAACTGGACGCCCGGACCGATCTGTTTTCCCTTGGCGTTGTGCTCTACGAGATGGCAACGGGAGCGTTGCCCTTTCGCGGGGACACCTCCGGAGTGCTGTTTGATTCCATCCTCAATCGGCCTCCCGTACCGCCCGTGCGGATCAATCCGGACATCCCGCCGAAGCTGGAGGCGATCATCGAGAAAGCTCTGGAAAAGGATCGCGAAATCCGTGCGTGGGAACGCGTATCTGGCTGCACACCGTGCCGGAGAGGCTACGGGCGAATTCAAGAGGATCCTTGAGCACGCAGGTGTCGTTGGCTTTCAACCCTGGGGAGCGCTAGCGCATATCGGGCTCGCACGGGCCTATGCGCTACAGGGTGACATGGTTAAAGCTCGCGCCGCCTACGAGGACTTCTTCACACTGTGGAAGGACGCCGACCCCGATGTCCCCATCCTCAAGGATGCCAAAGCTGAATACGCGAGACTTCACTAGGCCTGAGTGGACTGTAACTTTGAGCTACTGAGAAGATGCGCACCGGAGCTGGACTTCGGCGGCGAGGTCGGGATCCATCAACGCCGCGCGCCCGTGGGACGCAGAACAAACCTGCTGCGCCGTGATTCCGGAAGCGCCCCGCAAGTCCGCACCCGCCAGGTTCGCTCCATCCAGCACCACTCCGCGCAAGATCGCACCCGCCAGATACGCTCCCCGCAGGTCCGCCTTCGTCAGGTCCGCATCCAGCAGGATTGTCCCTTTGAGCTGCGCCCCCGTCAGGTTCGCTTCGAATAGCTTTGCGGAAGATAAATCTGCCTGCTCGAGATTGGCAAATGAGAGCACCGCCCTCTCCAGCTTCGTGTCGCGCATGTCCGTCCGCGAAAGATCCGTCCGCAAGAGTTGTGAGTTCCGTAGATTCACCGCGTACAGCGACGCGCGGGACGCCCTCACGTTCGAAAGCACCGCGTTCTCGAACGTTCCGTACGATAAATCCGCATCGCGCAAATCCGCCCCCGAAAAATTCGCGCCCGTCGCATTCGCGGACACCAGCACCGCGTGCCCCACCTGCGCCCTGTCCAGCACCGCGGAGCGCAGCAGTGTTTCACGAAGATTCGCCCCGCGCAGATCCGCCTCGGAGAAATACGCGCCTTCCAGGTTCGCGCGCCACAACTTCGCATTGATGAGAAATGCTTTGTATCCGCGGGCAAATCGTAAATTCATTTGATTCAACCGCGCCCCGGAGATTTTCTCCACGGTCTCTTCCGTCCAGGCCGCGCCGCGCGGAGGTGGCGACGAAAGCGTCGCTTCGGTCAAATCCGAATACGGCCGGTAACCGATCGACTGGAAGACCATCGATGCCCACCGCCGTACATCCGCGGGAGAGTCACTCTGGCCCGTGCTTCGGTCATAGGGCAATCCACGATTTACGCCGATCGAAAAGAGAAACAGAAGGCAGCCTACGGCAAGAGACGCCCGTAGCGTCCGCAGAACGAGGCGAAGGACATTCTTCGATTTTGGCAGCCGCAGATCTCCCGGCCGCAGCACGCGCGACACCACAAACGGCAGGCTCGTCGCCGACGCCACCGAAGCCGTGATCAAAAATACGTGAAGCAGTGTCCCGCGGAAATCCTGCCTTGCCAGGTAGCGCACCCAGAAAAAAAACAAAGTCACGGGCACAATCCAATATGCAAGAACCGTGGACAGCACCGTTTCGAACGCCGTCATCGGAGATCTGGTATCGCCCTGCCACCGGAAATGCCGCCGCACCAGTCCCATCAAGTACCAAGGCCCGTCGCGTTCCAGCGTTTGTCCATCCGGAAAAACTGCCGGCAACGCCGCCATGCTTCCCCACAAACGCAATAGCAAAAAGTGAAAACGCAGCGAGAGCGCCAGCAGCACCAGCGGACCGCCGAGATACAGTCCCGTCATCGGAAGCAGATTGCCTAGGCGTGCGATGGGAAGCGCCGACGAGTTCAGCAGCAGCCGCACGTCGGTGGTGAATGCAATCAGCAGGCAACTGATCAGGCTCGCACCCACTGTCAGAAAATAAAACAGGCGCGCCACTTTCGTTGCATCCCCGATCGCTTTCGAACTGTCCACTGCCGAAATCGATTCCGGAAGCACTGCGTCGAAAAGATTGGTCCCGCCCAGTCGGCCAAACCACAGCCCATCCACGCCGTAAGCGTTTGCGCCCATCAAGTTCGCGCCGCGCAACTCCGTCCCGAGCAAATTTGCATTGCGCATATCCGCGCGCACCAAGCTGGCCCCGCGCAGATTCGCCATCGAAAGATCCGCGCCCACTAAATTGGTTCTGTGAAGATGTGCGCCCTGCAGATTGACACCCGTGAGGTCCGCTTTCGCAAGATTCACGCCGCTCAAATCCGCTTTCGCGCCGGATTCTCCGCCCGTTTCCACCCAGATCTTGTGCTGATCCAGAATCTCGGCCAGATCGATCAGCGAAATTCCGATCGTGCCTTCTCCCGGCGGAATATCTTCGGCCGCATGATCTCGGCGCGAAACTTCAGTCTTCATGTCTTCGATTTCTAGTGCCATTCGAACGTTTTCCCCCGGCCCTTTGGCTTTCAATTGTAAATTCCCGCACGCGCTACTCGCGCGCAACGCCGCGATTTCAACTCAAGACGAATCTGAATTTCCCCCACCTGGGCTGACGCCGAGCAGGTTCCATCCTCTCCTAAATGCGTGGTGAAAATCGCCTGCCCGCAAGTACAGGCGGCGCAGAGGTAACGGGGGCATGTGGAAAAAATCGACCGATGAATTTAGGGCGCCAGCGGGAGGTGAAAAACAGGAGTGGAAAATTCAGGAAGAAAAAAACTGAAAACAAAAAACCGAACAGAAAAAACTGAGCCGGGGCGCTTCGCTGAGGGGCCAAGGCAGCCCCGGCTTATCCTGCCCGCCTCCGCAGTGAGCGAGCAAGAAACTCGTCAGAAACAAACTCTCTAAGGTCCCGCAAAAACGCTGCAAAAATCGTTTCAAAGTGCAGCAACAAATTCGGCAGATTTTTTGGCCGCAAAATTTAGCGGCGTGTCGTACAGGGAAGCGGGGAACTTCCCTTCTCTGCAAATTTCATTTCTCCAGCAAAACTCTATTTCTCTTCGTCGCCGCGCAGGAATTCGTAGCGCTCGATGGCGGCAACTACGCCGACGGCGCCTTCGTCGCGCGACTCCGTGCGCTGCACGCGGCCGAGGCAGCGTACGCGGACGGGGCCTGCCAGAGTGATCTCGTTGGGCAGGGTGAGAAGAATTTCAACGGGCGAGCCTTCCTTCACATCTTTCTGGAGGAAGAAGTAGACACCGCGGGAACTGACGTCCCGGGACTCGGTGCTGGTCTCACCAACCGCCGCTCCCGTAGTCCAACGAACGGTGAGGGGCAGCCGCATGGAAAAGCGCTGGGTGGTGCGGCGTTCGGAGCCAGTCAAGGAAGTCCTCCTAGTCGAAGAGAGAGTGTATCCGGGAGGGGTCCAGGGAACAATAGAACTCTGGGTACAAAATCGGTTCAATTTTGCGAAGTACCGATGTACTAGGCCATTCGCCGTCTGAGGTTGGTGATTTGTGAACCGTGAAAGAAAGAAACCTCGCCCACCGACGTGTGAGGTTCCGAGGCTCATATCCCGTGGCTGGTTAACCATAACACCCCCTCCCCCCTGTTTTTCATAAGTGTTGCATCTAAAGGACTTAGCGATCCTGTAAGTTCTTTGCTTGCAACACTTACGGGAGATTTCATAAGTGTTGATTCTTCGCGACTTAGGCGCGCGAAGGGGCAGAGGTCTAAATAGCTTAAGAGGACAGTGGGCGGTCGCCAGTGAACAGTGGTCAGTGGAGAGAAAAACGGGAGACGGTGATTGGAGAGCGACGAACCCTTCGAGGCTCAGGGTAAACGGGCAGAGATCGGATTCGGTCCTTCCCGACAAGATCGGGGTCGAGGGTCGAGGCTCACTGTAAACAAACATACAGAAGAATATCACAAAAGTACAGTACGTCTTAATTACTTTATGGGTATCATTCGAGCGGTAAGATGTTGAACGGTGAGAGTTGGACAAGTTAGGATGGCGCGTCGAAGAGCAGTCGGAAACCGGGGGCCGCAGGGAATCTCAGAGTGGTCACCGCGAAATGGTCGAGGGAAAGTCAAAAGCCCCGCCCTCCAAAACCGAAGGCAGGGCACCCAGATTCGTCTCACCCCATTGCGCCTGGGCCACCCGTCTGCGGATCGAAATTCTGGGAGAAAAGAAGGAAAGTACAACTCCACTACCGAACTCGGTGCGGTACTTCGAATTGTCCTCGTGGTTTATCTCTGCGCCACCAGGCCACCCAAATTCGTCTCGGCCTTTACGTCCGGGCCACTCGTCACATTTCCCTTCTCTGTCGACTGTGGACAGTCGGTTGTCAACTTGCTGCGATTTGTGTGTAGAATCGGAACGAAGCTTATGCCCGACCAGCCCCCATCGGAACGCTTTAAGTCGGAGATGCCTGCCATCCCGGGAGTAGCGGGACCGGGCGCGCCGGGACCGGGCGGCAATCCCGCGGCGAAACTGGTGATCGGACTACTCGCCGTGCTGCTGGTCGTTTTTCTTGGGGCGCGCTGGGCGCTGCGGCCGAAACACGCGGATCCGCCGAAGGCCGATCAGCAGCCGCAAATCGAAGTTCCTTCTCCGGCACCCGATCCGAGTACGCTGCTGCCACACGCTACCGAATCAAATCCCGGCATTGCGGACGTGACGGAAATGGCCAAGCCGTGGTCCTCCAAAGAATTTTATATTCGCAACGGACTTACGGGAGAGAATATTCCTGCGCTGCTCGTTCGCTTGCCCGCGGGCTCTCCGACTCAGGCGAATGGCTATTGGGCGTTTGCCCAGAAGTCGCCGTTCGGGAATTGCCAGCTGGAATATATCACGGATTTGGCCAAGCTGAAAAGCGAATACGGGTTCAGCGCGAAGCATCCCATGGTCGGAAACCCTTGCAGCCGGACGGTCTTTGATCCGCTGAGAATGGCCACCCTTCCGGGAAATTTCCTGGTGCGTGGCGCAATTGCGCAGGGATCCGATCTTCGCCCACCCCTCGCGGTCGAACTCAAAATACGAGGCAAGGACATTCTTGCGATTCGGACGGAATAGTATTCCGCACTTAGTTCAGGCTTTCAGATTCCTCTGAGCAACGCGGATTAGTTTTCAAGTGTAAAGCGGCGAACTTCCTGTTTCATTTTTCCGGCGAGCATCAGGGCAACCATTCGCTGGTCGGCCCACCAGGACCACAGGGGATGCTGAAACGAGGCGGGGCGGTTATGTTCGACAAAAAAGTGTGACACCCACGCCAGCGCATACGGGAGGAAAAGGGCTCCCGCAATCCACCACCGTTGCAACAGAATCGCGGCGGCCAGCAGCACCCATCCCGCGAGCGTACCAACAAAATGAATTGCCCTAGTCCCGGGCTGGCTGTGCGCGCAGACATATTCGGGCCAAAAATTATTGAAATTCGAGGCGTGGTTCATCCCGCAGAGAGTAGCACAGAGGGGATTACAGGAAATCTGGAATCGCTCTCCGATATCTTCTCCTCCGGAAGAGAGTTAGTCGCACAAATTTTTCTACGCATACCTATATCTAAAACAGATAAACCCTCCAGAAGTATCGAAATTTAGAAGACACGTCCGCCAAAATGGACCGTAAGTTATAGATAAGATTGGCCTTTAATCGACACACGCAGTGGCAAGGCACCTGCACCTCTGTTCATCAGCTCTGATTCTGACTGTCCGAGCACGGACGTGTTTCTTGGAGAGTCTTCGGGAATCAGGGATTTCCAGTGAGCTTCAAAGTTCATATAGAGGGGGAACATTATGATGGGTGGGAAAGAGAAATTCCGCGTCTTGTTTCAGAGTTTGCGGTGCAGTTTAGGACGAACCGTCTCGTTGCTGTTCGTGGCGACACTGATGTTGTCACTGGCGATTCCGGCTTCGGCCCAGAGATTTGACGGGACGCTGCGCGGAACCGTAGTGGACGAATCCGGCGCGGTCGTTCCGGATGCGAAGGTTACGGCCACGAATCCCGAGACGGGGGTCGCTCAAGTAACGACCACGACGAGCTCCGGCACGTACATTTTTCCCAACCTTTTGGCAGGCACATACACGGTTACGGTTGAGAAAAACGGGTTCCAGAAATACGAACGCCAGGGCGTTCAGCTCAATTCGAATCAATCGATTGAGGCAAACATCCAATTGTCGGTTGGCGCAACGTCAACGACGATCGAAGTATCGGGCGGCGCCGACCTCGTTCAAACGAGCAACGCGACGCTGGCCAACACCTTCGATACCCACCTGGTGACGGAGTTGCCGAACAACGGCGGCACACCGCTTCAGCTGGCTTTGTTGTCTCCGGGCATTACCTCAAATAGCGCCGGAGTTCAAGGTGACGGCGGCTCAGTCGGTGGCGTACGTCCGAGGGCAAATGGCTTTACGATTGACGGTGCGGACGACAACGATGTAACCGTTACCGGGCGTACCTCTCCCGTCATTCCAGATGCTGTTGCAGACTTGACGATTATCACCAACCAGTTCAGCGCGGAATACGGACACTCGGCCGGAGGCCTGTTTAACCTGACAACCAAGTCCGGCACCAACGATGTGCATGGAACCGCCCATTGGTTCACCCAGAATCGCAACCTGAATGCCGCCGATAACCTGATTGGCGACCAGATCGCAGCAGGCAATATTCCAAACAAGCCCCGCTTTGACCACAACGATCTGGGCGCGACTATTGGCGGTCCGCTCGTAACGGACAAACTGTTTTTCTTCGGTGCCTACAATTATAACAATACGGGCCAGCTTTTCACCGGGCCGACCAATATACCACCGACCGCTGCTGGACTGGGCATGCTGAATGCGATCGCGGCGAAGCAAGGCTATACGCAAGTCGGGAATATCCTTGCGCAATTCCCCGTGGCTCCGGCGCAGACGAAAACTGTGCCGGTGGTGGATACGGGGGGCGCCCTCGGACCAGCCGGGGCGACTGTCCAGATACCCGTTGGCGACATCCAAACGTTCGCGAACAATTTCACGAACCGGCATGACTTTCAGACCAACGTCGATTGGAACGAGGGCAAGCATCAGGTGCGTGGCCGGTTTCTGTATAGCCGCGGCCGCAATGTGGATCTGAACCTACAGACGCCTCAGACGCAATTTAACGGGGCGGTCATTGGCGACAGCAAGAAGCTGGTACTCAGCGACATCTGGGCAATAAATTCTCGTTACGTCAACGACTTCCACGTTTCCTACTCCCGGCTAGTCGCAAATTTTGCCACTCCGCCGAACTTCATCAACTTCCCGAACGCGGAAATTGACGACCTTAGCCTGAACATCGGACCTGAGGGAAATGGTCCTCAAGGGCGCACTACCAACGTCTATCAGATTGCGGATAACCAGACCTACACTCGCGGCCGGCACACTTTTAAGTGGGGAGCTGAGGCTCTAAGGTGGATCGCACCGAGCTTTGCACTGCCCCGTGCCCGCGGTGAGTGGGATTATGCGAACTTGAACCAGTTCGTGAATGACCTCGTTCCGACGGGATCAAACGGCGCGCTGCGAGGCGCGGGCGATGGCGGCTTCGACAACAGCCAGAAGGCATTCTACACCTTCGTCCAGGACGACTGGAAAATCAACCGGCGTCTGACGGTGAATCTGGGCCTTCGTTATGAAGTTTCCACTCTGGCGGCAAGCGGCGCTACGCAAGCCCTCAATGCGATCGCCGATTGCCCGGAATGCGTGTTCCCGAACACTCCGAACGGCTTGATCTTCCGTAAACCGGAGACAGACAAGAATAACCTGTCTCCCCGCGTTGGGTTCGCTCTTGATCCGTTCGGCAACGGCAAGTGGGCCATTCGTGGAGGAGCACAAGTGGCCTTCGACGTAACTTTCTCCAACGTGCTGTCCAATAACCTTCCTCCACAGCTTCAAACGGAACAAAACCCTGATCTCACCTGCGCGCTACCCGGAGCACCGGCGTGGTGCGCCAGCTTCCTGAATCCGGCCGACAAAACTGGAAAGGGATTCCTGCAAGGCGGCGGATTGTTGACCGTCAATGTGCCCCCGACTACCAAGGCCGACGCGCGTGCGAGTACGAGCAGCCTGATCGTGGATCAAACTCAGCCCAAGATCATTACCTGGTCGTTGGGCGTCCAGCATCAGCTCTTCAAGAACGACAGCGTTGAAGTCCGTTATGTCGGTACGCACGGCATCAGCCTACCAGTTCAGATTCGCCGCAACGTAGAGACGGCGCAGATGGCGAATCCGAGCCTGGTCAACCTGCCAGTCTTTTTCAAGGCTTCAGACGTTCCAGCTACGATCACGAGTGGTTCCACGCGAGCCGATTGGGCTGCGGTTCAAGGCACGCAACCTTTCGCCGCTAACGGCTTCTTTGGGAACGTTACCGCGTTCGACCCCAAGGGCTTTAGCACCTACCATGGTATTTCTGGGGACTACATCCACCGATTCAGCCATGGTTTGACCATGCGCTACAACTTTACCTGGTCACACACCATCGACAACTCCACCAACGAGTTCTTTACCAGCTTCGACAATCCACGCCGGCCGTTTGATCCTTACAATCTCAAGAACGAGCGTGGGAATTCCGTGATTGACATCCCGCGGAAGTCCGCTCTCTCCTTCGTTTATGAAATTCCCAAGCTAAACAGCGAGAGCGGTTTCGGACAGCACTTCCTAAACGGCTGGCAAATAAGCGCAACATGGCTGGCGCAGGATGGCCAGCCCATTACGCCCCAGGCCGGATCGGATATCAATGGTGATGGTTCCAGCACGGGCGACCGGGCGATTCTCAATCCCAACGCAACTTCTTTGCGCACGGGAACGGGAATCCAGTTCGTTTGCAGAGGCTCGGGTGGAGCAACCTCAGTTATGCCGACCATCGCAGCCTGCGGAGGAAATGCGCGTGTGGTCGGTTATTTGGCCAAAGACCCCAACGCACAGTTCGTGGGCGGAAGCCTCCTTGGAGCTCCTGTCTCCGAGACTGCGGGGCGCAACAGCGTACCCACGCCGGGGCTCAATGTTTGGGATATGGGCGTTGTAAAAAACACCTATATCACGGAGCGGGCGCATGTCCAATTCCGAGTGGAAATGTACAACGCCTTCAACCACCGCAACTTCAGCCTGAACATCCCAACGGTCCTCACGGTGCTTGACCCGGGCAATGCTCTGGTGACGGGTTACGCCAACGTGACCAGCGGCAGTAGCTTCCTGAATAGCCACCAGTTCAGCGGCGGCAATCGCATCATCCAGTTGGGCGTAAAGCTCATCTGGTAATCTACCTCTTAAACCAAGCCAGCCAAGACGGAGAGGCTCGAAAGAGCCTCTCCGTCTTGCATTTTAGGCGCAACGAGAGTGCGACATTCGTCGCCTTGAATGCAGCCTGCCCTCCGGTGCGACTGACTCCAATGTTGCATTGCAATTCGGAGCTGTATTGCGCCAGAATGCAAAGAGAGGCAGCGCTTCGGCGGTCTGGTGCATCATTAACAGTTGAGTGTGAAACCGCGGCCGTGCGAGCGGCGGACAAGGTACTTCGGGCTGCCCGGCCCTTCCAATCCTTGATTCGGTGCCAAATATGGAGGAAGAAATGCGCAAAAATAGGATGCATATTCTTGTTTTGCTGCTGGTCTTGAGTCTCAGTGTTTCCTGCTCGCGAATTGGGGCGCCCAGCGATGACGCGATCGCGACGGACATCAAGGCAAAAATGTTTTCCGAGCCCGCGCTCAAATCCGCGGCCGTTGAAGTCTCGAGCAAAGGCGGCGAGGTGACGCTCACGGGACAGGTCCCCGATGACGCGGCGCGGCTGACGGCGTATAAGATCGCTAGCCAAGCCAAGGGCGTGACCAAGGTGAACGATCAGATGAGCGTGGTTACCGCTCAGGCGGCTCCGGAGCCGATTGCGCCGGCGTATACGCCCACCCCTGCACCGGCGGCCAAGCCGGCGCGGAAGCCGAAGCCGGCTGCAAAATCCGTGAAAAATGCTGAAGGGGCTCCTGCGGCTGCTGCCGAGCCTGCTTCGCAGTCTGCTACACCAGCGCCACCACCGCCGCCGCAACCCGTGACGGTGACGGTGCCGGCGAATTCGATCATGACGATTCGAACGATTGACGCCATCGATTCGAGCACGAATCATGCGGGAGAAGTCTTCAAGGCTTCGCTGGATGCGCCGATTGTGGTGGATAGCAGGGTGATCGTGCCGGCGGGAGCGGATGCGTACGTGAAACTTGTGAGCGCGAGTTCAGCGGGCCGCATCGCGGGGCGCAGCGAATTGAGCCTGGAGCTAGCGAGCATCGTGTTTCAGGGCAAGACGTACAACGTGGTTTCTAGTGACGTGAAACAGACCGGCGCGTCGCGCGGCAAACGCAGCGCGGCGACGATCGGCGGCGGCGCGGCTCTTGGCGCGTTAATCGGAGCGGTGGCCGGAGGCGGCAAAGGCGCCGCTATCGGCGCGGCCGTGGGTGGCGGCGCTGGGACAGGCGTCCAAGTGCTGACGAAAGGGCAGCAGGTGAAGATTCCTTCGGAAACGCGGCTGGATTTCACGCTACAGCAGCCCCTGGATATTACGTATTTCCCGGGGAAGAAAACGCGCGCGCGTTCGAACCCCGACCAACCACCGACGGATCCTAACTCGTCGAATCCACCGTCGAATTAGGAGTCATGCAACTTCGGTTTTTTGTGGGGCAGAGGCAACTCTGCCCTTCTTTTTTTGTTTGGGCTAATCTTTCGTTTATCTTGACAACCTGCGCTCGCCCCGGATAAACCTCTTCCCTGCCATGCACAAGCCAAATCTGGATCCTGTTTTTCGAGCTTCGCGGCGCCGTTTCTTGAAGAGTACGGCCGCAGCTTCCGCGTTTGCTCTTGCGCCAATCGCGAATGCCGCGGCTGAAGATAGCGCGGAAACGCTTCCGCCAGCGTTCTCCGGGCTCAAGCCGCTGGGCTCGCGGGTTCATCCGATTACTGCGGATGAATTTCACGAGCGCCTGATGCATGCGCAGAAGCTCATGTCAGAGATTGCGCCAAAGTTCGATGCGCTCTTTTTTGCGCCGGGAACTTCGCTGTACTACTTCACCGGGATTCGCTGGGGAGTCAGTGAACGGCTGCTGGGGCTCATCGTGCCGCGGACAGGCGCTCCGATCTTGATCGTGCCCGGATTTGAAGAAGGCCGGTTGCGCGAAAAGTTGGGGTTTCCGATCGAAGTCCGCGTCTGGCAGGAAGATGAAAGCCCGACGAAGATTGCAGCGGGGGCGCTGGCAGAGCGCGGCGTTCGAACGGGGCGGCTGGGCGTGGAAGAAACCGCGGCGTTCACGTTTTTCGATCGTCTGCGCGCGGCAGCGCCGGGATTCGAATGCGTGAGCGCTGATGCGTTGACGATTGCCTGCCGCGGGCGAAAATCGGAGCACGAATTGGAGTTGATGCGGCTGGCGTGCGAAGCGACCTGCGACGTTTTCCGCGCGGTGTTCGCCTCGCTCAAAGAAGGAATGTCGCAGGACGACATCGGCCGGCTGGTGGAAGCGGGATTTTCGAAAATGGGATTGCATGGCGGCGCGCTGGTGCTGCTGGGTATATCTGCGGCTCTGCCGCATGGCACGGTGCACCCGCAGAAACTTAAAGAAGGGGATGTGGTGTTGATCGACGGCGGATGCGCGGTGGACAGCTATCAATCGGACGTGACGCGCACGGGCGTTTTCGGCAAGCCATCGGAAAAAGTGGCGCGCGTTTACGAAATCGTGAGGAAAGCGCAGGATGCGGCGCTCGATGCGGCGCGGAAGGGAAAATTCTCCGGTACGGTGGATGACGCGGCGCGGAAGATTATTACGGACGAGGGTTACGGGCCGGGCTATAAGTTTTTCACGCACAGGCTCGGTCACGGCATTGGACTCGACGGGCACGAGTATCCTTATCTGGTTCGAGGAAGCAAGACCGTGCTGGAGCCGGGAATGACGTTTTCGAATGAGCCGGGGATTTACATTCCCGGTGAATTTGGACTGCGGTGCGAGGACGACATGGTCATTGCCGCGGACGGGCCCGCGCGGATTCTGACACCGGGGTTCGCCGTGTCACTGGAAAAGCCGCTGGGCTAGCGTGTGGATCTCCAGATTGCCTCGCAGAAATCGACGATGCACTGTTCGGCCCAGAAGCGCTCGGTTCCCGAGTGTTTTGAAATGAAGCCGCAGTGGCCGCCGTATTCGGGCGCGACAAAACGGATGGCGGGATTATCGCTGATCCGCGCAGCCAGGAAGGAAGCGTAGGTAACGAACGGATCGTCCTGGGCGGTGATCATTAAGAGGGGCACGCGGACGTTTGCGGCGACGCGTTTCGCGCCGACGTGGTCGTAATAGTCCTGTGCGTCGCGGTAGCCGAATTGCGGCGCGGTGATGAAGTCGTCGAATTCGCGGACGGTTCGAACCGGCCGCGAGCCGTTTTGCGGATAGCGATCGGGAAACAACCTTTGCTTCCTTGCGTAGCGGGACATCAGGCCGGCGACGAAGTGCCGCTGATACAGATAGTTCTCGGTGCGCTCGAGGGCGTCGGCGCAGGCGCCAAGGTCGAGCGCGGGGCAGACGACGCCTACCCCGCGCAACGCTTTGGGCGCTTCCGAACCAAATTCGCCGGCCATTTTCGTGACAAGATTTCCACCCATGGAATAGCCGGCAAAGAAAATCTGTTCGAATCCGTCGCCGTCTGAAAGCTCTTCGAAAACGGCGCGGTAGTCGCCGCTCATTCCGGAGTTGTAGAGGGTCGGCGTCAAGGTTTCCGTTCCACCGCAATTTCGCTGATTCATGCGCACGACGTGGAAGCCGCGGTGGAAGGCTTTCTCGGCGATGCCGCGGACGTAATTCGAATCGCTTGAACCTTCCAGCCCGTGGACGATGACGAGTGTGGGGACGTCCTTTTGTTTTCCAGGCTGCCAGTGGCAATGCCCCAGGAGTCTCGAATCGGTTTCCACCTGAAACAGGCGCGCTTCCGCGGGAGGGATGTTGAACCGCCGCGGAACGAATGCGGTCGCGAGAGTCATGGCGTGAGCACTCTTCAGGAACGGATGCGGCTCAAATGGAGGGATACTGGGTTCCACTAGTAGACTGTATTTCACGGAGGTAGCGGTGACAAGCCAAAGTCGACATCTGGGGATGGCCAGATTGTGCTAGCTTGCCGACTCGCCCCGCACAGTTCTACGATCGCATCACATTGTCGCATACGGCGCGAGCTAAGACGCACTAGTGTATCTACACTATGGTTTTTCATATTTCTTTTATACCTGATTCTGTATTCTTCATAAATTGATAGGCGAATCTAATGTAAAGTAGTTTTTATCAATACTTTACATCTTTATCTCGATGGCATATAAATTGCGATTCGGTCAAGGCATCTAGATCCTTGAGCTCGATTCCACGGAGTCGACTGATCACGGATCGTTCAGTCCGGATCGTTCAGTTAAGTCACGGCCGAGAGTGTTTAAAGAGTCTGCAGAGTGGATTTCTCGGGGCATGATCCCAGGCTATGCGGGCGATTCCGCCCGGCGGCTTCTCTCGGCCAGTCCAATCCGGGATTCGGTGAATTTGTCAGGGCGCTCTACGCAATAGACTGCGTGCCGGGCTATTGCGAGAGCTATAACAACTTAGCTGGATCAGGGGGTAATAAAAAGAAATGAAAAGGCTTGCTTACTTGTTGTTAGTTGGGGTTCTACTTCTCAGTCTGGGCAGCGGCAACGCCTCCGCTCAGGCCACTGCGAGTGCGGCCCTTCAAGGAACCGTAACCGATCAAAGCGGGGCGGTGGTTGCAGGCGTCCAAGTCACCATCACGAGCAAGGATCAAGGGTGGAGCCGAACATCGACCACCAGCGACACCGGACTTTATCGGTTCGAGTTGCTTGCGGCTGGCGCTTATTCCCTCAGGATCACTCACGCGGGATTTGCGACAGTAAGCGTGGACCGCGTCGAACTTCAGGTCGGAAAAACCACAACGTTCGACTTCGTGCTGAAACCCGGACAAGTCTCCGAAACGATCGAGGTCTCTACGGAGGCCCCGGTCGTGGACACGGAGAAAACCCAGGTCGGCTTTGAGATCACGCCGAGCGACGTCAACGATCTTCCCCTCAATGGGCGCGATTTCGGCAATCTGGCCTACCTAGCTCCCGGCGCGCGGCCCGTGGACTCCTACGATCCCACCAAGAATCGCATCGCCATCTTCGGGATCAACGGCTCGAGTGGCCGTAACGTCAACGTCACGGTCAATGGGATCGACAACAAGGACAACACCGTTGGCGGACCCGTCATGCAGTTGCCGCTCGGGGCCGTTCAAGAATTCAATATCTCCACGCAGCGCTTCTCCGCCGCCAACGGCCGAAGCGAAGGCGCAGCGGTTAACGTCATCACCAAGGCTGGTTCGAACGCTTGGCACGGCGCGTTGTATTACTACGATACGGAGACCTCCCTCAATGCTAACGATGCGCTCTCCAAAGAAGCCAAGAGTCCCACGCCTCAGTTCTCGCGCCAGCAGTTCGGCGGCAACGTCGGCTTTCCTATCCGTCGCGACAAGGACTTTTTCTTCTTCGCCCTTGAGCGCGAGCGGGAACACACCGCCATCCCTGTGGACTCAACTGCCTTCAACGAGCTGACCATCGTCAAGAATGCGGGCAATTCCTTGATGACGCCAGACCCTGCAAGCGCGATTCCAACGCCCTACTTCGATTGGCGCTACTCTGGCCGATATGACCATCGCTTCACTGGCCAACATAGCCTGTTTGTCAGTTATAGCGCGCAGAACAACACCGGAGACAACGACCAGTCGACTAGTTCCAACGACTTGACAGCCGGCAACTTCACCACCAACCATCTCATCATCGGCAATGCCACACTCAATTCTGTCTTGACCCCTCATGTGGTGAACGCCTTGACCGTCGGCTACCAGTATTGGAACAACTTGATTGACTCGAAACAAAAGGTGCCAACCTTCACCTTCCCAGGTGGCATCACGTTTGGAACAAACACAAACGTTCCACAGCAGTCGATCCAGAAGAAGTGGCAGCTTCGCAATGACCTGTCCATCATCAAGGGCCACCACAGCTTCAAGACCGGCTTCGACTATGTCTGGGAACCCGAGCTGGGCGGCTTCTTCGAGTTCAACCCCACGCTCGAAATCGACTTCTTCGACGTCCCCAGCGTAATCACTACGGACGCGGCGAAATACCCTCAACAGTTCGCCACCCCCGGTGCCGTCAGCGGGATGTCGAACACAGCTGGCGACCCGCACTTCTTCTTGAAGAACGGCGCCAAGATGCTGGGTCTTTACTTTCAGGACGATTGGAAGGTGACCCGCAGACTCACACTGAACTTGGGCATCCGCTGGGACAAGGACTTCAACTTGATCGGCGGAGGCGACCAAGCCAACAGCCGCACGTACCAGCAATTGAAGGCGATCGGCGATCCGCACACGGCTTCTCTGCCGCACGATGACAACAAGGACTTCAGTCCGCGCGTTGGTCTCGCCTACGACCTCACAGGCAAGGGCAAACATATTCTCCGCGCAGGGTATGGTTTCTACTTCGGCCAGACGTTTGAAAACATCCCGTTGTTCATGCTACAGCAAGCCAACGCGACGATTTTCAATACCACTTTTTCCATCGTCGGAAATGGCCCAGGCCAGCCTTGCAGCGGGTGCGACGTGCCCGGCACGGCTATTCCCCTCAGCCAATGGCGCTTCGGCGTAGATCCAATGCCGACGAATCCCCCGCCGTCTTCGCAACTGGCAAAGGGGGCTGTCGGCCGGCTCATGGACCCCAAATACCGCAACCCGTACTCCGAGCAGTGGAATGCGGGCTACACTTGGGCGGTCAACTCGATCACGGCGGTCGAAGTGGACTACATCCACGAGCTCGCCATCCATGAGTCGAAAACCATCAACATCAATCCGATTAACGTAGCGACCGGGACCCGCCCACTCTCAGCGGCGTTCTCGGCAGCGGGATTGCCTGTCCTTGGCCGGATCGATAACGAAGAGTCCATCGGGCGTTCTCGCTACGACGGCCTAAACGTATCCCTCCGCCGACGCCTCTCGCACCGCTTTAGTGTCAACACGAGCTACGTATTGTCGAAAGGTGTGGCTTACAAGGGGAATGCGGCGGCATTCCGCAACCGGCCGTCAAATCCCCTGGACCCATTCAATCCTGTCGACTTCGGCCCAGTGCCCACCGACGAGCGTCACCGTTTCGTGTTCTCCGGTGTCTTTGAGATGCCTTGGGGCTTCCAAGTTGCGCCCATTTTCCAGGCAGCCTCCGCCCGGCCTTACGACGGCATCGAAGGTCAGGACGTACTGGGAATCGGCAGTGGCCGCGGAAACTACAACATCGTGGTCCTCAACAGCGATCCCTCAAACCTAAAGAGCACGCTAGGCTTTTCCAATGCGGCCTTACGGAATTGTCTCTTTGTAACCAACACGTGCCACGCTATCGGATTCGACAAGTTGCGAGGTGATCCGTTCATTAACATGGACTTGCGCGTCGCCAAGAACCTGAAGTTTGGCGAAAGAATGAACTTGCAACTCCTCGCGCAATTCTTTGACCTGTTCAACCGCGCCAATTTCGGCAACAACTTCAGCGGAAACATCCACAGCAGCCTGTTTCAGGACCACACTGGCTTCATCACCCCGAGCGGCGTCGTCGTTCCGAAGTCGTTCCGCGCGGAGTTTGGAGCCGAGTTCCGGTTCTAATCCTGTTTTTCAACCGGGGGTGTGGCCTCTCACGAGGCCCCACCCCCATTATTTTTTCCCGCCTCTTCTCCGAGCGATTGCATGTGATCCCCTCAACTTGACCGGAAGTGCGGGTACCCCTACAATGGTTAATTCACTGTGACGCATTTTTTCGATTTGATGGATTCTGCTTCCAGCCCGGCGGGCACCTGCTGGGCTGCGCTGTTTTATGGCGCGAAAATTCAGGCGCCCATTTTTCTGGGGGTGAAGCTGGAATGATGGATGGTTCGATTCCCGAAGGTCTCACTTTTGACGACGTGCTGCTGCTGCCGGGCAAGTCGTCCGTGCTGCCGATCGAGGTAGACACGCGCACACACTTCACGCGCAAACTGCTCTTGAACATTCCCCTGGCCTCTTCGGCCATGGACACAGTTACCGAATCACGCCTGGCCATCGCCATTGCGCGGCAGGGCGGCATCGGCATCGTGCACCGGAACATGACCATTGACCGCCAGGGCGAAGAGATCGACCGCGTGAAACGCTCGGAAAGCGGGATGATCGTGGACCCGGTCACGATATCTCCGGACATTACCCTGCGGCAGGCGCTGGAAATCATGACCAAGTACCGCATATCCGGACTGCCGGTGACCCGCGGCTCGCGGCTGACCGGCATCCTGACCAACCGCGACCTGCGCTTCGAAAAGAATCACGCGCAACTGGTCAGCTCGGTGATGACGAAAGAAAATCTTGTAACTGTACCGGTGGGCACGACGCTGGAAGAAGCCGAGCGCATCCTGCAAAAGCACCGCATCGAAAAACTTCTCGTGGTGGATCAGGACTTCAACCTCAAGGGCCTCATCACCGTCAAAGACATCCAGAAAAAGCTTGAGTATCCGCACTCGACAAAGGACGACCAGGGACGCTTGCGCGTTGGCGCCGCCGTCGGCGCGACGGGCGATTTCCTGGAGCGCGCGGTGGAGATGGCCAAGACCAAAGCGGACGTGCTGGCAATTGATACGGCGCACGGCCACTCCGAGCGCGTGCTCGAAGCGATCAAAGCGATTCGTCACCGCTTGCCGGAAATGCAGATCGTCGCCGGGAACGTGGCCACATTCGAAGGCGCGAAGGATTTGATCGCGCTCGGCATTGATGGACTGAAAGTAGGGATCGGCCCGGGATCCATTTGCACCACGCGCGTGGTGACCGGCGCGGGCGTTCCGCAACTGACGGCGGTGATGGAGGCAGCGCGCGCGGCGAAAGGCACCGGCGTGCCCCTCATTGCCGATGGCGGCATCAAGTATTCCGGCGACATCACGAAAGCCATCGCGGCCGGGGCATCCTGCGTGATGATCGGCAGCTTGTTCGCCGGGACGGAGGAGTCTCCGGGCGAAACAATTCTTTACCAGGGCCGGACCTTCAAGGCGTATCGAGGGATGGGCTCGACGGGCGCGATGGATGCGGGTTCGGACCGCTATGCCACGGTTCAAGATACGGGCGACCGCGGGAAATCCGTACCCGAAGGCGTCGAAGGGCGCGTCCCTTATAAGGGGCCGCTGTCCGCGCTGACCGACCAACTCGTGGGCGGACTGAAAAGCGGCATGGGGTACGTAGGGGCAGCAACGCTGCAGCAACTGAGCGAGAAGAGCAGCTTCGTGCGCATCACGGCCGCGGGGCTGCGCGAGAGCCACGTCCACGACGTGGTGATCACCAAGGAAGCGCCGAACTATCGCATGGAATAAGGGCGGATGGAATAGGCCGTACGGAAGAGGTCCAGTAAAAATGGCAGAGGGAGTACGCTCTTAGTGCCTGACCCGCAGCCCTGGCGCAATCCGCGCCCCGCTCCGCAGCTCTCCGAGATTCAATCGCGCCTGCGCCCGCCGCGGGCGTGGAACTGGCTTCGAGTCTGGTGGCCGGCCATCGCCTGGGCTTGCGTGATTTTCTCGATGTCTACGGAGACCTTCTCGGCGGAACATACGGCCTCGGTGTTTGAGCCTCTTCTGCGATGGCTGATGCCTTCGCTGACAGAGCACCAGTTCCGCTCGATCCATTACTTCATTCGAAAGAGCGCGCACTTCAACGAATACTTCGTATTTTGCCTCCTGCTGTATCGCGGCGTCAGGGGCGGACGAAAAGGCTGGCGGTGGTCGTGGGGACTAGCGGCACTGTTCTGCGCGGCGGGGTATTCGGCGCTGGACGAGATCCACCAGGCGTTTGTAGCAAGCCGCACGGCGTCCCCGTATGATTCGCTGCTCGATTCCGCGGGGGCATTCGCCGCTTTCGCCGTGCTGTGGCTGTGGTTTCGGTGGGGGCGATCCGTGGGCGAAGCGGAACTTTCCGCGGGTAAAGCACCGGCTGCTTGATGTACTTTGGCGAAGGCCCGTCCCCGGACTAAGCGAGGGGACGGGCTGCTGAATACTTTCGGTGAATGCAAACGCCGAGGCTAGCTCTTGGCTTCGACGGGTTCTTCCTTCTTGGTTTTTTCCTTCTTTTCCTTGGCTTTGTATTCGTAGCCAACGAGCTCGAGGATGGCTACCTTGGCGTTGTCGCCGACGCGGTTGCCGGCGTGGATGATGCGGGTGTAGCCGCCGGCGCGGTCGGAGAACTTCGGCGCGATCTCGCTGAACAGTTTATGCGTCGCGGCGGGCGTCATGATGTAGGACGCCGCCTGGCGCCGGGACTGCAGCGTGTCTCGCTTGCCGAGGGTGATCATTTTTTCGGCCACGGGACGCGCGGCTTTCGCACGCGTCAATGTGGTGGTGATGCGCCCGTGTTCGATGAGATTGGTGACGAGGCTGCGAAGCACGGCGCGGCGGTGAGCCGGCTGCTTCCCGAGTTTTGATCCAGAGTTGAGATGTCGCATCGCTTATATTGTTCCTTGTCGCCCTACAGTTGTCCAAGCGCGTCTTCTGACGCCGGTGCGGCGGTTTGGCTTGGCAGCGGCGGCCAGATGATGCGGCCGTGCTCGTCAAACTTCATGCCCAGCGCGAGGCCCATCTTTACCAGTATATCTTTGATCTCGTTGAGCGATTTGCGGCCGAAGTTCTTGGTCTTCAGCATTTCATTTTCGCTCTTCTGGACGAGTTCGCGAATGGTCTGGATGTTGGCATTCTTCAGGCAGTTGTAGGAGCGCACGGAAAGCTCGAGTTCTTCGACCGAGCGATCGAGATGCTCGAGGCGCGGATCGTGGCCGGTTTCTTGCGGCGCTTCGATGGTCTCCACTGGCTCTTCAAAGTTGATGAAGATGCTCATGTGGTCTTTCACCAGCTTGGCGGCCAGGCCGATGGAGTCCTGCGGCGTGATGGCGCCGTTGGTCCACACTTCGATCATCAGCTTTTCGTAATCGGTCATCTGGCCAAGACGCGCGGCTTCGACGGAGTAGTTAACCTTTCGCACGGGCGAGTGAACGCTGTCCACCGGTATGTAGCCGATGGGCAGGTCTTCATCGTAGTTGCGGTCGGCTGCGACGTAACCGCGGCCGTTCTTCACGCGCATCTCGATCTGGAGCTTCCCGCCCTCGCTGACCGTGGCGATGTATACGCTCTTATCGAGCACCGCGAAGTCCGCGTCTTCCTCGATCTGTGCGGAGGTGACTGGGCCGGGCTGCTCGACGTTGAGGTAGATCGTCTTCGGCAGATCGGTGTTCAGCTTGATCGGCACCTGCTTCAGGTTGAGGATGATGTCCGTGGCATCCTCGACCACGCCGGGAATCGAAGAAAATTCGTGCAACACGCCTTCGATTTTCACGGCGGTGATGGCCGCGCCTTCAATGGAGCTCAGCAGCGCGCGACGCAGCCCGTTTCCTACCGTCGTGCCCCAGCCGCGTTCAAACGGCTGTGCGGAAAAACGCCCGTACTTCTCTGTGAGCGATTCCAGCTCGGATGCAAGACGCTTCGGTTTCTGAAAACCCTTCCACATCGTGTTCCTTCCTTCCGGGCCAGGAAAATCGGCCCCAATACTGAAAACGGTTGACCCCGGCCAAGCCGGAGCGAATTACTTCGAGTACAGCTCGACGATGAGCTGCTCGTTGATGGGCGGCGTTTGCACGTCATCCCGCTTGGGCATGGCCACGACTTTGGCCTTGAACTGCTCGCGTTTCTGTTCGAGCCAGGGCACGGCGCTCTGGCTTTGTGCGACGTTGCGCGCTTCAAGCACCATGGCGTTTTGATGCATCTTTTCCTTGATGGCCACTTCTTCGCCGACGCTCACGAGGTACGAAGGAATGTTGACCTTCTTGCTGTTCACGCGGACGTGGCCGTGAAGCACAAGCTGTCGCGCCTGCGAACGCGAAGACGCCAGGCCCGCGCGCCACACGACGTTATCAAGGCGGCGCTCGAGCATGATGATCAGGTTTTCGCCGGTGGGCCCTTTGGCGCGCTCGGCCTTCTCAAAATAGTTGCGGAACTGCCGCTCCAGCAGCCCGTAGGTGCGCTTGACCTTCTGCTTTTCGCGCAACTGCAGGCCGTAACCCGCGACCTTGGGGCGCCGTGACTGCCCGTGCTGACCCGGAACAAAGTTGCGCTTCTCGATCGCGCACTTCTCCGTAAAGCAACGCAGGCCTTTCAAAAACAGCTTCTGCCCTTCCCGGCGGCACAGGCGGCAGACTGCATCTCGGTGTCTTGCCAACTTCTATTCTCCCTTCCCAAAACTCTCTGAATCTTTTCTGTTGGTCACAAAGATCAAACGCGGCGGCGCTTGGGCGGCCGGCAGCCATTGTGCGGAATCGGCGTGACGTCGCGGATCACCACGATGTGGAGCCCCGCGGCGGCCAGCGCGCGCACGGCGGACTCGCGGCCGGAGCCCGGGCCCTTCACGCGAACTTCCACGCTCTTCATCCCGTACTGGTCGCGCGCCACGCCCGCGGCAGCCAGCGAGGCTTGCTGCGCGGCATACGGCGTGCCCTTGCGCGATCCTTTGAAGCCAATCGCTCCCGCAGAGGACCAACACACGACCCGGCCATCCGTGTCCGTGATGGAAATCTGCGTATTGTTGAACGAAGCGGCGACGTACACCACACCGTGCGGAATGATGCGGCGCTCCCGCTTCTTCTTGAATTCTTTCTTGCGCTTCGCCGCTGCCGCCGGTTTTCCCGGTGCGCCGGTGTCCGGCGTTGTTGCTGCGGCTTTTGGTTCCTTTGCCACGATTCACTCCATTCCAAAGACTTCTTGAAAACACTCGAAACCGTAAATATGGGAGCAAGGCTCCCGCACTCCCAATTAGCCCTTCTTGCCGACGACTTTTTTCTTGGCCGCCACCGCGCCGCGCCGCGGGCCCTTCCGGGTCCGCGCATTGGTGTGCGTCCGCTGGCCTCGCACCGGCAGGTTCCGGCGGTGCCGGATCCCGCGATACGCCTGGATTTCAATCAGCCGGCGGATATTCATCTGGATCTCCTTGCGGAGATCGCCTTCCACGCGGCCTTCCTGTTCGATGGCCTGGCGAAGATGATTGATTTCATCTTCGGTCAGGTCGCGAATCTTCTTCGTGTGATCGACGCCCGCCTTGGCCGCGAGCTTTCTTGCGCGCTCCTGCCCGATGCCGTAGATCGAGGTCAACCCGACCCAAAGACGCTTCTGCGGCGGAAGATCTACACCTGCGATACGTGCCATGCGATTCTCCTCAAGAAACCCTTATCCCTGGCGCTGCTTGTGCTTCGGGTTGGCGCAAATCACCCGGACCACGCCGCGCCGGTGGATCACCTTGCACTTGTCACAAATTTTTTTTACTGATGCCCGTACTTTCATTTTTTCCTGTCCTCGTCCCGCTCACTCTATTTGTAGCGGTACACAATCCGGCCGCGCGTCAAATCATAGGGAGAGAGCTCCACGGCAACTTTGTCTCCCGCGAGAATCCGGATGAAGTTCTTGCGCATCTTGCCGGAAACGTGCGCCAGAACCTGGTGCTTGTTTTCAAGCTCGACACGGAACATCGCGTTCGGCAACGGCTCGATCACTGTTGCCATGACTTCAATGGCGTCCTCCTTGGAATTTCCGGAGTCGCCTTTCTTCTTTTCCTCGCGAATGGGTCTCGCCATAATCTCCCGTGTTACAACCGACCGGTCTAAAGAACGGCCACTACATTCTCACCAAGACGGTCCGGTCATTTCTTTCGGCCGCGTCAGAATCCAAGGACCGTTGGCGGTAATCGCCACGGTGTGCTCGAAGTGCGCCGAGGGGCTGCCATCCGCCGTTTCCGCCACCCACTCGTCGCGCATCCGAACTTCCGGCCGGCCCGCGTTCACCATCGGCTCGACGGCGATGACCATGCCCTCTTGCAGCCGCGCGCCGTGACCTTCGTCGCCGTAGTTCGGCAGGTTGGGCTCGTCGTGCATCTTGGTGCCGATGCCGTGCCCGACGAACTCCCGCACCACCGAATACCCATGCTGCTCGACCCAACTTTGCACCGCGTGGCCGACATCGCCGAGGCGGTTGCCCGCGCGCATCTTGTCAATCGCGCGGTCGAGCGATTCGCGGGTCACGTCCAGCAGCTTCTGCATCTCTGGACTGATGCGCCCCACGGGCACGGTCACTGCCGAATCCGCGTAATACCCGTCCACTTCCATTCCGAAGTCGATCGAAACGATATCGCCTTCGCGCAACTTGCGCTTGGGCGACGGAATCCCATGAACGATCTCGCTGTTCACCGACGTGCACAGCACGCAGGGATAACCGCGGTACCCCTTGAACGCCGCTTTGCCTGGCCCTCCGGCGATTTTCTCCTCGGCAAGCTTCTCGAGGTCCATCGTCGTCAGTCCGGGCTTCACTGCGTCCCGCAGCGCCGTCAAGACTTGGTGCACCGCCAGCCCGGCGCGGTGCATCTTCTCCAGCTCTTCCGCGCTTCGCAGATGAATCGCCATCTTCTTTGCCGCCGTCCTCACCGCGCCGGCTAGCGAGCTCCGCGTACGCTCTGAACGCTTTGCTGCACCTGGCGGCCCACTTCTTCGACGCTCTTTGCCGCGTCGATGTCGTGAAGCAAACCCAGCCGCCGGTAATACGCGGCCAGCGGAGCCGTTTGCTTCTCGTATGCCTGCAGCCGCGGGCCGATTACCTCTTCGCGATCGTCCGGCCGCTGCACGAGCTCGCCGCTGTCCTTGTCGCAAATTCCCTCGGCCTTCGGCGGGCGCTCGTAAATATTATAAATCTCGCCGCCCACCTTGCAGGTCCGCCGCCCGGTCAGCCTTCGCATCAAGACCGAAGGATCGATGACCAGGTGAATCACGAACGGCCGCTTGAAACCATGATGCTTCAGCAGCTCGCCCAGATATTTCGCCTGGGCCACCGTCCGCGGAAACCCGTCAAACACAAAACCATGCGAACAGTCCGGCCGTTCAATCCGCTCCGCGACCATCTGCAGCACCAGCGAATCCGGAACCAGCTCGCCGCGCTCCATGATCGGCTTGGCCTTCAGGCCAAGCGGCGTGCCCTTGGCGACGTGCTCGCGAAGCATGTCTCCGGTCGAAAGGTGCGGCACACCGTACTTCTTTGCCAACTCGCTAGCCTGCGTGCCTTTCCCCGCGCCCGGGGGCCCGAGAAAAATCACTGCGCGGTCCAGCTTATCGGGGTGCCGTGTATCCGGAGCCACCCTGCTCTTCTCCATTACCGCCGGCCGCGCAACCGCCCCTTGCGAGCAAACCCTTCGTAGTTCCGCATGACGAGTTGTGCTTCGAGCTGCTGCACGGTATCCATCGCCACGCCAACCACGATCAGGAGAGACGTACCTCCAAAATAAAACTGTACACCCAGGCCCTTTAAGAACCAGGTCGGAAAATGCCTATCAAACCACGAACCGATTCCCCAGCCGAGGTGATCCAGGTGAATACCGGTGATCAGCCATTCCGGCAGCAAACAAACCAGGCAAAGATAGATGGCGCCGATAAAGGTCAGCCGCTTCAGAATCTTGCTGACGTGCTCGGAGGTCGTGCGGCCCGGCCGAATCCCCGGAATGAATCCGCCATTCTTGCGCATGTTGTCCGCAAGCTCCGTCGGATTGAAAACGATTCCGATGTAGAAGAACGCGAACAAGATGATCATCAAAACGTAGACCAGGTTGTACAGCGGCTCGCCAAAGCTGATGGCTCTCACGAAGTTGTCGATAAACTGATACTTGTGAGCAAACAACAACGCAATGGTCGGCGGAAACGCCAGCAACGAGCTCGCAAAAATCGGAGGAATCACGCCTCCGGAATTGACGCGGAGCGGCAAGTACGAAGATTGCCCGCCCATGACGCGGCGGCCAACCACGCGCTTGGCGTACTGCACCGGGATGCGCCGCTGCGCCCCCTCGACGTACACGATGAAGGCCACGACGGCGATCATCAGAACGACCAGGAAGATCAGGGCTATGGGCGTGAAAGGCCCCCAGGCCCGCGTGCTGGCCTTTTCGTACAAGTCCTGCACCGCGCGCGGCAAGCCCACTACAATGCCGGTGAAGATGATGAGCGACATTCCATTACCGATGCCGCGCTCACTGATTTGCTCGCCCAGCCACATAATGAATGCGGAGCCGGTCGTCAGCGTGAGGATGGTCATCAAGACGAACGAGTATCCCGGCCGATACACAAGCGATTGCCCGCCAAGGCTCTGCGATTGCAAGGCGGTTGCAATCGTGGACGATTGAATGACGCTCAACACGATGGTCAGGTAGCGTGTGTACTGCGTGATTTTGCGGCGCCCGAGCTCGCCTTCTTTTTGGAGGCGCTCGAGGTACGGGAACACCACGGTCATCAATTGCAAGATGATCGAGGAGGTGATGTACGGCATGATGCCGAGCGCGAAAATCGTCATGCGGCGGAAGTTGCCGCCGCTGAAGAGATTGAAGATGCCCAGCATCGAGCCGGCCGCCTGGTTAAACAATTGATCCAGCACGGCGGAATTGATGCCGGGGATCGGAATGTACGCACCAATGCGGTAGACCGCCAGCAGCGCCAGCGTGAACAAAACGCGGTTCCGCAAGTCTTGAATGCGGAACATGTTTTTCACGGCTTCGAGGAATCGTTTCATGCGCTAATCCTGCGAATCTTCTTTCTGTGACCGCAAAGCGGTCAACCTTACGCTACAACCTCGAACGTGCCGCCCGCCTTGGTAATCTTTTCCTTGGCCGACGCGCTGAATGCGTGCGCGTGAATGGCCAGCTTGCTGGTCAGCTCGCCATCGCCGAGAACCTTGATAGGATCCGTGGCGCGTCGGACAAAGCCGTGGGCGCGAAGCAATTCCGGGGTGACCGTCTCGCCGGCTGGAAAAACATTCAGTTCCTCCAGATTCACGACCGAGTACGTCACACCGAACGGATTGTGAAAGCCGCGCTTGGGCATGCGGCGGTGCAACGGCATCTGCCCGCCTTCAAATCCACGGCGGCGCGAATAACCGCGCCGGGATTTCTGCCCCTTGTTGCCGGCGCCGGCGGTCTTGCCGAGTTTGGAGCCGATGCCGCGGCCCACGCGCACCTTTTTTTTGCGCGAACCCGCAGGCGGCTGCAGATTTGCCAGCGTGAAGGAACGGCGCACCTTGGATGCTGGAGTCGCCGGCTTGTGCTGGCCGCGCTTGCCGCCCCCGCGGGGGCCGCTTGAACTTTTTTTCGCCATCGCTCTACTCCACCACTTCCACGAGATGCCGCACCTTGTGGATCATGCCGCGCGTTTCCGGCGTGTCCTGGCGCTCAACTACCTGGTGCATTCGGCGCAAGCCGAGGCCGCGGATGGTCTGCCGCATGTCATCGGTGCAGCTGATGAAACTAACCACCCACTTGATCTTCACCTTGCCGCCGGATTTCTTGCCGTCGTGCTCGGTCCGGTTGTAGGGCTTGGACGAGCTTTTTTCGGTCGCCACTTTTTTGACTGCCATTAGTTGCTCTCGCTTGCGGCGGCTTTTTCCTTCGGCGGCCTGCCGCTGATTTCGTCTACCGTCTTCGAACGCATTTCCGCGACGTGTCCCACATCCTTGAGGCTCAAAAGCGCAGCGAACGTGGCCTTGACGACGTTGTGCGGGTTCGAAGTGCCAAGCGACTTCGTCAGCACGTTGGTAATGCCCGCCACCTGCATCACTTTGCGCACCGGGCCGCCCGCGATCACGCCCGTGCCTTCGGACGCCGGCTTCAGCAGCACTTGCGCCGAGCCATAGCGCCCCAAGACCTGGTGTGGAATCGAGGTGCCCTTCAAATTCAGCTTGATCAAATTCTTTTTCGCCTGCTCGATGCCCTTCTTGATGGCCATGGGCACTTCACGCGCTTTGCCCATGCCGAATCCCGCATGGCCGCGGCTGTCGCCGACAACCACCAGCGCGGAGAAGCTCAGATTCTTGCCGCCCTTGACGACCTTCGTGACGCGGTTGATGGCGATCACGTCATCCTTCAAATCGGAAGGATTCACGTCCAGAAGCCGCCGTACCGCTAAACTGTCTCGCAAAATTTGCTTCGACATAGGCTTAGAACTGTAACCCCGCTTCCCGCGCCGCATCTGCGAGCGCCTTGACGCGGCCGTGATACTTGTATCCGCCGCGGTCGAACACTACTTTGCTGACCCCAGCAGCCTTCGCGCGCTGGGCGATCGTTTTGCCAATCACTTTCGCGGCCGCGACGTTGCCGCCGCCCTTCAGATTCTTTTTCGATTCGCCATCGACTGAGCTGGCGGAAACCAGCGTCTTTCCCGAGCGGTCGTCGATCACCTGCGCGTAGATGTGTCCCAGCGAGCGGTACACGCACAAACGTGGGCGCTCCGGCGTGCCGTCCACCTTGGTGCGCACACGTTCGTGAACACGCTGGCGGTGCAAATCCCTCGATAGCTTGCGGACTCGTGTCGTTGCCACAGTCTCTTCTCCCTCAATCTCTCTAGGCGGTGCCGCCGGCCTTCGCTCCGGCCTTGCCGGCCTTCTTCTTCAGCCGCTCGCCGGTGATGCGAACGCCCTTCTGCTTGTACGGATCGGGCGGGCGCAGCGAACGCATGTCAGCGGCAACCTGGCCGACCTGTCCCTTGTCCGCGCCGCTGACAATGAGGTGCGTCTGCTTCTCCACCGCCACCTGGATCCCTTCCGGAATTGGAAACTCGATGGGATGCGACTTTCCGAGCGCGAAAGCAATCATTTTGCCCTTAAGCTCCGCGCGGTAGCCGACGCCCACGATATCCAGCTCTTTCTTGAAGCCGGAGGTGACGCCATGAACGGCGTTGGCCACTAGCGCGCGCGCGAGTCCATGCAGAGCGCGGTGCTCTTCGGTGGCGCGCTTGGCGGTCAGCACTCCGTCCTTCTGTTCAAACGTGATCCCCAGTGGAATCGCGAAGGAAAGTTTGCCTTTCGGCCCCTGCACGTCGATCTTGCCGCCCTGCAAGGCGACTTTCACGCCGGCCGGCACTGGAATTGGTTTATTTCCGATACGTGACATTTTTTTCTTTTTCCCTTAACTCGAAATGTCCTCTACCACACTTCGCAAAGAATTTCGCCGCCCAGCTTGGCCTTGCGCGCCGCGCGGCCGCTCATCAGCCCCTTCGGCGTGGTCATGATGCTGATGCCCAGTCCGCCCACCACGGGACGGATGTCCGTCGCGCCGAGATACGAGCGCGCGCCGGGGCGCGAGATACGCTTCAGCCCGGTGATCACGCTGCGGCGATCCGGCGTGTACTTCAGGAAAACGCGCAGCATCTTGCGCGTCTTGTTCTCGTCCACCAGCTTGTAGGTCGAGATGTAGCCCTCTTCCTTCAGGATGCGCGCGATCTCGGTCTTCAGCCGGGAAACCGGAACGTCAACGCGCTGGTGCTTGGCGGCCGCCGCGTTGCGGAGGCGCGTCAGAAAATCGGCAATCGGATCCGTCTGCATAATTCTCCTACCAGCTCGCTTTCACGACGCCGGGGATCTCGCCCTTCAGCGCCATACCGCGAAAACAGATTCTGCACATCTGAAACTTGCGGATATACCCGCGCGCGCGGCCGCAGCAGCGGCAGCGGTTGCGAACCCGCACCTTGAATTTCGGCTTCTTGAGCGACTTGGCGATTTTTGCTGTGCGTGCCATTTATTGTACGGCCCCTTTTTCGCGAAGCGGAACTCCGAGACCCTTGAGCAGCTCGCGGCCCTGCTCATCGTTTTTTGCCGTGGTGGTCAGGGTGATGTTCATGCCCTTGATCTTGTCCACGCGCGTGTAGTCGATCTCCGGGAACACCAGCTGGTCTTTCAGACCCAGCGTGTAATTGCCGCGGCCGTCGAACGCATTCGAAGGCAAGCCGCGAAAGTCGCGCACGCGCGGAAGCACCACGTTGCACAGGCGGTCCAGGAATTCGTACATCTTGTCGCCGCGCAGCGTCACCGCGCACCCGATGGGCATGCCTTTGCGAATCTTGAAGTTCGCAATGGATTTCTTCGCGCGCGTGATGATGGGCTTCTGCCCGGTGATCTGGCCCAGCTCCACCGCGGCGGTGTCCAGCAATTTGGCGTTCTGGCTGGCCTCGCCGAGGCCGATGTTGACGGTGACCTTCTGAACTTTGGGCACCGCCATGACATTTTTCCAGCCAAAGCGCTTCATCAGCGCGGGCACTGTCTCATTCCGGTATTTTTCCTGCAATCGGCTCTTCATTGCCTTCCCTTATCTTTGTCCCTTACTTATCCAGGGTCGTATTGCAATGCCGGCAACTGCGCACTTTCGTGCCGTCCGGCAGCACCGTGTGCCCGATCCGCGTGTGCTTCCCGCAGCTTCCGCAGATGACCAGCACGTTTGAGACGTTGATCCCCGCTTCCTTCTCCACGATTCCGCCTTTGATATTTTTCTGCGGATTCGGCCGCGTGTGCCGCTTGATGATTCCGACGTGCTCCACCACCACGGTGTTCTTTTTTGCGTTGATGGACAGCACGCGCCCGCTCTTGCCCGCGTCTTTGCCGGCGAGCACTTTTACGTTGTCGCCCTTGCGAATCTGAATGGTGTGCCGCTCGGCTCTGTCGTGTCTCAGTGTCATGGCCTACCAAACCTCCGGAGCCAGCGAAACAATCTTGGTGAATTTCTTCTCGCGTAGCTCGCGCGCCACCGGGCCGAACACGCGCGTCCCCACGGGCTCGCCCGCATCGTTGATCAGCACCGCGGCGTTGTCGTCAAACCGGATGTACGTGCCATCCTTGCGCCGCCGTTCTTTTCGCATCCGCACCACAACGGCTTTCACTACGCTTCCCTTTTTTACCTGGCTTTCCGGCGTGGCTTCCTTCACCGCGGCGGTGATGACGTCGCCGAGGCCGGCTTTGAGCCCTGCGTCGCCGCCCACCGGCATGATGCACGTCAGCTTGCGCGCGCCGGAATTGTCGGCCACCGTCAGCCAGGTTCGCATCTGAATCATTGGTCCGCTCCCCTGTCTCTTTTACTCGGCCGACGCGTTCCGCGTCAGCACTTCCTTCAACCGCCAGCGCTTCAACTTCGAAAGCGGCCGGGAAGCCACGATGCGCACGGTGTCGCCCGGCTTGGCCTTGCGATTTTCGTCGTGCGCGTAGAACTTTTTCGAGATGCGCACCACGCGGCGGTACTTCGGGTGCTGCACCAGCCGCTGCACTTCCACCACAATCGTCTTTTCCATCTTCGCGCTCGTTACTTTGCCAGTGAGCACGGTGCGCTCGCCGCGCTCCGCAGACGCCGCGCTTTGTGTTTCGGTTGTCATTACGCCTTCCCTGCCTTTTGCGGCTGCAGAGCAGCCGACAGTTCCTGTGCGCGCAGAAGTGTCTTCACCCGCGCCAGATCTTTTTTCGCTTCGCGCAACCGCTTCAACGCTTCCGCTTGCCCGGTAGAAAGCTGGAACCGCAGCCGGAAAATCTGCTCCGTCAAATCCTTGTGCTGCGCCTGCAGCTCGTCTTTGCCTGCTTCGCGGATCTTCTCAATTTGCCGCGGCATCGTTAAAACCCTCCCGCGCGGGCAATGAATTTCGTCGGGATCGGCAGCTTGTTCGCCGCCAAACCCATGGCCTCTCTTGCTGTCGCTTCGTCCACGCCCGCCATCTCAAACATGATGCGTCCCGGCTTCACCACCGCCACCCACTTCTCCGGCGCGCCTTTGCCTTTGCCCATGCGCGTTTCCGCGGGCTTCTTGGTGAACGGCTTGTCCGGAAAAATCCGGATCCACAATTTCCCGCCGCGCTTGATGAACCGCGTAATCGCTACGCGCGAAGCTTCAATCTGCCGGTCGGTGATCCACGCGCATTCCATGGCCTTCAATCCATAGTCTCCAAACGCGAGATCTCCGCCGCGCCAGGCCTTGCCGTTGCGCCGGCCGCGCATCTGCTTTCGGTACTTCACTTTCTTCGGCATCAACATCGTTCTGTTCTCGCTTCCCGAATCTCTGCTAAATTTCTACGCCGCGGCGACCGTTTCGCGTTCCTTTTGAATCTTCGAAGCCTTCTTGGGAACGTTTTCGCCCTGATAGACCCAGCACTTCACGCCGATCACTCCATACGTGGTGTTGGCTTCCGCGGTGCCGTAATCAATGTCCGCGCGCAACGTTTGCAGCGGCAGCCGTCCTTGCAGGTACCACTCTTTGCGCGCGATTTCTGCGCCGTTTAACCGGCCCGCCACGCGCACCTTGATGCCTTTGCAGCCGAAGCGCAGTGCCGAATCCACCGCTTTGCGCATCGCGCGCCGGAACGCTACGCGCTTTTCGAGCTGCAGCGCGATCGATTCCGCCACGAGCTGCGCATCCAACTCCGGCCTGTGCACTTCCAGGATGTCAATGTGCACTTCGCGCTTGGTGCGCTTCTGAACGTCCTGCTTCAGCTTGTCGATCTCCGCGCCTTTGCGGCCGATGATGATGCCGGGCCGCGCGGTGTAAATGCGTACCACCAGTTTGTTGGCGGCGCGCTCGATGTCGATCGAGCTGATGCCCGCGCTTTTCAGTTTTTCCTTCAGCTCCTTGCGGAGCTTCACGTCTTCGTGAAGCAGGTCGGCGTAGTCCTTGTCCGCGTACCACCGCGACTTGTGCGGCTTGTTGTAGCCGAGCCGGAATCCGTACGGATGCGTCTTCTGTCCCATTACTTCTTTCCCTTCTTCGGGGGCGCTTGCTTCCCGGTCAACGCCTTGCGGACACGACGCGCAGTACCGCGCACGCCCTTTTGCGCTTCGGCTTCCGCTTCGATGGCCGCGACGCGCTGCGCGGCCGCAACGTGATGCTCGGCCACGCCCACCCAGAGGTGCGCCGTGCGCTTCTGATAACGGAACGCGCGGCCCATCGGCGCCGGCCGCAGCCGCTTCCAGCGAGGCCCTTCATTCACGAAACAATTCGAGACGAACAGTTCATCCACGTCGAGCGGCGCGCCGGCGTCTTCCGCTTTACGTTCCGCATTGGCGATGGCGCTGCGCAGCACTTTTTCGATGTGCTTGGCGGCGCGCTTTTGCGTGTACTTCAGCGTCTGCAGCGCGTCCTGCGCTTTCGCTCCGCGAATCAAATCCATCACCAGCCGCGCCTTCTGCGGCGACATCCGCACGTGCCTCGCCAGCGCGTGCGCTTCAATCGATCCGGTTTGTGTCTGTACGTCAGCCATAGCCTTATGCCTTCGGCGCTGCGGGTGCCGCTGTCGCTGGTGCTGCGCCGCCTCCTGGTGGTGCCACCCCCGCGGCCTTCTCGAGCGCCACCCTCACGCCGTGGCCCTTGAACGAACGCGTCGGTGAAAATTCCCCCAGTTTGTGCCCGATCATCTGCTCGGTCACATACACGGGAATGAATTTCTTTCCGTTGTGCACGGCGATGGTGTGCCCGATCATTTCCGGCACGATCGTCGAGCGCCGCGACCACGTCTTGATCACTTTCTTTTCGTTGCGCGTGTTCAGTCCTTCGACCTTGACGCGCAGATGGCCGTCCACAAACGGCCCTTTTTTCAGTGAGCGTGCCATCGATTCCCTATTCCTCCACTCGCCGCAAGCGGCTCCACTGCGCTCGCCGCATTTTCTTGAATCCCCGCACCGGCCCAGGAACACGGTGCGACTTCGGGCAGAACGGGCAAACAAACCGCGTGCCCTGCGCGTTCGCAATCCGCTCCACAATGACCGACCAGCCCGGTTTGCACAGCTTGTACAGAACCGGTTCCAGCGGAACCACAACTGCTTTTTTCACAATCGGACGCACCAGCTTCGTGCTCTTGCTGCTTGCGCGTTTCGCCGTGCGCTTCACCGGCCGGCTGCGCCGTCCTGCTGCTCGTGTTGTACGTGTTGCTCGCATTGTTTCTGCTCTCGCCGGGCTGTCTTGCTTGCACCGCCCGGTTTCTCGCCTCAGTAAACTTCTGGTCCTTACTTCCGGCGCTGGACAATGTTCTTGTCAGTGCGCTTGTTGTTTCTCGTCTTCTTCCCCAGTGTCGGGAACGCCCACGGGGTCTGCGGATGATTGCCCTTTACCTTGCCTTCGCCGCCGCCGTGCGGATGGTCGACGGGATTCATAGCCACGCCGCGCACCGTCGGCTTGACGCCTTGCCAACGCGTGCGTCCTGCTTTTCCATAGGTTTCATTCTCATGATCGAGGTTGCCGACCTGGCCGACCGTCGCCATGCACTCCACGGAAAACTTGCGAACTTCGCCGGAAGGCAGCTTCACGAGCGCCAAGTCGCCTTCTTTGCTCAGCAACTGCGCCGAGCCGCCGGCCGAACGCACCACCTGGCCGCCGCGCCCCGGATAGAGTTCCAGGTTGTGCACCATCGTGCCGGGAGGAATGTGCTTGAACTGCAGCGCATTGCCCGGAAGAATGTCCGAGCCCTCGCCGGTCGAAACCGTCGCGCCCACTTCCAATCCCACAGGATGCAGGATGTAGCGCTTGTCGCCATCGGCGTAGTGCAGCAACGCCAGATTCGCGCTGCGGTTCGGGTCGTACTCGATGGCCGCCACTTTCGCGGGCACGCCGAGCTTGTCGCGCCGGAAGTCCACCTTGCGGTACTGCTTCTTGTGACCGCCGCCGCGGTGCCAGATCACGATTTCGCCGTGATTGTTGCGCCCGCCCGAGCGCTTCTTCGGTTCCAGCAGCGCCTTTTCCGGCTCCTGCTTGGTAATGTGGCTCTTGTCCACGACGGTGATGAACCGCCGCGACGCCGTATATGGATTAAAGCTCTTCAGTCCCATTGCTGCCTCTTACCTTCTTGCTGCCAATCTGTCTCAAACCGTCCCGGTCTTACAGGTTCTCCGCGTACTCAATCATCTTTTCACCTTCGGCGAGCTTGACGTACGCTTTCTTCCAATCCCGCCGGTAGCCTTCGTTCTGGCCGCGGCGGCGCATCTTGCCTACAAAATTCGCGGTGCGCACCGCGGCTACCTTCACCTTGAAAATCTGCTGCACGGCTTCTTTGATCTCGGTCTTGGTGGCTTTCGACGAAACTTCAAAGACCACCGTGTGCTGCGTCTCCTTCACGCCGAGGCCTTTTTCCGTAATGATCGGCCGCCGGATAATCTGATAATGAGGGGCTGCCATCGCTTAGTCCTTCCCCTTCTTCTTTGCCGGCTTGGCGGCTTTCTTTGCCGCTGCCGGTTTCTTCGCTGCGGCTTTTGGCGCAGCTTCTTTTTTCGCCGCCTTTGGCGCGGGCGCAATCGTCTCTACGTCCGGCACCACGATGGGCTTCTTCTCCGGATCGAGCGTGTGGCTCAACCGCGCCACCGCATCCTTCGAGAGCACCACCAGGTCATGTTTCAGCACGTCGTACGGCTGCAAAACGCTAGGCGCCGCCAGCGTCACGCCATCAATATTGCGGCTCGCGAGTTCCAGGTTGCGGTTTTCGCCGTGCGCCACCAGCAACGCCGACTTCGTATGGTTCAGCTTGCCAAGCACTTCGACGAGCGACTGCGTCTTGTGCGTCTCGAGCGTCCAGGCATCCACGACGGTCAGCTTCTGCTCCGCAAGCTTTGCCGAAAGCGCCGAGCGCAATGCGCCGAGCAGCATCTTCTTTGGGAGCGCGTAGCTGTAATCGCGCGGTCTTGGTCCGTGGACCGTGCCGCCATGACGCCAGAGCGGCGACCGGATCGAGCCGACGCGCGCGCGTCCCGTGCCCTTTTGCTTCCAGAGCTTGCGGCCCGCGCCGCTCACTTCGCTCTTTTCCTTGACCTTGTGCGTGCCGCGGCGCAGTCCTCGCAAGTACCACCGCGAGGCTTCGTGTAGCAGGTCCTGATTCACCTTCGCGCCAAAGATCGCGTCCGCCAGTTCGACCTGGCCGACTTTCTTGCCACTCAGATTGACTACATCCACGACCGGCATAATCTCTTTTCCTTCTCAATCCAAAACGTACTGTGTTATTTCGCTTTTTTCGCCTTGCGGATGAAAATGTACGTTCCGCTCGGCCCCGGAACCGATCCCCGCACCAGCAGCAGGTTTTCGTCGGTGTCCACTTTCACTACTTTCAAATTCTTGGCCGTAACCTTGACGTTGCCCATGTGACCCGGAAAGTGCTGGTTCTTCCACACGCGCGACGGGAACGAGCTGCCGCCGATGCCGCCCGGTGCGCGATGATGCATCGAACCGTGCGACGCGTCGCCGCCGCGGTAGTGCCAGCGCTTGACGCCGCCTTGAAAGCCCTTACCCTTGCTCACGCCGCTTACATCCACGAGCTCGCCGGTCTTGAAGTTCTCCACCAGCACGCGGTCGCCAACCTTGGTTTCGTCCTTCGATTCCTCGATGCGCACTTCCTGCATCACTTTCATCGGCGCGACATTGGCCTTCTTGAAGTGGCCGGTCATCGCCTTGTTGACGCGCTGCGGCTTGACGAATTCCACGAGACCCAACTGCGCGGCCTCGTAGCCGTCGTTCTCCTTTGTCCGGCGCTGCACCACCACGCAAGGGCCCGCCTGAAGAACAGTGCACCCGACGAGCGTGCCGTCTTCGACGAACACCTGCGTCATGCCCAGCTTGATTCCGATAATTCCGTTGACCGCCATTGCTCTTTTCTCTCTCTTGCAGCTTGCCTCGAAGGGTATTGGCTGCGTACTGCTCAAGATTCTTGCAATCCCCTGACGACTTACTTCACCGCGTGCCCGAACGCCTTGATTTCCACGTCCACGCCTGGCGGCAAATCCAGCTTCATTAGCGCATCCACCGTGTCCGGCGTCGGCTCCAGAATATCGATCAGCCGCTTGTGTGTGCGCATTTCAAACTGCTCGCGCGATTTCTTGTCCACGTGCGGCGACCGCAATACCGTCCAGCGGTTGATGGTGGTGGGCAGGGGAATCGGCCCGGCCACATCCGCGCCGGTGCGCTTCGCCGTCTCCACGATTTCCCGCGTGGACTGGTCTAGAATCCGGTGGTCGTACGCCTTCAAACGAATGCGAATTTTGTCGCCTTGTCTCATTTAGTTTTCCAAACCTACTCTAAGATCCTAATTGACTAACCCTTCCGTTCTAATCTCTCCGGGATCTACGGTGACCGTCAAAATGGAGTCCCCCGGCGCCCCTCATCACTAAGGTGAACCGTAACGGACTGATCTTCCAGCTTGAGCATTCTCAAGCAGCCCGGCCAGTCAGAACAGTTTCAAGCCGACTCATGATTTGCCGTCCAACCTCTGAGGAACCTCCCTCGATAAAGTCATCCACCATTTCTTCGGGCAGCCTGAAATAAATTTTCCTGCCTTCTACTGAAAGTTCGATACGATATTCGTGCTCAATCGCAACAAGGCGAACACGGTTGATCTGAGCACCTTCGGACAGACCCTTAAGCCCCTCTTCCAGAAACTCTGCGAAGCGTTTCGTCTTGTCAATCAAACGGTCCTGATTCTGCTTTCCGGCGTAAGCGCTCCGCGCGTACTCTTCCTCCGAAATGCCCATCTTCTTAGCTACTGACTTCTGCTCGGCATTGAGCGGCGGCAGCTGGCTGGCGGGCACACTTGCAGCTTCTTTCCGCTCCTCGCCACCTGCGCGCCATCCCTCAATGATAATTTCCATGAACTTAGCCTACTCGATGATCTCGGTGACCGCTCCGGCGCCGACGGTGTGGCCGCCTTCGCGAATCGCGAACCGCAAGCCCTTTTCCAGCGCTACCGGTGTGATCAGCGTCACTTCGCAGCTCACGTTGTCCCCGGGCATCACCATCTCCACGCCCGCCGCCAACTTCATGTCCCCCGTCACGTCCGTCGTCCGAAAGTAAAACTGCGGCCGGTATCCCGAGAAAAACGGTGTGTGCCGTCCGCCTTCTTCCTTCGTCAACACGTACGCTTCCGCTTTGAACTTCGTGTGCGGCGTGATGCTCCCCGGCTTGCACACCACCTGCCCGCGCTCCACATCTTCTTTTTCCGTCCCACGCAGCAGCAGCCCCACGTTGTCGCCCGCCAATCCTTCATCCAGCAACTTCTTGAACATCTCCACGCCCGTCACGACCTTCTTCTGCGTCGCGCGGAATCCCACAATCTCCACTTCTTCGCCAACCTTCACCTTGCCGC